>Ga0268298_10002337_pt1 | contig 20809 bp, 22 predicted proteins | sample WWTPWeurt_MetaG_FD_194462 | JGI IMG/M metagenome (GOLD analysis project Ga0268298, IMG submission 194462) | Activated sludge microbial communities from WWTP in Nijmegen, Gelderland, Netherland - WWTP Weurt | ecosystem: Engineered > WWTP > Aerobic digester > Activated sludge | place... | reverse complement strand
GAAGGACGCCAGTTCGTGCAGTGTGCCGGACACCTTGTCCATCATGTCCCGGTGCCGGCTCCGCCGAACAGGCGGCCGAACACCAGCCGAACGCCCCGGAACACCTTCGGCAGCAGCCAGATCAGCAGCAGGACGAATACGGCGAGCAGGACGAGGAACAGCACCGGATAGTTGAACGCGGCGAACAGTCCGGTCGCCACCATCGCGTCTTCGCCCAGCGACGCGGTGACGTTGGAAAAGGGTTCCGGAGACGCGTTGATCAGCGCCCGACTGCCCGCCTTGGCCGCGTGCGTGCCCGCCGTCAGCGTGCCGCCGAGCAGGCCGGCGGCGATCATCAGCGCCGGATCGTGGTCACCCAGCGCTAGCGCGGCGAGCAGTGCGCCGGCGGGGATGCGGATGAAGGTCTGCATGCCGTCCCAGACCGAATCGAAGGCGGGAATCTTGTCGGCGAGGAATTCGACCAGTAGCATGCCGCCGGCGACGCCCACCACTAGGGGGTTCTCCAGCACCTGCAACATGGACGGCAGTTGCAGATAACCAAAGCGGCCGAGCATGCCGGCGGTGAACAGCACCGCGTAGAGGCGCATGCCGCTGGCCCAGGCTAGCCCGCCGGCGAGGGCGACCGACTGGACGATGTCCATGGGTGCGGCTTACTGCGTTGGCGTCGAGCCCTGCTTGATCTTGCCGTAGATCACCAGCAGGATGATGGCGGCGATGACGGAGGCGATGAAGCCGGCACCCTCGCCGGCGTGGTACCAGCCGAGGAACTGGCCGATGATACCGGCGAGCAACGAGCCGGCAATGCCCAGAACGATGGTCATGATGAACCCCATGTTCTCCTTGCCCGGATGCAGCAGCTTGGCGACGACGCCGATGACGAAGCCGAGCACGATGGTCCAGATGACGCCCATGACAGTCCTTTCCGCGCGGAACGATGGTGAATGCCCAGTATAGCCATTTGACGCGCGAAGCGTTCTCGCCGACGATCGTGGGCAGACGCCGACGAATGCAAACATGTGTGACACTTGACGGAGCGGTTGGTGGTTGGCGAACGGATGGTGCAAAGTGACGCGCGCCGACTGCGTTTGGCAAGGTTGCGTCGTGGTCGATCACCACTGAAAAGGAGCATTTACATGGTTAACAGCAATTCAGGCGACGACATGCCTGATTTTTCCAATGTCGTCAGCGGTGCGTCGAGCACGGCCGCCAAATCCGAGGCCACTTTCAAGATGTACACGATCGTTTCCGGCGACTCCCTGTCGAAGATCGCCAAGCGCGAGTACGGCAATGCCAACGATTGGCCGAGGATATTCGAAGCCAACAAGGACCAGATCAAGGATGCCAACAAGATTTTTCCCGGCCAGAAGATCCGGATTCCGCTTTGAAGCACGTCTCTTGAAAGGAAAGGCTCAACAATGAAGCTGACATCAATGCTGTCGCTGGTCGCCGCCACATCGATCGCGCTCGCTGCCTGCGGCAAGAAGGAAGCACCGCCGCCTCCGCCCCCGGCTCCGCCTGCACCCGTCGCCGTGGCACCCGCGCCCGATCTGGTGAACGTGCCGGTATCGGTCAAACAAGTGGTGCTGGCCAATCAGATCGGCGCGGACAAGAAGGCAGCGGCGCCGATGACCAGTTTCGCGCGCGCCGACACCATCTATGCCGTGGTCGAGACCATCGGCAGCGGCGATGCCAATGTCAAGGCGCTGTGGACGTATCACAAGGGTGACAAGACCGCCCAGGTGAACGAGACGGTGCAGGAACTCAAGCTGGCCGGTCCGACCACCAGCGAGTTTCATATCAGCAAGCCGGGCGGCTGGCCGGTTGGCGACTACCAGGTGGAGATCTTCGTGGGTGGCGCCTCGGTGAGCGTCCAAAAGTTTGCCGTGAAGTGAATCGCACGGCCGCGGCGGCCTGATTACTCTGCCGCGGCCTTCTTGACCACCTTGCGCGCCGGCTTCTTCGTCGCGGCGGCTTCGGCGGTCGGCGTCTCATCACCACTGACTTTGACTGGGGTCTTGCCGGTTGCCTTGGCCGCTTTCGGGGTCCGCGCCTCGAACTCGAAGCCGACCTTGCCGGTGGCCGCGTCGCGCACCAGATAGGCCGAGAACTTCTTGCGCGTGCGGTTGGAGACAAAGCCCTTGAGCAGGCTGGTCTTGCCGGTTTCCAGCAGCTTGGCCATCTCGGCGCGGGCGACTTCCTGTTGCAGGATCACCTTGCCGGAGCGGAAGTCACAGGCCTTGGCGGCGCCCACCGACTTTTCGCAGACATAGGCCATGCCATGCTCGAAGACGCGCGCTTGGCACTTCGGGCAGGTGCCGAGTGCTTCCTGGCCGGAGAAATCGACTTCCTCACCGTCGCCCTCGTCGGTATTGCCGAAGTCGAACTCGGGCATATGCTCGGCGTTGAGCTTGATCATCGCCGCGAAGGTACGCCCCATCTTGCTGCGGAAACCCTGCAACGGGCCGATGACGCGCTTGTCCAGCAGCTCCTCGATCTCTTCCGGTTCCCATTGGCGGCTGGCGACGACCTTCCAGAGCTTGTAGTCGCACTTGGCGCACTCGAAGCGCTTGTAGGTCTCGCGCAGTTCGCCGCCGCAGCGCGGGCAAGGCGTCTGCAGCACGCCGAAAGTGCCTTCGGGCAGTTCGCCCTTCTTGATGCGTTCGACCATCACCCGCGTCTGCTCGGTGATGTGCTTCATGAACTCGTCGCGGCCGAGGCGACCGTGTTCCATTTCCTTGAGTTTCCATTCCCACAGGCCGGTCAGTTCCGGCGAGCGGATCTCGTCGATGCCCAGTTTGTCGAGCGCGAACAGCAGCGAGAAGGCCTTGGCGGTCGGCTGCAACTCGCGGCCGTTGCGATGCAGGTATTCCTCGGCGATCAGGCCTTCGATGGTGGCGGCGCGCGTCGCCGGCGTGCCGAGGCCGCGCTCCGACATCGCCTCGCGCAACTCCTCGTCCTCGACCAGCTTGCCGGCGCCTTCCATGGCCGAGAGCAGCGTCGCTTCGTTGAAGCGCGCTGGTGGTTGGGTCTGCTTGGCCTTGACTTCCACGTCCTTGGCAAAGACGCGCTCCTGCTTTTCCAGCGACGGCAGGTTGGGGTTTTCTTCGTCGGTCTGCGCTTCCTTGCCGTACACCGTCAGCCAGCCGGGGGTGACCAGCACCTTGCCCTCGGTCTTGAAGGCTTCCTTTTCGACGCGGGTGATGCGGGTCGTGATGTTGTATTCCGCCGCCGGGTAGAAGATGGCCAGGAAGCGGCGGGTGACCAGGTCGTAAATCTTCTGCTCAGGTTCCGAGAGATGCTTGGTCTCGGCACCGGTGGGGATAATGGCAAAGTGATCGCTTACCTTGGCATTATTGAAGATGCGCTTGTTCGGGTGCACCCAGCCGTTCTTGGCGATCTCGGCGGTAAAGGGGGCATAGGGCGCGTAGCCGGCGCCCAGGGCTTTTAGGGTGTCCTTGACCGTGCCGACGTAATCTTCCGGCAGGTGGCGGGAATCGGTCCGCGGGTAGGTCAGCACCTTGTGGCGCTCGTACAGCGCCTGCGCAATCGCCAGGGTATTGCGCGCCGAAAAGCCGAAGCGGCCGTTGGCCTCGCGCTGCAGCGATGTGAGGTCGAACAGCATAGGCGACAGTTCGGTCTTGGGCTTGCTTTCCTCGGTGACTTCGCCGTGCTTGCCCAGGCACTTCTGGCGGATCGCCTCGGCCCGGGCCTGCTCCCACAGCCGTTCGGCCTTGGCGTGCTCATCTGGCACCTGAGCCTCGGATTTCTTGAACTTCTCGTCGAACCAGCGGCCGCGATAGCCGCCGGCCAGGCACTGGAATTCGGCTTCCACTTCCCAGTAGTCGCGCGAGACGAAGGCCTTGATGCGGCTTTCGCGCTCGACCAGGATGGCCAAGGTGGGCGTCTGCACACGGCCGACGGTGGTCTTGTAGAAGCCGCCTTCCTGCGAGTTGAAGGCGGTCATTGCCCGCGTGCCATTGATGCCGACCAGCCAGTCGGCCTCCGAGCGGCACCGGGCGGCATCGGCCAGCGGCAGCATTTCCCTGTCGGAGCGCAGGTGGGCAAAGCCGTCCCGGATGGCGTTGGCGGTCATCGATTGCAGCCACAGGCGGCGGATCGGCTTGGCGGTCTTTTCGGTCAGCGCATGCTGGACGACGTAACGGAAGATCAGCTCGCCTTCGCGACCCGCGTCGCAGGCGTTAACCAGGCCGGTGACGTCCTTGCGCTTGATCAGCCGGGTGAGCAGGCGCAGGCGATCGGCGGTCTTGTCGATCGGATTGAGCGTGAATCGCGGCGGAATCACCGGCAGGTGGGTGAAAGTCCATTTGCCGCGCTTGACCTCGTATTCCTCGGGCACCGCCAGTTCCAGCAGGTGGCCGATGGCGGAGGAGAGCACGTAGTTCTCGCTCTCGAAGTAGTCGCCTTCGCGTGCGAACTTTTCACCAATGCCGGCCAGCGCCCGGGCGATGTCCTGGGCGACGGAAGGTTTTTCGGCGATGATCAGTTGTTTCGACATGGCGGCGCTACCGTGGTGAGCGCGGCATCATAAGCGGGCCGCCCGACCGCTGGCAAGTCAGTGCATGATGGGCTGCTCGTCTTCATCCTCGTCTTCGAGCAGGTTCTCGAAAATCAGATGGTCGAGCGACAACTGCCTGCGCCACATCACCATCAGCACGATGACCTTGAACTTGGCAAGGGGGACGATGGCCTCCTCGCGACCTTCCACCGCCATGGCGCGCTCGACGATCATCTCGCGCGTGACGGTATCGATGGCGCCGGCCTGCTCGAGTGCGGTCAGGAAGCCGCGGCACTCGGCCGGCAGGCGAGCCAACTCCACTTCGTCGTAAAGCCGCTGAGAATCGGGCCGAGGCGTGCGCAGAAATGGCTGAATATCGGCGTCGGCCTGTGCGTCCAGGCCGGCAAGCCACTCCAGAGCGTCCGAAATTTCCTGCTCGTCGAAGCCGACCGACGACAGCTTGCGTGCCAATGCGCCCGGTTCGGGGCAGGCGTTGGGCAGGTAGTTCTCGAAGACGTAGACCAGAATATCGAACATAAACAATATCCTGCAAGGATTCAGGCGGCGCGCTGGGGAATCCGCTGGTAGCGGCCGCCCGGCAGTTGGGTAACATGGCCATCCAGCTCCAGCGGCAACAGCATCGCAAGCAGTTGCTCCGCCGTCAAGCGGGTGCGGTCGGCCAGACCGTCCACCGTGCACGGATCGTAACCCATCGCGGCCAGCAATGCTGCCGCTTCCGGGTCGGCCGGCGGTTGTTCGGTGGCCGGTGCGGCCGCCACGACCGATTCCCAACGCAGCTCCTCCAGTATGTCTTCGGCGCGATCGACCAGCTTGGCGCCCTGCTTGATCAGCTTGTGGCAACCTTTCGACAGCGGTGAATGGATCGAGCCGGGGATCGCGAACACCTCGCGGCCGCCTTCGGCAGCCAGCCGGGCGGTGATCAACGAGCCGCTGCGCTCCGCCGCCTCGACCACCAGGCAGCCGCGGCTGATGCCGGCAATGATGCGGTTGCGGCGCGGGAAATTGGCGGCGATGGCCGGCGTGCCGAGCGGGAATTCGCTGAGAACGACACCCCGCTCGGCAATCGCGCGCGCCAGCGCCTCGTTGCCGGCGGGGTAGATGCGGTCGGCGCCCGTGCCGATGATGGCGACCGTCGAGCCGCGACCGGCGAGCGCACCGCGGTGCGCCGCCGCATCGATGCCCAAGGCCAGGCCGCTGACGATGGTCAGGCCGGCCGCCGACAATGTCTCGGCGAAAGACTCGGCCGTTGCTTCACCCGATTTGGTCGCGTTGCGGCTGCCGACGATGGCCAGCGCCGGCCGGCTGAGCAGTTCGACGCGGCCCTTGGCGAAAGTCAGTACCGGCGGATCGCCGGCGGTCAGCAACGCCGGCGGATACGCGCCATCGGCCAGGGTCAGGATGTGGTTGTTCGGTTGCGCGGCCCATTCGAGCGCCGCGTCGATCTCGCGTTCGCAATCGTGCGCGAGCAGACGTTCGGCCAAGGTGGCGCCGACGGCGGCGCGCAGGGCACTGGCGCCGGCCGAAAAAATGGCATCGGGCAGGCCGAAAGCCTTGAGCAGCTGCCGCCGGCTTTCGCCGCCGACGCCGGGAATCAGCGTCAGCCGCAGCCAGCCGCGCAGCGCGACATCGGCGGTCACGACTGAACCGGGGTCAGGGCGTGCGGACGGTGTCGCCCGGATAGACCGGCCGCGAACTTTCCATGATCAGCGCGTAGGAAACGCGCTCGAACACACGGAACACGAACAGCAGACCGAACCGCTCGTCTGGCAAGCGGATCGACTCCGGCTTGTCCGGGTCGAAGCGATTGGTGACGATCGAACCGGTACGATAGATCGCCAGCACATGACCCTGTTCCAGGCCATCTTGCTTGCCGCGCGACAGTGACACGATGGAGTGACGGCCGGCCTCGCCGACGCCGCCATAGATGTTGATGACCCGGCCTTGAATCCGCTTGTTCGGCGCGTGCGGCACGTAACTGATGATTTCCGGCCGGCCGGCCGGCACCAGACTGTCGCCGCGGCCCATCTCCAACTTGGCGGCGATGACTTCCAGCGTGGTCGCTTCGCCTTCGCCGCCCTCGCGCACCGGACGTGCCGTGCCGAGATAAACGGCTTCGCGCCCGAGTACTTCGCCGGTGTCCGGATCCTTCAGCGGCGCCCCCGGACGGTAGATCTGCCAGAGCTTGGCGATCGGCCGGGCGATGCCCTGGACGTAGATATTGTTGCCGGCGCCGACATTGACGCGGTTCTCCTGGGTGGCGACGATGCGCGGCGACTTGTCGAGCATGCCGTCCTCGACCACCAGCGGCTGGGCCAGGAAGGGTTCGATGACGTTTTGCGGAATCGCCGGAATCGCTTCCTTGTCGGTGTCCGCGTAAATCTTCTGCTCGGCCTTGATCAGCGTGCCGAGCTTAAGCTGGGGCTCCTGGCCGCTGCGGTCCAGTACCACTACCTGGCCGGGATAGATGCGGTGCGGATTGCGGATCTGCTCGTCGTTCAGTCGCCAGATTTCCGGCCAGCGATAGGGATCCTTGAGAAATTTGCCGGAAATGCCCCAGAGCGTGTCGCCCTTGACCACGATATGACGGTCCGGCGCGTCGGCGGCCAGTTCCAGCGGCCGGACGTCCTGAGCCTGCGCCCATGCGCCGGCCATGGTTGAAATGCAGGTAAACAGCGCGGATATAATGCGTCGCATGGCCTGAATCCTTCGTCGATGCCGGCGGAGCGGCTTCATCATTATCGATTCTGCCGGCGAAATCTGTAGGCAACAATCATAGCAGCAGTTCTTTTATGGCCTTATTGCCCATTTTGCGCTACCCCGATCCCCGGCTCCACACCAAGGCGAAGCCGGTGGCGGTTGTCGACGACCGCATCCGCCAGCTGGCCGCCGACATGGCCGAGACCATGTACGAGGCGCCCGGCATCGGTCTCGCCGCGACGCAGGTGAACGTGCACGAGCAACTGATCGTCATCGATGCCTCCGAGGACAAGTCGAAGCTGCTGACGCTGATCAATCCGGAAATCCTCGCCCGCGAAGGCGAATGCGAAGGCGAGGAGGGCTGCCTGTCGGTGCCGGGCATCTACGAGACCGTCAAGCGCTCCCGGAAGGTCAGGGTACGCGCGCTTGGCCTCGACGGCCGACCGTTCGAGCTGGACGCGGAAGATATCCTGGCCGTCTGCGTGCAACACGAAATGGATCATTTGCAGGGTAAGGTGTTTGTCGAGTATCTGTCGATGCTCAAGCAGAACCGCATCAAGGCCAAGCTGGCCAAGAAAGCGCGGATTACCGCGTGAAAGTCAGCTTCGGCGGCACGCCGGCGTTCGCCCGGGCGGCCTTGCAGGCGATCCTCGACGCGGGTTTCGAGGTGCCGCTGGTGCTCACGCAGCCCGATCGGCCGGCCGGCCGCGGCCAGAAGTTTCATGCCAGCCCGGTCAAGCAGCTCGCGCTCGAACGCGGCTTCGTCGTGCATCAGCCGGAGCGGCTGAAGGATCCGGCCACGCACCAGGCCATCATTGCCGCGGCGCCCGACATCCTGGTCATCGCCGCCTACGGCCTGATCCTGCCGCAAGCGGTGCTCGACATCCCGCGCTTGGGCTGCATCAACATCCACGCCTCGCTGCTGCCGCGCTGGCGCGGCGCCGCACCCATCGTGCGCGCCATCGAGGCCGGCGACGCCGAAACCGGCGTGACCATCATGCGCATGGCAGCCGGGCTCGACACCGGCCCCATGCTGTTGAGCGAAAGCCTGCCCATCGCGCTGGACGACAACGCCGCCAGGCTGCACGACAAGCTGGCCGCGCTGGGCGCCAGGCTGGTGGTCGATGCCTTGCACCGGATCGACGCGCTGACGCCCGAACCGCAGCCAACGGATGGCGTCACCTACGCTCACAAGATCGACAAGGCCGAAGCCCTGCTCGATTTCGCTCGGCCGGCGGAAGAACTGGCGCGCCGCATCCGGGCGTTCGATCCCTTCCCAGGCGCCGCGGGGGTGATTGCCGGTGTAACCGTCAAACTATGGAGCGCGGTCGCCGAAGCGGGGACCGGCGTGCCGGGCACGGTGGTGGCGGTCGACGGTCGAGGCATCGTCATTGCCTGCGGCGAGGGCCTGCTGCGCATCGGCGAGGCCCAGAAGCCTGGCGGCAAACGCCTGCCGGCCGGCGACTTCCTGCACGGGTTTGCCATCGCGGCCGGCAGCCGATTCGGCGGCGCCACATCGTGAGCGCCCTGGCGTTCCGGCCGACCGAAGCCGAGGCCCTTCCTTGAATATCCGGGAGACCTGGGCCCGCTTCCTGGCGCTGATGCGCTCGGAATGGCGTCAGCTGACCACCGTCAAGACCAGTGATCGTCGCTGGCAGATGCCGTTCGGCGCCGCCGTGGCCGCTGGCCTGCCGCTCATGGCCGGCGCCTGGTTCGGCCGCCTCGATCATGGTTTGATCGCGTCCCTAGGTGGGTTGGCCTTCGTCTACATGCCGCGCACGCCCCTGCATCACCGCATGGTCTGGCTGATGGCCTGCGCCTTTGGCATGACGGCATGCCATGCGCTGGGCGTGATGAGCTACTTTTTCCCACCGCTGATCGTGCTCCTGCTGGCATTCACCACCGTCCTGGCGACCATGGTGCTGCGCTTCTATGGGGTTGGGCCGCCGGGCAGCATGTTTTTTGTCATGTCGGCCGCCATCGCCGCCTATACCCCCGGCGAGCTTGCCGAAATTCCGCTGCGCGTCGGCCTGTTCGCCATGGGCGGCCTGTTCGCCATTCTGGTGGCGTTCTTCTACAGCGTGCATATCCTGCGCTTGCAGGCGCCCGAGCCGGTGGCGCCCCTGCCGGCCGCCACGTTCGACTACGTGGTGCTGGATTCAGTGGTGATCGGCGCTTTCGTCGCCATGGCCTTGGCGCTGGCGCAGGCCTTGCAGCTCGAACGGCCCTACTGGGTACCGGTGAGCTGCCTCGCGGTCATGCAGGAAATGTCGCTGCGCGCGGTCTGGAACAAGCAGTTGCAGCGCATCGCCGGTACCGGCATCGGCGTGCTGCTGTCGATGGGGCTACTGGCGCTGCCCCTGGGCCACTGGGGCGTGGCGCTGTCGATGACCGTCCTTACTTTTCTGATCGAGACGCTGGTGGTGCGCCACTACGGCCTGGCCGTGGTCTTCATCACGCCGCTGACCCTGCTGCTGGCTGAAGCCAGCGGCATCGGCGGCAACTCGCCAGCCATCATGCTCGAGGCGCGCTTCTTCGATACCCTGCTCGGCTGTCTGTTCGGCTTGCTCGGCGGCGCCTGCCTGCACAGTGTCGGCTTTCGCAACTTTTTCGGCGGCCTGCTTCGGCGCCTGATACCGAAGCGCCTGACACCTTGAGTTGCCGCCGGCTGCGCTGCGCCATCCCGCTGCCGCGCCGGTTCCGGCCGGACGACATCCTCGCCTTCCATCGGCGCGACCCGCAGGAAGTCGCGGAGCGGGCCGGCATGGGCGTGCTGGAAAAAGGCATCCTCTGGCACGGCGTGCCGTCACGGCTGACTTTCCGTTTTCAGCCCGGCATCGTCGAAGCCGAACTCGCCGTCGATGGCGACGCCGGTTCGTCCGACGAGGTGCCACTCGAACGGCTGACCCGACGGATGCTGGGCCTGGATCAGGGTATCGACGGCTTCGAAAGGAAGTTTTCCCGCCATCCGCAGGTGGCTCCTCTGATCAAACGCAATCGCGGCCTGCGCGTCCCGGTTGCGGCGACGCCCTTCGAGGCCCTGACTTGGGCGGTGACCGGCCAGCAGGTGAGCGTCAAGGCTGCCGTGGCGGTGCGGCGCAAGCTGATCGTGGCGGCCGGCGCACGGCACTCGAGCGGCCTGTACTGCTATCCGGATGCCGGCCGGGTCGCGGCGCTGGGCGAGGAGAAGTTGCGGCTGGCTGGCTATTCCGGTGCCAAGGCGGCCACCTTGCTCGCCGTGGCGCGACAGGTCATGGACCGTTCGCTGCCGCTCGACGACTGGCTGGCAGGCCTTCCCGCCGACCAGGCGCGCGAACGCTTGCTGGCGGTGCGCGGCATCGGGCCGTGGACGGTCGATTACACGCTGCTCCGGGGTTTCGGCTGGCTCGACGGCTCGCTGCACGGCGATGTGGCGGTGCGGCGCGGCCTCCAAGGCCTGCTCGATATGCCCGGCAAGGTCGGCGAAGCACAGGCGCGCGCCTGGCTGTCGGCGTTTTCGCCGTGGCGGGCGCTGGTGGCGGCCCATCTGTGGGCGGCGCGGAGTTCGGCCGACGAGTGAAGCGCCGCCGCGCCGGCGGAGGCTATAACCCTGGATCCTCGCCGCCGCCCTTGCGCGTCATCTCGACGATGCGCCGGTTCAGTTGGGGTGCGAACAGTTCGATGAAATCGTAGTCGAAACGGCGCAGCCAGCCGCCGCGCCGGATGCCCAGCCGCGTCGTGCTGGCCTCGAACAGGTGTTCCGAGGCGATGGCCGTCAAGCCGGCATCGCGCGCCGGATCGAAGGCCATTTCGGCGATGATGCCGATGCCCAGGCCCAGTTCGACATAGGTCTTGATCACGTCCGAATCGACGGCGGTGAGCACGATGTTGGGCGCGATGCCAGCGCGTTCGAAGGCCTGGTCGATGCGGGCGCGGCCGGTAAACGTCGGGTCGTAGGTGATCAGCGGCCATTCGGCGAGCCGGGCCAACGTGACCGGCAGGCTATCGTCCAGGGCATGGCCGCGCGGCACGACCAGGATGTGCGACCAGCGGTAGCAAGGCAGGGTGACCAGGCCGGGCGCGCTGGCCAGCGCTTCCGTGGCAATACCGAGATCGGCCTCGCCGTCGACCACCCAGTCCGCGACCTGATGCGGATTGCCCTGGTGCAGCCGCAGGCGCACGCGCGGGTAGCGTGCCATGAAGCGCTTGACGACGGGCGGCAGCAGGTAGCGCGCCTGGGTGTGGGTGGTCGCGACGTCCAGCGTGCCGCTCGCCTCGCCGGCATATTCCTCGCCGACCCGCTTCAGGTTGCGGGCATCGTCGAGCATGCGGCCGACGATGTCGAGCACCTGCCGTCCGGGTTCCGTGATGCCGGTCAGGCGCTTGCCGCTGCGCTCGAAGATCGTCACGCCCAGTTCTTCCTCCAGGAGGCGTACCTGCTTCGAGACGCCCGGTTGCGAGGTGAATAGCGCCGCCGCCGCTTCCGAAATGTTGAGACCACGGCGGGCGATCTCGTGCAGGTAGCGCAATTGCTGGAGGTTCATATATAGCCGATAGTTATATGGATGTGACTATAAAGTATTTTTCATGCTGAAAGTCAGCCGCTACGATGCGCCGAAATCGCTCAATTCACGGACATCGGCCCCATCATGGACATCGCGCAAGTTTTCTCCGGTTTCGCCGTCGGCACGCTGGTCGGCATGACCGGCGTCGGAGGCGGCGCGCTGATGACCCCCTTGCTGGTACTGCTGTTCGGCGTCGCGCCGGCCACGGCCGTGGGCACCGACCTGCTCTATGCGGCGATCACCAAATCGGGCGGCACCTGGGTGCATGCCCGGCACGGCCGGGTCGATTGGACGATCGTGCGACGCCTGGCCGCCGGCAGCCTGCCGGCGGCGATTCTGACCTTGCTGCTGGTGGCGAATTTCGTGCCCGGCGGCCTCGGGGGCGCCCAGAAGACGATCGCCAGCTCGCTGGGGACCGCCCTGCTGCTGACGGCGGGCGCGCTGCTGTTCCGGAAGCATCTGCTGGCCTGGGTCGGTCGTCGTGCCGGGTCGGCGCCGCTGGCGCCCGCGTCGACCCGGGCGTGGCCGACCGTGCTGGTCGGTGCGCTGCTTGGCGCGCTGGTGGCGCTGACTTCGGTTGGCGCGGGAGCGCTCGGCGTCACGGCGCTACTGCTGCTCTATCCGGGCCTGGCGGCAATCCGCGTCGTCGGCGCCGACCTGGCGCATGCCGTGCCGCTGACGCTGGCCGCCGGCCTCGGCCACTGGTGGCTGGGCAGCATCGACTGGATGCTGCTGGCGACGCTGCTGGTTGGCTCGCTGCCCGGCGTGCTGATCGGCAGCCTCCTCGCACACCGCATTCCGGAGCGGCTGTTGCGTTCAACCCTGGCCGGCGTGCTGGTGCTGGCCGGCGGCAAGCTGATCGCCGCCTGATAGCAATCGAGACCGCGAGGAACCCCCGCATGTACACCTACAATGACACCGACCGCCGTCTCGTCGCCGAACGCGTTGCCCAGTACCGCGATCAGACCCGCCGCTATCTGGCCGGCGAACTGAACGAGGACCAGTTCCGGCCGCTGCGCCTGCACAACGGCCTGTATTTCCAGCGGCACAATCCGATGCTGCGCATCGCCATCCCCTATGGCCAGGTTTCGGCGCCGCAGATGCGCCTGCTGGCGCGGATTACCCGCGCCTATGATCGTGGCGTCGGCCACTTCAGCACGCGCCACAACTTTCAGCTGAACTGGGTGCGGGTGGATCAGGTGCCGGACATCCTCGCCGAGCTGGCCAGGCTGGACATGCACGCGATCCAGAGTTCCGGCAGCTGCATCCGCGTCGTCACCACCGATCCACTGGCCGGCGTCGCGCCGGATCAGATCGCCGATCCGCGGCCGTGGGCGGAAATCTTTCGGCAATGGTCCACCCTGCATCCCGAGTTTGTCGCCCTGCCGCGCAAGTTCAAGGTGGCATTCGCCGGCGGGCCGGACGACGCGGCCAGCGTCCGCACCCACGATCTCGGCTTCGAGCTGGTCCGGGACGATCACGGCCGGCTCGGTTTTCGCGTCTGGGCGGGCGGCGGGCTGGGTCGCACCCCCATCCTCGGCCAGGTGGTGCGGGACTTCCTGCCCTGGCGGGATCTGCTGACCTATGCCGAAGCGCTGTTGCGCGTCTATAACCTGAACGGTCGCCGCGACAACGCATTCAAGTCCCGCATCAAGATCCTCGTCCAGTCGGTCGGCATCGAGGCAATGAGGCGGCTGGTCGAATCCGAATGGCGGCATCTGCGCGACGGCATCCAGACGCTCACCGATGCGGAGGTCGAACGCATCGCCGCGCACTTCGCGCCGCCGGACTACGAATTGTTGCCTCGGCTGGATTCGCGTTTCGAGTTTTCGCGCCGCTTCGACAAAGAATTCGCGGCCTGGGTCCGCACCAACACGCACGCCCATCGCCAGCCGGGCTACGCGGCGGTGACACTGTCGCTCAAGGCGCCGGGCCGGGCGCCGGGCGATGCCACGGCGGGGCAGTTGGACTCCGTCGCGGATCTCGCCGAGCGTTTTGCCTTCGGCGAACTGCGCACGGCGCAGACCCAGAACCTGATCCTGCCCGACGTGCGCAAGCGCGATCTCTACAACCTCTGGCAGGAGGCCAAGAAAGCTGGTCTGGCGACGCCGAATGTCAGCTTGCTGACCGACATCGTGTCCTGCCCCGGCGGCGACTTCTGCGCGCTCGCCAATGCCCGTTCGCTGCCGCTGGCGGCGGCGGTGCAGGCGCGTTTCGCCGATCGCGCGGTACTGGCCGACATCGGCGAAGTGCGGCTCAACATCTCCGGTTGCGTTAATGCCTGCGGCCATCATCACGTCGGTGCCATCGGCATCCTTGGCGTCGACAAGAACGGCGAGGAGCGCTACCAGATCACGCTGGGTGGCGCCACCGGACAACAGGCGGCCATCGGTTCGATCATCGGACCGTCGTTGCCGGCGGCCGAAGTGCCGGCGGCGGTCGAGCGCATCGTCGAGCATTACCGAAGCTGTCGGCGCCCGAAGGAACGCTTCATCGACACGATCCGGCGCATCGGCGCCAAGAGCTTCGCCAGTGCCGCATATGCAAGAGATTTTCCCAACTTCGAGAATGAGAGAGAGGCTGCCAATGGCTAAGACATTGATCAAGGGCGACAGCGTCGTCGCCAACGAATGGAAGGTTCTGCGGCTGGCCGAGGGTGAGTCGCCCGAGGCGGCAAAATTGCCTTTTGGCAACGTCCTGGTGCCGCTGGCCGTCTGGCGGGCGCGGAAATGGGATCTCGTGCGGCGCCATTGGGACCAGGGCCACTTGCTGGGGATCTGGCTCGGCCCCAAGGACGACCCCGCCCAACTCGCCGCCGATCTCGCGCACTTCAGCGCCATCGGCGTGCATTTCCCGCTGGCGGGCGATGGCCGCGGCTACTCGATCGCGACACTGTTGCGGACCCGCTACGGCTATACCGGCGAGTTGCGCGCCATCGGCGCCGTGGGGCGCGATTATCTGCACTTTCTGCGCCGCGTCGGCTTCGATGCTTTCGAGGTTAACGATCCGGAAAGCGCCATTGACAGTCTCGATGACTTCTCCGACGCCTATCAAACTGCCGCCGACGGCCGTTTGCCCTGGTTCCGCCGCGCCGGTGCGCCGGCCTTGGCCGCCTGATCGAGGAGGATGTCATGACCCGAGACGACTTCATCGAACTGGCAACGCCCGAGGCAGTGCGCGGCGTTGCCGGGAAAGCCGAAAAGGCGGCCCGCCTGTTGCGCGAAGCCGCTCGCGACTACGCGCCGGTGGTGTTCGCCAACAGCTTCGGCGCCGAGGACATGGTCCTGACCGATCTGATCTGGGGGCGGGGCACCGACGGCCCGGACATCGGCATCTTTTCGCTCGACACGGGGCGCCTGCCGGCCGAAACCTATGAGCTGATCGCCAGGACCGAGCGCCAGTACCGGCGCCGGCTGGAAATCTTCTACCCCGAGCGGTCGAGCGTCGAGGCCTTGGTGGGTGTACATGGCATCAATGGCTTCTACGATTCGGTGGAGGCGCGCAAGGCGTGCTGCCATGCGCGCAAGGTGGAGCCGTTGAAGCGGGCGCTGGACGGCAAGAAGGCTTGGGTGACGGGCTTGCGGGCGGCACAGTCGCCGACGCGCGAGGCGCTGAAACCCGTGACCTTCGACGAAGGCTTCGGCCTGGTCAAGATCAATCCGCTCGCCGACTGGAGCGAGCACGATGTCTGGATCTACCTGCACGAAAAGCAGGTCCCCTACAACGCCCTGCACCACCGCGATTATCCGAGCATCGGCTGCGCGCCCTGCACGCGGGCGGTGCGGCCGGGCGAGGACATCCGCGCCGGACGGTGGTGGTGGGAAAGTCCGGCGACCAAGGAATGCGGCCTGCACGTGGTCGACGGACGTCTGCAAAGAGTCGCGCCGGCATCGGCGAAAGTCAGCCATGGCGACACGCCGGCGGCGCAGAAGGTGGCGGCATGACCGCACGTCTGCCAGAACCGCAAGCGATCGCCAGTCGGGATGGCTTGGGCCATCTCGACTGGCTCGAAGCCGAAGCGATCCACATCCTGCGCGAGGTGGCCGGCCAGTGCGCCAATCCGGCGCTGCTGTTCTCGGGCGGCAAGGATTCGATCTGCCTGCTGCGCCTGGCGGAGAAGGCTTTCCGCCCCGGCCGCTTGCCCTTTCCGCTGCTGCACGTCGACACCGGCCACAACTATCCGGAGGTAATCGAGTTCCGCGACCGCCGCGCCGCCGAACTGGGCGAGCGCCTGATCGTGCGCTCGGTGGAAGATTCGATGGCGCGCGGCACGGTGGTGCTGAAGTCGCCGACGGAATCGCGCAACAAGCACCAGTCGGTGACGCTGCTGGAAGCGATCGAGGAATTCGGCTTCGACGCCTGTATCGGCGGCGCCCGCCGCGACGAGGAGAAGGCGCGTGCCAAGGAGCGCGTGTTCAGCTTCCGCGACAGCTTCGGCCAGTGGGATCCGAAGAACCAGCGACCCGAGTTGTGGAACCTCTACAACGCCCGCGTCCATCAGGGCGAGAACATCCGCGCCTTCCCGATCTCGAACTGGACCGAGCTGGACGTGTGGCAGTACATCGAACGCGAGGGCCTGGCACTGCCCTCGATCTATTTCGCGCATCGCCGCCGGGTGGTGCGGAAGAATGGCTTGCTACAGCCGGTGACGCCGCTGACGCCGGCCAAGGAGGGCGACGTGGTCGAGGAAGTCTCGGTGCGCTTCCGCACCGTCGGCGACATTACCTGCACGGCGCCGGTCGAATCGACCGCCGACAGCGTGGCGAAGATCATCGAGGAGACCGCCGTCAGCACCGTCACCGAACGCGGTGCGACGCGGCTGGACGACCAGGCCTCGGAGGCCGCCATGGAACAACGCAAGAAGGAAGGCTACTTTTGATGAGTGCGATCGAACACATCCCTGAATTCGAAAACGATGTCCCACCAGGAGAAAACCGCGGCCTGCTGCGCTTCCTGACCTGCGGCAGCGTGGACGATGGCAAGAGCACCCTGATCGGGCGTCTGCTCTACGACACCAAGGCCATCCTTGCCGACACCCTGCACGCCATCGAGAAGACCTCGGCCAGGCGCGGCCTGACGGCCGCCGACCTCTCGCTACTGACCGACGGCCTGCAAGCCGAGCGCGAGCAGGGCATCACCATCGACGTCGCCTACCGCTACTTCACCACCGGCCGCCGCAAGTACATCATCGCCGACGCGCCGGGCCACGAGCAGTACACGCGCAACATGGTCACCGCCGCCTCGACCGCCGACCTGGCGATCATCCTGGTCGACGCGCGGCGCGGCGTGCTGCCGCAGACCAAGCGCCACTCCAAGCTCGCCCACATGATGGGCATCGAGCATCTGGTGGTCGCGGTGAACAAGATGGACCTGGTCGGCTACGACGAGGCCACCTTCCGCAACATCGAGGCCGAGTATCTGCACTTCGCGACGCGTGCCGGCATCACCGACATCCCCAGCGTGACAGTGGTGCCGCTCTCCGCCGTCAATGGCGACATGGTCGTCGAGCGCGGCGAGCGGCTCGGCTGGTACGAAGGCCCGACGCTGCTGGAAATTCTGGAGAGCGCGCCGGTCGCGCATGCCGAGCACGCCGAGCCCTTTCGCTTCCCGGTGCAATACGTCTGCCGGCCGCAGCAATCCACCGACCCGAAACTGCACGACTACCGCGGCTACATGGGCCGCATCGAGTCGGGCGAGATCGCGGTCGGCGACGACGTCACCATCCTGCCGGCGGGCCGAACGACGCGCGTCGAGGCCATCCACCTCGGCTGCCAATTGTTCGAACGTGCCGTTGCGGGGCAGTCGGTAACGCTGCTGCTCGAAGACGAGATCGACATCTCGCGCGGTGACCTGATCGTGGCCGGGAAAGTCAGCCATGGCGGCACGCCACGCATTGCCACCGAATTGCGCGCCGACCTGTGCTGGTTATCGGAAACGCCGCTCGACCCGCGCCGGACTTACCTGGTACGCCATACCACGCGCACCGTGAAGGCCAAGCTGGCCGCCGTCCACCATCGCTTCGACATCCATACGCTGGAGCGGCAGCAGGCCGCGCAGCTCGGCGTGAACGATATCGCCGAAGTCAGCTTCCGGCTGGCGGCGCCGCTGGCGGTGGATGCCTATGAGCGTAACCGTGCGACCGGTGCCTTCATCGTCATCGACGAGACGACCAACAATACCGTCGGCGCGGGGATGGTCGTCTGAGTCGGCGGGCCTAAACGCCGAGGTAGCGGTGCCAGATCTCCGGCTGGGCGGACAGTTGCGCGGAACTGCCTTCCCAGCGGACGCTGCCCCGCTCGATGATGTAGTGGCGGTCGGCGATGGCGACCAGGTTGCGCACGTACTTGTCGATCACCAGCACGGCCAGGCCCTTTTGCTTGAGCGTGGCCAGGCAGCGCCAGATCTCCTCGCGCACCAGGGGCGCCAGACCCTCGGTCGCCTCGTCGAGGATGATGAGATGCGGATTGGTCATCAGCACGCGGCCGATGGCCAGCATCTGCTGCTCGCCGCCCGAGAGCTGGTTACCCATGTTCTTCTGCCGTTCGGCCAGGCGGGGACAGAACTCGTATACCTTCTCGAGTGTCCAGGGATCGGCCGCGCCACTGCGGTTGGATGCCCAGGCCACGAGGTTCTCGCGCACGGTCAGATTCGGAAAAATCTGGCGGCCTTCCGGCACCAGACCGATGCCGGCGCGACCGATGCGGTCGGCTTCGAGACCATGGATCGGCTCGCCGCGAAACCGCACCGTGCCATGGCGCGGGCGGATCAGGCCGGTGATGCTGCGCACCGTGGTGGTCTTGCCCATGCCGTTGCGGCCGAGCAATGTCACCATTTCGCCGGGCGCGATGCGCAAACTGATGCCAAACAGCGCCTGGCTGGCGCCGTAATAGGTTTCCAGACCTTCGACTTGGAGCAGGTCGCTCAATGGGTGGTCTCCTCGCCGAGATAGGCGGACTTGACCGCGGCGTTGTTGCGGATTTCGTCCGGCAGCCCGGTGGTGATGATGCGTCCAGCCACCAGCACCGATATCCGGTCGGCCAGCCGAAAGACCGCGTCCATGTCGTGCTCGACCAGCAGTATCGTGTAGCGGCCCTTGAGGCCGGTGATCAGCTCGACCATGTTCTCGGATTGCTCCGGCCCCATGCCGGCCATCGGTTCGTCGAGCAACATCAGTTGCGGTTTGGTGGCCAACGCCAGCGCAATCTCGAGCTGCCGGTGCTCGCCATGCGACAGCCCGCGCGCCTGGCGGGCGGCCAGCGCCTCCAGGCCCACCTGGCGCAGGATGGCCATGGCTTCGTCCTCGAGCGCCGTCTCGGCCGCGACCGACCGCCAGAAACGGAAGCTCGATCCGTTCACCGCCTGGAGCGCGATGCCGACATTCTCGACGACGGTGAACTCGTTAAGGATGCTGGTGATCTGGTAGGAGCGGGCGAAGCCCAGCATGGCCCGCTGGTGGGCGTTGAGGTGCGTGACGTCGCGGCCGGCGAAATGGACCGAGCCACCCTCCGGTTTCAGGGTCCCCGATAGCTGGCTGATGAAGGTGGTCTTGCCGGCGCCGTTCGGCCCGATCAGCGCATGGCATTCGCCGCGCATTACCTCCAGCGAGACGTTATCGGTGGCGATCAGGCCGCCAAAGCGCTTGCACAGGGCGCGCGTCTCGAGCAGCGTGGCGCTCATTGTGCCTTCCTCGCAAACAGGCCGGCAATGCCCCTGGGGGCGAAGAACACCACCCCGAGTAGGATCAGGCCGAGAATGATTTGCCAGTGCGGCGTAAACGCCGTCAGCACTTCCTCCAGCACCATGAAGACCACCGCGCCGGCCAGTCCGCCCCAGAGGCTGCCCAAGCCGCCCAGGATGACCATGACGAGGACGGTGCCCGAAAGATCCCAGTGCAGCATGTTGGGGCTGACAAAGCCGTTCTGGTTGGCCATCAGCGCGCCAGCCAGACCGGCCAGCGCACCGGCGATGACGAAGGCGGTGAGCTTGAAACGAAACGTGGCATAGCCGAGCGACTCCATGCGAGTTTCGTTGTCCTTGATGCCGCGCAACACGCGACCGAAGCGCGAGTCGCGCAGGCGTGCCAGGACGACGAGGCATGCCGCGAGGATGGCAAGCACGAAGTAATAGAAGACCGTATCGTCGGTCATCTTGAGCGCACCGAGTGGCGAGCGCTTGGCCAGCGGCAAGCCGTCATCGCCGCCGTAGCCCTTGAGCGAAATGAAGATGTAAAAGAGCATCTGGGCGAAGGCCAGGGTGATCATGATGAAATAGACACCCCGCGTGCGCAGGCAGACCGAACCGATGGCGAAGGCCAGGAGGCCGGTGGCCGCCAGCGCCAGCGGCAATACCACTGGCGCCGACGACCATTGCGGCGCGTCGAGCGCGACGATACCGACGACATAGGCGCCAAAGCCGAAGAAGGCCGCATGGCCCATGCTGACCATGCCGCCGGTGCCGACCAGCAGGTTGAGACTGGTGGCGAGCAAGGCCCAGATCAGCACCCGGCTGGCCACGGAGATGTAGAACTCCTGACCGATCATCGTGGCCAGCTTGGGCAGCGCCAGCCCGACCAGACAGGCGGCGACGAGCCAGCCATGACGCTTCAGCCATGCCATGGTCAACTCCCGGCAGGGAACAGTCCCTGCGGCTTCCAGAACAGAACGATCACCATGAGCAAATAGATTGAAATCGCCGCCAGCGACGGGCCGGCCGCGTCGGCCAGTGCCGGCGGCAGGATCGTTTTCAGCATCGGCGGGATGAAGGCGCGACCGAAGGTATCGACGATGCCGACCAGCAAGGCGCCGATGAAGGCGCCGCGCATCGAACCGATGCCGCCGATGACGACGGTGACGAAGGCAAGGATCAGGATGCTTTCGCCCATGCCGACCTGGACCACCAGCAAGGGGCTGAGCATGGCGCCGGCCAGCGCGCACAAGGCCGCGCCGGCGCCGAAGACGGCGGTGAACAGCCACTTGATGTTGGTGCCCATGGCGGTCGCCATTTGCCGGTTGGAGGCGCCGGCGCGCACCAG
>Ga0268298_10002336_pt1 | contig 20813 bp, 15 predicted proteins | sample WWTPWeurt_MetaG_FD_194462 | JGI IMG/M metagenome (GOLD analysis project Ga0268298, IMG submission 194462) | Activated sludge microbial communities from WWTP in Nijmegen, Gelderland, Netherland - WWTP Weurt | ecosystem: Engineered > WWTP > Aerobic digester > Activated sludge | place... | reverse complement strand
CCGCTGCGCTCCGGCTCCACCTTCCAAAACAGAAAAGTGCCGAACGGATAGCCCTGCATCAGACTATCGAACAGCCGGCAGATCTGCTCCGGTCCCCAGACGAACTCGCGTTGGATGGCCGGCAGGACGTACAGGTTCTTGCTGACGTCCGTGAGGGCGTCCTTGATGGTCAATCCAGATTGGTACATCGATTCTCCAAATGTTCGTCAGATCGCGGGACGCCGTCTGCGCCTCCATCGCTCGCTACAAAACGGTTCTGAAGCAGCGGCTAGACAACGCGGGCCACACCTCCGTTTTAGCCTGATCGTCCGCTCGCCAAACCCCTCCGAGGCTCGCCTGCGACGAGCGAGCCGCCTTCGGCGGCGTCTGCCCGATTCCCCGCAGCCGGCCGATTCCGTCGCCGGACGGTGTTGTGCTATTGGCGCTCAGCACGGCCTGCAAGACTCCTCCCTGTCCGACCACTCCGGGGCTCGCCTGCGGCGAGCCAGCCGCCTTTGGCGGCGTCTGCCCTACTCCTCCGGCACCGCCGGAATTCGGCCCCTCGCCCACACACAAGACGCGGGACCGTCGCAACGACCCAGGTAGCCCCTCTATCCGCACTCGCTTACCTCGGCCGCCGTGCCTTTCGATCCCAGTGCTCGACCTTGAGCACCCGGCCGATATGAAGCGCATAAGTCCCCCGTCGTGCTTTCCCCCTAAGATCCGGCACGATCTTGTCGATCCGCACCGTGACGACCGGAACAGGCGGCCGCATGCCGTTTCTCAGCACCAGGCGGAACGGCGGCGTCACCGCCTTGAGCCGCCGCGTCCAGTACGGCTTGATCTCGCGATACTCGACACGCTTCGAGCCGTCGACGATCTTGGCGAAGAACTCCCGCTTCAAGGTTGTAGTAATCGTTCTCACTCGTCATCTCCCCTCGCCCAACCCCTCCGAGGCGTCGCTCGGCGACGCGAAAAATTGCGGGAACAGTTCTTGAACCTCCCTAGAGGCTGCTTCATCGCATCGCCTCGAACTCCCTTTGTCATTTCGACGCCCTTGCCCGCAACTCCTCCGCCCTCGGCAACTCCCGCCACTTCTGCGTCGCCGCACATTGTTCGAGCAGGTCGACGGTTCCGAATTTCGAACACCCGAAGAACACCCCATAGCGCCCGCTGCGCCGCTCCATCGGCGCCCCACACTTCGGACATGCCAAGTGCACGCCGTCGCAGCGCGGATGGCTGCACACGCAGTAATCCGCTACGCGCAACAGCAAGCCCCCGCAGGACCCGCAACCGCGCTCCTTGTATCGACACACCGGAAAGCGGTGGCAGCCGAAGAACAGCCCGTGGGGACCCGTCTTCGGCCGGATCTCGCCGGTCGCGCAGCGGGGGCACGGCACGACGGGCACAGCGTCCTGGAGGAAATCGCCCGACAGTTCGTGCTGCTCGATCGGGTAGCCACCGGAGGTGAGTTCCCGCACGAACGGTGAATGCGTCACCGCGTCGTACATCAGGTACACCCGGTGCCGCGCTCGCGTGAGCGCGACGTAGAACAGTCGTCGCTCCTCCGCGAACGCAAACGCTTCCTTCGGCGGAAGGAACAGCTCGTGGAACGCATCTGTCGGCTTGTCCGCCGGAAAGCCGTTGCGGCCTTCCTCGAGGCCGGACACGACGACGAAGTCCGCCTCCAGGCCCTTGGCGCCATGGACGGTACTGAACTCGAGCGACGCCACCCCGGGGAACCGCGCCTGAAACGAACGGCCAAACGCCTTCCGCAGCAGGTCCAGTTCGTACCGGTACCGCGCCAGCACGTACACCGAATATGTCTTGCCCTTCTGCGCCGCCCAGCGATCGATGCGCTGCAAGACCGCGCCGAGCCCCAGGACCGGCTCCGCCGTCGGCACGAGCGACACCGCCGGCCGTGTCACCGTCACCGGGCTCGCAATGTCCTTCTTCATCTGCGCCGGATTGCGGGTCACGAAGTCGGCAGCGACGCGCCCGATCTGGTCATTGAACCGGAACGTGCGATCGAGGGCGGTCCGGGACCCGCCCCCGACGCGGCGCTCGAATTCGCTCGTATAGCGGATGTCACTCCCGGCAAACCGATAGATGGACTGCCAGTCGTCGCCGACGCAGAACAGGCTCGAACCGGGGCGCGAACGCGTGAGCGCAAGCACGAGGTCTGCGCGCGGGCGACTGATGTCCTGGAACTCGTCCACCAGCACGTGGGAGTACGGCGAGCGGACTCGCCCCGCCTGGATGTAGTCGACCGCGCGGCGGATCATTTCCGCGAAGTCGATCTCGCCTCGCTGCATAAGGTGCGCTTCATACGCGGCCAGGATCGGCTGCAACAGATCCCAGAGCAGGCCCGCGCGGACGCGCTCATGGTCGGGCAGGGCCGAGATGCGTTGGCGCACTTCCGAGGCCTCGAGTGCGTTCTCACGCACGCGCGGGATCAGCTCCGCGAAGAACTCCGCGGTGCGCGGGACGACACCGGACTCCCGCAGCATGTCCAGGCACTCGGCCTGAGACCGGGCACGGCATTCGATGCCGTGCTCGGCCAACCTGGCCGCGAGACGCTCAAAGACCTCGCCCGACTGAAACTCGTACGAGTACGTCTCGACCAGCGCCATCTGATACCGTCGGTACAGGTCCCGCTTCCAGCCCATCTGCTCGCGATAGCGTTGCGCCGCGGCTGGGCCGAAGAACGGCGGCGGGTTGCCCTGTGCGTCGACGCCGAAATGTTCGAGGTACAGCGGCGCCGCCTCACGATCCTCCCGCAGAAGCGTAAAATCCGGGCGGTACTGGCGGTGAGATCGCGTCGCGGTGTCGACCGGGAACGGTTCCTCGTAGCGATACTCGATACCGTTCTTGGTCAGGAAGTTCGCGATGCGGACTTCCTCGTAGCTCTTGACGCGCTCCCCGCGCAGCGTACGCAGGTCGAGTCGCGCCAGTTCGCGCTCGTAGTCTTCTATCGACGCGAAGTCGAAGATCGATCGGTGCGCCTCGTGCCGGTCGAACCCATACTCGATGAACTTCGCGGCATAGGCGGAATCCTGCAACGCCTCGTCGACCCGTTGCGTGACAAACTTGGCACGGGCCACGTCGTCTTCCGCGAGCGCCGAGACCGACGGACGCACCCCCTCCGCCTCGGCGATCAGCTCGACACCGAGCGCATGAAACGTCTTGATGGTCAGGCGTTCGGCCTCGGCGGTCCCGCCGAGCCGACGCGCCGCACGTTCACGCAGTTCCTGCGCGGCATCCCGGTTGTACGCCACCATGAGCACGGACTCAGGTTGCGCGAGACCGGCCGCAAGCAGGTAGCCAACGCGCCCGATCATGACACTGGTCTTGCCGGTGCCCGCGCCGGCGAGCACCAGGTTGTGATCGTCGTCGATGACGCAGGCGCGTCGCTGCGCGGCCGTCAGCGGCTTCGACTCGACTGTGTCGAACAGCCCGCCGTAGGTGACGAGCGCCGACTCGACGAAACGCTCGTTACCTTCTGCGATGCGCGTGGCCATGTGCGGCAGGCCCTTCTCGAGCCGCGCGTGCCGATCGATCAGCGACTCGGGTCGGTCCGGAACATCGAGATCCCGCGCGACCTGCCGCAGGGCTGTCGTCAGCGCCGCGACGGCTCTCGGCACCTCGCCCGTGCGGACATACCGGGTCGCGCCCAGCAACGTCGCGACCTGGTGCTCCGCGGCGGCGAGCTGATCGTCGATGGCGGCGAAGTACGCTGCACGTGCCGGCGCGAGCCAGGCGTCCAGCCGCTCGTGCAGCAACTGGGCTTCGGACTTGCGAATGCCGCGGAGTTCGAGTTCCCGCCCGTTGCGACGCTTGAGCACCAGGCGGGTCCACACCAGGCCCGGCGAACGCCGGACGAACGGGATCAGTCCCTCGGGCAGGATCGATTCGGCGTCTCCGCCCCGACCGGAGAGCACGAGCCCGCCGCCGGAGAGCGCGATCTCGCAATAGTCGACCGCCGTCAGGACTCTGGCGAAAAAGCCCACGCGGTATTGGTGATCAACGGCTGGCGTCGATCCGCCGCGATCCATGCGCCCACCCCGTCTTGCCCGTTCTTCCTGTTCTTGCCCGGCAGGCTAACCACCGCACCACACCCCAGACCGAGAGCCGCCTCACGAATCGATCGCCGCCAAAGCTGCTCTGCGGCTTTATGTCATGTCGCGCCACGGCCGTCGTCCGCTCTGCTCGCCGCCCAACCCCTCCGACGACGGCTCCGCCGTCGAGGCCGCTCCGCGGCCGTCCGCCCTACCCCCTCCCCTAGCTCCGGCCGTCCCCCTCACCCAACCCTTTCTCTGCTGCCCCTAAGGCCGCATCAATCGTGGGTCCCGCCCCGTTCAAATCAAACGCGAGATGATTGTCACCTATAGACACGTTGAGCCACGCGCCACGTGTCATGGCTTCCAGCAATACATGCGCATCGCGACTCGGCATGACCGAAATGCTGATCGCGTCCGGCTGCTCCTCGAACGGCTCGGCGCGCACGATGACATATCCGAATATCACTTCCGCCCCGCCATCGACGTTCCAAGTATTCGTGATCGGGATCCTTTGCCCGAATTCCGACACCGGTAGATCCAGTCTCAGAGACCCAAAGACCGATAACAGCGTCGTACAGAAGCCTTCGTGCTTCACGAACGCAACGCGGAGATTGTAGGCCCGACCGTCAATGGTCTGACTCGTGACCGCGTGGCTCCAGGTCGGCAGATCCTCCGCCCACCAGTCGCCCTGCTCCCTCAACAGCCGAGTACTTTCAGGGCGACTCATTTCAGCGTATGCCCCAAGCTGATATTCCTCAGCAGCGCCTCGCCGTGCTCCCGGTTTCTCATCTGTCTCAATCAGGCATGCGAACTCTACGCCGGTCGTATCCCGCTCGAAATCAATCGTTGCGCAAGGTTTACCAATCGGCGATTGCGTCTCTGCAGATCTATTCGTAGGTCATCCCAGTCAAGCAACAGAGCCACACACTCGGTCCTTCGCTCTCCATCAAACTCGGCCGCCTCCAACCCAACGAGCGACTCCGACGTCACTGCGGCGAAGCGCCCCCGCGCACGCTCGATGACGGACCTGCCCTCGGCGACCGACTCCGAGATTCGGTCCCGTGCGAATTCATTGATTGTGCTGAGGCTTTCCACATAGCGCCGCGCTGCCGCAAGTAAGTCCACGCGCTCCGGCAACTCGATCAGGACCGACTTCTTGAACTTCTTGTCCTGCGCGAGTGATTCCCGAAGTGCGTATATGCTGACAGAGTGTTCCAGAAACTCCTGCTCCGCACAGGACGTCCAACGTGAAGGCATAGTCACTCCGTGCACGGCCATTCCTCGGTGTTGCACATGGTTCCGCAACGCTTCCATAAATCGATATTCCGGATGTTGCTCATACTCCTCTGAGCACCTGGTCCTAACGATCGCTGCAACATCATTGGCGTCGGGCAGACAGTCCGCGACGTCTTGGCGGATTTGATCAAGATACAGCCTCGCGCCAGTCAGTAGGTTGATCAGACGGATATTCAATGAGGTTCGTCTGTCGAAAATGGACTGGTAGCTGAAGTCGAATGCGATGGCATTCCCTGCCGCGATTTCGAGCAATTGCTTTTCCAGGTCCAGGTAGTTCACCACCAGCAGCGCGTACTTTTCCTCAATGGCAAGTGCGCTCGTCAGGATCCGTCGGGCCCGTCCCAATGAACGAAAGTCGTCCGCAGTAATTGCAACCTCGGTCCGCGAATCCAAGACCGCCCTTCGAATGGCGTAGCGCATGTGTCAACTTGACTTTGGGCAATTTGGCATGGGTCGCCGATAAGCGTTGCTTCTCAAGCTGGCACTCTCACTGATTTATCCGGCCAGCGCCAGAATCCCAAGCCCAATTTGCACGGCGACGCCGGCACTCATCTTCGGCCGCCACAACACCGCCTCGACAATTTCCCACGGCACAACCCGCCGTAATGCAGCCGACTGCGACATCATGGTGTTCGGTGCCTTGGCCGCTGCTGCTTGCGCTGCGCGCACTATGGCCGGACTTACCCCTGCGGCCGGAATCAGCCACAGCAGCATCTTCGGCTCGACGATGTGGTTGTACGCATACCGCGTATCACGGTTCATGCCCGGCTTCCGACCGTATGCTCCCCCAGTGTAGTACTTCAGCCAACCCCGCCAATGCTCCTTCTGGGTCTTGTACCACACACCAGGATCAATGACCGGCGGGTCCGCCGGCAGCCCAAGGATCGCAGCACGCAACTGGCGAACGGTTTTCGGTGGCATCCGTTTGGCCCGGTTGATTCTCGTCCTCGGCATTCTTCTCGTCCTCGTGCCCCTTCGCCCAACCCCTCCGAAGACGACTGCACCGTCGAGGCGACTCCGTCGCCGTCCGCCCTGCTCTTCCGACTTCCCCTACCCTTAGCCCGGGAGAGAAGGAGGGAAGACTCCACAGGCTCGGATTCTTCCCCGCGCCGTGCGCTCGAGGCGTCAAGCGACGTCCCTATCTCTCCGGCATCTCCATCATAGCCGCCGCTACAAGACGCCGTCCGGCAGAGATGCGTCAGGGTCGCCAAAGAAACGTTTCGGTCAGCGCCGGATGCACGTAGATCACCTGCACGGGCTTCCGCGTGAATCGCCCCGGGCCGGCGTTCACGCCCTTATAGGTCACCCAGAGATCGGCGGGGACCAGGGCCGGCTTCCGACTGAGGTCCAGCAGGACAAGATACCGCCCACTGGCCTTGCGTTGCCGCGCTAGCTTTCGTATTTCGTCTCTATTCTGCGAGCCATAGATCTCATTGCGCCCCGGAGTGCGGACGGCGAATTCAATGACCACCGGACTGGTGCCACCCTGCCGATAATCGATTCGCTTCGGAACACGGCTCTTGCCCATCCAAATCTGATGCTGCCTTCGGATCTTCCCGAAACTCGCTTCGAGGAACCCGAACAGCAGTCCGTCGTACCCCATCTCGCGATGATGCTCGGTGGGCTTGTATTGCTGGGCTAGTTCGACCACGCGCTCGCACGCTTGCAACAGCTGCTTCTTGCTGATGCGACGATGCGCCGTGAGACTGGGGCCAATCTTGCGCTTCTTCGTTGACTTCATGACTATCTCTGTTCTCCTCCGCATGTCCCTCGCCCCACCGCCGCGCCACGCGCGGCCTCCTCCAAGGACGGCTCGAGCAACCAGCATAGCTGCCGTCCCCTCCTGGTCCGCTCACCGCTCCCATGCCCGACCAACTTCATAGCAGAGCCGATCGCGGAGTTCGACCCAGAAGCGATAGACGCGCTTGCCCTCCGGCGAGTCGTTCGCAGACTCACTCTTTTCGATGCTCGCCATCGTGGCACTCCCCCGCGGCACCACGCGCGCCAGGGCCTTGTCTCCGGCACTACCCATGCCCCATTGCCCGGTGCGAACCAATCTCCTCCGCACGCCACCGTTGCGCCCCTTCATCGAATCGCAAATGCGCCCGCGTGCTCTTGTCCACGCGTACGGAAAACCAGTTTTCTCCCTTGGCTCGCCACGGCTTGAAGTCCAGACCCTTGAGCTGTGTGGTTTGCTCCAGCTTCGCGCGAGTGCGCAACCACGCTCGCTGCTCACTGGCGGCCAAGGAACGCAGCATGTCCCGGAACGTCGTCGTCTCCTCGATCGCCGAGACCTGCCGAATGAACAAGCTCGAAATCAACGTGGCGAGGGCAGGCGACTCCGCCACGACCCGCACTGGGCAATAGCGCCAGTCGATGTGCGGGCCCAGCGGGTACAGGCGGTGCAGCTCCGCTTGGCCCACCCACGGCAAACCCTTGGCGGTGGAACACGCGGTAATCAGGTGGTCCCGGCAGCCAACATCAAATTTTCGCTGCGTCCCGACAAGCTGGCCGCCGTCCCGGTACCCCGGCCCTTGGGAGTGGGTCCATTCGCCCAGAGCCACATAGGCCTGGCGGCACTGCAGGCCGCGCGGCAGGGACCGAGTCCGCCGCAGCATGTAGCCATTCGCCAGCCGCTCCGAGCCCTCGCGGACGGCTTGGGACTGAGGCGATTCTCGGATCGGCCACCAGAAGGGCTTCGCGAACAGCAGCTCGAGTTGCGCCACCGCCCAGTCTTCCGCGAAATGCATCAGCTCGTGATCGTGAATGGCCCGCACGGCGAGTCGCACGGCCAGCACGGGATCGCACCCCAGGGGCAGAAAGACCGTCCGGGCGAGCCACAGGACGCCCTCGGCCTTCAGGTACACGCCCCACTGATACGCATCCTGATGCAGCGTGGCATACGAGCCGAGCGCATCGACGCCGTCCAGGGCGACCTGTTCGCGGATTCGTCGTGTCTCGTCGTCGCCCGCCGCGGCCATGGCCTCGGCCAGCTCCGCCTCCGCGGCTGGAGCCGTAACGGCGTCGACAAACTCGCCGCTCGCGTCCGGCTCCGCCTCGACCACGGACGACTCAGCCTCCGTCATTGCTGACGTCCGGCGGGTATCAAGTTCCCACAGCGGCACCGCGTTGCGCGGCTCATCACCCGAACCCCGTTCTCGGTGGACTGGCCCATGCCGGATCGCCCCATCGATGTGACGCAGCTCCCGACGCACGCTCTCCGCTGTATCGGCAAATCTCATCCTTGCGTGACCTCGTCCTAGCTACGGCCCCGCTGCCTGGATCGCCGCGGTGGCCGCCGCGGCGACTTGTTCACGGATGCTGGCCACTCCCTCACATTCACTTGTTCTTTTTTGCTGAGGCCGGCACTCAACCTGGCATCGCCAACCGCGTCGCAGGCTCACCTCCGGCGAGCGACAGATTTCGCGGGAACGAATTCTGAACCGCCGCAGGCGGGCCCGCAGGGCGAGGCTCACGACGAGCCGAGTAACCGCGCACAGCCGGCGCCCCCCCCACAGCTCCGTCGTCAGAACGGAATTTCCTCCTCAAACTGGAATTCCCTTTCGTATCGAAAGACCTTCTTCAACGCTTCCGCTACGATCTTTTTCGCCTCCGCATCCCGGTTCAGGAATTCCGCCACGCGAATGCCAGCTGGAACACCGACGGCCAGCTTGCCCGCTGACGCACTCCAGTACAGCAACACCTCCTTCGAGTCGAAGGCGTCGATACCCACGTGGGACGCACGATGCCCTAGACGCGAGGAGATCTCACGTCGGAACTGCGGCAGCAGGACATCAATCTTGGCCATGTCCTTGACTGCATCCTTGAAGAAACCATCGAACTGCTCCGAGAACCACGTCAGGTTCGCCTTGTGCAGACGTTCGTAGTCCGGCAATTCACGCTCGACAGCGTCGGCCTTGAGGAAGCGTATTCTCGCGAAGGTCTCTTGCTTGCCGATGATGTACCTGGCGATGTAATGCTCCGCTTCAATCGGTCGCGCCCTGATTTTCTCACCGTCGAAGTCCAGCCGAATTAGGTCCGCATCTACAATCGACAGGAGATTGAACTGGTAGACCGCCGGATCCTTCCGCCTCTTCGGCAATGCGCCCAGCTCATAGGCCTGCGCCTTCATTAACGAAGTCACCGCAGCAAAGATCGCACTATCGTTCCTCGGAGCCCCTGATTGGCGGTTCATTTCCTGAAACGCAAAGACTTCATGCTTCGGCAGCGATAACGCTTGCGAGACGCCTGCTTTTGCAAGGTTGTCGTGGTACCGGCGGGGCACATCCTTCTGTGACAGAACGAAGTTCAGCGGCTTGTCGTTCGTCCATGCATGTAGCGGCCACCAATCGGAATTCGGGGCGCTGTGTTCGGCCTTCCGGGCCAGCAGCGCCCAAAGATTCGCCTCGTTCTTCTTGCAGCTGATGAGCAGGGTCGTGAAGACATGGAAGTGCTTGATCTGATTTACACGGTATGCGACTAGATCAATCTCGCGGACCGTCTCCGATGCGTCATCAACATAGTACTTGTTGCTGATGACACTCCAGCCGGCGTTCCGAAGCAATTGAGTAATACGGTTCTCAAGGACGAAACCGGTCTTCTGTATCTCGGTCTCGAACACAGAGAGACTCGCGTTCGCCGTCTCGGCGTTCATGCCGCCATTCTCAATACGTTCGCACCCTGCAATTTTTCCTCCGGCTGACACATCTATCCGACCTCGTCCGCTCATTCAAACTTCGCCGTCCCAAACTTCAACACGCTCGTCTCACAACTCGCCCCGGAACGCCCGGTCCAGAGCCCCCGGCCGCGCAATGGCGCGGCACGTGAGGCATGGCTGATCCGCTCCCCTTGCCCAGCACTCTCACGGACAGCTCCGCCGTCGAGCCGCGACGCGGGGTCTGCCCAAATCCGGTCCTAGGCACGTCGCTTCCTCTGCCTCGGTCGATGGGCTGCCCACACGGCTTCAATGTCCACTGTTGGCAATACCTCGCGGACCTTATCCAACGCCTTTGGGGAATAGCGCTTGTGGCTCGTCCGACCGACCTTGAGTTCCTTGTAGTAGTCCTCGGACTCCTGAAGCTTCAGGTGTTGAACAAGAGCCAGTACCCGTGGTGCCGACAGTCCGGTCTTTGTTGCCAGGCCGTGCAGCCCCAGGCTGTAGTAGTCCAGCTCGTTAACTCGCTTTACTGCGAGTACCGTGGCGCCCGGCGTCCCCTCCGGAACTAGGGTCACCGCCTCGCCTTCTTTCTTCGCAATGCGTACAGAAACGCTCAGGCCGCTCCCCTCGACACTTGTGGCCAGCGATGCCACGCCGGGAAAAAGGTTCGCCCAACCCTCACCGCCCCGCACCCTCTTGAGTAATGCGTTGATCTCCAATTCGCTCGGCTGCGATCGAACGCCGCCAAGTGAGGCTTCAATGATCGCGAGCGACTTCAGCTTCGCTCGGGCTTCCAGTTGCTGCCTTGAGTGGGCGCGAGCCTGGCGTCGAATCTCCGCAAAATCGGTCTCCACCATCGTATGCAAGTCGCGCGGCGGCCCCGCCGAGACAGGCAGAACGCGTTCTGGAACGTGAGCGCTCAGTGATTCCCCAAGCACCTCGTCCAAGAGGTCACGGTATACGGTCAGTCCAGCTTGTGCGTACAGGTAAAGCTGATGCTCGGACAATTCCACGATGTCGTGTTGCGCGGCATCGCGCACGCTGTTGATGATCTGCAACGTCAGCGCCTGGTCCTCAGTCAGGCACTTTACTTTGGCATCGGTAAGGCACTTGCGAACGCATTTGTCGAAGCCGATGGTCTCCTTGGCATATGGCTCGCGAATCTTGCCGCCCCTATGAAGAATGATCGCCTTTAGGAGCAGCTCGAATGCCCGATCCAGGAGGATCAGCACGGACTCCTTCCGTCCGCGGTCCCACGGCCGGTTAAAGTGATCGACCGCCAGGACCAAGGAGTCGAGCGAGCGATCGAAGAACATTCTTGGCTGCTTCTTCATCATTCTCGTCCAGACAGGCCGCCCCTTCCGTCCCTGCTCAGTGCTTCGCTACGTCTAGGCCTAAACCCAGACAACCGACCCGGCGGACCGCCGACACCAGTGGATACGCGCAAGACAGATAGCGTGTCATTCGCCGGCCTTGTCCGTTAGAGCGGCCGGACCCGACAGATTCGGAGGAGTGTCGCGAACAAAGGCAGCCATTTCCTCACCACCCGTCTCCGACAGACCCGCTTCATGCATTGCGTAGCCCCAATTCACGAGCGCCTGCTTCATCCACTTGAGATCTTGTTTCCAGACGGGCCCGACATGCTCGATCCAAAGTTCCATCTCCTTCTGTGTGTAACTTCGATCCTTCGCGAGAAGTTGAGCGGTCCTAACCAACATCCGCGCAAGGCTTTCGTTCATAACCTCAGAGGGGATCGACCAGTGGGCAGCGCCCAAGCAGCCTGTGTAGAAGCCCAGCTGCTTCAACTGATCGAGTATGAATGGATGGTCCGAGTCTGGATCAAACAGTGGTCGTAAGTCGTTAAGCTTTCTTGCGCCTTTGGCGGCCAACTGTGGCAATAGCCACGCCATATTCTTCTGTGTGTGAGACCGATACTGCTTCCAGTCCTCCGAAGCCTCCTTATCGGACCGTGCCAGAACCAGTCCACGAAGTATGGAAAGTTTTCCCGCCTCTTCAATCGCGAGAATTGCGATTGACGCAGCCGTCGGCCAACTCCCTTTCCCTAGCAACGTAGCAGCGTCCGCAGCGAGACGCCCCGCATTTGCAACTGCGGCGTTCATTCCCGCTGCAGCCTGCGCTGCCGTCAGTCTTCCCCGGTAAGCGTTAAGCTTCTTCTGCAAGAGGGACTCCGCCGCTGATCTGCACGCCAAACCCCTCCGAGGCTTGCCTTCGGCGAGCGAGCCGCAAAGCGGCATCCACGGTCTTCCGGTCTGCTGGTTCCACGGGACGTCACAACCCCGGCACGACACAAAGCGACGCCGCAACGGAATAGCCGCGATCCGTTACCGCGAATATCTCCCGCTTCGGGCTTCGGGCAACTAGCAAGTCAATGGCCTCAAGCTCGATTATGGCTCCTTCCCAGCGAGCCACATTGCGAGCCGAACCATCCTCCGTGAAATTGCGACCATTCGTCGAGATCTGCGTTCCGCCCAGATAGCGGACATGCATGATCGTCCCGCTTTGATCACGAACCGCTTCTGTTAGCAGTTCCCGGGCAACTGGTGAGATGTCCGGCTCGTTTGCCCTCACCGGCGACTCCGTCCCCGCTAGTTGAAGATCCCTCGCGAGATCCCGGATCACAGTCTGCGAGAGATGCCGGAAGACATCCCCTCGAAATATCGAAATGTCATCGAAAAAGCTCACCAGTCCCCGTCTCTTCAGAGACTCGCGAAACTCAACCAGCGCGCGGTACTGTGCCTGGTCAATGCTGTCTGGAGCGACAGGGGCGCTGGAGAAATAGATCATGGCGGGCTTTCCGGAGGAAATATGGCGTTCCACTTCCTCGACGGTTCCACTCGCGAATTCCCCCGTCGGTGTACCGAGCCGGGTCCAAAAGATTGCAATCCGCAGATCCGCGTGCTGCAACACATGCGAATTGATCGTCGCTTGTGCCGTGTCTGCCATCGACGGCGAGGAGTGTGTATCCCACCCGATGGGCAATAGAACGATTCGCTTGTCGGACGAGTTAATGGCGTTCCATTCCCAGATCGCGTCGCGCGCCACGATGCGCTCTCGTGCGACGTCGCCTGGCGATGCAATCATGACGCTGAAGACAGTGCCCGCAAAAGACATAGAGGTCTCTCAGTGATTGGCCTTTCGCGGCGGATGACAACACTCCCCGCTCCCCGGCTCCGGACTTAGCCTCGTCTTGTATTCCTTCCCGGTTCTGATGCTCTCCTGCATCTCATCGTAGATGCTGAGAATCATCTCCTTCGTCCGGTAGCTCCTGTACTTCTCCTCATCCTTCCGCTTCACGATCGGGAACGTGCCCATGATGTAGTCGACCGCGTCCCGTGGCTTGGGGAAGCTCTTCTTCAACTCCGCGAGCTGCTCCGGCGTCTCGTCATGCGGACAGCCATCGGCCGTCCGCGCCGGAACCCAGTCCCCGTTGGCATCGGCGGGGAGATACAGGTGGAAGAACGCCGCATCCAATTCCGCCCGGAGCAGGAACCGCCGATCCTCGTCCCAGCGGAAAGGCGGACCGTCGAAGCCGCAGTCCTTCGCGAACGGCTCGAGGTCCCAGGCGGTGTAGGTGAGTTCGAGGACGCGATCTGCGACCCAGCCGGACAGATGGTCATGCACCGCGTCCCAAAGCCCGTGTGCACCGACTCTCTCCGGAGACAAGACGGGCAGCTGTTTGACAATATAGAAGGTCAGATTGGCGCCTGCCAGCTTCTGCCGCGTCACGTAGTCAACGACAAACGCGTTTACCGTTGCCGCAAACAAGCACGACAGCTGGGCGGACGCCAAATCGCAAAGTGGCGCCGAGTGCCCGACGCCAGCCCTTGGTAGTACAGCGAATACTGCATTTCGGCTATTGGTCATTACGTTTGTCATGCCGCGAAACGCAAGAAGCCATGATCGCGCATGCGTACCGTCTTGGGTCTTCTGCTGGACCGCCTCTTCGGGAACCCAGTACCGTGGAATCGGAACATACGTCGGATTACTCAAATCCTGCGGTGAGGAGGCGTTCGTGCCTGCCTTCATCTTGAATCGGTCCTCAATTGCCACCCCTTCGAACGTGTAAGGCCGATGCGTGAAGTGATGAAAGAGCTTGGCCTCATACAGAGGGAGATACTTAGCTTCTCCTTTCGTGAAATGATTACCTTGAAGGCTCCACCCATCTCTGGTCAGCTCTTCTCTTGTGGCGAAGATTGAAGAGTCGTTCGCCATGTGAAACATCGTGCCGAATCGAAGATTCCACGGATTGCTTCCAACACTACCTGGCGCAGGCTCGCGAACTAGAACAGGGACTCTCAAGTAGATGCTTCGCGTTAAGAATGCGTCGCTGCTGGAACGGAATATTGGGCAAGTACGTGTATTCGGATTCAGCAACGCGAGGTCCACTGGTGTTAGCCAAAATCGACGGCTGAGATCGGCAACGTCCTCGGTACGGTGTGCAAAGAAAACGAATGACGCTGGTTCTGCAATCGATCGAGAGCTGTGCCCTATGGTAAATAGGCAGAACTTGAGTACAGGCGCGACACTTGGGAAAAGAAGCAGCTTGTTCTCAAAGTCATACAGGCTGATCAGTGACTGCCGGTCAATCACGCTCTGGAAGAACAACTTGGTTGTATCGTCCGTCGCTATACCTGTCGGGACGACGCAGCCAACGCGGCCGCCAGTCCCAAGCAAGGCTCGCATGGCTTCCGCAAATACGGCGTAAAGATTGATATCGCCACATCCACACAACGGGTAGCGCCCACCGTTTCTTAGGATATGACTCTCGCACTCGGCATGTCGGGAGTCGTCTAAGAACTTTCGATGGAGATCCGGATCACTCGCTTTCAGCTCTTCAATCAGCCGCTTTCGTTCCGACGCGTTTCTTGCCAGTGCAATTGCGGGACTTCGTTCAGAAAACCATTCCTTTTCCTGTAGCTTCACTCGCTCCCACGGTGGATTCCCGAGCACGCAATCAAATCCGCCCTTAGCGAATACCTCCGGAAACGCTAGGTGCCAGTGGAAGAATTGATACTGACCTGAGAGCTGCTCGACCTCACTGCGCTGCGCGGCCGTCAACGCGCTGGCGCTGGCAGACAGCTCCTGCACCGTTCGGGTCGTCGCGACCTGCGACAGAGTGTCGGGAGTCTTGGGCCACACGAACGCGGCGCTCCACGCATCCGCCACCAGTTGCGCATGCCGATACTCGGGCGACACCTGCAACCGGTGGAACTGATCCGCCTTCCTGGCGATGGCCTCAACCGTGTCGTCCAACGTGGAATCGAGCTTGCGGGCTTCCGCGGTGATCGCCGCGACATCTGCGCGGACCACCTGTGTCGCGCCACCGAGCAGATCGCCTTGCCCAAAGCCTTCCCGCTCCGCTTTGTTCTTCCGTTTGAGTTGCGTGCACGTTGGCCGGTCGTCCCCCTCGATCGCCGTGAAAGTCTCATCGGGCAGACCACCGGCGATCAATTCCGGCGTCGTGCCGAGCAGGCTGTTGCCGACCCGAATGTGGTGATCGAGGAACGACAGTGGCTTGCCGGGTTCCAGTGCCTCGAGCCACAGGCTCACGCGACAAAGTTCGGCCGCCATCGGGTTGATGTCGACGCCATACAGGCATCGTCCGATCACATCCCGAAGCGCATGCTGGTAAAACTGCGGTGACGGTTCACCCTCGCCCTGCGCCACGGCCCGAATGCGCGCGAGATGCCGCGCGAGTCGATGCGCTGCGCCGACAAGGAAGTGCCCGGACCCCACCGCCGGATCGCAGACCTTGAGCTCGAGGATCGCCTTTTCCGTCTGGCCCCCCGACTTGCCCTTGACCGCTTCTTCGATCACCGGCTCGAGTGCGGAATCGAGTAGGCACTGCACCAGCGAGTCCGGGGTGTAATAGGAGCCGGAGTTCTTACGCTCGTTGCCCCCGAATTCCTTGAAATAGAACCGCCAGCCATCGCCCTCGATCTGTGGCGTCAGTGCCAGCAGGCTCTCGTACACGCCGCCGAGTTCCTCAGCGCCGAGGTTCTTGTAGTCCACCGGTCGGAGCACTCGATCCGGCCGCGTGAACGCGAGATGCCGGATCGTCTTCAGGAAATCCGCGTTTGACAGTTCCGCACCGTCCGTCTCGGCCAGACTCGGCGCATTGAGCGCCGCGGTGGAATTAGGCGACCACAGAAAACTGCCGAGCGCCGGCAGCGCAAGCGCTTGCCGCACCGCCTTGAACCGCTCCTCGCCAGAAAGAGCTCCGGCGGTGAGATTGAATTGTTGCCACAAATCGCCATGCCGGCTGCCGCGGATCGTGCCCGCGAGTTCCCGAAGGCGCCCCGCGCTGTAATGGTCGTGATACCTCTCGCGCGCGATCCGGGCAGCGTCTGAGTCGTCATGCGGATGCAGCAGCGGCAGGCCTTCGAGCGTCCGGTCCTCCGCGACGAACAGGAATATCAGCCGATACACCACCCGCAGCAGTTGACCGTGGAAGTCCGTAGGGGTGACCTTGCCAGTCCGCAGGGCGTCTCTGAGCGCTGCATTCTTCGGGTGACTGGCGAGCCCCTGGCCCAGCTCCTCGAGCGCCTTCTTTACCCCCTGCTTGAGGTCGCCAAGCGCCCGGGTGCCCTGATCCTCCGCGACCTTGGTCCATTGCTCGAGCCAGCAGGTCTCGGGGCGCCCGCTCTCTCTCGGCGCAAAGCGCGTGGCATGGCCCGTGAGCCACAACAGCACGAAGTCCGAGAACACCTCCCCGTCGAACATCGCCTCGAGATCGAACTCGAGATACGACTGTCGAGAGATCGCCTGGCTGTCCCGCAGGACCCTCAGGCGCATTCCATTTGACAGGATCGCCCACAGGTGCGCATCGCTGCGATTCAGGAAGTCCTGCACCAGCCCGTGCGGGTTCGCGACCGCGGCACCGCGCACACCGGCGGCGCGCCGATCGAGGCTCAATCCGCACCCGATCAGGTGGATGGCGGTGGCTCCGAAGAACCGGTTGATCGCGTAAGTCTTGCCGCCGATCTCCGGCGCCGTGGTGGTCGGCAGCAGCCCGAACCCGAGTTCGCGCAGCAGCGGGACGCTCCACTTGTCGTTCGTGAGGCCCGTGCCCGATTCCTCCTCGGGTAGACCCTTCGCCGCAGCACGGAAATCAACCCAGTACTTCCTGAGCCGGTTCCACGACTGCGTGATGACCTCGTTCGGCCGCTCCCCCGGCGCCAAGCCGTAATCCCCGGGCTCTGTCCCCGGAAGCTTTGACTTGGGATCGAGCACCCGCCGCAGTAGATCCGACGGCAGCAGCCCACCCTTGGAGTGAATCGTCTGGAAATCATGGTTGCGCCGGGTCATATCTGTTCTCAGACTGATCTGGCTTCGTGCCAGACCCTCTCATACTCGGCCAGCTTCGCTTCCGCGATGTCCGCAGAAAGTGGTGCCAGATATGTCGGCATGGACTTCGCGGCATCCTTAATCGACTGACCTATGACCCAACACACAGGCCCGTCAATGAAGACCGCGCGGTCGTGAAAGGCGTGGCTTGTTCTTATCTCGAGCGCCGCACCGAATTGAGCCCTAAATCGATCAGCAGCCGGAATGAGATCAGTGCCGGCGCTTCGAACAAGCATCCTCACTACAACCCCTTTCCTCACAGCCGACAAGTAGGCATCGAAGACCGACGCGTCGATATACGGATCTACGACCAGTACCTGTCTCTCCGCAGTGCCAAGCACGTCGCGAAGTGCCGTGAAGAAGTCGTATAACGCGCCAGGACCAAAGGCATGCCCTTTGGCACTGGCCACTCTTAGCTCCAGGTCGGCGACCGCTCGGTTAAGCACGCCAAGTATCTTCGCGACATTGGTGTCCCGGGTCGCGGCCAAGCCAAGGAAATCGGTGGCAGTACTGACGGTAATAGCTTCCAGCCGGTTCCACCGAGCAACAAGCGCATGCGCGCGCCCTAGCCACGCGAGCTGCGGACCAGATGAAGCCGAGAAATTCTCAAAAGACGGCACGTCTGCTAGCAACGCGCGCAGCTGGGCAAGGAGAACATGCGGCTCCATGCGTCTTCTCTAACCGACCTTCGGCACCAGCACGTACGCGCCGAGGATGTCGACCGGCAGCACCGGCTCCACCGTCACCTTGCCGCGCGTGCGCGCGGCCTCCCGCACGCGTTCGTGCGCTTCGAGCTGCGCCTTAGCCCGCTCGCGCGCGACCGGCACCAGCGCAAGCTGCAGCTTCGGCAGTGCGCCAGCCAGCAGCTCGACCTGTTGGTCGATCAGCGTCTGGATCAGGTTGCGCTCCGGACGAGCCGCGAGCAGTTGCTCGCCTGCGGTCTTGTCGATCCAATTGGGCGCGTCCGCCGCGCCCGTGCAGGCGAGCGGCACGATCTCCTCGCACAAGAGCGTCTCGCCGCTGGCGCCGCCGATCTGCAGGTGATAGCGGAACCGCGCGACCAGCAGCGTTGTCCGCGCCGTGACCTTGGAACTCGCGATGATTCCGCAGCGCGCAGCCACCGGACGTGCGTCGCGCGACGCGGGATCGAACGCCTGGTCGAGCGCCCAGCCGGCGAGACCTTCGACGATCGGGCTGGTGCGTCCGAGATACAGTTCCCCTTCGTCGATCGGCAGCTCAAATCGGCCGCTAAACGATTCGTCTCGTCCGACCGCCTGCCGCAGCGCCCGTGGCACCTCGGGGCTCAGCGTGACCTTGATCGCTTTGCCCTGCGCCGTCACCGGCACGTTGGCAATCTTGAGCACAGTATCGACGAACGCCGCGACGTCCTCACTCCGGCCGATGGCTTCCCGCACGCTCGCAAGTTCCGCCGCCACCGTCTCCGGGCTTAAGGAGTGCTGCGCGAATCGCGACCGGGTCGCGCGCTCGCGCTCCCGTGCGCTCTCCCATTCGGCATGCAGCACCTGCTTCGTGGGATTCAGGTCCAGTTCGTCGATGAAATCGAGCCGGAGCTGGCGCGACCCACCGCGGGTCTTCTCGCGGAACAGCGCACCTTGGAACAACGCCTCCGCCACCTGCTCGCTCGACCCCGGTACGGCCACAGTCACCCCAAGGTCGCTCTTGATGCTCTTGTGCTTCCTGAGCAGCACCTCGAGGATCACGCCATCAATCGGATTGTCGGCCCCGTAATACGTCACCACCCGCACCTGCTTGCGCGGCTGGCCGAACCGATCCACCCGTCCCTCGCGTTGCTCGTGTCGGGTGGGGTTCCAGGCCAGGTCGTAATGCAGCACTGCGTTGAAGTGATGTTGCAGGTTGATACCCTCGGACAGGCAGTCCGTGCACACCAGCACGAACTGGCCACCGTCGGCGGCGAGGTTGCGGATGCGTGCCTCGCGCTCCTCGGCAGGCAGCAGACCGGTGACCGATTCGACCCGCACCTTGGGCAGCGCCGCGCGCAGCGAGCGCGCCACCGACTCCGCCGTATCCACGAAGCGGCAGAACACGACCGGCTGGAAGCCCTCCCGGATCAGCGCCTTAATTTCCTTGATCGCCCCCTGCAGCTTCAGGTCCTGCTCCGGCGTCAGTTCCTCCGCACGACGCGCAAACTCGAGCAGCTTGCGTCGCGTCGCCTCGTCACTGTCCGCCGTCTTCGAGCCCGGGTTGAAATCAAGCGTCGCCGCCTCATCGACCGCGTCCTGGTCGAGCACGGTCCGGCGCCCGACCTCCTCGACCTCGACTTCCTCGGCTTCATCCACCGCCGCGCGACTGCGCAGCGTCGCTGCGGCCGCCGCCGGGCTCGAGGAGACGCAGCGCAGCAGCGCGAGCGCCGACCAGTAGCGCACTCGCTGATGACGCTCGCCGTCGTCGCCCGACACGTAGGCCCGGGCGAAATCGAGGATCTCCTCGAACAGGCTCCGGTACTCCGCGCCTAGCGTGTACGTCGCTTCCTTGTCGAGCCGCTCCGGAAACGCCGTGTCGGCATCGAGGTAGTGCCGGATGTCGGCGCGGCGGCGTTGCACCAGGTGACGTGCCAGCTTGCGTCGCACCCCCTCCCGCTCCTTCTTTTCGAGATCCGTGGGAAGCTGGAAGAATTCCGGATCGAGCAGGCCCAGGAGCGACCGGAATGCCTCTTCATTGCCGCTGTGCGGCGTCGCCGTGACCAGCACCAGGTGACGGGAGGCGTCTCGTGCAACTCGGTTCAGGAGATCGAAGCGCAACTGCCGGCCCTTGCCCACGCCACCGGCGAGGGTGCAACCGTGGGCCTCGTCCACGATCACGAACTCCGGGCACTTGAGGATGAAGTCCTCCGCCCGGCGCGACGACTTGATAAAGTCCGTCGAGACGATCGTGAAGTTGTGCCGCTCGAACACGGACACGCCGACGGGCAGGTCTCGCTCGAGGCGCTGGATGGTCGAGGACAGGACCAGCTCGGCCTCGATGTGGAACTTCTGTGCGAGTTCCGTCTGCCACTGCTCCGCCAGGTGCGGCGGGCACAGCACCGCCAGCCGCCGGATTTCTCCACGATCGAGGAGCTCGCGCGCGATGGTCGCGGCCTCGATGGTTTTACCGATGCCGACGTCATCCGCGATCAAGAGCCGCACTGGATCGAGCTTGAGCGCCATCATGAGCGGCACGAGCTGATACGGCCGCGGCTCGACCGCGATGCGTCCGAAGCTCCGAAACGGTCCCGCCGCCGCGCGGGTCGATAGCCTCGCGGCTTCCCGCAGCAGCCGTCCCGAGATGAAATCCCCGAGATCCGCCTTCGAGGGCAGCGGAAACGTCGCCGACTTGACCGGTTCGACCGCCGGGAGGATGCCCACGACCTCCTCATCGAGTCCGCCGACCGGGCGGACCATGAGCAGGTCCTCCGACGACTCCGGCAGCACCAC
>Ga0268298_10002335_pt1 | contig 20814 bp, 18 predicted proteins | sample WWTPWeurt_MetaG_FD_194462 | JGI IMG/M metagenome (GOLD analysis project Ga0268298, IMG submission 194462) | Activated sludge microbial communities from WWTP in Nijmegen, Gelderland, Netherland - WWTP Weurt | ecosystem: Engineered > WWTP > Aerobic digester > Activated sludge | place... | reverse complement strand
GGGAAGCGTATCGAAGCGGCCACCAGAATCGTAAAGCGGCACATCCCTGTTGTAGATCTTGCCCGATAACAGGAAGAACAACGGCAGCAGCATTCCTCCTGCGATCGTTGCACGCATCCAGCGATCATGCGCCGCATCACAAGAAGGCAGATGCATGCTCATTGCCTGATCGAGGAACTATGTCCGTCACAGCAATTGATCTGGAACACGGCTCGATCCTCGAGGCGCAGCGCCGTCAGGTGTCCGCCCCAGAGGCAGCCTGAATCCAGCGCCAGAAGATTCGGCGTCATCTTCAAGCCAAGCGCAGACCAGTGCCCGGTAACGAGAACCGAATCGGCGCTGCACCGGCCTGGCACATCGAACCAGGGCAGATGGCCGGCCGGCGCATCGACGACCTCGCCTTTTGCCTGGAATTCCATGACCCCCTCCGGCGTACAGAAGCGCATGCGGGTCATGGCGTTGACGATGACCCGCATGCGATCCCAGCCCTGCAATTCCTTGTTCCATGCCGCGGGCTCGCTGCCCCACATATGGGCGAGGACATCCCGATAGGCGGGCCCTTGCAGCAGAGCCTCGACCTCGGCAGCCAGCGCCCTCGCCTCGGCAACCGTCCACTGGGGAAGCAGGCCGGCATGCACGAGACAGTAGCCGTTCTCGATATGGCAGAGCTTCTGGTGGCGCAGCCAGGCAAGCAGTTCGTCGCAATCGGTCGCAGCGAGGATGTCGTCAAGCGTGTCGTCCTTGCCACGACGTTTTTCGACCCCTTCCGCGACCATCAACAAATATAGATCATGGTTCCCGAGGACCGTGATCGCCGCCTCGCCAAGGGCTTTCACGTAACGTAGCGTTTCGAGCGACTTCGGCCCGCGGTTCACCAGATCCCCGACGAGCCATAGGCGGTCGCGGCGGGGATCGAAATCACAGGCATCCAGAAGACTCAGCAGGGAATCATGACAACCCTGGATGTCGCCTATGGCATAGGTACTCATGTCTGCCGGCCCCCGATGCAACCGTTACTGCTGCGGCAAGTATTCGGGCACGAACCGCTGCAGCCGCGTCTTCACCGTCGCCGGCGACTCCGGACCGATTTCGGCAAGCCAGTCGGCGATATCTTGTTGCCAGGCAGGGTCGGGAGCATCTTCGGCACGGGCCACGCGCAGCTTCGGATGCGGGGTCGGCAATGTCTGCTCCGCGTCGGTCAGCAACTCCTCATAGAGCTTCTCCCCGGGACGGAGACCGGTGAAGACGACCCGGATCTCATCCTCGGAAAAACCGGAAAGGCGAATCATGTCGCGCGCCAGATCGGCGATGCGAATGGGCTCGCCCATTTCAAGGACGAAGATCTCGCCGCCCTGCCCCATCAATCCCGCCTGCAAGACGAGCTGAGCCGCTTCGGGGATGAGCATGAAATATCGGATGATGTCAGGATGGGTGACAGTCACCGGGCCGCCGCGTGCAATCTGTTCTCGAAACTTGGGGATGACGGAGCCATTGCTGCCAAGTACGTTACCGAAGCGAACCGTCACGAAGCGGGTGCTTCCTTCTCGTTGAAGAGCGCGCAGGACTCTCTCCGCGAGCCGTTTCGTGGCGCCCATGACATTGGTCGGATTGACCGCCTTGTCCGTCGACACAAGCACCATCTTTTCGACGCCGTGACGTTGCGACGCTTCTGCGACACAACGCGACCCGATCACGTTGTTGCGCACGGCCTGCCAGGCATTCTCACCTTCCATGAGCGGCACATGCTTGTAGGCGGCAGCATGGAATACGACCGACGGTGCGTAGGTCGAGAACGTGCGATCGAGTGTCGCAACATCCTTGACATCGCCGATGACGCACGAGATCGGGACCTCCGGGTATCGCTCAAGAAACTCCTGCTCGAGCAGGTACAGCGCAAATTCGGAGAGCTCAAACAGGACAATCAGCCGCGGCCGGAATGCTGCAATCTGGCGTACCAGCTCCGAGCCGATCGACCCTCCTGCCCCTGTCACCAGGACAACGTGTTCGCCAAGCCAGCTCCGCAAACCGCTGTCGTCCAGTTGTACGGCCTCTCGGCCCAGCAGATCCTCCAGCTGGACCTGACGAATCTGGGATACGGACACCTTGCCGGCCAGCATGTCTTCGAGGCTCGGTACGGTCAGAACAGACAAGCCGGCCTGAACGGCCGCTTCCATCGCCTGGCGCCGCTCGTTGGCGGACGCCTCGGGCATGGCGACGATTGCTTTGCGGACCGCAAATTGCTGCGCGATATGAGACAGCCCGTCCACGCACCCGACGATCTTGGTTCCGCGCAATTCATGGCCGACCTGGCGCACATCGCTGGCAATCAGTCCGACGACGCTCCAGTCGATCGAGTGCCCGAGTTCGCGCAGCAAACGCTCGGCGGCATCGCCCGTACCAACGACCAGCACCGGCTCGCCACCGATAACGACGCGACCGTATATCATGTGATCACGCCAGGCCCGATAGGCAAAGCGACTGCCACCCATCGTCAGTACCAGCAACAAGGGGTGCAGCACCAGCACCGACCGTGGCACATCGGGAAGCGCCAGCATATAGACGGCAGCGGCGACCAGCATGGACGCAAAGCCGACAGCCAGAATGATGCGTCGCAGGTCCATCAGGCTCGCGTAGCGCCAGATCCCCCTGTACAGGCCGAGAAACCAGAACGCGGGGGCGTGAATGCACACCACCAGCGCCAGCGTGCGCAAGGCTCCCGAGATGAAGATTTCGGGCACATCGAAATTGAAACGTAACCAGTAGGCAAGCAGCCAGCATGCGATCACTGCGAAGAGATCGTGTGCCAGTGCCAGGGTTCGTTTCGCTGCAATCAGGGAATACATCGGGATCAGACGCCCGCGGGGCCAAAGGATCGCTCAGCCGCGTATTGTACTTTACTCAGCGGGCATGCTTCAGTGCGAAACACCGTCGCGCTTGAGGACCTTGATCGCTGTCAGCCAGATAATCCGGATATCGAACCAGAATCCCTGCCTGGCCAGATACTCGGCATCCAGAACGACTTTTTCCGGAATCGGCAACTCGTCGCGGCCATTGATCTGTGCCCAACCGGTCAGGCCGGGAACAAGTCCGTGAACACCGGCCCGGGTGCGCAATTCGATCAGGTCCCCCTGATTGTGCAGTGCGGGCCGAGGTCCGACGAAGCTCATGTCTCCCGTCAGGATGCACCACAATTGCGGCAATTCGTCGAGGCTGGTCTTGCGCAGGAAGGCGCCGATCGGCGTCATGAATTCCCCGGGATCCCGCAGCAGGTGCGTAGCGACTTCCGGCGTATCGATCCGCATGCTCCTGAACTTGGGCATGCGGAATATCCGGTTGTATCTGCCGACGCGATCCGACCAGTAAAGGACTGGCCCCGGGGAAGACATTTTCACGGCCAGCGCAACCGCCAGCATGGGCAGCGCCAGCAGCAAGGCGCTCGCAAGCGCCAGAACCAGATCAAACAGTCTTTTCAGCATCACTTCAACTTGGCGAACGCAGGTGCTTAGCCGACGACGCAAACCTTGATACGCTCGGCCATCACTTTTGCCACACGACGCGATTCACGTAGTCGGTATAGCTCATGATGATCCGCAGCACCTTGTCGGACACGTTCGGCATCGAATAGTCCGCGACGGGTCTTAACAGTCGCGCCTGTCCCCGGGGCTGAGATGCGAGGATATCGAGCCCCTGCGCAACACGCTCCCAGGAAAGTCCAACCATCATGACGGCCCCCTCTTCCATCCCTTCGAACCGCTCATGCGCCTCACGGATATTCAGGGCCGGAAAATTCAGGATCGAGGATTCCTCGGTAATCGTCCCGCTATCCGACAATACCGCTCGCGCCTGCAACTGCAGGCTTACGTAATCGAAGAATCCCAGCGGTTTTGACAGTTGCACCCTGGCGTCCAGGTCGAGGCCAGCCGCATCAAAGCGCTTGCGGGTTCGCGGGTGCACGGACATCACGACCGGGCAATCGTACGTTTCGGCCAGGCGGTTCAGCAGTTCACCAAGCTTCGCGAGATTGCTGGGGGAATCGACGTTTTCCTCGCGATGCGCGCTCACAACGAAGTATCCCTGCGGCTCGAGTTCGAGACGATCGACGACATCCGACTGCTCGATGCGAGCGCGATAGTGTTCGATCACCTCGTACATCGGGCTGCCCGTCTTGATCACCCGATCCGTCGGCAATCCTTCCCGCATCAGGTTTTCCCGGGCGAGATCGCTGTAGGGAAGATTGATGTCGGCAATGTGATCGACGATCTTCCTGTTCGACTCTTCAGGAACGCGCTGGTCGAAGCAACGATTGCCGGCTTCCATGTGGAAAATGGGGATGTGGCGCCGCTTCGCAGCAATCGCAGCAAGGCTGCTGTTGGTGTCGCCCAGAATCAGTACCGCATCCGGTTTTTCCTGGTCGAGAACCTGATCGGCACGGGCAATCACATTGCCTATCGTCTCAGCCGCGCCGCTCCCCACAGCCTCGAGAAAGTGATCGGGCTTGCGGATACCGAGATCGTCGAAGAAGATCTGGTTCAACTCGTAGTCGTAATTCTGGCCGGTATGGACCAGAACATGGCCCGCATGACGATCCAGCCTGTCGATGACACGTGACAGCCGAATGATCTCGGGCCGTGTGCCGACAATCGTCATGACCTTAAGCATCGAGTTCGCTCCGGACATAATCCAGCTTCATCAACAGGGCCTTGATCTGCTCGATATCGAGCCGATCGGTATTGTGGGAGGTGTAGTCCTCAAGGCTCGAAACGCGGGTCTCGCCCTCGACGAAGTACTTGTTGTAGTTCAGGTCGCGGTCGTCGGCCGGCACGCGGTAGTAGCGGCCCATGTCATCCGCCCTGGCCATTTCCTCGCGCGAGAGCAAGGATTCGTAGAGTTTCTCGCCATGCCGCGTACCGATGATGCGGAGCTCGGCATTGCTGGCAAACAATTCGCGTAGCGCCATTGCCAGATCCCCGACGGTGGAAGCGGGCGCCTTCTGCACGAAAATATCGCCCTGGCGACCGTGTTCGAAGGCATGCAGGACGAGATCTACCGAGTCCTCAAGCGACATGAGAAAGCGGGTCATGCTCGGATCCGTCAAGGTCAACGGCTTTCCCGCCTTCATCTGATCGATGAACAGGGGGATGACCGACCCCCGCGAGGCCATCACGTTGCCGTAGCGGGTCGCACAGAGCACCGTTTCGCCCTCGCCGCGCATGCGCGCCTTCGCCACCATGAGCTTCTCCATCATGGCCTTCGAGATGCCCATCGCATTGACGGGATAGACGGCCTTGTCCGTGCTGAGCACCACCACCCGTGCCACCTTGGCCGCAATGGCTGCATTGAGAACGTTTTCGGCACCGAGAACGTTGGTACGAACCGCCTCCATCGGGTAGAACTCGCAGGAAGGGACCTGTTTAAGCGCTGCTGCGTGAAATACGTAATCCACTCCGTGCATCGCATCGATAACGCTCGAGTACTCGCGGACATCGCCGATGTAAAACTTCAGCTTGGGATTGTTCAAGGAGATGCGCATGTCCTCCTGCTTCTTCTCGTCACGACTGAATATCCGGATTTCGCGCACATCCGTGTCAAGAAAGCGGTTCAGGACGGCATTGCCAAATGAACCCGTCCCGCCTGTGATCATGAGTGTCTTGCCTGCGAACATAATGCGTACCTCTTACCCAAAATTCTTCATCATCAGCACCAGGTCTTCCCAATGCGGGGCCGTATAACCGGTTGCCTCCCGGAATCTGTCAGCCACCAGGGTGCGGTCGATCGCTATGGAATCGTCCGGAACGATCTCGATCTTCTTTTCGTATATCCGGGCCACAAGCTTGAGGAGATCGTACTTCGCGATGGGGGCAGATGCGACGTGGTAGACACCCCGCAGCGCCTCCCTCGGCAGGACGAAATCCCGAACGATCCGGGACAACTCGACTGTCGGCAAACCCGAGAAACGCACGCGCGTATAGCCATTGACACGCCCCTCCTGCGCCAGAAACCATTCGACCAGCCCATGGTGGCTCGCCAATTCATGCCCGATGATCGATGTCCGCAGGGTTACCGCGTGGGGGTAATCCACTTCCCCGATGTATTTCGACTTGCCATAGAGATCCTCTGCGTCGGAGACGTCGGACTCCGTGTAGGCGCCTCGCTTCCCGTTGAATACACAATCAGTACTGATATGGATCAACCGGGCGCCCAGCAAGGAACAGAGGCGCGCCAATCGGTGTGGCAACATGGCGTTTATCGGCAAGGCGAGCAATGGATCTCCGGCTTCAGCGAATTGCTTAACCAGGCCGATGCAATTGACGACGACGTCCGGCCGGATCCTGTTGAGCACGTCCGAAATGGCGTCCGCGTTTTCGACATCGACGCCTGGAAGCAGGCGCGATGCCAGCACATCGTCAAAAGAACTCCTTGCGCCGGGCGAACGCACCGTCCCCCAGACTTCGAGTTCGCTAGCCTCGGACAAGGTCCGAAACACCGCATTGCCTAACATTCCGGAGACTCCTAGCACCAGAATCTTCACCGAGAATTCCTCCTGCAATCTGCTTGCACACTTTCCAGCCGACGGATCAGCTCCAGCGCCAACCTGTCCAGCGAGAAATGCTGTTCTGCGTATAACCGTCCATTTTCGCCCAATTCCCGCCTGGCGTCTTTATCCAGATGGAAGAGCTTCGTAATGGCGGCCGCCAATGCGTCACTATCCCCGGCCGGGCACGCAAATCCCGCGTTTGCCTCGCGAATGACGCGGGCCCCTTCCCCGTTCAATGAAGCGATGACCGGGCGACCCGCGGCAAGGTAGCCCTGGACCTTGCTCGGGATCGTCATGGCGAAGATCGGCTCGTCACGCAAGCTGACCAGCAATGCCGACGCTGCGGCATAGATCAATCCCATGCTTTCCGGCGGGAATCGCCCGGGCACTTCAACATTGCTCAGCTTGCGTTGCCGTAGCTGGTCCTGCAACCAGTCGGACCGACTGCCACTGCCCACGAGGAAAAAGCGGACCGGCATGCCGGCCGCCTGGAGCCGCTCTGCAGCGTCAAGCACTGTCTCCAGTGATTGTGCAACTCCCAGATTGCCAGCAAACACGATCGAGAATCCAGCAGCGATCCGTTCCGCCAGCACCGGGGCGTCGCACGCGCTTTCTTCGGCCAAGAACGGCTCCGGAATGTAGGCATTCGGGAAGTAGACGATCCGATCACGGGATGCTCCCAAGGCCGCTATCGGCTCGATGAACGCGGCCGATGGCACCAGAATGAGATCAGTATGCCGATAGAGAAATCGGACAACACCAGCAACCCAGCGCAGGACGGTTCCGTTTCTGACAAACCCGGTTGCGGCCAGGCTTTCCGGCCACAAATCCTGGACCCACACGACCAATGGAACCTTCCTGTACCAGGAGATGAAGATCGCCGGCAACGCCTGGAGCAATGGCGAAGGGGCATACACGAAAATAGCGTCGAAATCGCGGCGCCGAAGCATGAGCGGCCCCATCATCAGCGCGGACAGGATGAAGGACACGTAATTCATCGCAAGGCGAAGTGCCGAACGTTTCCCACGCGGCACTAGCGGCAAACGCAGGATGTCGACGCCATCGTAACGTTCGGACATGGCTTGCCAGGCCGAGTACCCCGGGAAGACCTTGCCCTCGGGATAATTCGGCTGCCCGGTAAGGGCTGTGACGGCGTGCCCGTTACGTACCAACGCCTTCGCCAATGCGTTGATCCCGAATGTTTCTGGCCAGAAATACTGGCTGAGCAAAAGGAGTTTCAAGCGCGCCCCTCTCCTCTCGGACCATCGGCTGCGGTCAGGCTACGCACCCTAAAGATCAGCAACCCCCAGATGAAGTAGGAAAGAATGCCCGGATACGGTTGCCGAAGTCCGACCTTCAGCATATTTTCCACGAAGAAAAGATAAAAAAATGCGAGCGCCGTTGCCAGCAACAACGGATCACCAATGATCGTACTGCGTCTTAACCACATCATATGGACGGTCCACGTCAGCATCGCGAGCACCGGAAGCAGGGCAAGCAAGCCAAAGTTATACGCCACATCGAGCCAGTAGTTGTGAGCGCTGGGATACTGCCGCCGATCCGGCGGGGTCGGATGTCCGACGACGAGCGTTTTGGGCGACTCCAGTATCGCTTCCACATAATGGCGCCAGTAATCCACATGGCGTGGAGCCGGTAACGCGCTGTCTTCGCCCCTCTTCGCCATCATCACCGACAACTTGGAATCCCACGACATCTGCGCACGAGGCTCCACCGTTTTCGACACGGTTCTGGCAAGCCACCCCGAATTGATGGCGATGGCGAACAGGCCGGCGCCAAGGAACACGGCCAGCACCAACGCGAGTGATTGGTAACGCAGCCCTGTGCTCCGGCAATACGTGAACGCGAACCCGGCCCACGCGATCGCCATGCCTATGATCGCCCCCAGTGAATTGGCGGCGACGACATAAAGCGACGAGATCAGCATGAGCCCCCCCGCCAAGGGCGAAGGCCGGTTCGTGCGCCCCCACAATGACAGGACCGCTAGGATCGACAGCGCCGAAACGATCATCGGAAAATATTGCAAGTGCTGATAAATGCTGAAAAGCACGACTTTCGGACTGAGCAGGACGTAGCCCTGAAGCCAGGTCGATACCAATTGCGCGGGCAGGATGATCACAAGCACCCAACAAGCTGCCCGCTCGAAGACCGGCCCCCGCGCCGCCGCTCCGTACATCTCACCGAGAACCAATCCGAACATCGGCAAGAGGTACTGCGCCAGCAGCGCCAATTTGGCGCCTTCGTACTCGGCATTCCCTTTCGCAGCGATAAGCGACGTCATGACGAAGAGCAAGGCTGAAAAGAACAGGACCGTCAGACTCCGGCTCACCGTCTTGTAGTTTCCCAGAAGAGCGATGCCGAAAAACACGGCCAGCAGCGATACCGGCAACGGAACACGCAGCAACACGCCCTCGGTCTCGAACACGAACGCCGGATCGCTGAACAGGCCCCCATCCAGCTGAAAAAACAGGGGAAACGTTAGCAATACCCCGATCACGGACAGCATCGCGCCATGGTATTCGCTCGCCAGACCTCGCCGGTTGCCCGCCCCCCACAGGAAAAAGAGGCTAAGACATGCACCGAACAAGTAGAGCCCAGAAAAGGCGGCTTGCCCGAAGGCGTGATAGGCAAAGGGAACGCAGCTCGTAAGCAACACATTGGCCAGCAGGTCCGGACCGAATACCTCGCGCCCGTCATCGCCATGGATCAGGCGTGTCCGTAGCAAGGCGGCCAGCGACATGACAGCCCCCCCGCAAAGGGACAATCCTGCCGCCAGCATGAAGGGGGGAGGCAACGGGATCGCCGGGGCCGAGCCCGGGCTCATCGTGACCCACGCGACGACACCGGCGCCCGCTGCGAGCAACGCAACCGGCATTGCAAGGAACAGCGGCGGCAATTGTTTGGCTGTCCCATATTTGCGCACCAGTGTCGGCGCCAGCGCCTGCCCGAATACCGTCGGAACCAATCCGCCCAGTGCAAACGCCGTAAAAAGAATGCCCGCCAAGGTTTTCCCGGCCAGTAAAGAAATCGACAGGCGGAAGACATAGACGCTCGCTCCGATGATTGCTGTCGAGCCGAGGTGCGGAAGCAGGGTGTGCAGATTCAGGCTGCCACCGGAGAAGGACAGCCTGGCACCACGCACTGCCACCAGAGGCGCCAGAGCCCATGGCAAGGTGCTGAACGCGAGGTCAGTCGAGAAACCGATCGAAAATACGACCGCAAGTACCAGAAATGTCGACTCTGCGAACAGAGTATGAAAGGCATGGCAGTGCTGTTCCAGGCGTTCATGACGTGCGAGTGCGATCTCGCCAATCCATTCAGCCATCCGCCGCACAGTGAGGACCACGGCGACAGATGCCGCAGCACCCCCGACAATCACCCCGAATAAGTAGGTTGCCAAGGCCAGAGGCAACATGAGTACGGCGCGGACTTTCAGCAACGCTCCTGCCGCGGCTTCGCCTGCCGGCCCCACATCCGCCAGCACAAGATTTCGCGCGTTCGCCGAGAACGCATAAAACAGGGCCAGCGACGCAGCCTGAACCACTGCGATGTCGGCAACAACTTCCGGGTGCCCCGCCAGCCCGAAAACCAGAAGCAGTGCAGTCGTTGAAAAGGAGTTGAGAAGCGCTGCGGCCGGAAAGACAAGCGCTCGCATCGCCTTTCGCGACCTGACAGCGAAACGACCGCCGGATTCGTTGGGCGGAATCACATTCATCACACCGGTGCACCGGAATGGCGGCGATGCCACACGATCATTTTGTCAGCCGCCGCCAATGCCAGGATGTTGAGCAGCAAGGAACCGAACAGGAGATAGGACTGGGCGGGGACATAACCGAAGCTGGCGAACCTGAATGCCACGACCTGAGCGAACAGGGAACAGAGTATCCAGTTCCTGTCGCACAGATGGTAGGTCAGGATTTCAAACCCGGCCGCCCCCCATGCCGCAAGGAGGGCGGCCCCGAACAGGAACATCAGCGAGCCCGGGTAGTACAGGAAGGCAACAAGGCCCGGGAGGTTCACAAAATGGTTTCGCGACGTATTGATTGGCACGCTTGCATAGTGGCCGCTCACGAACCTTCGGTCATACAGGCTGAACTGGGTTTCGTCGAACCGCTCCTGCCACGCTTCCCGCCACACCGGCCAACCCAGCTGGTCGGACGAAGCGACGGCCAGAACCCCTTCGATTCCAACCCAGCGGTCGATGAACAGCGGCGTCGTCGCCACGACGGAAGCTGTCGCGGCATTTTTCACCGGCACCGGCGAATCGTTGAAACTGGACGCTCGCAAATAATTGACGGCCAGCACCGACATCAGGAAAAAGACGCCAAGCGATGCGCCCACCATCAGCATCTGACGCAACCCGATACGAATTTTTTGCGCAGAAAACCATCGTCCTCCACCCACAGCCAGCGCAAAGGTATTCAGGATCATTCCTCGGCTCAACAGCGAAACATTGGAAAGGAAGCTCTCGAGCAGAGGAGGAATCAGGGCAAGCGCCGTCACTCGACGGTTGAGTTCGAGTTCAAATCGAATGATCAGCGCCGATACAGAGGCGAATCCGAATTGCAGCAACCATTTGTAGGCGCCGTTCAGGCCAAAGGGCAGGATTGTCTGCGAGACCATGCCTCGCTGGTATACGCCAAGCCACGCATTTGTGCCTGCGACCACGATGACGGCACCAATGAATATTGCGATCACCGGAACGCGGTAGGTCGAATAGACATGAAACAGGCCGGAACGGCTGCACGGCACTGGTTTATCAGGATAAAAAAACAATCGCTCACGAACGAAGCTCGCGACGATGAACGCCGCCAAGCCGCAGGAGGAAACGATCAAGGCCTCATCGAATGCGCCTCCGGAGCCATCAAACGCCCCAGTCGGCTCCCTGAACTGCCCCGAGGAAAACGCAATCCGTACGGAGAGCTTCAGCCAGAAACCAAGCCACAGAAAGAGGCCGATGAAGGTATCGAAGTAGAGGGCTCGCCGACGAAACCCACTGAAAAGCAATGCATTCGCAACAACGGTGAATCCCAGGTAGACGGTCCAGCTTCCCGGATAGCGTGTCCCCGCAACCACAGCCAGGACGAGGATCGCACCTGCGACGATGGATGAAATAATCTTGAACATCTGGATTCTTATCGAACGGAAAACGGCTGCAAGTCCTGACTATCGTCTGGAGAAATCGCCAGTTCTTTCGCGGTCATTCAGGATTCCTTCCCAACAAGCCTTCGTAGAGCTGCCGGTAGCGATTGGCAGTAGCATGCCAAGTGAATTTCGATTCCACGAATTTTTGCATTTTTCTCCCCACAACAGCGAGGTTTTCCGGGCTCGACAAAAGACTGGCAAGCCCTGCCGACAACCCCTCGATGGTAGCCGGCACCTCGAGGCGCGAATCGACGGCCAATATCTGCGGGAAGCCGCACTGGTCTGTCAGCAGGACGGGCGTTCCACAAATCCCGGCCTCCAGTGCCACGATCGACATCGCTTCGAGTCGCGACGGGATGACCATCAGGGAGGCATTCCGATAGGCAGCCACCTTGTCTGCACCGCTGACATATCCGATGAAATGCACGAATCCGGCAGCGCCCGAACTACCGGCCTGGATTTTCAGTTCGGCGAGCATGCCATCGTCGGGGCCTGCGAAAACGAGGTGATGCGAGGGAAAATTGGTACGCGCCTGCAGAAAGGCTTCCAGCAGAAGGTCCGGGCCCTTGATGCGATTCAACCGTCCAAGAAACAGGATGTAAGGGGCGTCCGGAATCGCATGGCGGGCAAAGAAAATCTGCCTGTCGACAGCCGGAAAATCTTCACTATTCACCCCGTTCGGAACTACCTGCACCTTTGATGAACGGACGCCGTACGCTTCAAACTGGGGAAACTCCGCCTCCGTCACGGCGACGCAGGCCGCCGCATTCCGGATCAGCGCCCGGCCGATGAGCCAGTTATACATCCGCTTGAGGCTAGAGGAGCGACCGAACAATGGCAGAGCACCGGCCGGGCAAACCACATAGGGCTTGTTCGCACGGCGGACTGCAATATAGACGAGTGCGTTCAGCGCCCCCCAATGGCCCATCAGATGGATGACATCGGCGTCATCCACCAACTGTCGTATCGTGATCCAGTTTGCTCGCGGCAGATAGAAGCGCTTCCACAGGCAGGGGAGAGCAACCACAGTGGCGGGAAAGGCAGCCTGACGTCTTGCGTCACCAAGTTCGAGATCCAGCGTCAATATAGTCGTTCCGATCCCGCTGAGTGCCAATTGACGACTCACCTGGAACGTACGCTCGGCAGTTCCGCCGCCAGTTTTCAGGCCAAGCGTGGAATTGACATGAAGAACTCTCATACGAGGGGGCCACTATCGTGCCTGAGATAGGTCGCTCGATACCAGTCGGCATAGTCCGCCAACCCGCTCCGAAAAGCGATCGGGCGCTCGAATCCAAGCGCAAGAAGCTTGTCAGAGGAATATCGCGTCAGCGGATTAACGTTGTTTCGCCCCATAAGGGTCAGGATCCACCGCAGCACCCCGAGAGGAATCGGCACCCTGGGCAGTGGATAGGGGGAGCACCCAAATACCTGCATCAGCAATGATTCCACCGACGAAAAGTTGTTTTCGGGGGCATCATCGTCCGACACGATGAACACCTCGCCATCAATTGCAGCCGGGTAGCGAACCATGAACATGAGGGCAGCGACAACGTTCGAAACATGAACCAGATTCATCTGCCGACGGCCGAAAAGACAGGATTTAGCGTAGTTCTTTAGCCGATTTCCGGTCGCGAGGTCTGTCGCCAGTTTTTTGACAGGTTCACCGTCGGGGCCGAAAACAGCGGTGGGCCTCAGAATGGCGGCGTCGAATCGACCACTGGCTCCGGCGAGAATTGCCTGCTCGATTTTCAGCTTTGTCATTCCGTACTCGGTCACCGGGCGACATTCCATTTCTTCGGAAACGAGGGCTTTCGCTACCCGCCCTGCAACCGCCGCAGTACTGCAATGAATCAGCCGAGAGATGCCTGCTTTCGAACACTGCGAGATCAAACCCTCGATCGCACGCAGGTTCACGGCTTCGCCGGCATTCCACATATACGCCAGATTGACGACAGTACCGCCAGGGGGAACAAAGGAATCCAGCGACTCGGGATTGGTCAGATCGCCCGCAATCACCTTGACGTTCGAGCCCAGGGCCAGCCACTGATCGGAGGTGCCATTGCCGCTCCTCGACAGCACCCTGATTTCATGTCCGCCCAACCGGGCAAGTTCAGCCACCAAACGCCGGCCGATATAGCCTGAGGCACCAGTGATCGCAATTGCGCTAGCTGTCATCTTGGAAAAGGTTCTTTCGGAACGGAATTGCCGACGGCTCAATCCTGGGAGGATGAATCACCGGGGAAAACGCAGGCTACCGATGATACCAATCAGTCCGGCAGCGTAGTTCCGTACGGCGAATGGCCACGCTTTGATTGCACGGAAGAAATACGGGAGGGAATCCCGATAATGCTTCCCGTACTGCAGGGTCCTGCCGGCGCCATAGTAAGCAAGACTGTAGCGACGGCGGCGGCGCATTGTTTGTTCTCGGTTTCCGTCCTCGATCGGCGGCAAGAATTCGTCAACTACGCCAAGGACCGAGCGCAGATGGCGGTCAACGGCACTGCTTTGATTGCCGGCATGGATTCGATATTCACCGAGAATCTGACGCAGAAAGCAAGTCTTCACGCCGAGCCGTGCCAGCTTGATCCAGAGATGATAATCCTCCGAAGTTGCCAGCACGGGGATTTCAGAGAATCCGCCAACGGCATCAAGATGGCTCTTAAGTACGATCGTGGCAGAAGGCGTAATGCAGTTTCCATGGTCAATCAGCGCGTCGAACGTCGCCCGGGACTCCGGGCCTGGGTACATCTCCCTTTGGCGCGCCCCGATCCAGCGCAGACCATGACTGACCAGCCCGATCTCGCCCTGAAAGGCCGCGATGCATGTTGTCAGTTTCTCGGGATACCAAGTGTCGTCCGAGTCGAGAAACGCGACATATTTTCCATTTGCTGCCGCGATCCCTCGATTACGCGACGCTGCAATCACCCCGTTGTTGAGGATCTTGATCACGCGGATTCGAGAATCCGAAAAACTCCGGAGCACCTCGTCGGTGTGGTCCTCGGAATGATTGTCGACAACGATAGCTTCCCAATGCGGGTAGCTCTGATCCATCACGGACTGCAACGCCAACCTCAGAAATTCGGCATGGTTGTAGGTGGGGATCACCACCGACACGAGCTTCTGGTCAAGCAAGGTCAGGCCCCTTTCTTTCCAGGGAGGCTGTACCAGTCCCTGCACGCGATCAGCAATGCGTCGATTTCGGCACATAGGCGACGTTCGAAATCCGGTGCGCCCCCACCCAGATGGCGGCAGGAAAAAATCAAGGGGGTCGTCTCTTCCGGCGTAGCCGCAACGGCGGGCACCCTGAGTTCGGGCGTGCGATCGAAGATGAGGGAAAAACGTTCCTGAATCTTCGTCGCCATTTCCATGACGGATAGCGACCTGGCGGCGCCGACGTTATACAACCGCCGATTCGACCCGGCCCCGCCGCGGGTCACGAATTCTTCCAGAATCAAGCAGACATCCGTCAGCGGTACGAAATCCCGTAGTTGCCGCCCGTCCGAACGGAGCGACAGACATCCGTTCTGCACGGCGCCGCGACACAGATCGTTAACCAGCAGCGACCAGCAGTTCGCTTTCGGGTGGGCAGGCGGCCCGAATGCGTTCGACAAACGAACGACAATTCCGTCCATCCTGCCTTGCCGCGCAAGATGCAGCACTGCATCCTCTCCAGCACGGTGAGATGTGGCGTAAGGATGCAAATTCCGCGGGCACGAATCTTCGTCAATGGCGCCCGACAGGGGTGAGTCGTAGACGTGTGCGGTCGACAGGTAGATGAAGCGTTTTACAGCTGCTCTGTCAGCTGCTGCAGCCAGCCGCGCCGTCAGGACGCCGTTAACTTCGAGAGCAGCCACCGGATCGTTCGAACAATCCTGTGCATTCATGCCGGACGCGTGAACGATAACGTCCACCTCTCGGCAACACCGTTCGAGAGTTTCGGCATCACGCCAGTCGACCTGGAGAACGCGCGCCCGAGGCAACCAATCCGGTGACTGATGTTCGGTGCGGGATGCCAGGATCACCTCGTGCCCCTGGCGATCCAGATGAACACCTAAGCGGGCACCGACAAACCCGAAGCCTCCGGTTACGAGGACGCGCATGATTCCACGGCACTCACGCGAACCAAGGGGCCCCCTTCAACCACAGGGACTCCATCAGCTCGTGATCGCGTTTCGTATCCATGCAGTGCCAGAAGCCCTCGTGCCGGTATGCCATGAGTTCGCCTGCTGCCGCAGCGCGTTCCATCGGTTCCCGCTCCAGCATGATTTCGTCACCCGCGATAAAGTCGAAAAACGCTGGCTCAACCACGAAGAATCCGCCATTGATCCAGCCTTCGTGCAACTGCGGTTTTTCCTTGAAGCTGGTCACACGGGGACCATCCATTTCGAGTTCGCCAAAACGGGCGGCCGGGCGAACTGCGGACACGGTGACCAGCTTGCCGTGACTGCGGTGGAAGGCCAGCAATGCGTCAAGATCGATGTCCGCCAGTCCATCGCCGTAGGTCAGCATGCAGGTTTCATTGCCGATGAATTTCTGGAGGCGCTTGACGCGCCCGCCGGTCATTGAAGCATCACCGGTGTTCACCAGCGTCACTCGCCAATCGACGGGGTCTTGCTGCAATGGAGAAATCGCACCGCTCGCAAGATCGACCGTGAAATCGGCATTCAACGAACGATAGTGCAGGAAGTACTCCTTGACCACCTCCGCCTTGTAACCTAGGGCCACGAAGAAGTCCTTGTGGCCGTAGCGGGCGTAACGTTGCATGATGTGCCAGAGAATGGGCTTCCCGCCGATGGGGACCATCGGCTTGGGAATGACGCTTGTGTATTCGGCCAGGCGCGTTCCGAAACCACCGGCAAGCAGGATCACCTTCATTTCACGTTCCAATCGTATTCAAATTCAGAAAGAGACTTGCGGAGCACTTCATCCGGATCGTGCTCGATATCCGCGAGATTCATCAACAAGCTGGGAGTCTCGCCCATTCCCTGAAAGCCGAACCAGATCCCAGGCGGAACCGTCAGTCGAACATATCGGGACTCACCCACGGTTTCGGTTCGAAAAACACCCTGCGAATCCTTCCCACAGAATGCGAATCGAACCAGGCCGACCGGCACTACCAGATTCAGCGTCATCCGCAGGTGGCATTTCCAGGCTTTCACCGCACCCGGGGTCACCCAGGAGAAATAAGCTTCACCAAAACGGCGGAAGCCCGGGTCCGATGCTTTCAGGGCATGTAGCACATCGCCACCCGGCGTGGCGATACGCTTCAAGGGAGTGACACAAACAGCGTCGACAGCGCCCACACTCATGACGCCTCCCGAGCCGCGACGAGGGCCTCGTATTCCCTGAGCTGGGCGAACGTCACCTCCGCAATCGACTGTGGATGCTCGTAGTAGGCCCGATACCATTCGGCGGTCATTCGCACCGTCTCGGCAAACGTCATCGACGCGTGCCACTTAAGGATGTGCAAGGCCTTGTCGCAATTCAGCTTCAACAGACCCGACTCGTAGGGTCCAGAGCTGTTGCCGGAGACGTCCTTCCAGAGCACTTCCGGCCAATGACGGGACATCTCGTCCACCAGCTCCAGAACCGTATGGTTCTGATTCGCCGGCGGCCCGAAATTAAAGGGTTCGCCATGCAATTCCGGTCTCTGATACAGCGCCGCAGCAAGCTTGAGATAGCCACTCAAGGGCTCGAGAACATGCTGCCAGGGACGTGTCGAGTGCGGGTTCCGGAGCTCGACACAATCCCCTTGCGCCCAGGCCCGCACGCAATCCGGAACGATCCTGCTCGCAGCCCAGTCACCGCCGCCGATGACGTTTCCGGCCCGCCCGACGGCGATGCGGACATTCCCGCCTTTCGGGAAGAACGACTTGACGTGAGAGCGAATCACCAGTTCTGCCGCCCCCTTCGACGCACTGTAGGGATCCGGTCCACCTAGGGCATCGGTTTCCCGGTAACCCCACAACCATTCGACGTTGTCGTAACACTTGTCGCTGGTAATCATCACCGCGGTGCTCGGCTTTTCCAGGGCGCGCAGCGCCTCAAGGACGTTCAGTGTTCCCAAGACATTGGTCTCGTACGTCTCGACCGGATCCGCATACGACTGTCGGACCAAGGGCTGCGCGGCAAGATGAAAGACGAAATCCGGCTGTGCATCACGAATCACACGTGTGACGTCGCTCCCCGAGCGGATATCCAGCCGGTGATCTTCGAGCATCGCCCCCATGTTGGCCGCATCGAAATGGGATGGCTGTGTCGGCGGATCCAGAGCCACCCCCACGACTTTCGCCCCCAGAAGATGCAGCCACGCTGACAACCAGCTCCCCTTGAAGCCGGTATGGCCAGTCACCAGAACGGTGCGCCCCTGAAAAACCTCTTGCATATTCATCATTCCTGCCAATCCTTGCATCAATTCCCGGTGCGCCGAACAGCTACCGGATCGTCGGCCAGAGCCAGCAATCGGCGCCAACGCGGTAGCATTTTATCGAGTGTAAAGAAGTTTTCCGCACTAGATTCATGATCTCGCCCCCTCGCCCCGCCCATCAAGGCATTCGCCAACTGCTCCGGCGAATGGACAAACGTGACCGCATCCAGCCCCCGCAAGGGGCTCATGTTCAGAGAGCCGGCATCAAACAGCGCCACCACCGGCAAACCCGCACAATAGGCGTCGACGGCCGCCGATGTGACAGCGCTGGCATACGCCACATCAGCCATGGCAAGCACTTCCGGCAACGGCCGATCGGCAATTTTCATGCACTGCCCGGGTAAATCGGCAGGGCCCAAGGGGAGTGCGGGGTGGTATTTGACCGTAATCTGGGCATTACTTGGCAGCAGCTTCAGCGTTTCCGCCAGCAAGTTCAACTGCTTCCGGGTATGGCCGGCATCGTAATCGGTCAGAACCAGTATCCTCAAGGGGGGAGGGGCCTGCCGCACGCTCGTTCTGGCTCTGGTTATTGGCAAGTCAGCCAGATAAAGATAGCGAAGGGCTTCCACCTCGACCAGTCGCTCCGGCGGGCACTTTGCCTCGCTGAGGATGCGCATGGCGACAGGCCCGTTAACTGCGATCTGATCTGGAAGCGGAAGGCGACACCGTGAGGTGCCAGCGTAATCGCGCACATCAAAGAAATAACGTAAGTCCCAATATCTCACGCTTGAATGGGGCACACCAATCAATCGGCCGTGACCCGCTGCTTGCCAAGCGTGAACAAAAGCCATCTCCCAAGACTGATTTTCCTGCAGATAAACGCCGACATCCTGCTTCGGCAAGGCCCTCACGGCGGCCTCGACCAGATTGCAGTATAGAAAATTCATCAGCGCATCCCTGCCCTGAAAGGATTGCTGCCACTCGTGCTCGAACAGGGGGCCGATACCAATGCCCGTAAGGCTCGATGATTGCAGCGCACGAGGGAGCGAACGACCGAAACCCCGGAAACGCCACCAGTCCCGTACGGAGCGGGCGAGGACCTGCCACCCGAGAAATGTATCGAGCGTGACATGCGTCCGTATCGGACTTTCGTTTCGGTTGAAGCGTTCAAACACCTCTTTGGCTACCCCGGGCGACGGAAGCACGGGGTTTTCGACGTAGAGATGAATCCAGTTGCTTGCCCTGTCGCTGTCGGACAGCATCTTTGGGAGGCTCCCCCAATACAGGCTTTCGAAATGCCCGACTCTGGCTGCATCCGGCTGAAGATTCAGGGAATAGGAGGCAAAGGTCACCTGCGCCTGGGTTTCGCGCCACGCTCGCAAGCCAACCCCTCTCATGGACCAGCGATCAACGACATATTTGGCAAGCCAGACGAACGCTTGTATGACATCCGGCAGTGCGCGTACGACGCGGCGATGCCAGGGGAGGGTGCTATTTGACGCCGGCAGTTGCTGCCATTCGAACGAAATTCCGGTCTGCTCACACCACGTGCGAAAACAGGCGGCCAAGGGTGCGTCCGGGGTAGCCACCGCCAGATGCGCGATATTTCGCTCGCTCGCCCATTTCGCAAATGCCAGCAAGCGCATGGCATGGTCGATCTGCGGAGACTTCAGGTAGTTGCACTTTTCGGAGAGCGGCGTCATCCACCAATAGCTGAAGCCATCCCGCAAGTGCAACCTTTCGATGAGGCTCCGCCCGCCGCAAACGTCTTGCCCGATAGCGTGCACCCACGCCAGGTAGCGCGTACGTAGCTCATCGGCATCGCGCTCGACAAGCAAAGGCACGGGTACTACATCCTCAGCCTGAGCATCCGGAACAGTGCGCCAAAGCAAGGTAGTGCCGGCGCAGGAAGGTGGCGACGACTCCGCATCCCAGACCAGGAGCGAAATCTCGTCGGCCACATCCTCCATTTCAGCCCTGCATCCCCTGCATCAGGCGCTCGACTTTCTTCAAGTCTTCCAGCGTATCCACCGCCTGCGTGTCGTGCTTCGTGGGCGCCATTCGAACGCGCAGTCCATGCTCGAGTACGCGCATCATGTCCACCGACTCCGCAATCTCGAGCGGCGTCGGTGCAAGCCGGGTGTACTCAAGCAGAAAGTCGCGGCGGAACGGGATGATGCAGACCTGCTTGCCCATCGGGATATTCTCGACCTTGCAGCGAGTTGGGATCGGCTCACGAGAGAAATAAAGGGCGTTGAGATTCAGGTCGCAGACGACCTTGATGCAGTTCCTGTCCTCGAACTCGGCGGCATCCTTGATCTTGCCGATCAGGTTGACCACTTGAACATCGGGGTGGTCCAGCAGCGGCCGCACCGCCTCGTCGATCATGTCCGGATGGGTCATCGGTTCATCCCCCTGCACCATGACGACCACGTCGTATTTCGTCTGGTATTTGGCCTCGAGCTTGAGGAGGGCCTCCGCACAGCGGTCGGAGGCACGCTCATGCTGATCGCCCGTCATTACTGCAACACCGCCGATCGATTCGATGTAGTCGAAGATTTCCTTGTCACAGGTAGCGACAGCCGTCAGCGACAGCTTCGGTGACTTCGCCACACGCTCATAGACGTGGCCGATCATCGGTTTGCCCAGGATCGGTGCCATCGGCTTTCCCGGAAAACGGCTGCTGCCCATGCGGGCGGGAATCAATGCAAGGATATTCATGGTTTTACCCAACCTGTGTATTTACGAA
>Ga0268298_10002334_pt1 | contig 20816 bp, 18 predicted proteins | sample WWTPWeurt_MetaG_FD_194462 | JGI IMG/M metagenome (GOLD analysis project Ga0268298, IMG submission 194462) | Activated sludge microbial communities from WWTP in Nijmegen, Gelderland, Netherland - WWTP Weurt | ecosystem: Engineered > WWTP > Aerobic digester > Activated sludge | place... | reverse complement strand
AAAAATTTTATTAGAAGCTGAAAGATTAGAAGGTAGTGTGAGATCTACAGGCATACATGCAGCAGGAATTATAATTGCCCCTACAGATATTACAGATTTAATACCTATAGCCTCAGCCAAAGATTCTACAATGTGGGTAACTCAAATTGATGGAAGCTCAATTGAATCTGCAGGAGTCATCAAAATGGATTTTTTAGGATTAAAAACACTTTCCATTTTAAAAAATGCCATAGAGTTAGTTAAGCTCAATCATAATGTAGATATAAACCTTGATCAATTACCATTAGATGATAAAAAAACTTTTGAACTGTATCAGCAAGGAAATACTAACGGCACTTTTCAGTTTGAAAGTGTTGGAATGCAAAAATGTTTAAGAGAATTAAAACCCGATAAGTTAGATGATTTAATTGCTATGAATGCTTTGTATAGGCCAGGCCCAATTGCTTATATTCCTAAATATATTGCTCGTAAACATGGTACAGAAAAAATAGAGTATGACCTACCTGAGATGGAAGAATACTTATCAGAAACTTATGGAATTACAGTGTATCAAGAACAAGTAATGTTACTTAGCCAAAAATTAGCAGGATTTACCAAAGGAGATGCAGATGTACTGAGAAAAGCAATGGGTAAAAAACAAAAAGATGTACTTGCTGTTAAAAAAGGAGAGTTTATAACAAAAGCTTTAGAAAAAGGACATCCTAAAGATAAGTTAGAAAAAGTATGGACAGATTGGGAAGCTTTTGCTGAATATGCATTTAATAAATCTCACTCAACCTGTTATGCTATTGTTGCATACCAAACTGCTTATTTAAAAGCACATTACCCAAGTGAGTTTATGAGTGCATTATTAAACTACTCATCTGGTATAGATAAAACAACATTCTTTATGGAAGAATGTAAAAAAATGGGTATTAAAGTTTTAGGGCCAGATATTAATGAAAGTTTGAAAGGATTTTCTCCTAATAAAAAAGGTGTAATCCGTTTTGGATTAGGAGGTTTAAAAAGTGTAGGAACAGCAGCTGTAGAAAATATTATTGAAACAAGAAATAGTAGTGGAGATTTTAAAAATATTTTTGATTTTGCATCTAGAGTAAATCAAAGCACTATAAAGAAAAATACCTTTGAAAGCCTTGTACAAGGCGGAGCTTTTGATAGTTTTTCTGACATACATAGAGCTCAGTATTTTCATGTAGATGAAAACACGAAGCAATCGGGAATAGAAAGAATTATCTTGTATTCTAAATCCAAAAACGCCACTAATTCTACTGCAACCTTATTTGGAGATTTATCTCAGTCAATGGAAATTCCTGCACCAAAATTACCCAACTGTGAGCCTTGGTCGTTAATAGAACAATTAGATAGAGAAAAAGAAGTAACAGGAATGTTTATTTCAGGGCATCCGTTAGATAATTATAAGTTTGAATTGATGTATTATAACATTATAGGATTAAAAGAGTTTAATGAAATTAAAAACAATACTGCAATAGTGCAAAATAAACTAGATACGCCAATTAGAATTGCAGGAATGCTAAACCTTATACAGCACAGAACTTCTAAAAATGGTAATAAGTATGGAACCTTTACATTAGAGGATTTATACGATAAAGCAGAGAATTTTAATTTACGAGCAGATAATTATGTAAAGTGGGGAAATTACCTTGAGTTTGGAAAAAATATTTTAGTTATAGGCACTTTTAAACAAGGATGGAAAGAAGGAACTTTTGAGTTTGTAATTCAACAAATAAGTTTATTAGAATCGGTAAAAGAAAACCTTACTAAAAAAGTAGAATTAAAGTTAGACATTCAAAATTTAACCAAAGAAAGAATAGATTTTATAACAAATAATATTATTCAAAACCCCGGCAATGCAACCATTAAGTTTAGAATAAAAGATGAGTATGAAAAAATGGATTTAAATTTATCGCATGGAACAAAAGGGTTTACTATGAATAATGACATGGCAGAATTTTTATTATCCAATGCAGATGTGGAAGTTAAAGTAAATAGTAATTAAATGTTGTTTGAGTTTATTGGCACAGCTTATTCCTGCACCATTCTTTTTTTAATAATAGTTTATTTATTTACTAAAGGAAGAATAAAATATTTATTTAAAAATTTTATAGCAGTTAGTAATACTTTACTCATTTTGTATAGCACCTATTTAATGTATCAATTTTACCAACTAGTTAGGTACATTTACGACTTAAATATTCAATTACCCAAAAATGCTAGCGAAAAACCAATAGATATTTCTTGGTTCCAAATAAAGTTTGTTTTGCTGATATTTTTACCATTTTTGTTTTTATCTAAACAACTTAAATCAAATATTATTTTGGCTGGTATTATGCTTGTTTTGTTACAATGGGATGTTGCAGCAGATATGTATCAATCTATTTTTATGCAATCACAAACAGCAGGTGTAATTTTTTATTTTCCTTACTTGTTATTTTATAAAATATTAAACTATTTAGCACTATTCATTAGTGTTTATGCTTTACTTTGGCTCGCTAAAAAATTACCTTATCAATCATTAAAATAAAATATGTATTCTCCAATCATTGTTGCTTTAAAATATATGCAGTATTACTTAAAAGCTAATAATGGTAAAGGGCATGGTGCACATTCGCCTTTTGTATATGATTTTATTATAAATGTATTAAACGATAAAAGAAATTTTTATGCCTATGAGAATATTGAAAAACTAAGGGAAGGGTTATTAAAAGAAAACAGTATTTTACATGTAGAAGATTTTGGGGCTGGTTCTAAAATTGGTTTAACCAAACAACGAACTGTAAGTGCCATTGCTTCATCTTCTTTAAAACCTGCAAAATATGCTCAGTTGCTTTTTAGAATGGTTAACTACTATCAGCCCAAAACTATTCTAGAGTTAGGCACTTCATTAGGCATTACAACAGCATATTTAGCTGCTGCAAATAACAATGCTTTTGTTACCACTATGGAAGGTTCTAAAGAAATTTCTTCAAAGGCTACAAAAAATTTTGAATTATTAGAATTGAAAAATATTCAACAAATACAAGGCAATTTTGATATAACTTTACCTGCACTGTTGCCAGAATTATCAAATATAGATTTTGCTTTTTTAGATGGTAATCACCGATACTTGCCAACCATAAATTATTTTAATAGCATTTTACCCAAAATTTCTAATCAAACAATTGTAATTTTAGATGATATTCATTGGAGCAAAGAAATGGAGCAAGCATGGAATGAAATAAAAAATCATGAATCTGTTACATTAAGTATAGATTTATTTTTTATTGGAATATTATTTTTTAAATCAGAATTTAAGGTAAAGCAACATTTTACTATTAGATTTTAATATTTTTTACAATAACTAAAAACAATTAAATAGATTATTATCCTTTTTTCATTAAAATTTATATTTTCACGCCTTTAATACCAAAACAATGATAGCAGGAATACTAAAAGAACCCAATTTTGAAAACAGAGTTTCTTTATTACCCGAACAAGTTCAGGCCTTAATAAAAAAAAATGTACAGGTATTGGTAGAAGAAGATGCAGGAAAAAATGCTAGTGCCTTCAATCAGGCATATATTAATGCAGGTGCAGAAATGGTTAGCAGGCAAAAAGCTTTAACGGCCAATTTAGTATTAAGCATTCATCCATTAACCAATAACGATTTAAGTTGCTTAAACCCCAATGCTGTAGTACTTGGTGTTTACCAACCTTTATTTAATAAAGACTTAATGCAAAGCTGGGCATCCAATAATATTTCTTGTTTTAGTATAGATATGATACCTAGAACAACAAGAGCTCAAAGTATGGATGTATTAAGTAGTCAAGCTAATATTGCAGGGTACAGAGCAGTTTTACTTGCTGCAACTTTATTACCTCGATATTTTCCTATGTTTATGACAGCTGCAGGTAGTATTGCACCTGCTAAAGTTTTAATATTAGGTGCAGGTGTAGCAGGTTTACAAGCCATAGCTACTGCCAAACGCTTAGGAGCTGTAGTAGAAGTTTTTGATACAAGGCCAGCAGTTAAAGAAGAAGTGCAAAGTTTAGGAGCTAAATTTATAGAAGTAGAAGGTGCAGCAGATGCTTCTAAAGCTGGTGGTTATGCTGTAGAACAATCGGATGAATACAAACAAAAACAACAACATAAAATTGCCGAAAGTGTAGCCAAAAGCGATGTAATTATTACTACTGCACAAATTCCAGGCAAACAAGCACCTATACTAATTACACAAGCCATGTTAGATACCATGAAGACAGGAAGTGTAATTATAGATTTAGCTGCAGCAACAGGTGGTAATACACCTAAAACAAAAAATAATGAAAACTTTACAACAGAAAATGGTGTTCTCATTGTAGGCAACAGTAATTTACCTTGTGGTATGCCTTTTGACGCAAGCAAAATGTATGGAAAAAATATTCTTAACTTTTTACAATTAATTATTACAAATGAAGGTGCACTTAACTTAAATTTTGAAGATGATTTAGTGAAAGGCACATGTATTACTCATAATGGTTCAATCGTTCACAATAGGTTAATTGATTAGCCTATTTTATTTTTAAAAATTAATTCAAAATAAAAATGGAAAATATCTTAAACTTTATTAAAGAACATGAGCAAATCATTTACATAGTTGTGCTAATGATTTTTTTAGGAATTGAAGTAATAGGTAAAGTGCCAAGTGTATTGCACACACCTTTAATGAGTGGTGCCAATGCCATTCATGGTGTTGTAATTATTGGTGCAATAATAGTAATGGGAAAAGCAGAAGCAGATAATTACCTTGCTTTAGTGTTAGGCTTTTTAGCAGTTATTTTAGGAACTTTAAATGTAGTTGGTGGCTTTGTTGTAACAGATAGAATGTTAGAAATGTTTAAGAAAAAGAAATGATTATTTTATAAAGTTTGATTAATCAATTGTAAGAAATTTAATTTTAATTTTTATGGTATTAACAATATGTTATTTAATAGGAAGTATCACTTTTATTATTGGTTTAAAAATGTTATCGCACCCTGCAAGTGCCAGAAAAGGAAACCTTGTAGCTGCTGCAGGTATGGCAATTGCAATTGTTGGCACCATTTTTTTATATGAAGAAGAAGGGAAAAAATTAGGCAATTACTTTTGGATATTTGGAGGCTTGGCAATTGGTACTGTGGTAGGTACTTTAATAGCTAAAAAAGTAAAAATGACTGCAATGCCAGAAATGGTAAGCTTATTTAATGGTATGGGTGGGGCTTGTGCAGCATTAATTTCTATTATTGAGTTTCAGCATATTGCTCATCACTTAAATAATAATGTTACTGCCAATTATGGCTTATTAATAAGTATATTTTTAGGGGCAATTATTGGTTCAGTTTCTTTTGCAGGTAGTATGATTGCTTGGGGTAAACTTAATGGTACAATTAAAGATTTTTCCTACAATGGGCAACAGTTTATAAATGTAGGTTTAATGGCAGTAATTTTAGGTATTGCCGGGTATTTGGTATTTTCACTTTCATTAACCAATGCTTATTGGTTTTATATCATATTTGTTGTATCACTTTTATATGGCGTTTTATTTGTTATGCCAATAGGTGGTGCAGATATGCCTGTAGTAATATCTTTACTCAACTCTTTTACTGGTGTTGCAGCTGCTTGTGGAGGCTTTTTATATGACAATAAAGTAATGCTAACTGGAGGTATTTTAGTAGGTGCTGCAGGTACATTGCTTACCATATTAATGTGTAAAGCTATGAATAGAAGTTTGAAGAATGTGTTATTAGGCTCTTTTGGTGGTAACAAAGCTGGTGCAGCAGGAAGCAAAGAACAAGGCTCGTTCAAAGAAATACAGCTTAGCGATGCTGCAACAATTTTGGCATTTGCCAATAAAGTAATGATTGTACCAGGCTATGGTTTGGCTGTTGCCCAAGCTCAACATACATGTCACGAACTTGAAAAATTATTAGAAGATAAAGGTGTAGAAGTGAAATATGCAATACACCCTGTTGCAGGTCGTATGCCAGGCCACATGAATGTTTTATTAGCAGAGGCAGATGTAAGTTATGATAAATTATTAGAAATGGAAGATGCTAATGAAGAGTTTAGAAGTACCGATGTAGTGTTAGTTTTAGGTGCTAATGATGTGGTAAATCCGGCTGCTAAAAAAGATCCTGCATCGCCAATTTATGGTATGCCAATTTTAGAAGTAGAACAAGCAAAAAATGTTATTGTTAATAAAAGAAGTATGAAACCAGGTTATGCTGGCATTGAAAACGATTTGTTTTTTCAGCCTAAAACCTCCATGCTTTTTGGCGATGCAAAAGCTGCTTTACAAAAATTGATAACAGAAATTAAAAGTGTTTAATTTATATTAAAGTAGGGTTTTCCATATAATTAAATTACCCTCTTTACCCCAATCGTTCATTGATGATTTTAATTGCTTAAGTAAATTAACATAACTTGTTTTTTTGCCAGATTTAGGAATGGCAAATATTGTTTCATCAATATTTGCTAATTCAACTTTTGTTGCAAATAAGGTTGTATGAATTCTTGGAATTGCAACTCCTAAAATCATACCTGGTAAACCTGTAAAGCTTAAAGGCCCACCAGTGCATGTTATTAAATCAGTATAAAAAGCAATTACATATACACTGTCAAAAATTTTACCAACTGCTTTTCTACATTCAATGCCTGCAATGGTTCGTGTATCATTTGTTATACGCCAATTTATTTTAGTTATACTATCTTCTAATAAAAAGGTAGTTTCAAAAACTTTTTTCTTTGCAATTGTTTTATGGGTTGCTAAATCGGTATAAGTAATATTTTCTAATGCATCATTATCAGCGAGCCACTCTGGTATTTTCTGTGCAGTTTGTGGGGCTTCTTTACCTGCTTTATATATTGTTTTATTTTGGGTAAAATATAAATTATAAAAAGTAGATTTTATTTTGGGCAATTCTTTTTTCATATTCATTATCCATACATTGTCATTCTCCTCATCGCCCCAGCTTAATTCAAGTACTTTATGAAGGTTAACTTGTTTCTCAAATTCAATTTTACCAGTGTTAATAAAAATTTGCTGAGCAGGTAAGTTTATAAACAAAAAATAAAAAATAAAAGATAATAGTATTGATTTCATATAATTTTTATTTTGTTATTGCAGCACCACCTTTATTAAAATTCCAAATAAAACTGAATAAAAAATATTGAGATAGTTGCTGATAGCCAGTTTCAGTAATAGTATTGCTGCTAATATCTCTTTCATAATTTCTTCTTTGATTTAATATATCAAATGCAGTAAAACGTAGCTGACTTTTATCGCCTTTAAAAATTTTTCTGGAGATATAAATATTCCAAATAGTAATATTATTATTACCTGAAAATAATTCAGTTTTTTGCCTTAACTCAGCTTCAATATTATTATTTAGTTCTAGTTTCCAAGGTAAATAAACCGACAAATCTGCTCCTAAACTTGCTGACCAATATTGGGTATTAATTTCAGAACGTATAGAAGAAGAGGATATATTATAAGCAATAGAGTTGTATAGCCACAAGTTAAATTTGTTTTCTTTTTCTTTAGAAATGCCTACATACATTTGATGGCTTTTATTTACATTTTTATTGGTTTGGTTGTTTACTATACTTATACTATTGCCAATATTAAACGAGTAACTTGCATTAACATAAATATCTAACTTTTTAACTTTAGTGTTGTAATTAATATTGGTGGTAAAGTAATTATTACCGTTTAGGTTTACATATTGCGATATGCTTCTTCCTAAACTATCTGTATAAATGCTGCTTCTAATTGCATTATAAGTGGTATTGTATCTAATTCTAAAACCATAACCTCTGTTTTTTAAAACCTGATAATTATTGTAATTAACTGCAAATGCATGGTTAAATTCCTGAACAAGATTAGGGTTGCCTTTTTGTATAAACAATGGGTTGTTGTTATCTGCAACAGGTTGTAGTTGGTTTATACTTGGCTGCTTGGTGTTTCCATTATAATTAATGGTAATTCTTTTATTAGAGTTAAATTTATAAGTTAAAATAGCGGTAGGATATATATTGTTGAATTGGTAATGGTAAGTTGTATCTTTTATTAAATCTTTTTGTTTAAAGTTGGCTAAAGATACATTTCCACCAAAAGATACATTTAATTTATTTTTTTGGTATCTAAACATGGTGCCAATTAAACTTGTAGCATTGGTAAACTTAAAGTTGTTACTAAATTTAGTATTAAAATCTTCGTATTTTCCAGAATTGTTTTTATCATAACTTAATACTTTGTTGGTGTAATTATTTAACTGGTAAGTATAGCTAAATTCAACAACTAAACTTTTTAAAAGTTGTTCTGTAAATGCAATTTTTGATTTTAAATTATTAGTATTATTATCCGATAATTTCTTTTGGTCCGTAGTGTCAGAAAAATTTAAACTTCCATTAGCATTATAAAAATTATTTTCAGAATATAAGTAACCATCATTATTTTGAGTGTTGAACTTTTGCTCTAAACTTAAAGATAATGTTCTTCCTATTTTTTTAAATTTTTTTCTTACCAATACATTATAATTTATATTCTTATTCTTCCCCTGATTTATTTTGTTTCTGATACTGTTGTTTACATACTGGTTCTGTTCATTTAAGGCTTCGTTATAATAATTACTGTTGCCATAGCTATTTCCTTTACTTGCAGAAACAGTTACTTTTAAAGATAGCAAGCTATCCATTTGCCAATCTACAGTTCCATTAATACCATGCTTGTCTTTTACGCCAGTAGTTTTGTTGTTTTCATTGTTAAAGAAAACGGTATCGGGTAATAATGATTTTGATTTTGAATAACCTGTTCCTTCATTAATAACTTTTGAATACAAGTAACTACCATTAACTTGTTGTTCATTATTATTAAATTTATTTCCATAATTTATACCACCACTCCAGCTTTTAGGTAAACCTTGCCCAAAATATTCCATACCATCAAAATCATCTCCTTCAAAATACATTGTAGATCCATCATCACTCATAGAAAAAGAAGTGTTAGATTGAGAGCCATATTTACTAGACTCATCCCAATTTAAACCTGTTTTGCCATTACTACTTGCAATACCATAAAAAGATAATTTTCTTTTACCTTTAAAACTATTAGCCATTAAAGAATTATTCCAAACATCTTTAATAGCAATACTTGCTTCTAATTTTCCAAACCATCCTTTCTTTGCATTTTCTTTTAACTTTAAATTTATGGTACGGCTAGTCTGGCCATCATCCACACCTGTAAAAGTTGCTTGGTCCGATTTTTTATCAAATACTTGTACTTCATTTACCATATCGGCACTTAAATTTTTTGTTGCAATGGTTGGGTCATCTCCAAAAAATTCCTCACCATCTACCATTACTTTTTCTACTCTTGTGCCATGTGCTGTTATGTTTCCATTTTTATCTACCTGAATACCAGGAAATAGTTTGATAAGATCTTCTACAGTAGCTCCTTGTTTAACCTTAAAGCTATCTGCTTTATACACTATGGTATCGCCTTTCATTCTCACAGCAGCTATTTTACTTACAACAGTAACATCAGCCAATAAATGAGCTTTAGGTGTTAATTTAACTGTTTCTAAGTTGATGTTGTTATCATTCAAAATATGGATAGTGTCAAAATAATCTGCATAAGTAGGATAGGTAACTAAAACAATATATTTCCCTTTATTAATTTTAGAGAGGTTAAAATTTCCATTTATATCGCTTCTTGTAAAAGTATATAAAATAGAATCTTTTGAATGTAATAAACTAATTACAGCATTAGTTAAATTATGTTTGTTTAAAGTGTCTGTAATAACACCCTTTATACTTGCATTTTGAGCATTAGATTTTTGAAAGCATATTAATATGATAAAAACAATAAAAAAATATTTCATATTACTATTTCAATTACTTATTAAAGTGTAGTTTTATTTAAGATTTAAAAATCATCTTCTTGGGCTAACTCAAATAATGTGTATTAAAAGAAGGTTTAATTTACTGAGTTAAAAATATTGCGTTATTAAATTTATTAATATTTATAATGGATAAAAGGCAACATAATAATTTATATGGTTCTAGTAAAAAAGTTAATCTACAAAACAAAACCGCCGTTCATAAAAATGCACCCAAAAGTAAATTAAAATACGAAGACAAATACTTTATAGATACTACTAAATCTGTTTGGAATTATTCATTATTTACCGCAACAGATATAAAGAATTTTAAAAATGGTACTCACTACAGTTTATACAAATTATTAGGTAATAAACAAATAGAAGTAAACAATTTAAAGGGAACTTATTTTGCTGTTTGGGCTCCTAATGCTACTTATGTTTCGGTTATTGGCAACTTTAACAACTGGAAAGTAAAATCTCATCCATTAAATGTTAGAGGAGATAGCAGTGGTATTTGGGAAGGTTTTATTCCAAGTATATTAAGAGGCGAAGCATATAAATACCATATTGTTGGTTATAAGGGAATAAAGCTAGACAAAGGAGATCCATTTGCACACTTTTGGGAGAAAAGGCCTGCTACAGCAAGTATTTGCTGGGATACTTATTATGAATGGAAGGATGTAAAGTGGATGAAAGAAAGAAAAAAGAACAATGCTTTAAATGCACCATGGAGTGTATATGAAGTACATTTAGCCAGTTGGATGAGGCCTGAAAAAAATAATGAAAACCTATACAACAGCTATCAATTAATAACCCAAAAGTTAGTACCTTATGTACAAGAAATTGGGTTTACGCATGTTGAAATTATGCCTGTAATGGAACATCCTTTTGATGGTAGTTGGGGCTACCAAGGTACAGGTTACTTCGCTCCAACAAGTAGGTTTGGTAGTCCACAAGATTTTGCAGCTATGATAGATGCATTTCATGTAGCTGGTATTGGTGTTATTTTAGATTGGGTACCCTCTCATTTTCCTTTTGATGCACATGGTTTATATTTATTTGATGGTGCTCACACTTTTGAATATGGCGATATGAGAAAAGGGTTTCATCCGGATTGGAACAGTTATATTTTTAATTATAAACGACCCGAAGTAAAAAGTTTTTTAATAAGTAGTGCAAGATTTTGGTGCGATAGATTTCATATTGATGGGTTAAGGGTTGATGCTGTTTCATCAATGTTACGATTAGATTATAGTAGAGAAGAAGGAGAGTGGGAGCCAAATGAGTTTGGAGGTAATGGAAATTTAGATGCTATTGATTTTATTAAAAAATTAAATGAAACTTTATACCTAGATTTTCCAGATATACAAACTATTGCAGAAGAAGCTACAGATTGGCCTTTAATTAGTAAACCAATTTATGATGGTGGTTTAGGCTTTGGAATGAAATGGATGATGGGATGGATGCATGACACTTTAAACTATTTTAAAAGAGAACCAAAAGATAGATTACAGCATAAAAACGATTTTACTTTTAGCATGATGTATTTTTATAACGAAAATTTTATGTTACCCTTAAGTCATGATGAAGTGGTACATGGCAAAAGCCCCATGATTTATAAAATGCCAGGAAACACTAAACAAAAATTTGCAAATCTAAGGTTGCTTTATACATATATGTTTACACACCCTGGTGCCAAATTACTGTTTATGGGTAACGAATTTGCTCAAACAACCGAATGGAATTTTAAGAGTGAATTAGATTGGGAACTTACAGATTTGGTTAGCCATGGTGGAATGTTGTATTGCATAAAAAAATTAAATGAACTATACAAAAACAACCCTGCATTATATGAATTACAATTTAGTAAAGAAGGGTTTGAATGGGTTAACTTGAATAATACTTCTCAAGCAATCTTTTGTTATTTAAGAAAAGGGAAGAGTACTAAAGATTATATGTTAATAATTTTAAACATGAGCAATCAAGTGCAGCATAATTGGAAAATAGAAGTTGGTTTAAAAAATAAATGGAAAGAGATTTTTAATAGCGATAGTAAGGAATTTTGGGGTTCTGGTTTGGTTTATAATAATGAAATTCAATGCGTTAAAACAAATAAGTTAAATAAAAAATGCACTCTTTCTTTAAGCTTACCAGCACTTTCGGCTATAATTTTACAATAATATCCTATTGTTTATATAAAAAAATTATAACTTCATACTATCATTCCCCCGTTTGTGTAAAATATTATGTTTGTCAATCTATTATATTGTTGTTTTAATTTTTAATTGGTTGTTGTAAAATAAATTTATCATGAACAACGTTATAGAAAAATATTGTAATTTTTTTATTGCTCATTTTGGCTTAAATATTGCAAAATACAGGCAAAGAAATTATTATAGTATTTTTTTTAAAACCAATATTCAGTACATTACTATGAAACATTTATTCATTTTAATTGTGGTTTGTTTTACCTCTGCAACATCCTTTGCAAATTCAAATTCAATTAATAATAATAGCGACAGTGCCAACTATTATTATGCAAAAGCAAAAGAATCAAGATCTCAAAGAAAAGTTTTTGATGCAGAAAAGTTTTTTCAAAAAGCATTAGAGTTTGATGCTAATAATGATGAAATAAGAATTGAATTTGCAGAATATTATATTGAAATGCGTAAGTATGCATTAGCTACAATTCAATATAGAACAATTCTAAAAGATAATCCTACACATAAAATTGCACTTCCAAAATATATTGGGCTTTGCTTTTTACAAAGAAAATGGGTAGAAGTAATTAAAAATGGAGAGATTGCTTTGACCAATAATATTAAAGTAGAGAATATAAACTTTATGATGGGTAAAAGTTATTACGAAGAAGAAGATTATGGAAAGGCAAGAAAATATTTAACTACTCAATTTAAACAAAACCCTAAACATAAAGAAACTGTTATTTTATTAGGAAGGGTTTATATAGAAATGAGCATGTATAACGATGCAATAGCAATGTATAAACAAGCAATTGAAAGCAACCCTGATGATTATGAAATTTTATATGAAATAGGCTTATTATACAGTGCACAAAATAACGATAGAGAAGCTGTGAAATATTTTGAAATGGCAGCCGACAAAGGAATAAAACAAGACTTGGCCTTTTTACAAAACTTAGGCATGGCATACCTGTCATTTAATATTCCAAAAGGTGTAGAAGTGTTGAATAAAGTGTTGGAGAAAAAACCAGGCGATGTGGAAATTCTTACTCAAATAGCACAAGCTTACTACAAAGCTCAAGATTATGGCACTGCCTACGAATTGTACTTTAAAATATTTGAAAATGATAATAGCAATGCAAAAGCTTTATATATGGCTGGTGTTTCTTTAATAAGAAAAGGAGATAAAAATAGAGGCACTAAGCTATGTGACAAAGCAATTGCAATGGAACCTAAATTAGGTGAGTTAAGATCTCAAAAATCTGTTCTATAATTATTCAGGCTTCGTATTTTTTTCCTCAATTAGTATTATCAGTCTGACGATTGTCGTTTGACTGATAAAAGTCTCATTCTTGCAGGAAAAATGAAAACAAACTATGCTAATGAATTAAGAAATTTATTTGTAAACTAAGTTTTGATATTATCAGTCTGACGATTGTCGTCTGACTGATAAAAGGCTCATTCTTGCAGGAAAAATGAAAACCAAATGATGCTAATGAATTAAAAAACTTATTTGTAAACTAAGTTTGAATATTATCAGTCTGACGATTGTCGTCTGACTGATAAAAATGTGAAACCAAACGATGCTAATGAGTTAAAAATTATTTAGGCTGCATATTTTTTTCCTCAATTAGTTTTCTAATGGTAACAATTTTTGTATCATAACCTTCTTTAATTGCAATTGAACTAGGGGGTATGTATATATCTGGTATTATACCTCTTCCTTTTGGTCTATTTTTATTCATTACCATTCTATACATTGGCAAAGAAATTCTAAGCTTGCTATTAGGCAAAATAATGGTTGGTAAATGCACTGCAGAGTTACCATAAAAACCTCCTCCTGTTTCTTCTCCAACAACAATTACATTTTCTTGCCCTTTTAAAGTTGCAATAAACATAGTTGCAGCCGAAAAAGTCATTCCACCTTGTATTAAATACACTTGTCCGTTAAAATGATATCTTGATTTAGGCTTAAAATAATGATGTTCAAACCTTCTATAATGAATTTTTTTATCTCGCTCTTTGGTTGCAAAAAAGTTCATTGGTATCCAATAAAGCCACCAATTTTTTAAATACTTTTTATGCGGAAAAGTTCTGTTAATTGCTTCCACAGTATCAGCATGTTTAAAGGGAGAGTTTGCAAAATACTTTAAAAGTTTTGTGGTTGTACCTACATCTCCACCACCATTTTGTCTTAAATCAATCACTACATTTTTAATTTCATCTTTACTTATAGTCTTCATCGTTTTTCTAAAAAATTTTCTCAATCTTCCTTCACTAAAAGTATTTATTCTAATGTATGCAGTTTGTAAACTAGTATCAATTTGTAAATATCTTTTTGCTAAACGCCTTGCATTTTTAAGTTGTTTTCTATTTGGCTTTTTAATTTTTGTAATTTCTTTTTTTATTGTAGAAGTATCTTTTATAGGGGAATAATTTTTTATGGTAGTAGTTGCCTTATTTCCTAAACTATCCAGATAGCTAATTGTATAACTTGTATCTAAACCCCAGGTTTGTTTATACCATGCAGGAAAGTTATTGCTTACTACCTGATTTTTGTAATTAACACTATAACCATCTGTACTAATACTTTTAAAAATTGAATCTAAAATAAGTCGATTGCTAACTCCATTAATAGTGGTAATAATAACGCCTCTTTTAAGTATGGAATCTGTTTCAATTGTATTACCTAAAACAACCATACTATCTGCCCACACTTTTAAGTATAAAGGAAACATGGGGTAGAGGTGATGTTTGTAAAGCTTGGTAAAATTTTTAGAATAGTTAACACTGGTATGGCCACAATGTATTGTACTTATAATTTCAGCAACCTTTTTTTTAAACTGTACTTCATTTAAAGAATCCTTCATTGTAGAAAGTGCATTCTCAAAATTAAAATCTATACTGTCTTTGGTATTGTACCAATATAAAGATGGGTGATTGGCTTCTAAAGTTTTTTTTAAAATGGTTAAATCTTCTTTTAATAATGCTACAGGTAGCTTTTTGTTATAGGTATAATTTGGTATTTTATAAGATACGCATGAAGTAAGCAAGGAAAATAATATAACTATACTATCCAAATAAATATGTATCAATTTCTTCTTCAATGAAAGAACAATTTTTTATAAACTTTATGTAAATGCGTTCCAACCTTGTGCAGTAATATCAAAAATATTACCTCCTTTGGTTTGTAATTTGTTACCCTCTTCTAATGCAGTCATATAGCCTATTACAGCTATTTCTTCATTTAAAGTAATTTTATCATAATCTTCTTGTTTTAGGGTAAAAATCAATTCATAATCTTCGCCGCCATTTAATGCACAAACAGTGGGGTCTAAGCCAAATTTAAAAGCAGCAGCTCTTGTTTTTTCATCAATGGGTAATTTATCTTCAAATATTTTACAACCTACATTACTTTGTTTGCAAAGGTGTAAAACCTCGCTACTAATGCCATCACTTACATCCATCATTGCAGTTGGTACAATGTTATTTGCAGCAAAAAATTCTATAATATCCTTTCTGGCTTCAGGCTTTAATAACCTGCCTACAATATAATCTTCTCCTTCTAAGTCTGGTTGTATGGCAGGGTTTTCAAGATATATTTTTTTTTCTCTTTGCATAAGTGTTAAACCTAAAAAAGCACCACCTGTGTTACCAGATACACAAATTAAGTCTCCTTGTTGTGCTGTACTTCTTTGTACATATTTATCTGGTGCAACTTCGCCAATTGCAGTAACAGATATTATAAATCCTTTTTGAGAGGAAGTTGTATCACCTCCAACTAAATCTACAGCATATTTTTCGCAAGCTGCATAAACACCTTCATAAAATTCGCTTAAGGCTTCTACACTAAACCTGTTGCTAAAAGCAATACTAATAGTAATTTGTGTTGGTATAGCATTCATTGCATACACATCGCTTAAGTTTACTATTACACTTTTATAACCTAAATGTTTTAAAGGGGTGTACATTAAATCAAAATGAATACCCTCTACCAACATATCTGTTGTAATAACAGTTTGTTTTCCAAAATGGTCAATTACAGCAGCATCATCTCCAACACTTAGTATAGTTGATGCATTTTTTATTTCAAAATTTTTAGTGAGATGTTCTATCAATCCAAACTCTCCTAAGTTAGCAATCTCCGTTCTTTGTTGCATTGTAATTTGTTTATTGTGTTGTTAATTTACTAATAACTTTTGTGGGTACAGTTGTTATTTTTTTATTAGTATAGTCAAAGCATAACATACCTGTTTTGGCTTTGCCTGCAATTATTAATTCTTCTCCATTGATAATTTCTAAAAGATAATATAAATCAAATCCAATTTTGGTGAAGGCAGCAGCTTGTACCGAAATTTTAATTGTATTTGTATAAATAATTTCGTGTTTAAATTCTATAGCTGCATCGGCCATAATTAAACTAGTATTTTCAAAATTAATTTCCGTATAACCAAAATGCTGCAAATACTGCATTCTGGCTTCGTGTATTAACGATAAAAAGCTATCATTGCCTACATGTCCACCATAATTCATATCAGTAATTCTAATAGGAATAATAGTAGAAAAATTAAAATTAATAGGAAGTTCAACTTTTACTCTTTGCATTGTTGCAAAATAGTGTAAGAATATTGAATTAGAAGTTTTTTAAGTATAAAATTGAAAAAATTGGAATGTAGCTGGTGCAATTAAAGTAAAAAAAGTAATATGGAAGCAATTGTAATTAAACCGCCTGCAATCAGTAAAGCTTTAATGGTTTTATTAGATGATTTTTGATAATTGGTTTTGTTTTCTGCTTCTTTTTCTGCATCTAATATTTTACAAATTTTATCCCACATATATTTTGGTGGTTCAACTTGTTCCACCATTAGGTAAGATACCTTAGCTTCTTTAGTTATGGTAGATGAGGAAGGTTTCACTCTCCAGTTTTCTTTTAACAAATCATTATTGAATTCAATAGCAGATGATGCCATAATAAATGCTTTTGATAGAATAATTAGGTACTTAAAAACACTGTATAAAAACAAGATAGAAATAGAGATTAAATAGTTGCATGAATGCAAAAAAAATCTTGAATTAGGAAAAATTAGTCTTATTTTGGGAAAGAAAAAGTATTAATTGCTGCATGGCTTTTTTTCTGTGACTAAATTTGTTTTTTTCTTCAATTGGCATTTCAGCAAAGGTTTTATTGCTGCCATCAGGCACAAAAATGGGGTCGTAACCAAAGCCCTCATTGCCTTTTGGAGTATCTATAATTTTACCTTTACATATTCCTTCAAAAAAATATTCTTGTTTATTTATAATTAAAGAAATTACTGTTCTAAATTGAGCATTTCTATTTTTTATGTCTTTTAAATTGTATAAAAGCTTTTCAATATTCGATTCAAATTTTGGATATTCATTGGCATATCTGGCACTTTTTACACCTGGTTCTCCATGTAAAGCTTCCACTTCTAATCCAGTATCTTCGCTAAAACAATTTTTATTTGTTAGCCTAAAAATAACAGACGATTTTTCTGTTGCATTTTCTTTTAAGGTATCATAAGGCTCTGGTATTTCAATATCTATTCCTGCTTCTTTTAAACTAATTATCTCAAAATTGTTTCCTAAAACAGATTTTATTTCTTGAACCTTGTTTGCATTATTGGTTGCAAAAATTAAAGTAAATTTTTCTGTCATTCATTATAATTTAAAAATTTGCTTTAAGCAATTCCATAATTTGCTTTTTTCTACTTTAGCATTGGTACTATTTTCCTTCATTTCATCTAAAACAGCAGCTTTTAACCAAACTGCACTATTAATATTAATTGGAGTATAAAAATCTATAGTAGCATCCTGCTTTATTGTATTGGGCAATTCGCCAAAAATAATAACAAACTTAGGGGCAAATTGTTTAGTTACTTTATTCAAATTTATTGATTGATTGTTGTAATTAATTATTGCTACATCGGCCATATTTAACTTACAAGCTTGTAAAATGGATGATAAAAACTGAAAACTATCGTCTTTTAAATGCATAGCATCTTCTTCTTTTAACAGAATAACAATATTTTTTTTGTTTTCGCCTAAAAACAAAATATTAACATCTGCACTCTTTTCAGGTTCTAAATTTTCCTCAATTTTATCTGTAATTACTATATTATCTTTATATAACTTGGCAATTACATACTTGGATAGTGAAATAGGTTCGTTCATAATTACATGTGCAATATTAACAATTGTTAGTTTTAAAAAATTACGTTTCTTTGCAGCAAATATATTTAGTTATGACAGCAGCAGTAGATATTAATGTTATTAAGGCTGAATCAAGCAAATTAAAAGAAATGAGTTTAGAAAATATTCCTTTTGGGAAATATTTTACTGATCACATGCTTGAAGCTGATTATGAAAATGGTGAGTGGAAGAATGTAGAAATTAAACCATATCAGCCATTAGTTATTGAACCTTCAATGGCATCGTTACACTACGGACAGGCCATTTTTGAAGGCATAAAGGCTTATAAATCGCCTAATGGAGATGCTTTTATATTTAGGCCAAAAGATAATTATAATAGATTTAATGTATCTGCCGAAAGAATGCAAATGCCTGCTGTACCCGAAGATATTTTTATGGAAGGCATGCGTATGTTAGTTGAATTAGATAAAAGCTGGATTCCTGGGCATACAGACCATTCTTTATATATCAGGCCATTTATGTTTTCTACAGATCATTTAATTGGTGTTAGACCTTCTGAAACATATAAATTCATGATTATATTAAGCCCAACAGGCCCTTATTATAATGCCCCAATGAAAATTTATGTAGAAGAGAAATATACAAGAGCAGCACCTGGTGGTGTTGGTTTTAGCAAAAATGCAGGAAATTATGCTGCAAGTATGTATCCAACTGCAATGGCAAGAAAAGCTGGCTATGACCAAGTTTTATGGACAGATGCATTTGAACATAAGTATTTACAAGAAGTGGGTACAATGAATGTGTTTTTTATTATAGGAAATAAAGCCATAACACCATCATTAGAAGATGGAACTATTTTAGCAGGTGTAACCAGAGATAGTGCCATAACTATTTTAAAGAAAATGGGTTTGGAAGTGGTTGAAAGAAAAATTACAACAGATGAATTGATTGATGTATATAAATCTGGCGAACTAAAAGAAGTTTTTGGTACAGGAACTGCAGCAACTATTTCTTTAATAAAAGAATTGAAATATAAAGATTTTATTATGGAATTTAATGTTGATAGTTGGAAGGTATCTACAGAACTAAAAGAAAGATTAAATGGAATTAGATATGGTACTGCAACAGATGAATTTGGATGGATGTATAAATTATAATTATTACTTTATATAAATTATCAAAAAGAGGGTTTTTGCCCTCTTTTTGTGAATAAATGGGTATAAATCTGTTTTCCAATAAATTTTTTACATTAAATGTGAAAAAAAAACAATAATATTTTATTAAATCTTTTGGATTATAAGCAAAAACTACTACTTTTGCCGTCCTAAAAAATAAAAGGTTACAATGCCTACAATTCAACAATTAGTAAGAAAAGGTCGTGAAATTATTAGAGCAAAAAGCAAATCAAGAGCTTTAGATGCTTGTCCTCAACGTCGTGGTGTTTGTACAAGAGTATATACCACTACACCTAAAAAACCTAACTCAGCTTTACGTAAAGTTGCCAAAGTTCGTTTAACAAATAAAATTGAAGTAATTGCTTATATACCTGGAGAAGGTCATAATTTGCAAGAGCACTCAATAGTTTTAATACGTGGTGGAAGGGTAAAAGATTTACCAGGTGTACGTTATCATATTGTACGTGGTAGTTTAGATACTGCAGGTGTAAAAGATAGAAAACAAAGCCGTAGTAAATATGGTACAAAGAAAGAAAAAGCTAAAAAATAATCAATTTCAATAATTATTATAAACTGAGTAAAGTTTTAATACTTGAAGAAATTCAGTTTGTAAACTTAAAAATTAAAACCAATGCGTAAAGCACAAGCCAAAAAGTTGCCTTTAGCACCAGATGCTAGATTTAACGACAAACAGGTAACTCGTTTTATTAACAATTTAATGTGGGATGGTAAAAAAAGCACAGCCATTACCATTTTTAATGATGCTGTAGATAAAGTTAGCAGCATAACAGGAGAAGATGGTTATGAAGTATGGAAAAAAGCATTAGCCAATGTTACACCAGCTGTTGAAGTACGTAGCAGAAGAATAGGTGGTGCTACTTTTCAAATACCAAGTGAAGTTCGTGCAGATAGAAAAATTTCTTTAAGCATGAAATGGTTAATTCGTTATAGCCGTGAAAGAAATGGTAAAACAATGGCAGATAAATTAGCCAGTGAAATTATATCTGCAAGTAAAGGAGAAGGTGCTGCATTTAAAAAGAAAGAAGATGTACATCGTATGGCAGAAGCAAATAAAGCATTCTCTCACTTTAAAGTTTAATTTACTTATTTTTTATTATACAGTAATGGTTACAAATTTTGTAGCCATTTTTTTTGCATAAAAAAAGGTCTGATACGTATCAGACCCTGGTTCAAATTCAACCTGAGTCTTTTTGTTTCTCAGGAATGTTGGACATTTTCTGTCTTTCTTTTTAGAATATTGGTTTTTTTCTCTTGTAATTTAGGCTACAAGTACCTTGGTTTTTCACACTTTGGATTTTTTAAAAACGGGTTCAGCTTTTCTTAGATCCTTGGATTTATGTTGTCTTTTTTA
>Ga0268298_10002333_pt1 | contig 20822 bp, 17 predicted proteins | sample WWTPWeurt_MetaG_FD_194462 | JGI IMG/M metagenome (GOLD analysis project Ga0268298, IMG submission 194462) | Activated sludge microbial communities from WWTP in Nijmegen, Gelderland, Netherland - WWTP Weurt | ecosystem: Engineered > WWTP > Aerobic digester > Activated sludge | place... | reverse complement strand
CGGATGGAATACCGCCAGTATTATGAGCGCCAGCCTGTGCCGGAGCGCCCGGGAGATTGCCAGTTTGGCCGGTGGCGGCGCCCGGGAGATTGCCGGCTTGAGGAGCGCCTGTCTGGGCGGTGGCGGCGCCCGGGAGATTGCCGGCTTGAGGAGCGCCTGTCTGGGCGGTGGCGGCGCCCGGGAGATTGCCAGTCTGGGCGGCGCCGAGGAGGCCCTTGGAGAGCTGCATCAGCTCGCGGCGGGTCATCGGACCTCGGAGCCAGGACAGGGCCCACCGGGTCTCCAGCAGCATCGAAGAGGGGTTGGCGTGGACGTCGCGGACAAGGAACGTGCGAGGTGGGAGCGCCTTGATCGCGGCGCCCAGGGACTCGCGGGAGAGGCCTCCGGCGCCGCCTTCGCTCGTGGCCAGGCCGTCGACGACGCGCTCGCGATCCGCGTCCGTTTGGAGGCGACCGACGAACCAGGCGCCCGCGTTCGAGAGGGCCTTGTAGTCGATGTCCATCGGGTTCTGCGTCGCGAGGACCACGCCCACGCCGAAGGCGCGCGCCTGCTTGAGGAGCGCCAGGATCGGCCGCTTCGTCGGGGGATTTGCGGGGTGGGGAGGCAGGAACCCGAAGACCTCGTCGAAGACGATGAGGGCCCGCAGATCGCTCGTGCCCGGCAGCCCGCGGACCCACGCGAGGATCTGATCGAACAGCAACCCCAGGACGAGCGCGCGCTCCTGATCGTCGAGGTGCGCGACGCTCACGATCACGGCCGGGGTCTTCTTTTCCTTTGGCGTGAGCCACGCGCCGATGTCGAGCGACGCGCCCTTTTGCCACGCGGAGAACGTGGGCGAAGCGACGAGCGCGTTGAGCTGCTGCGCCAGCTCTTTTCGTTCTTTCGGCGAGAGGAAATCGTCGACGGCCATGGCGCCGACGGTCGCGATCGGGGGCTCGATCAGGTCCGCGAGGAGCTGCGTGAGCGCGGCGGGCTGGCCCGTGGAGAGCCTTCGCTCTGCGAGGTGCGAGAGCATGACGTGGTCGCGGCTCTTCGCCGGATCGGCGTCGCGATCGACGAGGCGCAAGAGGAGCGAGATCGAAGCCGACAGCGCGTCGCGGGCGCTCTCTTCGTCCTCTTGCCACAGCGAAGAGGGCGTCTCGAGCGCGGAGAGCACGTGCAGAGGCTCGCCCGCGGTGGTGCCCGGCGTGATCAAGCGAGGCGCGATCCCGGCGCGCAGCGCGGCCACATCCGACTCCCCGAGGCCCCACCCCGCGAGCCCCTCCTTCGCGCGCTTCGCGAGATCGTCCCCGACGGCGAGGGGCGTCTTGCCCTGTCTCTCGGCGGCGATCGCGTCGACCCACGGCTCGAAGGATTTACCCTCGAGCGAAGGGAACGTGAGCAAGAGGTTCGGGAGATCGCCCTTGATGTCGATCATGAGGACCGGCACGCCGGAGCGCAGGGCCTCTTCGACGAGCACCATCACGAGGCCCGTCTTGCCGCTGCCCGTCATGCCGACGACGGCCGCGTGCGTGACGAAGTGGTGGGCGGGGAGATCGAGCGTGGATGTCTTGTCGCCGCCGGCCGCGGGGCGGGACCTTCCGAGGTGCAATGGACGCGTGGGCATGCGAGGCGTTCGTTACTCGCGCCCGGCACGTCGCGCAATCGTCCAGCGCGGGCGGGGGGCCGACTCGGGGGCTCCGCGAAGGCGCGGCCTCCCCCGGTGAAGGCGGGTGATTCGGGATCAGCCTGTCTTGGCGAGACGGAACACCGGGCCCCCGGGGGCCTGGAAATACCGATGCTCCCTGTCCGTGTACTCGACCTCTTCCACCCCCAGCGCGCCGAGCTTGACGATCGTCGCCTCCACGTCGTCGACGAGGAATTCGAGCCAGGGGGCCTTGCGGAGCTCGTCGGGGCGGAGCGCGTCCTTCGCCTCCACGGGGAAGATCCCGAACTGGCATCCATCGATCCTGTAGAGATCGATGTGCGGGGGCCCCGGGGCCACCGTCGCGCCGAGGGCGTCGACGAAGAAGGCGCGCACCTTCTCGCGGAGGGCCTGGTCCACCGTCCACTTCATGTTCCTGCCAATCGTCGTCATGCTCGCTCCTTCGATCGAATCCGGGGTTGGGGGGCGCCTCGCGGGCTCAGACTACCACTGATGCCAGTCGGTGGACTGGTAGACGGCGAGGGTGGGCGTGCCCTCGAAGAGCCCGCCGAAGGCCGCCTGGAAATCAGGGTTGGTGTAGACAGCCTCGAGGTTGTCGGAGGCCTTCCAGATGTCGATGGCGAAGAACTCCTGCGGGTCCTGGAGCCCAGTGAATACGATGTGTGCGACATCGCCCGCGGCGGTGACCTGGGCCTCGCCCCCGCCCGCGACGGCGTCGTGCGCGGCCTGCGCCTTCGCGGGATCGGCCTCCTTGAGCTTGCCGCGCACGACGACGAAGAAGTAGGGATCGAAGCTGTCGCCCGCGTCCATGTCACCCCACGTGTGCCAGGTGGGCTGTCGCTGGAAGGCCTCGAGCGAGGGGGGGCCCGAGAAGAGGGTGCCGAACGCCGCCTGGAGGTCGGGGTTCATGTAGAAGTTGTTCATGGCCTGTGCGTCGGTCCATCGGTCGATGCCGAGGAACTGGTTCTCTTCGGTGCCGAGCATCGTCGTGCCGAGGAGCACGTCGTGGGCGATGTCGCCGGCCGCCTTCGCTGCTGCCTCGCCGCCGCCCGCGATGCCGTCGTGCTTCTCTTTGGCCATCGCGAGATCGGTGGTGAACAGGGTGCCTCGCACGAGCGCCGCGAACTCGGGGGCGGCGACGCCGCCGGTGCCGCCGGTGCCGCCCGAGCTGGTCATTCCGCCGGCGCCGCCGGTGCCGCCCGAGGAGGTGGATCCGCCTGTGTTTGTCGTGCCGCCGGAGCCGCCCTCGCCGCTGCCGCCGTCTCCACAGCCGATGGCGCCGAGCGCCACGAAGAGGCCAAAGGTCGTGCCAAGAAGAGTCCGCGAAACCTGATCGAGCATGGGTGTTTACCTCGCGCCGAGATAGTTAGTTCGTCCCGCTCGGGCCCACCATGGACGGGCGTCCCACGGATCCGTCCGATCGTCCAGACGGCGTTTGCCCGGGGACACGCGTGGATCCGAGGCGTTAGGATGATCACGACCTCATGGATTCGCTCAGCGCCATCCTCTCTTCCGTGCGGCTCTCCAGCACGGCCATCTCCAGCGCCGATTTCAGCGCGCCTTTTGGCGTGCAGACGAAGGGCGCGCCCGCGGCCATCTTTCACGCGATCCTCGAAGGGACAGCGTGGATCACGGTGGACGGGCACGCGCCTCGAGCGCTCGGACCCGGCGATATCGTGGTCCTCCCGCACGGGGGGCCGCACACGATCGCGGATGATCCGAAGACGCCCTCGATCTCGGTGCGCGACCTTCACGGCGACGCTTCGCCGAGCGGCGTACCGAGGCTCAAGCACGGCGGATCGGGCGCGCGCACAAGGATCTTCTGCGGGACGTTCCACCTGGAGCACGACGCCGAACGATCGCTCCTCGCGCTGCTCCCGGAGCTGATGCACGTGCCCGCGCCGCAAGGAGAAGAGGGCGAGAGCACGGCGGCCACGCTGAGGCTCCTCGATCACGAGGTGAGCCGCGGCGCGCCGGGATCGAGGACGATCATCCTTCGTCTCTGCGATGTGCTGTTCGTGCAGGTGCTCCGCGAGCATGTCCACGCTTCGCCGGCCGGGGCGCGCGGGTGGCTCGCGGCGCTGCGCGATGAGCACGTGGGGAAGGCCCTGGCGCTCATTCATCAGAACCCGGCGGAGCGATGGGACGCGCGGCTCTTGGCGACGCGCGCAGGGACCTCGCGATCGCGGTTGTTCGCGCGGTTCACGGAGCTCGTGGGGGAGCCTCCGGCGCGCTACGTGGCGAGGTGGCGCATCTTGACGGCCGCGGACCTGCTCGGTCACCGGCGCGCGAGCGTCGCGGACGTGGCGGAGCGCGTGGGGTATTCGTCGGAGGACGCCTTCGTGAAGGCCTTCAAGCGGCACCTCGGCGCGAGCCCCGCGGAGTATCGAAAGAAGCACGCGGCGCCGGGCCCTCGCCGCGAAAATCCGGATATCCTGCCTGCGTGACGCTCCCTCGATCGATCAGCGGCAGAGGCGCTCACCGGCCGTGGCGGGGGTTCTTCCACACGAACTTGTCGACGAGGACGACAGGCGACGAGCGCCGCAAGGGATCGACCTTCCCGAGGGCCCAGCCGTCGATCTGGCTCCCGTCTCGGCGCGCGCGGAGCCGCACGAAGTGCTTGTATCCAGGGTGGGCGAGGGGGCCGAACCCCTGGTCCGTCGCGAGCCCCAGGATGGTGAGGATCATCAGATAGACCCCCAGGATGAACACCCCCACGAAGGGCATGATCAGATAGGCCACGATGACGAGGCTGCCTGTCACGACAGGCCACGTTTGCCCGAGGACCGTCGCCGCGAGGTTCATCGCGAAGGGCACGCCGGTGAGCGCGACGCCGCTCGTGAGCGCGAGCCCCAGGACTGGCCACTTCTTGGGCCCCCGCACGCCCGCGATCGCCGCGAGGAGGGCCGTGAGGAGGACGCCCGTGATCGAGGAAGAGAGGACATCGGGCTTGTCGGAGCGGAACACGATGCCCTGCATGGGCAGGTAGGCGAGCGCCATCGCCACGTGGAGGATGAACCCCGCGCGGCCGAGGGCGAGCTGAAGGGGAATGTGCGCGGCAAGAATACGTGAAGTCTTCGGGCCCGGGAGCTCCGCTTTGGGCTCGATGAGCCCCTTTCGTGCGATGCGCGCGGGGTGCAAGAAGGCCCCTCCGCCGCCGGCCGTGACCTGGAGCCCGCCCTTGGGGAATTCGAGCCTGCAATAGTGGTGGATATCCCCCGTGAGCGCGAAGATCTCGTCGTGCTCGAAGGAGAGATCGAGGGCGTTCAAGATGTCCTGTCCGGCGGGGTGGGGCTCCAGGAAGGCATACGGGGGATCGGCCATGCAGACGAGGAGCCCGCTCAGAGACTCGTCACGACGGGACGAGAAGAACATCCTCTGGCGCGTGTCCACGGCGTAGAGCTGGCGATCGGGACCCCAGAGGTCGAGCGAGGGCCCGAGCGGAAGCGCCCAGTACGAGGCGCTCTGCACAGGGGTGTAGCCAATCAATGGGAGGGCCCCTCGCTTCTCCACCCGCGTGCCGATCCGGAGCGCCTCGACCCACTCAAAGAAGTGTCGGATCTGCCCCAGACGGTCAATTTGCCCCACGGGCTCGTCCCCCGGCGCGTAGCCCATCACCACGCTCGCGCGATCGATGGTGCCGAGGGGCGCGCGAAACATCCGCCCGAAGCCGTCGAGGCCACCATACCAGTCGTGATTGCCAGGGATCCCGAGCAAGACTCGGGGCTTGCCGTCGGCCCGCTCACGCAGGACTTCATTCCACGGCACGATCACGCGATTGTGGATTTCAAGTTCAGTCGCGACAGGATACGCGGTATCTCCGCCGAAAATGAGGAGATCGCCTCTCGGCAAGATTCGCTGTTTGCCAGGCGCGTCCGGGTCGTCTACGGTGTACGAAGCGAACACGAGCTCTGCGACCGCGCGGCTCACCGACACGTCATCCCCAGTGTCTGCCACGAAATCAATCCAGACGTCGCGATCCAGGGCCTCCGCGAGCGAGCTCGGGCGAGGACTCGCGCCCTCGGCGGCGGCGAAAGGCACGTCTCCGCTCAAATGGGAAGCGATGCGGGCCAGCAGATTCTGCGGCTCGTCCGGTCGCATCCAGTCGCGGCTGTCGATGTCCTCGGTCGCGATCGCCCCGGCGGCGAGGCTCCAGAGGTGCCCCCAGAAGGACTTGAATCCGAACCAGGCGATGGCCTGTGGATATTTCGTCCCTCGACGGAATCGGAGCGGAGGGCGCCCATCTGGGGGTGGATCCGCGGGACGGATTGAGCCATTGTCGGGGCTCGGTGTCTCTACGGACGTGATCGACTTTCTTCTACTCATGGTAAGCAGGAACTGCCCGGCTGGGGTCTCGAGCGAGACACTCAATACGACACCAGCCGGGCCACTCGAAGGAGATTCGTAGAATGAAGAGCAGGATTGCTTGGTCACTCGTCCTCGGCTTCACGGCGGCGCTCGCCGCTTGTGGGAACGGAGGCTCGGGCTCCGGGGCGACGACGGCCGCCGCGGACACCGCCGCAGTGACCACCTCCGCTGCGCCGACGACCGCGACGGCGACGGCCACGGCGACAGCCACCGCGACCTCCACCGAGACGCCTGCGGCCTCTGGCACCCCCACCGCCGAGCCCACGTCGACGGCGAGCGCTTCGGCCTCGGGCGCGCCCGCGGCGAGCGGCACCGCGGCGGCGTCCGCGAAGAAGTACGACTGCGGCGAGAAGGGCCAGAAGCAGTGCCCGATGCAGGGCTGGATGAAGTCGGCGATCGGCTCCGCGGTGGCGAGCGGCGACGGGGAGCGCATCGCGAAGAACCTGGACTTCATCGCGTCGCACCCCCCGCCCGGGATGGCCGGCGCGTGGAACTCGATCGCCGCGACGGGCGCCGTGAAGGCCCGCGCGGGCGACATCGACGGCGCGAAGCAGTCCTGCAAGCAGTGCCACGACAAGTTCAAGGGCCGCTACGTGGCCTCGATGCGCGACATGAAGTGGCCGTGATCGTCGACGCTTCGCTCCGCTGCGGCGGGGCGATTCGCTGCGGCGCCGTTGTCCTCCCTTTTCACATGTGTTCTGCTCGCGAGGCTTCGCCATGCAGCCTGGGCAGCTCTTCTCCGCCAATTTGAGGCTCGTCCGGCAGCTCGGGCAAGGCGGCATGGGCAGCGTGTGGGTCGCGGATCACCTCGGCCTCGGCGCGCAGGTCGCTGTCAAGGTGATGGCGCGCGCCATCGCCGGTCAGCCGGAGCTCGTGGAGCGCTTCCGTCGCGAGGCGAGCGCCGCCGCGCAGCTCAAGAGCCCTCACGTCGCGCAGGTGTTCGATCACGGCGTCTCCGCGTCCGGCGAGCCGTTCATCGTGATGGAGCTCCTCGAAGGGGAAGATCTCGGCAAGCGCATCGCGCGCGAGGGGCCGCTCCCGACGGCGCTCGTCGCGGACATCTTGGGGCAGGTCGCGAAGGCGCTGTCGCGGGCGCACGCGGCGGGCATCGTTCACCGCGACATCAAGCCGGAGAACGTCTTCCTCTCGGAGCACGACGGCGAGCTCTCGGTGAAGGTGCTCGACTTCGGGATCGCGAAGACGACGCAGGACGCGAGCGCCTCGGTGACGTCCACGCAGGGCACGTTCGGGACGCCGCTCTACATGGGACCCGAGCAGCTCCTGTCGGCGAAGCACGTCGATTTCCGCGCGGATCTGTGGTCGTTCGCGGTGCTCGCGTACTTCATGCTGACGGCGCGGTACCCGTTCGAGGGCGAGACCCTCGGGGCGATCTCGGTCGCTGTGAACGAGGGGAAGTCTCGGCCGCCGAGCCAGCGTCGCGCGGGGATCTCGGGCGAGGTGGACGCGTGGTTCGCGCGGGCGTTTCAGCGCGATCCGCAGGCGCGCTTCGGATCGGCGAAGGAGATGGCCGAGGCCCTGCGAGCGGCCGTCGGGACGTCGCCCGCGGCGATCGCTGAGAGCGTGGATCCGCTGGGGATCGGGCACCTCCCGACGACGATGGACACGGGCCAGAGCGGGCGGAGCACGCCGGCCTCCGATCTCCCTGGCTCGGGCGCGCCGACGCTCGGCGGGGCCTCTGTCTCACCGGCCGCGGAGCCCAAGAAGCGCACGCTGCTCCTCGCGGCGATCGGGATCACGGTGGGGGTGATCGCGGCGATCGTGGTGCTTCGATCGGCTCAACCGGAGGTGCCCGCGACGGCGTCGCTCGCGCCTTCGAAAGGCGCTGTCGTCGCGGCGCCGCCGAGCGTCACGGCGACGATCAGCGTGACGGTGGCGCCCTCGACGGAGGAGCCGCGCGCCGCGGATCCCGCGCGATCGCCCTCGATCGTGAGCGCGTCGCCGTCGACGGAGCCGACAGGGCGCGCGAGCGCCGCGACGAGCGCGACAGGATCGGCGCCGATCACCGCCGCGAAGCCCGCGACGACGGCGAGGCCGGTCCCCACAAAGAAAGACGACATCGGGTTTTGAAGCGATGAAACATCTCCGGTGGGTCCTCCTCGCTTCGGTGTCGCTGCTCGCGAGCGCGGCGTCTGCGCAGCCCACGCCGGGCGACAAGGAGACGGCGCGCGCGCTGCTCGTCGACGGTCGCGCGAAGATGGACGCGAAGGATTTCAAGGGCGCCCTCACGTCGTTGCAGGGCGCGCACGCGATCATGAACGTGCCGACGACGGGGCTCGCGCTCGCGAAGGCGCAGGCCGCGCTCGCGCAGCTCGTGGAGGCTCGCGAGACAGCGCTCGCGGTGACGCGCATGCCGGTGGAGAAGAACGAATCGCCTGCGTTCCCCGACGCACGCAGGGAGGCGCTGACGCTGGCGAACGCGCTCGCGCCGAGGATCCCGAGCCTGACGCTCGTCGTGATCGGGCCGGAGCTCAAGGACGTGGACGCGAAGCTCGACGGGGCGGCGATCCTGCCCGCGACGCTCGGTCTGCCGCGCAAGGCGAACCCGGGGCCGCACGTGATCACGATCGCGGCGCCGGGGTTTCGCGAGCAGCGGACGGAGATCGATCTCGCGGAGCGGGAGGCGCGCAAGCTCCAGATCGAGCTCGCGCGCGACGCGGGGGCGAGGCCGAGCGCGACTGCGACGTCGACGTCAACGGGCGTTGCAACCTCTGTTTCAACGTCGGCGCCTTCGGGGGGAGCGCCGCTGCCTTCGGCTTCGAGCGCCGTGGGGCCCGCGCCTCCGCCGACGCCCGCGTGGGCCTGGATCGCGGGCGGAGCGGGGCTCGTGGCGCTCGGCGTGGGGGCCGCGTTCTTCGCGGACTACCTGGGCGTGCGGGACACCGTCGCGAGGGATTGCCCGGGCAACGTGTGCGATCCGACGAAGCAGGACGCGGCGTCGGCGCAGGCGCTGCGGGCGCAGTGGAACAGGGATCTGGGGCTGACGATCGGGCTCGGCGCGGGGGCGCTCGCGGGGATCGGCGTCGCGATCGTCGGGATCGCAGGGCGATCCTCGAAGGCGAGCGGCGCGGCGTTCACGGGCGTGGAGCCTGCGGGCGCGCGCGCTGTCGTGCGGCTTCGAGCGACGGGGATCGTCGTGGAAGGGGCGTTTTGATGCTCGGAGGGCGATGGAAGCGGGGCGCTGCGATCGTCTTCGCGGGCGGCATGATCGGCGCCCTCGGGTGCGCGCCGGACTTGACGATCGGCAGCGCCACGTCGAGCACGGGTGACGGCGGGGCGGGCACCACGTCGACCGGGGGCGCCATGCCGGGTGACATGCTGTGGGTGGACTGGTTCCCCGTCACGGGCCAGGAGGTGCCGAACAGCATCGTGCTGGGCGCCGACGGCGAGGGGTACATGGCCGGGTGGGCCTCGGATCTGGGCGGCCCGAAGGGCGTCCTGGACTATCGGCTGTACGAGCAGGCGGAGGGAAACTGGCTCATCAACACGATCAATATCATCTATGGCGGGCCCCACTCGGCGAGCGCGATCACTCGCCTGGGCAAGGACTATTTCGTGGCGGGGGAGCTGTTTGGCCCGGTGAACGCATCGGGGGAGATCGGCACTCCGGCGAGCAAGGGTGGCAGTGACTGCCTCGCCGCGAAGCAGGAGGGATCCGATCTCTGGGCGCGGGCGATCGGCTCCGAGGGGTTCAGCGCCTGCGCCGGGGTGGTGGCGACGAAAGAGGGCTTGTTCTTCGCCGGGACGTTCAGCGCCAAGCTGGACGACGAGGTCAAGGGGGACGGCGCGATCCTCGAGTCCAAGGGAGGATACGATATGTTCCTGGCCAAGCTGTCGCTCGCCGGGGAGCCCGTGAACGCCTGGCAGTTCGGGGACGCCTCCAATCAGAGGGTCCACGCGATGCAGAGCGACGGCGCGGGCGATCTCTACCTCCTCGGCTCGGACGAGAGCGGCAGTCCGGACGGGTCCACGGACATCGTGCTGCTCCGCGTGGGACAGGACGGGAAGATGGTGGGCGCCCCGCGGCGCTACGGCGTCCCCGGGCAGAGCGAGCGACCGCTCGCGCTCTCCGTCGCTGCGGACGGGACGGTCGCGATCGCCGGGACGATGAGCGTGCCTCTCGACGTGGGCGGCGGGCCGCTCGGAGGGGCGGTGTTCGTCGCTGTGTTCGACCCCCAAGGCCAGCACGTGTGGAGTCACGGCCTGCTCGGCGACCCCGAGGCGCTGTCTGTGCAGGCCCTCTTGCTGGACGATGCGCACAGGCTGTATCTTGGCGGCGAGTTTCCTGACTCGCTCGGGCTCGCCGGCCAGTATGTCCACAGCAACGGGGGGTTGGACGCGTTCTACGGTGGGCTCACGGCGGACGGGGAGCTCCGCTTCTTGAGGTCGTTCGGAGACGCGGAGGACCAATTCATCGGCGCGCTCGCCTTCACGAAGGAGGGGACGCTCGTCGCCGCGGGGCACTACGCGGGGACGCTGCAGCTCGTCGGAGAGACCCTCAATTCCCCTGGGGACTTCGACCCCTTCATCCTCGGGATCTCGCCATGAAGGCACGCCTCCTCTCCGCAGGCTCGAGGTGGGCTGTCGCAGGCGCCCTCGCGCTGGGCTTCGCGCTCGCTTCGTCGGAGGCGCGGGCCGGTGACATGGATGGGGACGGCTTCGAAGACTCGGTGGACAACTGTCCCACGATCGCCAATCCCATTCAGGAAGACGCAGATTCGGACAAGGTCGGCGACGTCTGCGACAACTGCCCGATGGCCGCCAACAAGGATCAATGGGACGTCAATCAGGACAGCGTCGGCGACGCGTGTGAAGACTCGGACGGCGACACGATCCTGGACGAATACGAGGTCTGGTCGGACGGGAGCGGCGAGGTCGACACCGACTATGACTTCGACCCTGATTACAAGGACACGGACAGCGACAACGATGGAGTGTCGGACGAGATCGAGGCGCGCCACGAGAGCCCCACGGATCCTCCCGCGGACACCGATGGGGACAAGATCCCTGATTTCCAGGATCCCGACAGCGACAACGACTTCGTGGGCGACACCTGGGACAACTGTCCGGTGACGAAGAACTCGGATCAGGCCGACCTCGACGGGGACGGGATCGGAGACGAGTGCGACGAGGACAAGGACGGAGACAACCTGGAGGCGAATGGCCCGGACCCGTGCCCCGATGTGGCCGGTCCGGGGCCCTGCGTCACCCCCCCGGATCCGGACGGGGACGGCCTCGTCGGGGCCGAAGACAACTGTCCGGACGTGGCCAATCCAGATCAGTTGAATACGGACAACGCGAACGACGGGGGCGACGCGTGCGATCCGGACATCGACGATGATGAGGTCCTGAATGACCTCGACAACTGCCCCCTTGCACCGAACGCCGATCAGGCCGATGAGGACGGGGACGGCGTCGGGGACGCGTGCGATCCGTGCGCGGAGGATCCGACCGACGGCTGCGGCGGGGCCGGCGGCGGGTCGGTGGTCGTCGCCGGCTGCGCGTGCGGGGTCGCGAGCCCCGGGGACGCAGGCGAGGGGCTCGCGGCGGCGCTCCTCGGGCTCGCGGTGATCGGGATACGGCGGAGGCGCCGGGGAGCGCGCCCGGAGATTCTGAGAACAAAAAATCCTCCGTGAACCTCTGTGCCCTCCGTGGCTCCGTGGTGAAAAGGCCCCCAGGAATTACATAAATCATCGGCTCTGGGCCTAGCGGTGATCGTATACACACCGTAACCCGACGGACGGATCGCGCTCCGCCTTCGCGACGGCGCGGCGGTTCCAGCCTCGGAGGGCGGCGGCTTCGGTGTCGCGCCACGAGCCGCCGAGGACGTCCGCGAATCCGGGCTGTGCGTCCGGGGACACGACCCACTCGGCCACGTTGCCCGCGAGGTCGAACGCGCCTTCGCGGGAGCGTCCGTCGGGGTGCGCGCCCGCGATGTCGGGGCCGGCGCCGCCGTGCGCGCAGGGGCCGTTCGCGAGGCCCCACGCGGCCCTCCGGCACACAGCGCCCGTGTCACCCCAGGGGTACCTGCGGCCGGCCTCGCCCGCGATCGCGAAGGCCAGCTCGTCGCGTGAAGGGAGCCGGCCCCCCGCGAAGGCGCAGAACGAAGCCGCGGCTTCGAAGGGCACGCCGACGACGGGACGCCCGTGCTCGCCCGAGAGCGGCAGATCCGGGCACGCTCCGGCGCGGACGCACGCGAGCCATCGATCCTCGGTCACCTCGAAGGCGTCGAGGTCGAACGGGGCCACGTCGGCGTCGCGCGGCACCACGACGCCCTGAGCCTCCCAGTCGCCGGGACCGATGTGCAAGTGACCGCCCGCGATGGACACACGGCCCTCCGGCGCGACACATCCTCGGGGCGTGACGCGCTGCGAATCCGCGCAGATCGAAGGCTGTCCTGCGCACAGGGCTCCTTCGAGCCGCTGGCCCGCGCCGCAGCACCGGGGCCCCATCGCGGTGAGCCCCGGCGCGCACCGCGAGGGCTCGCCGCCGTCGCGCGAGCCGCGGATCGCCGCGACGGCGACGAGCGCCGCGATCACCCCGAGGGCTCCATTTCGAACGAGCGTGCGCCGAGTCACACGCCCCTCCCTTCGCGAGCGGAGCGAGCGATTTGGGAGGGGAAGCCGGCGCGGAGGCGCGGAGCGCCGAGCACCGGCCGGGGTGGGCAGCCGCTCGATCCGCGGCGTCGCTTCACGTCTCGGCTTCGTCAGCGACGCGGCTCGAACGCCGTCTCTTGGCGGTGGCTTCGGTGATCTTCGTGGTGAGCCGCTCGAGGGCGTCGAGGAGGGCGTTGCGCAGGCGGGTGTAGGATTTGTCGCCGATGTCGCCCGCTCGGTGGGCGCGCTCGAGCTCCACGATCTCGCCGAGCAGAGCCTCACGCGCGTCGAGCAGATCGCCCCGCGTCTCTTCGTCGGGGCCCTTGTGGCTGCGCCGCTCCTGCACGTAGTAGGCGCAGGCGAAGAGCGCGACGACGCTCAGCACCGCGGCCACCCAGCGACCCGGCCCGGGCGTCGGCAAGCCCGAGAGCGTGATCGCGACCGACTTGAGCCCGCCGCCTTCGCGCCCGACCATCTTCTCCGTCACGAGGATGCGCTTGCCGTCGCGGTTCTTGCTCTTCTTCGCGGGCGGGAAGCCGGGCACCTCGACGTTCATCGTCTTGGACGCCTCGACCATCACGCGCATCTGCGCGATGTGGGGCGGCAGATCCAGCTTGATCGTCTGCCTGTCCTCGGCCTCGAGCGGCACCTGGAAATGGAACTGCACCTCGTGGCGGCCGGGGCCGATCGTGCCGCGCAGAACGCCTTTTCCGTTCACCTCGTCGATGCCGACTCCATCCATCGCGTCGGGTCGATTGAAGGCTTTGTAGCCCTCGGGCAGCTCGATGGTCTCGTTCTCCGGGACCCACGCCGTCGCGCCGAGGTTGAAGATCCCGTAGAGGTTCTCGACGTTGATCGAGTCCTCGCGCAGCGACAGGTAGACGATGCCCTGCGCGCCGACGAGCGCCTCTTCGATGCTCGACGTGGCCTTGTAGACGTGGAGGACCACGCGCTTGCCCGCGCGATCGCCGAGCGTGAAGGGCTCCGTCCCGAACGTGGCGCGGTCGTTGGAGACCGTGGCGCGGTAGCTCGTGCCCGAGCCGCGCGACATCCCATCCCAGCGGAGCGTCCCCTCGCCGTCGGTCGTGCCCGTCTTGCGCTCGCGCGACTCGCCGGCGGCGACCGTGCTGTGGACGATGCCGAGCGCGACGTCCGCGTTCGGGATCGGCTTCTCCTGCGCGTCTTTCAGCATCAGGACGATGGTGCCGACGGGCAGCGTCGAGTCGTCCTCCGCCGTGTCCGGGGGCGCCTCGAACATGTTGCCGCGCGCGCCTCCTCCGCCGTGGGGGCTCGCGCCGCCGCCGTGCGGATTTGCCTGCGATCCCTGGGGATTCTCGTCGGGATCGCCGCCCTCGGGATCGCCGCCCGTGGGCGGATGACCGGGGGGCATGTCGCCCGTCGGAGGGTGACCGGGAGGGAGCTCGCCGGCTGGTTGTCCTGTGGGCGTCGCGGAGGGCGCTGCAGAACCGGAGCTGTTCGGCGCGGCGCTCGACGCAGCCGAGGCGCTCGCGGCGGGCTTCGCCGAGGGCTTCGCGGAAGGGGAGGGGGCCTGCGCGAGCGCGGTGCCAGAGGCCAGGCAGAGCACCAGAGCGGTGCGGACGAAGCGCGCAAAAAATCGAGAGCGCGCCGACTTTGCGCTGGGGCTCATCGCTTTGCCTCCTTGTCGAGATCCGCCTCGTTCTCGGCGGCTTCGTCGTTCGCGGCCTCCTCCTCGGAGCTCGCTTCGTCGTCGCTCTTCGCGGGCTCCGACGAGGGCTTCGCCTCGCTCGCGGCGCCTTCAAAATCCTTGGATCCGCACTTCTTGCAAAAGTTCGCGTCGGGGTCGTTCTTCACGCCGCAGCTCGCGCACGTCTTCGTCGAGGGCACGTACGCGGGGCTCTCTTTCGTCCGCGTGACGGCCTCGCTCTTGAGCGTCACGTCGACGTGGGGCTTCGCCGTCTCCGGCTTTTCTTCGGGGACGATCTCCACCTCGCGCGGGGGCACGACGGGCTTGTCCGCGCCCTTCATTTTCTTCTTCTTGTCCTTCTTCGCGTCCGTCGGGGCGCTCGGCTTCGCGGTGACCTCGGCCGGTCCGGAGCGATAAGCGAACGTGTCGATCCTCGGCGCGAGGCCCACCTTCGCGAGCCTCTGGTGCACGAGCCACTCCACGCTCTCGCGGCGAGGCCGCGCCTCTTCCTCGATCGATCGGAGCAGGCGCTTCGCCTCGGCGCGGTACTTCGCGACGAGCGCGTTGTAGTCGTCGTCGCTGATCTTCCCGACGCTCCGCTCGAACTCGAGATCCTTGAGCGCGCGGAGCACGGCCTGCTTCTGCTCCTCTTCGGCGCGCGGCGCCGCGAGCGCGTAGGCGTCCGCGCCCGTGAGCGGCGTCTCGCCGATGAGCGTCCGGATGCTGTTCCAGAAGAGCGAGATCACGGCCACGAGCATCGCCCCGATGAGCAGCAGGAGCACCGCCTGCGCGCCCTGGAGGAGCCCGATCACGACGGCCACAGGCACGAGCAGGGGGACCGCGATCCACGCGTTCTTCTGCGCGAGCGTGAGCCATTTGTTCTCGGCGCCCTCGGCCGGGACCGCCGGCTCCTTCGCGGGGGAGGCCTCCTTCGGGGGCGCAGGCTCCGGTCGATCGTGCGCCTTCTCTCGGTCGCGTGGGCCCTCTTTCGGGCTGGATCGGGCCGCTCGCTGCCCGGTCTTGCCGCCCTCTTTCGGCGCCCACTCTTCTCGGTCCGAGGCGCTCATTCGTCGTCCATCCTCCGAAGCTCATCGTCGAGCTTCTCGTCGTATTCATCGCGAGAGGCCTTCGTCGGCGCTCCGCTCGCCTCTTCGGCGCCGACAGGCGCGGGCGCGCCCTTTCGGCTCCACCGCCGCAGCACCAGGATCACCACCGCCGCTCCGGCGACGATCGCGGCGAGGGGCGCCAGATAAATGAGCTGGTTTCCCCCCGTCGCGGGCGGCACCGCGAGCGCCTGCGTCCCGAAGCGCTTCGAGTACTCCGCCTGCGCCTGCTCGACGCTCATGCCGCTCTTGAGCATCGCGCGCAGCTCTTCGCGGCGATCGTGGGCCCACCCGCACGTGCACGTGCCGAGCGTCTCGCGCGGGCACCCGCACGTGCAGATGAGGCTCCAGAACAGCTTTCGCTCGACGTCGTTCTCGATGCCGACCGTGCCCGATCGCACCATGCCCTGGCCGATCTCTTGGCCCTGGCTCGGCAGCCCGACGAGCGACACCGCGCCCGCGAGCGCGATCGCCGCTGCATAGATGATCTTTCGGAGTCCGTTCATTGTGCGCCGTTGGGGATTGCGGGGACGAGCACGCCTGCGGGCGGATCCGCGGCCTGCGACTCCATCGGGACCGCCCGGGCGGGGGGCCCTCGATGCGGCGGAGATCCGCCGGGCGCTGCGTACGCCGACGAGGCGCCGCTCGCCAAGAGGAACCCGAAGATCACGGCGGTCGCGACGGCGCCGGCCGCGCGCACATAGCTGAAGGCGCCGGCCTCTTCGAGCGCGATGTCCGGCCACATCGAGATGATCGCGCCGAAGATGAGGATGCCCACGCCGAACCAGATGAACGAGATCAGGTGGTTCACGTGGAGCTGGAACGCCGCGATCTTCGACTGCGGGCTCACCATGCCGACCACGACATAGAGGTCGTTCTTCCACGTGATGTGGCGCGCGACCTCGGTGCTCGGAGCCTCCGGCGTGGCCTTGTAGATGAACTTCGCGGGCGACAGCGGCGGCACCGGCTTGCCGTCACGGAGCACCTGAAGGTCCGCGAAGATCATCCGCTTCTCCTCGTCGACCTCCATGCGCGGCCCCATGAACGTGACCTTGTATTCCGCGATCTCCGCGGACTCGCCGGGCTTGAGGCTCACCTCTTTGTCGATGCCCCACGCGCGCCCCGCGAACCCGAGGAACATGATCGCGATGCCGACGTGGACGATGTAGCCGCCGTACCTGCGGCGCGATTTGGCCATGAGCAGGAAGAGCGACACGAACACGTTCTCGCCCTTGTGCGCCCCTTGCCTCGCGCGCACGCCGCGCACGAACTCCTGCACCACCACGGCCACGTTGAACGCGGCGAGCGCGACGGTGATGAACGGGTACGTCCCGGCGACCTTCGCGAGCGCGTAGCCGAGCGTCGCCTCGTAGAGCGGATCGACGGTCACGAAGGGCGGGAAAAGCAGCGACTTGCCGACCGTGAGGTGAACGATCGCGGCCACCACCATCGCGATCACGGGCCAGATGAAGCTCTTTCGGAACAGCTCCGGCGACGTCTTGCGCCACCCGAGCAGCGGCGCCACACCCATGAGCCCGAACACGATGAGCGCGACCGGCGGGATCCACTGGTTGTAGAAGGTCGGCCCCAGCGTGGACTTGCGCTCGAGCAGAGCCTCGCTGATCCGCGGCCACGTCGTCGCCGTCACGATGAACACCGCGAGGCTCAAGAGCCCCCAGTTGTTCGCGAGGAACGCGGCCTCGCGCGACAGCCACGTCTCGAACGAGCTCTCGCTCTGCAGTTTGGGCAAGCGGTACACGATGAGCCCGATGCTCACGGCCGCGGTGATGCCCATGAACCACACGAAGAACACGCCGATCCCGCTCTGCGCGAAGGCGTGGACGCTCGCGATGAGCCCGCTCCTCGTGAGGAACGTCCCGAAGATCGTGAGGAAGAACGTCATGCAGATGAGGAAGACGTTCCACACCTTCATCATCCCGCGCCGCTCCTGGATCATCGTCGAGTGCACGTACGCGCTCGCCGTGAGCCACGGCAAAAACGCCGCGTTCTCGACCGGATCCCACGCCCACGGGCCACCCCAGCCGAGCTCCTCGTAGGCCCACAGCATCCCGAGCGCGTTCCCGATCGACAGGAACAGCCACGAGAACAGCATCCACTTGCGCACCGCGACGATCCACTCGTTGTCGAGCCGCCCGGTGATCAGCGCCGCGACGGCGAACGCGAACGGCACCGTCGCGCTCGTGAAGCCGATGTAGAGGCTCGGCGGGTGGATGATCATGTAGAAGTTGCGGAGCTGGTAATTGAGCCCCTGACCGTCCTCCGGCGCGCCGGCCGCGGTGGTCGCGAACGGGTTCGCCGCGAAGAGCATCAGCACCGCGAAGAAGCCGAGGATCACCATCAGCGTCGCGAGCACGTATGGCTGGAGCTCCAGGTACCTGCGGCGCATCCAGAAGACGCAGCCCCCGGAGAACAAGCTCGTCAGGAACAGCCACCAGAGCAGCGACCCGTCCTGACCGCCCCACAGCGCCGCGACCAAATACGCGGTGCTCATCGTGCGATCCGAGTAATGCGCGACGTACGCGATCCGGAAGTCGTGGCTCACGAAGGCGTAGGCGAGCGTGAGCACCGAGACGCCGACGAGCGCGACGGTCCCGTAGGCGCCCTGCCGCGCGGCCTGGAGCAATCGGGGTCGCCCTGTGCCGGACGCGACCGCCAGCGCGAACGTGTATGCGGCGGCCACGAGGACCGCTGCGACGACGGCCGTCCCGAACTGCGGGAGCGAGAATTCCGCAAAGAACCGCTCGAAGTCTTTCATGGAGAGGCGCGCAGCTTAGCCCCTTTCCACGCAAACGGCGCGTGCTGCGCCCGTAATCTTTACGGTCCCGACGTCGCCCCCCGACGTGGCGCTCATTGAACCGACGGCCGGCGCGCAGTCGCCCCTTGGCAACCGCGCCCGTTCCGCGCTAACTGCCGGTCGCGATGACCAGCGAGCCCCCTTCGATCCGCGACGTGCACGACGTCGACGAGCCGCGCCTGCACGCCCTCGTCGAGCTGATGTTCCTCGCCGCCACGGCCGACGGCGAGTTCTCCGGCGACGAGCGCGAGCACTTCCAGAAGAGCGTCGAGTCCCTCACCGACCGCAAGATCACGGGCGAGATGCTCGACAAGCTGCTCGAGTCGATCGAGAAGAGCCACGCGGGCGAGGGGCGCGCCGCGCGCATCGCGCACGTGAAGCACAACCTCCCGAGCCCCCACCTCCGCCAGATCGGCCTCAGCATGGCCATCCGCGTCATGTGCGCCGACGGCATCGTCCGCACGAGCGAGCGCGAGCTCATCCTCGACCTCGCGGACGGCCTCGAAATCGATCACGACAAGGTCGCCGACCTCGTCGCGCAGCTCTCCACCGCCACCGCGTGAGGCCCCCCCGCAAGGCGCCGCTGCATGCACCCGACGACGACTCCACACCTCCCGCCCTTCTGCCGTAAGCTATCCGCTCCGTGACCTGGGCGACCGCCACCGGCCAGCACCTCATCCCGTTCCCTGTACCGGGCACCACCCTCACGTCTTCGCGCGGCAAGTACGTGGTCGGCGCGCTCATCGGCGACGGCCAGTACGGCTCCGTGTACGAGTGCGTCGGCCCCTTCGATCAGGCGTACGCGCTCAAGATGCTGCGCCCCGCGAACAAGCCGTACCACGCGGTCAAGGAGGAGTGGTCGCACGAGATGATCCGCCTCGAGAGCGTGCGGCACCCCAACATCGTCTACATCCACGACGCCTTCGAAGACAATTTCCTCTTCTACTTCGCGCTCGAGAAGTGCGACACGAACCTCAAGGCGCTGCTCGGCCGCCCGCTCCAGGATCAGTTCATCATCGAGATCGCGCGCCAGCTCCTGATGACGCTCCAGTACCTGCACGACAACGGCGTCGTGCACGCCGATCTCCACTCCGGCAACGTGCTCCTCTCGCAGCTCGATCGCGCCCCGATCGTCAAGCTCACCGACTTCGGCGTGGCGCAGGTCGTCGACCCGCAGCAGCGCTGGTTTCGCCCGCAGGTCGCGAACCCCAAGATCCTCACGCCGGAGCTCGTCACGCTCGGCTACACGACCACGCAGAGCGACCTCTATCAGCTCGGATTGCTGATGTTCCAGATGGTCACGGGTCAACCAGCGATGGACGTCACGATGCCTTACGACGACCTCGTCCGGCAGATCGCCGACGGCGCACCGCGGCTCAAGGCCGAGGCCCTCGGCACGCCGCTCGGCAACGTCACCGCGAAGATGCTCCGCCGCCGCGACGGCTACCGCTACCAGTCGGCGCGCGAGGTCTGGGAAGATCTTCGTCAGCTCCGCTGGGGCTGACTCCCTGGTGCGCGCATGATCAACCCCGCCGATCGCTTCGGCTTCATCGTCGCCCTCGTCATCGCCGTCGTCGTGATGCTCGCGGGCGTCCTCGGCATCGTGCTCCTCGGGCGCCGTCGCGGGGCCGAAGCGAGGAGCGCGCTCACGATCCTCGGGATGGTGGTGCTGGGCCTCCTGACGCTCGGCGGCGCGCTCACAGCGTTCGTGATCGGCGTGGTGCTCCTCTCCAACAACCGCTGATCCAGACAACCCTGGATCCGTGAGCGTCCCCGCACACATCGTGCTGTCGGCCGCACGCCCGCGGGCTTCGATGCGACAAAAGGCTCTGGAACGCCCCGTGCTTGTGCCCTGGGGAAGCCCCTCGTCGGGAAGCCCCTCGTCACTCACGTTGCCCTTGCAGGATACCCCATGTTCATCGCGACGTCCGATCCCCAGTCACTGGCCCGCTCTCATCGTTGTCGGCGCCGAGCCAGACTGGGCACCACGCTCGTCCTCGCATCGCTCCTGTGCGCGACGAACATCGCCCTCGCCGATGAGCCGCTGCCGCCCCCGCCGTCGCCGCAGGCCCCCTCACCACAAGGCACGACCCCTCCGCAGACTCCGACTCCGCAGGGCACGACTCCCTCCCAGACGCCCTCCCCGCGGCGAGCGACCCCGCCTGGCGCGACTCCCGTGTTGCCGCCGCCGCCCGGCGCCCGGCCCTACACCTATCCTCCGCCCGTGTACCCCCGCACGCTCGACCCCGTCACCGCCGCGTACTGGCGAGAATACGAAGAAGAACAGGCCAAGAAGCGCAAGAAGAAGAGGGAGGAGGTGCCGGACTTTGTAAAGGATCTGCCCGAATACAAATCGGCTCAATCCAGCATGATCGGCGGGGTCATCACCCTCGCGGTCGGGGGAGGCGCCACCTTGGTAGGGGCCGTGTGGCTCATCTCGGCCAGCCTCAAAGGGTGCGGATTCTTCCAGAGCTGCACGCCGGATCGGACCGGCCAGGCAGGGGGCGCGGTCATGATGGGCGCGGGCGTTGTCGGCGTGCTCGTGGGGGGCCTTGTCCTCGGCTCGGCGCGGAGCGAAAAACAGAAGATCATCGATCGCTACGTGCCGCGG
>Ga0268298_10002331_pt1 | contig 20828 bp, 15 predicted proteins | sample WWTPWeurt_MetaG_FD_194462 | JGI IMG/M metagenome (GOLD analysis project Ga0268298, IMG submission 194462) | Activated sludge microbial communities from WWTP in Nijmegen, Gelderland, Netherland - WWTP Weurt | ecosystem: Engineered > WWTP > Aerobic digester > Activated sludge | place... | reverse complement strand
CCGTCCTGCCGCCGCAACGCGTCGTAATGAATGTTCCGCACCTCCGACGTCACCACCAGCGCCCCGTAATTCACCACCTCGTCGTACCCCTGCAAATCGCCCAGCACATACCCCTTCCCAGCCCCCACCGCGTTCCATTCCTTTATGGAAGTTCGACCCTTCGAATCCGTCGCCTCCTCCCGGTAGCTCATCATGTTGTGTTTCGTGTCGAACACCCCGTTCGTGAACACACGCGTCTTGCTCTCCCCGTTTTCGGTGGTCTTTTCCGTGTACGCCAACAAATCGTCGTACACGTTGTATTCCCCACCGCTAAACTCCAGCACCTGCGTGTGCCCAAACGCGTCCGTCGTCGTCTGCTTGTACGCCGCCGCTCGGTCAAATTTGTCGTACTCCCCGTCCCACACCACGTTCATCACTTTCCCTTGGAAATCCGTCGCCTCCCGGTCGTAATGAATCATGTTCTCAAACTCGTCATACCCCAGGTTCGTGAACACATCCAACTCCACCTTCCCGTCCGGCCCCGTCGTCGTCTTCTTGTACCCCGTCAAATGGTGCGAACTTCGCCCCCAACTGTCCGTTTCCCCCGCTTCCTTCCGCGCGTCCCACCGCTCGTTCACTTCGTAATCCGTCGCCTCCCACGTCACGTGCGTGTCCAAACCTCGGCTCCGCGTCAATTCGTCGTACTTCAAAAGGTTCTTGTCCCCGTCGTACTCGCCCCCCCACCACCACTTCTCCGTCTTCACACCGTTCTCGTCAATCCGAAACTCGTCGAACTTCTTCATGTTCCCAGCGCCGTCGTACTGGATGTCCCACCGGTGCAACTCCGTCTTCTCCCCCTGCGGCGTCACCGTCCACTCGTCCAACTTCTTCACCAACTGCGTCTTCGGCACCATCGCCTTCGCCCCATCGTGATAATCCATCTTCCGGTGCGTATAACTCGTCAGCCCCTTCACGTCCTTGTGCTCGATATCCATCGAAATCAACACGTGCGACCGGTTGTACCGCATGTTCGTGATGTTCTGCGTCACCAACTGACCGTGCGGATTCCGCGTCTTCGAATTGTAGATCCGGCTCGCCCGCCCATCGATCAGGTACGTCCGCTGGTACGTCCCGTCGTAGTTCTTCTTCACGTCCATCTTGAATTCCACCATCGCGCCAAACAACGACTTCATCTTCACCTTGATCGCTTCCATCACTTCCTTCACCGTCGCCGCCGCCAGATCCCCAGGCGTCAGAGCCCCTTCCAGCCCGTCCATTTGCTGGTTCGCGACCAGCTCCCCGGCCGACCGCTTGTACTGCTCCCGGTACTTCTCCAACTCCTGGTACCCCCGGTTGTGCCGGTTTTGGTTCTCGATGTCCCGCCGCGCCTCTTGATTCGCCACCATCTTCTCCAGCGACTTCGGGTCCAGCCCCGGCTCCGTCGCCTCCCCCGTCAGCTTCCGACGGTCGTTCCACACGTTGTCGTGGAATTTGTAGGCGCTCCCTTTCTTGTCCGCGCCCACAAACTTCATCAATCGATCCAACAATCCAAGCTGCCCGGCAACAACCGGCCGCTTCGACACAGGCAAGAGGGGGAGGCTTGCCGTGCCGGCGCACACCGATTGCGTATAGAACACCACCACCGCCATCGCCACCGCCGCTCCGCGGCGCACGGCGTCCAGGCTCGGTGTGTGTTTAACGAAATTCGGCGTATTGGCGATCGGCGTCGTCAAAAGACGCCAGAATTTCTTTGGTCTATCTTGCATAAGCCCCCCTTGGGCGTGGATTCTGGTACTCACATTGTAAGGGGAGAACCCTTAAATTCCTGTAAAGGATTGGTAAAAACCATGTAAAGTCGATGAAAATTATTTGAAACGGAGATGCGAAGAAGTTGTAACGGAGGGGTTTTCCCTTAAATTACCGTCGGGAATGAAGTGGCAGGGTTAAATATTTGGGCCCGGGTGGATTTGAACCACCGACCAACCCGTTATGAGCGGGGCGCTCTAACCCCTGAGCTACGGGCCCGTCCGGTCAACAACCGACCGTGAAAGAGGCAACCGCGCCGACCAACGCCCGGCGCCGGGCGGCGCCGGACAACCACAGGGCGCGCGGGAGGGACGAATATTTTCGGGCGAAGGTCGCCACCAAATCCAGGCGTCCGTCCCCGTCCAAATCCCCGGCCCAATGCACACGAAATTGCGGTTCATCCCCTTCCGATTCGTCAAAAAGGATCTGCTCCCGCCCCCCCTCGCGGATCACAACGCGTCGTCCGGACATGGCCTCGTTGTTGATTTCCAAAACAAGCGTGTAGAGCCTTTTTCCCAATTGATACGTAAGCGGGGATTCGGGCGTGAGGTCCTGGTCGCGGCCCGCGGAGACCACGGGTCCCGCACGCAAACGTGGGACGTTGCGGAGCAACAGGTCGGGGCGGTCGGGGGAAGAGTCGAGGGCGAAGCCGTCGTCCACGGGAGGCTCGGTGTCGCGAACGGCAACGGTGGCCCGGGCCAGCCGGTCACCGTAAAGGCCCATCCAACGGTCCTGAGGACCGTCTTCCGGGAAAATCTCCCCGGGGGAACGGTAGAAAACGTTGGCGGCTAAATCTTCGGCGACGAAAACCAGCGCGTCCCCGGGGCCCCACAGCGCGTCCGCCGACGCCGCCCCGGCCAAAACCAACACCGCCGCACCGCCCAAAAACGATCGTGCTCGGGCGCGCGGGGGCGGAGTCATTCCACGTATTCCCGAAGGAGTTTGCTGCGCGAAGGGTGACGCAGTTTGCGGATTGCCTTGGCCTCGATCTGCCGCACACGCTCGCGCGTGACGCTGAAAATACGGCCGAGCTCTTCGAGTGTGCGGGGGTAGCCGGTGCCGATGCCGAAACGCAGCTTGATGATCTCCGCCTCTCGGTCGCTCAGGGTCGCGAGCGCCTTCTCCACTTCCTGAGAGCGCAACGCGTCGTTGGCCGCGTGGGCCGGGGAGAGGTCGCCCTTGTCCTCCAGAAAATCTTCGAGGACCGAGTCTTCCTCCTCGCCCACCGGCGTGGTCAGGGAGATCGGCTCCTGCATGATCTTGAGCACCTGGCGCACTTTGTCCGCCGAAAGGCGCAGGGCCTTGCCGTACTCTTCCACCGACGGGTCGCGGCCGTTTTCCTGGCGGAACTTGCGCGCCACCTTGGTGAGCTTGGAAATCACTTCCTTCATGTGCACGGGGATCCGGATCGTGCGGGCTTGGTCGGCGATGGCGCGGTTGATGCTTTGGCGGATCCACCAGGTGGCATAGGTCGAGAACTTGAACCCCCGGCGCCATTCAAATTTCTCGACGGCTTTGATGAGCCCCAGGCCGCCCTCCTGAATGAGGTCCGACAGTTCCAGGTTGGAGCCCACGTGCTTTTTGGCGATGGAAACCACCAGGCGCAGGTTGGCCTTGATCAGCTGGAGCTTGTCTTTGAGAATCGCTTCTTCCAACTGGCGGATGCGGGCGTCGAGCACCAACAATTCGTCGGTGGGAATGGGCAGGAGGCGGCCCATGCGGAGCAACCGAGCCTGGATGGCCTCGATGTTCTGCATGGTGCTCTCAATGCCGCTGACGGTGTAACCCGTCAAGCGCAAAAACTGGGCCGCGGGCATCTGTTTGCCCAGGGCCTTCTGATAAATTTTCTTCAACTCCGGGTACGGCAGCTTGAAGCGCTTTTCGTAGCGGTGGATTTCGTCCTGAAACTCCCGCACTTTGTGGCCGATGTTTTTGATCTTGTTCACCAGGCGCTTAATTTTCTCCTGGTTGAGGTTCAGACCGATGATGCGGTCGACGATGTCCTTGCGCTCTTTCTCGACCTGGGCCTTCAGCGCCTCGGCCTTCTCGGCCGCCATTTTCTGTTCCAGCTTGTGCTTCAGCTTGTCGATACGGAGTTCCGCCTGCTCGATGTATTCGACCACCGTTTTCACGCGGCGGCGCATGCCCGACAGTTCGGAAGCCGTGCGACGGCCCCGGGGCATGAGCTCCTTGGGGGTCATCTCGTCGGCCTCAAGCAGCTGTTCCCAGTTCTGGATTTCCCGGTGGGTGATGGGCGACTCAAGGACCACCAGCTTCAGGACTTTCTCGTTTTCCTTGATGTTGCGCGCAAGGGAGACTTCCTGCTCGCGGGTCAGGAGGGGCACCTTGCCCATCTCGGACAGGTACATGCGGATGGAATTTTGGGTGTCGAGCTCAAGCTCAGGGACGCCCATTTCCTCGTGGGTTTCGGCCTTGGGACGGCTGTGGTCTTCGCCGCGTTCGACGACGTCGATGCCCATCTCCTCGAGCTTGCCGAAGAGGGTGTCGAGCTCGTCGGTGGTGAAATTGGTTTCCGGCAGTTTTTGGCTGATTTCCTCGTACGTCAGGAACCCCGCCTCTTTGCCGTGCTCGATGAGGCCCCGCACCACGTCTTTGTAATTTAGCGTTTCGCGTCGTTCCAAGGTCATGTCACCGTTCCGTTGGGCCCGGGGTTTCGGGCGTCGCCGCCTTCAACCGTCGGGTCAGTGTCAAATGCCTGTCAAATTTTTCCCCAAACCGCGGATCCGACCGGGCCAGGGCGCGCAACTCCCCCTCCAACCCCTTCATTTCCCTCTGCGTGGCCTGCCGTTCCAGCCCCGCCAAGGCCCGATCCAGGGCAACCCCCGGGTCCTCAAATTGTTTTCCTTCCAGCAACAGGGCCGTCAACCAGGGCCCGTCGGCTGCGCCCAGGACGGCCACGGCGGCGGCCGGTTCCACCGCGTCGCCGGCCTTCCACTGGTCGCGCCAATGGCGAAACACCGCCAAACACCGCGTGTCGGCGAACCACCCGTCGGCCTTTTCCGCCCGGGGCCACAGCGCCGGGTGCGCGCCCAAGACCTGCAAAAGTTCCTCTTCGGCGGTGCGCATCGCCGGGGCGAGTGCGGCCGGTCGCCGTTCGGCGGCCGTCGTCGAAGCCGGCGTTTCCGTCCGACCGGGCCCGCGCTCGCCCTTACGAAACATTTCCCGCTTAAGCGCCGCGGCGTCCAAATCGAGCCGCGCGGCGGCGCGCTTGACCCACTCTTCCCGCAACACCTCGTTGGGCACGCCGCCAATGAAGCGCAACAACTCCTCGGCTTTCCGCAACCGGCCGTGCAAATCGCTGAACCCGCTCAACGACGGGGCCAACAAATCCAGCCAAAAATCGACAACGTCCCGGGCGTCGGTCAAAATTTTTTCCAGGGCCGCGGCGCCCTTCGCCTGAACGTACTCGTCCGGGTCCAACCCGTCGGGCACCTGCGCCACCCGGACAAACACATCGTCCTTGAGCAACACGTCGGCCGTCCGCCAACTGGCGCGTTGACCGGCGGGGTCCGGGTCGAACAACATCACCGCTTCCTGGGCGTAACGCCGCAACAGCTTGGACTGCTCGGCCGTGAACCCCGTGCCGAGGGGCGCGACCGCGCGTTCGACGCCGGCCTGATGCAGCCCCACGACGTCCATGTAGCCCTCGACCACGACCCCCTGGCCGCGGTCCCGGAGGGCGGTGCGCCCTTCGTAGAGGCCGTAGAGATGGCGCCCCTTCGTGTAGACCGGGGTTTCCGGCGAATTGATGTACTTGGGCCCCGCGTCCTCTTCCAAAACCCGTCCGCCGAAAGCCACCACCTGGCCGTAGGCGTCCCGAATGGGAAAGATCAAACGGCCGGACAGGGTGTCTTGATAGCGACCCGTGCGGTCCGAGCGGGCCGCCAAGCCCGCTTTCAAAAGCAACTCGATGGCGACGCCGCGCTTTAAAGCGCGGTCCAAAAACCCTTCGCGCCGGGGCGCGTACCCGAGGCGGAAGCGCTCCACCGTCTCCGGGCGGACGCCGCGCTGGGCCAACGTGCGCCGGGCGACCTCGGCCTCGGCCAATCCGCGCAGGCTGTCGCGGTAAAAACCGGCCGCCTCTTCCACCAACCCCAACAGCGCGTCGCGCTCTTTGGCGCGGCGGCTGGCGGCGTCGTCCGTTTTGTCCCAATCCAGAACGATGCCGGTGCGATGGGCCAATTCCCGAAGCGCCTCGGGGAACGACAACCCCTCCAACTTCATGACGAAAGCGAGGATGTCGCCGCCTTCCTGGCAGGCGCCGAAACAATGCCAAAGACCCTTTTCGGGTTGAAAATAAAACGACGGGGTCCGCTCGTTGTGAAAGGGGCAATTGCCCTTCCACCGGACGCCCGACTGCTTGAGGCTGGGCACGGCCTCCCGCACGACCTCCAGGGGGTCGAGCGCGGCCTTGATCCGTTCCAACGTGTCTCGCGATACGCCCATGGGAGACCTCGACGCGGGGCGCCGCGCGGGCGGACAAACCGCCCGCGCGACCCCGGCATCAAGACTTATCCGCGGTTGGCGCGCGCCATACGTCGGCGCATTTTCCGTCGGGATTCAGCCAGCTTGCGCTTGCGTTTCACGGACGGGGGTTCGTAGAACTCCCGCCGGCGGATCTCCTGCATGATGCCGTTCCGCTCGCACTCGCGTTTGAAGCGACGGAGAGCCTCTTCGATGGACTCCCCATCGCGCACTTTGACGAAAACCATGATCTCAACACCACCTTTCCGGTCGACCGGAAAAAATAAAAAAGATCACGACCGGTCTGGGGACCGGCTTCGTGAATATAACGTTTTAAAATCCGAAAAGTTCCGCGCTTAACCCGGCGGCCAGCTCAAAAGCCGTCCGGCCAGGAAATGGTAATGGAGATGGGCCACCGCCTGTCCGGCGGCGGACCCGTTGTTGACGACGATCCGGAACCCTTTTTTTTCGGGGTCCACGGTTTTCGCCAAATCCCGAATGGCGCGATGCACAGCCGCCACAAGCCCGTCGTCCTCGTCGGTCAATTCCGAGACGCGCGCCACGTGTTTTTTCGGCACAATCAAAAGATGCGTGGGCGCTTGCGGGTGGATATCTTTAAAAACAATGATTTCGTTGTTTTCCAAAACAACCTGGGCAGGAATCGTTTTGGCCGCTATTTGGCAGAACAGACAATCCATCGCGGGGGCCATTATACTCCACTGGAGAGCCCAAAACAAGGTAAAACCTTAAAACAAGGAATTCCGGGGTTTTCCTCCCCCAAAGGAGGCGTCGCGCGAAAAGGAGCGGATTCGGGAAAAATCGGTCAGGTGGGCCTCGAGGTCCCCCAGGCGCAACAAGACGGGTTGTCGGTGGTCTTTGGTTTCGTCCACCGGGCCCAACAACTCGGGTCGCAGCCCCTGTCGCTCCAAAAGGGCGATCGTCTCGCCGTGGGCCAACAAAACCCACCCCGACAAGCGCAATTTTTTGCTGATGCGATAAAGCATTCGAAACAACCCCAGCGTGATCACGGCCCCGCGACGGCGGTCTCCGGGACCGGGCCGCACCGCGCCCGAAGGGATCAAAGGCACCGAAAGCAGGTACGAGAGGACGTCGGCGAAAGCGTGGCCGTAGGGGGACGCCAACGCGAGCCGGGACAATTCGGCCACTTTTTTCGACGACAAAAGGCGATTTCTTTCCTCCGCCCCCGCTTTCTCCAGGCAGGGAAGACCCAACGGGGAGTTGAGCACGAGGCGGACCGTCCCGACCACGCGGCCCACGCCGTCCTCGGCCGTGACATGGACCGACCAGGCGTCGTGGGCATCGCGGTCGCGCGCATCGGCCTGGGCGGCGGCCGGGATGAGTTTAAAGTCTTCCGCGTAGGCCTGGTGGCGCAAAACGAACACCCGGTCCACCGAACCCGGGGTGGACGCCACGTTGAAGGAAAGACCCCCCAACCGAAACGTGCCCGCTTCGGCCAAATCTTTCTCCTGCACCCCCACCGGAATCGCGCCGGATTCCCGGGCCAACATAGTCACCACCCGCGTTTGGACCGCTTGCGTGGATTGGAACATGTCCTCGTTTTGGCCCGCGTAGGGCGTGCGGCGGCCGTGATACTCGACTTCCGGCCCGATGGGCTCGAAACGCATGCCGTTCCTTTTCAAGAGGACCCAAAGGGACCGCTCGGCGGCCATCAAATGCCAGCTGGCGCCAAGCGCCCGGGCGCTGGCGATGGTGGCGTGGCTGAGACCCAAGAAAATAAGAACCCGGGCGGAGAGATCCCCCGACGCGGGGGCGGGCGCCGGACCGGCCGACGAGGGGGCCCCCAAATTTCTTCGAAAAAAAGCCATTTCCCTTTTGAAGTCCAAAGCCGAAAGACGGAAATCGCGGCTCATGGCAAACCGGGACGATTCGACCAAATGGGGGTCGGTCCGATGCCGTTCGCGCCATTCCGGCGCGGCCAGATCGAAAGTCGGCAACGGGAAAGGGCAATGGTGGATCAACCGGGCCGTCCCCACCAGGTTGCCCCGTCGGTCCAGGGCGGCGATGGACACCGCGTGGGGATCGAAACGGTCGCGTTCAAGCCCGCCGGGGTGGTCCTCCGGTTTTTCAAACCCATATTCCTCAACGTAAATCCGATAACGCAACCGGTGGATGGCTTCAAGCAGTCCGCGGTCCTCGGTGGCGAGGAAGGTGAACTCCCCCAGGCGAAATTCGACCCCGCTCATGCGTTGAGGAACGTGGGGAGGGGGCGTCGGAACGTGCCCTCCGGCAGGCCCGGCGCGTGGCCGACCCGAAAGAGCATCACCAACCCCCCGCGGTCAAAATCCTCCCCTGGAAAAACCGCGCGTAACTTTTCCATGGCCCGCGCCACGTGCCCCCGGGCCTCCGGCGGAAACGCCTCTTCCCCCAAGGATTTCCACCGGGCCCAAAAGAACGGCAAGCTGGCCATGGGTTGGAAGGCCAGCCCCGAAAGAGCCGCCGTCAACCACACCCGTTCGAAAGCCTCCCCCCCGCGAAACACCGAAGCCACCGTTTCGTCCGGAACCGTCAAGAGGCCCACCGCCGCGGAGGCGGCCATGGAATCCCGCGAGGCGTTCGCCACAACATTCCCGGCGCCGAGGGCGTTCAACGCGCGCATGACCGACCACGGTCGCGTGGCTTTCAAAAACAGTTTTTGATCCCAACGCACGAGCAAATTCCCGTAGGAAAAACCGTCGCCCGAGCGGCGGGCGTCGTCGATGTTGGAACGGAAGGCCTTGTACAAGGTTTCATGGCATTCGCGAAGGAGCACCCGGGCGCGGTCGGCCCAATAGGCCATATCGGCCAACGTGGCGATTTCCTTCCGCTCCACGCTCCACCGCAACCGCGCCCCCCGCGCCGCCGCGGCGTCGACCATGGCGGACAGGTCTTCCGGGTCCAGCGGCGTCTTGCCGTGCGGGCGCCGGTTCGTTTCCCTCTCCCACAGGATCGAGGCAAGCGGGTCTTCGGCCACGCGCCTTTGTTCGAAAAAAATCCGCGCGGGCCGGGACACATCCACCGGAGGCTCGAGACGGGTCGCCAACCCGTAAACGGACGCCGCCACGCGGATGTTTTCCGACACGGCGCCGAGCGAAATCAAGGCCGCGCGTTCCTCAAAATTGAAAAAAGAGGGGTCCGAATTTTTTTTGACCGCGATCTCCACCCCCCCCTCCCGGACGCTCATCGCCCAAGGTTGGATATTGTCGCCGGAGGGAGCCTGGAGTCCCGCATTCAATATATGTTCCATCACCGGCGGAGGCACCGCGCCCTCGCCGTTCCAGGCGGGCGCGGCCGGGGCCGAGCGGAAAAGCGGCTTCGCCCCGCGCAGTTTTTTCCGTGCCACCCAAAGTTTCAACCGCTGGAGGGGCCCCCGATTCCCCCAGCGCAGCCGCCTCAAAATCATGCCCCGGACATAGGGGTCGAATTGGAGGCACCAGGGCGCCGGCTTCAGGCCGGGCCGCCCCGTCAAAATCCGAACGATCTCGGTGGCCGCCAAGGCCGACGCCAACAAACACCCCATGGGGGTCGATGGCCCCGACTTATTGGCCAGGTCCACGCCAAACCGCCGCACCGTGTAGGCGGTCAGCCAATATTTCGGCAGCAACCCGATGTAAAAGCGCAACATCTGTTCAAAGGGGTCCATCCCGTCGTGCATGTCGAAATATTCGTCGAAACTCATGCCCCGGGGATCGAACACCAACGCCACCGTGCCGAACCCGATGGGCCCCGCCGTGACGACGGGGATTCCCTTTTCCCGCGCCCGGCCGTACACCAGCCGCCGCACTTCCGGTACGAAGAAATCCAACCCGTCCAAAAACAAATCCACGCCGTCCAAAAAAGCGTCCACGTTCTCCGCGTTGATGCCCCGATCGAAAGACCGGATGTCGAGGAACGGGTTCACCGCCAACGCGTCGGCCCGCAACACGTCGGTTTTGGGTCGGCCCAGGGTCGGGATCCGCGCGCCGTATTGGCGGTTGAAGTTGGCCGGCTCGAATCGATCGAAATCGGAAATATGGAAGGCCCCCACGCCCGCCCGCGCCAAGGTGATGAGGTGCAACCCGCCCACCCCGCCCATGCCGGCGATGGCCACGCGCCGCCGGGCCAGCCGGGCCTGGTCGTTCCGCGAAAGCACGCCCAGATTTCTCGGCAACGCTTTCAAAACGTAGTTCTCGGGGGTCAAACCCCATTTTTTAAGGGTGTCCGACCATTCGATATTATGGGGATCCATGGCGTCCTCGCTTTCTTTAGCCCGGTAAGCATACCCCCGGGGCACGCGTTTTTCCACCCGCGCCCCGCGGTTGACACCGCCCCGTTGGGGCGTTATCCTTGGGTTCGCACACTCTATTTGGATTTGGAGCGCCCATGCCACAGCGTCTTTCGCCCGCGGCCCCCCGTCCCCGACGGGATTTCGATTTCGACAGTTTTTCCCTGATCGCCCAGGGGCACAGCGCCTTTCAATTGATGTGGGCGGGGGTTTCCCTCGGGGTGTTCGATCTTCTCCACCGCCGCCCGCGTCTGCCTCTCCCCAAAATCGCCGCCGCCCTGGGCCTCGCGGCCCAACCGGCCCGCGTGCTGGTGGTCGGGCTGACGGCCCTCGGCATTCTGATCAAGAAGGGGCCCCGCTTTTCCAACGCGCCCCTGGCCGACCGCATTTTGGTTTCCACCGCGCCGCGCAGCGCGGTGCCCATCCTGGGCTGGCAAGCCCACATCGTCTACCCCGGCCTCACCGATTTCGTCGCGTCTTTAAAAAAGAACACCAACATCGGTCTCGCCCGCTTCCCCGGCCCGGGGAAAACGCTTTACGAAAGGCTCACCGCCCACCCCGCCCTGGAAAAAGTTTTCGAGACCGCCATGAGCGGCCTCTCCCGCCAGGCGAACAAAGACCTGATCGGCGCCATCGATTTCAGCCACACCCGCCACCTGGTCGACGCCGGCGGGGGCGACGGGACCAACGCCATCGCCATCGCCCGGGCGCACCCGCGCCTGCGCCTGACGGTGTTCGAATCCCCCTCCGTCTGCCGCATGGTGAGGCGGAACGCCGCCGCGGCCGGCCTGGCCGGGCGGGTGAGCGCCTGGCCGGGGGACCTGTTCAAAACGCCCTTCCCCCCCGGCACCGACGCCGTTCTCTTCGCGCACATTTTTTCCATCTGGTCCCCCGAAAAGGGGATCCGGCTTCTCAAGCGCGCCCACGCCGCCCTGCCGTCCGGCGGCGAGGTCCTGGTGTTCAACACCATGGCCCTGGGGGAAGAAACGGATTGTTTGTTGACGGCCCTGGGCTCGCCCTATTTCCAAGCCATCGCCACAGGTCAAGGCATGGTCTACCCGCGAACGGACTACGCGGCTTGGTTAAAAACCGCCGGATTTTCCTTGCGGGGCCGTGTCATCCCCCTGCCCTTCGAGCACGGCGTTCTGGTGGGACGAAAAATTTAAAGACAAGAAGACGGATTGATTTACGCTTCGGGAAGGGTCAAACCGCCCCGGGCCATCAGTCCTTCGATCACGGCCAACGCCGCCCGGGACTTCTCGTTCAAGGTTGTGTAATCGGCCCGTCGAAATCCCTCGGCGGCCCCGGCCAAGGGCTTTAACCCGGTGGCGACCACGTGCGTCACCGGGAACCCCGCCGCCGACCACAACCGCGCCTTCGGCAAATGGCGCTCCACCCCCGGCGCCATCTCCTCCCGACGAAACGCCGCCCTCAAGCTTGTTTCGTAATCTTTGATGAAGATCTCCCCCGCCTCCCGCCCGACGGTGCGCGCCATGGCGGCCATGGCTCGAGTGGTTTTGAGTCGCCCCAAGTCCACCAGGCACACCGCCCCGCCCGGCCGCAACACCCGCGCCAACGATTCAAAGCAACGGTCCAAGGCGGCGGCGTCGGGCAGATGGTGCAGCGCCACGCTGCTGATCACCCCGTCCACCGACCCATCGGCAAACCCGTCCAACCGGGTCATGTCCCCCCGCTCAAAGCGCACGTTCGCGGGCCGCCCCGCCCTTTGGTTCGCCAGGGCGAGCATGCCCTCCGACAGGTCCACCCCCACAAATTCCGTCCCCGGGTTCCACGCCGCAATCCGGCCCAACAGCACCCCCGGCCCGCACCCCAAGTCGATCACCCGCCGACACCCCGCGATCGCCTGCGACGCCAGCCGCGTGTTGAAATGGTGAATGGCCCGCAACTGGCCTTGGCCCTCGGCCTGCCGCTCGAAGGCCGCCAACGACTCCGCGCTTTCCATGACGGTTTCCGGCTCGGGTTCCCGCTCCACCACCCGTCGGCCCCAGGTTTCCAAGGCCCACAGCCAGGGCATGCCCGGATTTGTCCGAAACATGTCTATCGATGTTTTGAGAATGGAAATCCACCCCGGTCCCGGGGCGGCCTGGCCGAGCGAATCCGTCATGGGTTTATTTACCAGGGGAACCCCGTCCTGTCAATGCGGGGGCAATGACGCGTCGGGAGGACACGCCCAAGAAGTCTTCGGGGGGGGGCCTTCGGGCGTTCGTGGTCGGTCACCGGCCGGCCCCTTTTTGGCTGCTTTCAGGAGACTCGCAACATAGGCAGCCGGGGCCGGGGTGGCGCCCCCCCCCATCTGGGGATAAAATTAAAGTATGAGGCCCTTACCCGCCCATCGTTCGAAAAAAGGCTTCACGCTCATCGAGCTCATGCTCGTGGTGGCCATCATTTCTCTGTTGGCGGCCATCGCCATCCCCAAATTCGCGGACATGATTATCAAAGCCAAAGAAGCGGCCGTGCTTGGGAAACTGGCCTCGGTCCGCTCGGCGGCGCTGATCTATTACGCCGACAACCTCGAAATCGTAAATGTCTTTTCCACTTACGTTACCGCTTGGCACACCTTTGATTACCTCGTGCCCAAATACATCGAAAAAATCCCTTCCATCAAACACCCCACGGTTTCCGAACACCCGGAAGGGAACGGCGTCTCCACGGTCGTATCTGACGCTCTGTGGACGGGCATGGGCTGGCCTTACACATGGGATTCCATGGGCGGGCAGAGAGCGTTGCCTCGTATTTTCATCAATTGCACACACACCAACAGTCGGGGCGTCACTTGGAGCACATTTTAGGGTAAGAACTCCTTTCCGACGCTGTTTTGTTAAGCGTCTTCCGTGTCCCCCACCCGCGCTTTCACCAGCCCCTCCATCGTCCCCGCCGGCACCCGCACGCGGATGTAATTGTCCGTCCAACCCCGGCCGTCGTCTTCGGCCAGGGCGGTCCGTTCGGTGCCGACGAACCGCGCCCGAAAATCCGCCTTCAACTTCTCCGACAGATCCACCAGCCGCCGCGTGCGCTCTTTTAGGACGGCGGCGGGCCAAGGTTTCAATCCGGCGGCCGTCGTCCCCGGCCGCGGCGAATACGGGAAGGCGTGCAGACCGGACAGGGCCATCCCCTCAATCCGTCGGAAGGTTTCGTCGTAGGCCGCCTCGTCCTCGGTCGGGAAACCCGTGAGCACGTCCGCCGTGATCGCCGCGTGGGGCAGTCGTTCGCGGATGGCCCGCACCCGGTCGCGGTAATCGGCGTAACGGTACCACCGGCCCATGTCCGCCAGCACGCGGTCCGAGGCGGACTGGAGCGGGATGTGAAAATGGGGACAGACGCGGTCGGTCTCCGCCGCCAGGGCGATGAGCCGGTCCGGCGTTTCGGTGACTTCCAGCGATGAAAGGCGGATTCGGAACCGGCCCGGCAAATCCGCCAGTCGCCGCAAAAGTCCCGTGAGATCCGCCGACCGCCCGGATTCGCTTCTCCCGCGGTAGAGCCCCAGGCGGATGCCCGTGAAAACGATTTCGCCGTGCCCCCCCTCCACCAACCGCCGGACTTCCTCGACGACCTGTTCGACGGGTTTCGACCAATACGTGGGGCGGGTTTGGGGAATGATGCAGTAGCGGCAGGGGGCCTTGCAGCCGTCTTGGATTTTAACGAAGGCGCGCGCGCGGTGGGTAAACCGAGACAGCCCCCACACCTCGGGCGCCGCCTCGAACCCGACGCAGGCCGGGAGCGCGGCCTTTTCCGCGTTGGAATAGGCTTCCACCCGGGGCGAGAGCGCGCGCAGGTCCTCGGGCGCGTGCGTGGCGTAACAGCCCGTGACGATGATGCGGGCCCGCGCGTTCTCGCGCAACAGGCGCCGCACGAACTGGCGGCACTCCTGGTCCGCCTTGGCCGTCACCGAGCAGGAATTGACAAGGCAGAGGTCGGCGGCCTTGGGATCGTCGACGGCCACGCCGCCGCCCGCGACCATTTGGGCGCGCAGGAGTTCGGTGTCGTACTGGTTGGCCTTGCAGCCGAAGGTGTGGAAGTAAACCTTCGCGGCGGACGTCACCGGGTGTTGCGGACCCACGCCCCGGTCAGGGCGCCCACGATGGCCATGCCGGTGGCCGGCACGGCCACCAGGGGCACGAGGATCCAATAATCCGGCGTGCCGACGGCGCGTTCCAGGGCGCTCCACCGGGTGATCTGGGCGACCGTGAAGGGGATTCCGACGATGATGCCCGCCAACCAGGCCTGCCGCGCGCCCCAGAACCCGGCCACGGCGCCGAAAAAGAACAGCGCCGCCAGCAACCAGCCGGGCGAGAGCGCGACCCCGAACGAACCGAGGACGCAGACGGCCGAAACGACCGTCGCTTTGAGCGACAACGCCGACCACGGGATCGGGGATTTCAAGTTAGGAGTATTCATAAAGTATCGCCGCGGCCACAGCCATCCCCGCGGTCTCTGTGCGCAAAATTCGTTGGCCCAACGTCACGGGCACGGCCCCCCGCGCCTTGGCTCGCTCCACTTCCTGCGGGGCCAAGCCGCCTTCCGGCCCGATTATAACATGGATCGTCCTTCCCTCCGTCGATCCCTTTTCCCGCCACTCTTTCAAAGCGTCTTTGAGCGTCTTCCCCGCCTCGCTCTCCCAGGGCACCAACACCAAGTCGCCCGGGGCCACGGCTTCGAGGGCCCGGTCCAGCCCCACCGGGGCGGCCACGGCGGGCAGGCCGGCCCGTCCGCACTGCCGCGCCGCCGCCGTCATAATCTTTTTCCACCGTTCCAGCCGCGCCTCCAGCCGGTCCGCCGGCACGCGCCCCACCACCCGCTCCGTCGTCAAAGGGGCAAAGGCGTCCACGCCCAACTCCGTGCCTTTTTCCAATATCCATTCCAACGTGTCGCCCTTGGGCAACGCCTGCGCCAGCCGCAGGCGATAGGGCTTCGGCTCCGCCGGGGCCTGGGCCACCACGCGCCCTTCGACCCGCTCCGGACTCACGCTCTCCAGCACGCCCCGAAAAGCCCTGTCCTCCCCGTCAAAGAGGCCGATCTCGTCTCCCGGTTTATGGCGCAACACCACCGCCACATGCCGCGCCTCGTCGGGAGAAAGCCAAAACCGCCCGGCTTTGATCTGCTCCGGCGGCACAAAATGGTGAGGCACTAGCGCCTCCCCCGGCAAGTCATTTCAGCTGCCCTTCCGGCCTCCGGCCTGCGCCTTTGCGATCCTCGGCTTACATGCCGCAGAGAACATGCGCGCCTCGGCTCGCTTCGGCTCGGCTTCGGAATCCGATATTTCGTCATGAAAGCACCCACCGGGAGAGGCACTTATTTCCCGAAGGTTTTCTTGAAAAACCCTTCGTCGGCGATCCCGGTTTCGCCCAGGGATTGGCCCAGCTCGGCCAACATCCGCCGCTGGTCTTTCGTGAGCTTGGTGGGCACGTCGACGATCACGCGGACGAACAGATCCCCGCGCTCGCCGCCCCGCAGGGCCGGCATGCCGGACCCGCGCAGCCGCAGTAGGGCCCCCGACTGGGTGCCCGCGGGCACGTGGATCTTGATGGGTTTTTCCAGGGTGGGAATTTCCACGTCGCCGCCCAGAGCCGCCAGGGGGGTGGACACGTGACGCTCGGTGACGAGGTTGTCGCCGTCGCGCTCAAAACGGGAATCGGGCCGGACGTGGATGACGACGTACAGGTCGCCGGGCGTGCTGCCCCGCTCGCCCGCCTCGCCGCCGCCCGTCACGCGCAAAACGGTGCCATCCTCCACCCCGGCGGGCACGCGCACCGTCACGTTTTCCGTGGTCCGCGTGCGGCCCTGGCCGCGGCAGTCCGGGCACGGGGTCTCCACGGCCTGGCCCGCGCCCTGGCACCGGGGGCACGTTTGCGCGAGGGTGAAAAACCCCCGGGTGACCCGTACTTGGCCCGCGCCCCGGCAATCGGGGCAGGTTTTAACGGAGGTGCCGGGCTTGGCGCCCGACCCGCGGCATTTGTCGCAGTTGACGGCCCGGGCGATCCGCACGGACGTCTGTGTGCCCGTGAACGCCTCGGTGAGGGAGACCGTGTGGTCGTGCTGGATGTCCGCGCCCTTGCGGGGTCCCCGGCGCGAGCGTCCGCCCCCGCCGAACATGTCCCCGAAGACGCTGGAAAACACGTCCCCAAAATCGCCGCTGGAAAACCCGCCGAACCCGCCCGCCCCCTGGGCCTGGGGCCCGGCGTGGCCGAACTGGTCGTAGGCCTGCCGCTTTTCCGCGTTCGACAGCGCGTCATAGGCCTCGTTGATTTCCTTCAGCCGCTCTTCGGCCCCTTTGTCGCCGGGGTTGCGGTCGGGGTGGTTCTGCAGCGCCAGCTTCCGGTAGGCCTGCTTCAGCTCCTCCGGGCTCGCGCTCTTCGACACGCCGAGAACTTCATAGTAGTCGCGCTTCGAGGCCATGGATCTCTCTTTGGTATTCTAGTTTCCAGCTTTTCCCACCCCATTGGGGGGCTTCAAGCGCCCCGTTTTCGGGGCAGCGGCCGCCGGCCTATCTGGCGGATCTTTTGCCTTCCCATCCCCCTGGGCCGCCCATGAGCGAGGATTTTGCTCGGCCGCGGATGAGCTTTTCTTTCGCCTTTCCACCCCGTCGAGGCGCCTCAAGCGCCCCGTTTTCGGGGCAGCGCCCGCCGGCCTTTCCGGTGGTTCTTTTGCTTTCCCATCCCCCTGGGCCGCTCATGAGCGAGGATTTTGCTCGGCCGCGGATGGGCTTTTCTTTCGCCATTCCACCCCGTCGAGGCGCCTCAAGCGCCCCGTTTTCGGGGCAGCGGCCGCCGGCCTATCTGGCGGATCTTTTGCCTTCCCATCCCCCTGGGCCGCTCATGAGCGAGGAATTTGCTCGGTCGCGGGTCGGCCGGCTTTGTCCGACCGGCCGATGGGCCTTTGAGGCCGGGAGTTAACCGGCCGCCGACAAATTCCGAGCGAATGGCCCCCGGGGGCGCGTTTTTGGGTCCAGGGCCATTTTTGCGCGTCCAAAAATGGCCCTGGCCGGGTGCGGGCCGGGCAGGCCCGCGACTTTTCAAACTTTGAATCAAAGAGCAACCAGTTGCCGCCGGGCAACCCCCGGCGAATTTGCTTAAAGATGTTGCCTTTAGAAGTTACTTCTTCCCCTCATCCACCACTTCCGCATCAACGACATTCTCGCCGCCCTTCCCCGCCCCATTGCCCGGCTCGCCGCCCGCCGCGCCCGCCTCGGGCCCGGCCTTCGCGCTCGCGGCCTTGTACACTTCCTCCGCCAGCTTGTGCGACGCCTTCAGCAGGTCTTCCTTCGCCTTGTTGATCTTCTCCGTGTCGCCGGCTTTCAGGGCCTCTTTCGCGTCCGTGAGGGCGCGCTCAATGGCCATGCGGTCGTCCTGGGACACTTTGTCGCCGTAATCCTTGAGGGCCTTTTCGGTGGAATACACCACCGCGTCCGCCTCGTTCTTGGCCTCGATGTCCGCCCTTTTCTTTTTGTCTTCCGCGGCGAACTTCTCCGCGTCCTGGATGAACTTTTCCACCTCTTCCTTCGACAGCTTGTTCTTGGCGTGGATGCTGATGTGCTGTTTTTTCTGCGTCCCCTTGTCGAGCGCGGTGACGTTCAACAGCCCGTTGGCGTCGATGTCGAAGGTGACTTCGATTTGCGGAAGGCCGCGCGGCGCGGGCGGAATGCCGTCCAGGTCGAAGTGCCCCAGGGAGGTGTTGCCCGAGGCCATTTCCCGTTCGCCCTGCAAGACGTGCACGGTGACGGCGGGCTGGTTGTCCGCCGCCGTGGAGAACACCTGCGACGCCCGCGTGGGGATGGTGGTGTTTTTCTTAATCAGCGGGGTCATGATGCCGCCCAGGGTCTCAATGCCCAGCGTGAGGGGCGTGACGTCGAGCAGCAGGACGTCTTTCACGTCCTGGCTCAACACGCCCGCCTGCACGGCCGCGCCCAGGGCCACGCACTCCATGGGGTTGACGCCCCCCTCGATCTTCCGTCCGACGAAGGATTCGACGAACTTCAAAACCACCGGCATGCGCGTCGGCCCGCCGACCATGACCACCCGGCCGATGGCCGAAGCGGACAAGCCCGCGCCCTTCAGCGCCTCTTCCATGGGGTGCCGGCACCGGTCGATGATCGGCTGGACGAGGGACTCGAGTTTCGCCCGGGTCAGTTTCATCTGCAGGTGTTTGGGGCCGGCCGCGTCCGCCGTGATGAAGGGCAGGTTGATGTCGGTCTCCAACACCGTCGACAATTCGATCTTGGACTTTTCGGCGGCTTCTTTGAACCGCTGCATGGCCATCTTGTCCTTGCGCAGGTCGATGCCGTTTTCCTTGCGGAACTCCTCGGCGATGAAGTCGATCAGCACGTTGTCCATGTCGGTGCCGCCCAGCTGGGTGTCGCCGGAGGTGGCGAGGACTTTAAAGTCGGCCGCCTTGATCTCCTTGTCGTAGCCCATCTCCATGACCGTCACGTCGAGCGTTCCGCCGCCCAGGTCGAACACCAGGATCTTTTGCGCCTGGCCGATTTTATCGAGGCCGTAGGCGAGGGAGGCCGCCGTCGGCTCGTTGACAAGCCGAACGACTTCCAACCCGGCGATCTGGCCGGCGTCTTTGGTGGCCTGGCGCTGGTTGTCGTTGAAGTAGGCCGGCACGGTGATGACGGCCTTCTCCACCTTGTCGCCCAAATAAGCTTCGGCGTCCCGCTTGATCTTCTGCAGGACGAAGGCCGACAACTGCTGGGGCGTGTACTCTTTGCCGTGGATGGGGATCTTCACATCCTGGCCCATTTTGCGCTTGAAGGCGAACACGGTGCCCTCCGGGTTCGAAACGGCCTGCCGCCGGGCCGGTTCGCCGATCAACAATTGATCGTCCTTGGTGAAGGCCACGTAGCTGGGAAAGGCTTTCCCCCCCATCGTGGTGCCCTCGGCCGATGGGATGATGACGGGCTTGCCGCCCTCCATCACCGCCGCGGCGGAGTTGGACGTTCCTAAGTCGATGCCAATGATTTTAGCCATGGTTTGTTACCTCCTAAAATTATCCTTCTCTCTGGTTTTGCCTAAATTTTCCCTTCTCCTCATGGGAGGCCGCGATGTGATCGCGAAACTTCCTTTTATCTTTTCCTTCTCCTCCTGGGAGACCGCGATGTGATCGAGAAACCTTCCTTTATTTTTTCCTTCTCCTCGTGGGAGAAGGTGCCCTGCAGGGGCGGATGAGGGAAATCTTCCTCTCCGGTGGTTCTTTGCTTTGGCCTTTCCCACCCCATTGAGGCGCTTCAAGCGCGCCGTTTTCGGGGCAGCGGCCGCCGGCCTTTCTAGCGGCCTTTTTGCCTTCCTCATCCCCCTGGGCCGCCCATGCGCAAGGCATTTGCTCGGCCTTTTCAAATCTTTTGCTTTTCCCACCCCATCGGGGGCTTCAAGCGCGCCGTTTTCGGGGCAGCGGCCGCCGGCCTTTCTAGCGGCCTTTTTGCCTTCCTCATCCCCCTGGGCCGCCCATGCGCGAGGAATTTGCTCGGTCGCGGGTCGGCCGGCTTTGTCCGACCGGCCGATGGGCCATTGAGGCCGGGAGTTAACCGGCCGCCGACAAATTCCGAGCGAATGGCCCCCGGGGGCGCGTTTTTGGGTCCAGGGCCATTTTTGCGCGTCCAAAAATGGCCCTGGCCGGGTGCGGGCCGGGCAGGCCCGCGACTTTCAATCTGTTGCTTCAAGCCGTTGCCTTTACGGCTTCTCTTCCGCCGGTCAACCCGGCGAATTTATTAAAAGAACTTGCCCTTCAAACCGCCGGCGCGTCGTCCTTCGACTTCTCCACCGGCTCCACTTTCTTCTTCGAAATCTTCACCCGCGCCGGGCGGAACAACCCACCCTGAAACCGATACCCCTTCTGCAGGACAGCCAAAATTTTCCCATCTTCCCCGTCGGCGGTCTCCACCGCCTCGTGGATCTGGTGGTCGTAAGCCCCGCCCACCGCGGCGACAACTTCCTCCAGGCCCTCTTCTTTCAACAGGCGCTTAAACTCGCCGTAAAGCATGTCCAGCCCCAACACGATCGATTTGACGTCCGTGCTTTTGTGGGCCACGGCCTCGGCCTGCTCCATGACGTCCATGAGCGACACCAGCCGCAGCACGATCTCTTCTTTGCCCCAACGCCGGGCGTCGATCTTTTCCCGCTCCACCCGTTTGCGATAGTTCTCAAACTCCGCCTTCAGGCGCAACAGCTGGTCAAAATAGTCCAGGGCCTTCGCCTCGGCGGCCGCCAGCGCGTCCTCGGGGGTGGCCGCTTCGTTGGGCGCGGCATCTTCTTTATGTTTC
>Ga0268298_10002330_pt1 | contig 20830 bp, 17 predicted proteins | sample WWTPWeurt_MetaG_FD_194462 | JGI IMG/M metagenome (GOLD analysis project Ga0268298, IMG submission 194462) | Activated sludge microbial communities from WWTP in Nijmegen, Gelderland, Netherland - WWTP Weurt | ecosystem: Engineered > WWTP > Aerobic digester > Activated sludge | place... | reverse complement strand
GGGGGCTCCGTAGGGTTGCGGTCGCTGCGGCCGTCCTATTCGCTGTGAGAGGTCACATTTCGATGAAGCGCACAATTGGTTTCTTCGCCGCCCTTGCCGCGATTTCCGGCTTCCTCCTGACCAGCGTGCCCGCTTCGGCCGCGCCGTCTCGCGACGGCAAGGCCAAGGCCGCCGATGGCCAAGAGGGTCGCCGCTACGGGAAGGGCGAGCGCGGCAAACACAAGGGTGCGCGCTTTGCCAAGGCCGACAAGAACGGCGACGGCTACCTGACCCGTGACGAGGTCGGCGAGAAGCGCTGGTCGCGAATCAGCGTGGCCGACGCCAACAAGGACAAGAAGGTCAGCAAGGCCGAGCTCGAAAAGGCCCGCAAGAGCGGCAAGCTCCACAAGAAGGGCAAGCGCGATCAGCGCAAGGGCAAGGGTCGCGCCTCGGCCTGAAGCGAGCCGAAGCCTCCGGGCTCTTGCCGACTCACGAATTGCACTCCACGACCACGGCGCTCCTCTAGGATGCGACGAATGGCGTCCCCGCCCGCAGGGCACATCGTGGCGATGGGTGGCGGCGGCTTCTTGATGGAGCCGGAGAACCCGCTGCTCGACGACTTCGTGCTCGGGCTCGCGCGGCGAAAGCCCGCGCGCGTGTGCTTTCTGCCGACGGCCAGCGGTGACGCCGCCAGCACCGTTGCCAGGTTCTATCGCGCGTTCAGCGGCCGCTCGATCCCCTCCGATCTGACCTTGTTCGAGTCCTCGGTGCTCCCGCGCCGCCCGCCGAAGACGACGGACCTACCGAGCTTCGTCGCCGAGCACGACGTGTTCTACGTCGGAGGCGGCAGCACCGCGAATCTGCTCGCGCTCTGGCGCCTCCACGGGCTCGACCGATTGCTGCGCGATGCTTGCCGAGCGGGCGCGGTGCTCGCAGGGGTCAGCGCGGGCATGAACTGCTGGTTCGAAGGTTCCGTCACCGACTCGTTCGGCGGGCTCGGGCCGCTGGCCGACGGTCTCGGCTTCCTCGAGGGGAGCGCTTGCCCGCACTACGACGGCGAACCCGAACGACGGCCGACCTACCGGCGTCTCGTCGGGAGTGAGCTCGCGGATGGCTACGCCGCCGACGACGGTGCGGCGCTCCACTTCGTCGACGGCGCCTTGGTCGAGGCGGTGAGCTCGCGCCCGTCGGCCAGCGCCTACCGCGTGGAGGGGAGGGGCAGCGAGGTGATCGAAGAGCGTTTGCCCGTCCGATACCTCGGCACGGGCGCCACTTGAAGCGAGCTCAACGCCAGCGCACGCGCACGCTCGCGCTCTCCGGTCCCGACGACAACACCTCCGCCGTCACGCCCTTGCCGTTGGCGGCTTCGACCACTGCGCGGAACCCCAGTGCGGCCGAGCGATGCGCTAGCTCGGGATACAGATGGGGCGGGTGCCGCAGAGTGAGCTCGGCTTCGCCGTCGCGGGCCGATACGCGCAGGCTCACCCCGCGATGGATCAGTCCCCAACTTGTCGCTGCGCCGCGCAAGAGCAGGCCCGGCGACGCGACGCGAGCGAGCGCCCGGTACATGCGAGAACCCGTGAGCTTCGCGTTGGCCCGATAGGTGCGCTCCAGCATGTCGTCGGCGTCGATGGCGTGGAGGTCTTGCATGGCGAAGTGGGCGGCCACGAAGCAAACTTCCGGGATCCACGCGCTCGGCGGGGGCGGCTCTGCGACGATCTGCGCGAGCGCAGGCGGCAGGAGCTCGAGATCGCCCCCCGAAGGGCACTCGGCCAACATGCCGCGGAGGAGCGAGCTCTTCACGAGGTGCCGCGGATAGGATTCGAGACCCTCCGGCAACCGCTCCAAGTAGCGCGCGACCTCGCCCGGCACGGGTGAAGCATGCACCAGCGCGGTGCCGGAGGAGTGCCGCTCGTTGCGATTCCGCGTTGGCGAGCTCGTGATTCCGTGTAGTTGCGCCTACGCGCTGGGGCGCAGAGCGTCGGTGGCGGGCTGCGGGGCGGCGGTGCGAGGCAAGCCAGGACATCAATTAGTTTGACATCAAACTAATCACGTGGCAAACGCGACTCATGCAAGCGCGCTGCATCGACACGCTCGCTCGGCGCGCGCCGAGCGGACTTCTGGTCCTAGCGGGCGCCGCGTCGCTCGGCGGCTGCAGTCCTTCTCCTCGTATTGGCGGACGACCTCGTTCGCCCATGTAGTTTGAGATGCAACCAACTGGCGGGGCTTTTGGTGCCCGCATCCAAGTGCTGGCGCAGCGCGCGTTCGCAGAGGGCGCAGCGTGGCACGAAAGGAGGAAGAAACATGAACCATCGGATCGTTCGGCTCGCAGCGGCTGCGTCTCTCGGCGCTGTCGCGTGTGGCACCGCGCTGAAACCGCCGGTAGCGACGGGGCCAGTGACTAGCCCTGTGCGCGCTTCGAGCGAGCCCGAAGCGCCCGCGCGCGACTCGGCAGTGGCCATTCGAATCGAGGAATCCATCCGCCTGGCGTGTGGGATCCAGGACTCGAACGCGTGGTTCGACTTCGACTCCGCGAGCCTGAAGCAGCGAAACCTCCCGGCGGTGAATGCCGTAGCCAAGTGCTTCTCCAACGGGCCACTACACGGTCGCACGCTCCTGCTCGTGGGACGCGCCGATCCGCGCGGTGAGTTCGAATACGACATGCTGATCGGTGATCGGCGGGCTGACAGCGTGAAGAGCTAGGTAGTCGAACGCGGGCTCTCACCTGCCAACGTCGCTACGTCCTCTCGCGGCGAGATGGACGCGACGGGAACCAGCGAGATGGGTTGGGCGGAAGATCGACGCGTCGACGTACGCTTGGAAGATCGAGCTCGTGGGTCCGGCCCGCACCACGACTCGCGAAAGGCCGGCCGGGCGTGAACACTCTCGCCGGCGCTCGGCCGGCCATGTTATGCTGCGCGTGCTTGCCCCGCTCGCCCGCTCAACGGCACACCGCTTCGGACGCAGCGGAGCCCCCGCCCAACCTGGGTGAGGTGCTGAGCTTCATGCGGCTCTTGTGGGCGGTCGACCACGAGCTGCGGTCCGCGTCGAAGCGACTCTTGGGTGTCGCGGGCGTGACGGGACCACAACGCCTCGTCGTGCGCATGGTTGGCCGCTTCCCCGACGCCTCTGCTGGCGCGCTCGCGGAGCTCCTTCACGTACATCCCAGCACGCTCACGGGAGTGTTGGACCGTCTCGTGAGGGGCGGGTTGATTCTGCGCCGAGAGGATCCGGACGATGGCCGGCGAGCTCTGTTTCGGCTGACCGAGAAGGGCACGGTCGTGAACGCCATGCGCGCCGGCACGGTCGAGGAAGCGGTGCGGACCACCCTGGCACGGATGCCGCAACAGAAAGTGGCGGCCGCCCGCGAGCTGTTGCAGGAGCTCTGCTCGGCCATGGAATCTCAACAGCAAGTTTCCGAGGTTCGCGTCCGTCGCCCGCGCCCGAAGCGCCGAGCGGCGCGCTGAGCGTGGGGGCGCGTCGCGCCGACCAGGGCCATTTCTCTTCGGTTTGACGTCAAAGGAAATCCGAGGCAAGGAACTTCGGCCCAATCGTGGCAATCCCTGCTTTCTCGTTTGGTCGGCGCTGGCGCCGGTGGCTCTCGCACCCGCGTGCGTCGCTGCCCGGTGTGCTGACTACCGACCCGCTGGACCTGCGGCTGGTCGGGCGTCTGGTGGTCCATGCTGCGCTCGTTGGGCTCGCCGCAGGTCTGCTTGGCGGCGCATTCTTCTTCGTTCTGGAACACGTCGGTAGCGCCCTGCTCGAGGGGCTTGCGGGCTACGTCCCGGTGCGTGCGCACGGCGAGCAGATTCGCCAGGGCGTTACGGCCGAGTTCCGCCCGTGGCTCTTGCTGCTGATCCCCGCGCTGGGTGGACTCGGCTGCGGTCTCATCGCGCGCCTGGTTCCCGAAGTCGGGGGAGGCGGTGCAGACGCGGCCATCGAAGCCTATCACCACAAGCAAGGAGTGATTCGACGTCGCGTGATCTGGGCGAAGTCCGTGGCGTCCATCTTCACCTTGGGGACTGGCGGTGCTGGTGGGCGTGAAGGGCCCACGATGCAGATCGGTGCGGCGATTGGCAGCAGCGTGGCGCGCGCGTTGCGGGTCAGCGTTCGCGAGCGACGCATCCTCCTGTTGGCGGGAGTTGCCGCGGGAATCGCGGCCGTCTTTCGTACGCCGCTCGGCGCGGCGCTTCTCGCCGTGGAGCTCTTGTATCGAGACGGGTTCGAGTCCGATGCCCTGATCCCTTCGGTTCTCGCCAGCGTCGTTGCCTATTCCGTGGTGATTTCCATATTCGGAGAATCCACCCTCTTCACGCACGCGCCGCGCTTCCCATTCGTCCCAGCGCACCTTCCGCTCTATGCCGGCCTCGCCTTGCTGGTGGCCGCTGGCGCCATGGCGTTCGTCGCGTTGTTTCGAGCCGTGCGCCGGCAGTTTCGTGCGCTTCGAATGCCAGAGTTCTTGAAGCCAGCACTCGGAGGTCTGCTCCTCGGTTTGGCAGTGACGCCGCTGATCGCCTGGACTGGGAGTTGGACGGGTCTCCGCGGCCAAGGGTTCGGCATCCTGGGCGGCGGCTATGGCGCGGTCCAGGCCTCCATCAGCGGCGCTTCGTGGCTCCCAAGCGGCTGGTCGGGCGTAGCCCTCCTATTGGGCCTTGCTGCCGCCAAGCTGCTCGCCGCTTCGCTCACCATCGGGTCTGGCGGAAGCGCCGGCGACTTCGCGCCCTCCCTCGCCATCGGGGGCATGCTCGGCGGCGCCTTCGGGCGGGCTGCAGCGCTCCTGACCCACGACCCGCGGATCGACGCGGGGGCTTTTGCGCTCGTGGGCATGGGTGCGTTCTACGGGGGTATCGCCCACGTCCCGCTGGCCGCGCTCGTGCTCGTGTGCGAGCTGGCGGGCAACTACGACCTGCTCGTTCCGCTCATGCTCGCCTTGGCCATTTCCTACGCCACACTGCGCAGGAGCAGCATCTACGAGGCCCAGGTTCCCACCCTGCGCGACTCTCCAGCTCACCGCGACGCTCTGCTCCTCGACGTCTTGAGATCCAGCAAGGTCGGCGCGTTGATGTCCGAGGGAAAGACGTTCGTCCACTTCTCCCCTCGCACCAATGCGCTGGAGGTCATCGAGCGCGCCGGTGAAGCCGCCGGTCAGGACGTCTTTCCCGTCACCGAAGACGACGGGCGGTTGGTGGGCATCGTGTCCGACGACACGGTACGCGTACTGGCAGGCCAAGGGGAAGGCGCCCGCTGGACCATCGTCGCCGACTTCATGCAGGCGCCGGTGGCCGTCCGAGAGGACGCAGACCTGCATTGCGCCACGGAGTTGCTGGTCCTTCACGGCTTGCGCGAACTGCCTGTGATCGACGCGACAGGCAAGATCGTCGGCTTCCTCGACGAAGCCGAGATCGGTAAGTTCCACTTGGCCTCCGCGGTGCGCGCCGAGCAAAGCGCCAAGCCACCGCCGGTGTCGACTGGGGGCGTGGCGCCGTGAGCAACGGCCGCTCCGTCGCTGCGCGGCGGATCGCGCTCGCCGCTGTCTGGGCCGCCTGCATCGCTCTGGGCTGCGAGCGTGAGCGTGAGCCGGCGCCAATTCCCGAACCTCCGCCCATGGCGGACCCGCGCGCGCCGAGCTCCGCGATCCCGCAACATCCCGAGCTCGCGCCCGCCAACGTGCTGCTGATCATGATCGACAGCCTCAGAGGCGAGATGCCCTGGACGGGGTACCCGAGAGACGTGGTTCCGCGCATCGACGCGTTCCGGCGCGAGCACTGCGTCACCTACGCCAAGGCCTACTCGCTTTCGAGCTACACCGCGAAGAGCGTCGCACCGGCCCTTCGCGGCGAGTACCCGAGCGCGATGCTCCGAGACGGGTACTTCTTCACGCGCTACCCCGACGATGCCAACGAGTTCATACAAGAGATGGCGCAGAAGCGGGGTCTTCGAACGCTGGCTTCGCACGCTCACGGCTACTTCTCGCCGACGTTCGGTTTGAACCAGGGGTTCGCAGACTACCGGCTCCTGAAGCACGGCGTGGACCTCGCCGCAGTTCACTCGATCACCAGCGCACCTCTGACCGAGCTCGCCATCGAGCAACTGTCCGATCGGGGGAACGTCGCGCAAGACGCGGGGAAACGCTTCTTCGCGTACGTCCACTACATGGACCCGCACCACACCTACGAACCGCACCCGGAGTTCTCGTTCGGTGTGCGAACCGCGCGCGACCTCTACGACGGTGAAGTTCGCTTCACCGATCATTGGGTGGGGAAGCTCCTCGACTTCGTGCAGGAACAAGCTTGGTGGCGCGATACCACGGTGATCATCACAGCGGACCACGGCGAGTCCTTCGGCGAGCGTGGCCATTATCGACACGGGTTCGAGTTGTGAGAATCGGTCGTCCGCGTGCCACTCCTGGTTTGTCACCCGGGCCTCCGCCCTCGGGTCATTTCGAGCGTGCGCCGCAGTCACATTGACCTCGCACCCACCATCGCTTCCATGTTGCGCGTCTCGCCATCGCGACCATTCCGAGGCAAGAGCCTGGTGAGCGAACTCCTGGGCGACGAGCCGCCCTCCGCGCGTAGGATCTTGGTGGACCAGCCGCGCTCGGACCTGATGGACCGGCGGCGGGCCCTGATCGATGGCCGCTACAAACTGATTTCGTTCGGCGACGATCGGAGATTCCGCCTGTACGATCTCGATTCGAGCCCCTGGGAAGCGGCGGACATCACCGACGACGCGCCCGAAGTGCTCGAGCGCATGAAGTCGGCGTTCGCCGAAGAGTGGCGTCAGGTTCCCGAGGTGGAGGTGCTGCCAGGGCCCCCGTTGAAGAACGCCCCGTTCGGCCGGCGCTGGTGACTTGGGAGCGAGCGGCGCGCTACTCGAAGAGAGGCTGCGAGCCGAGTACCTCGAGCAGCCCCCGCAGTGGAATCGAGACCCATTCGGGTCGATGGTCCAGCTCGTACTGCACCTCGTAGAGGGCCTTCTCGAGCGTGAACGCTCTCAGGAGCGCTCGCCGCGCGGTTCGATCGCCTGGCACCAAGTCGTGACGCATGATCCGTTGCTCGTACGCGTCGAGGAAGGCGTTCGATGTGACCCGCAGCCAATCCGTGGCCGCAGGTCCGAGGCGTGCGGCGTCTTCCCGGCGCGGTCCTCGGACCAGGGCGTCTCCCCACAGAACTCCGTGCATGGCGTAGGAGAACGAGCGAAGGACACCGGCCACATCGACCAGCGGTGAACGCCGGCGGCGCCGTTCTTCGAGGGAGCGACCGGGCTCGCCCTCGAAGTCGATGAAGACGAAGTCGCTGCCCGTGTGCAAGATCTGCCCGAGGTGAAGGTCCCCGTGCACGCGGATGGCGCGCCCCCAGTCCGGCATCTTCTCGACGGAGCGCAGGAGGGAATCGATGGCACGGCGCTGCTTCATCAGCAGCGCGGTCAAGCTGCGAGCGGGTTCCGTGGCCGTTTCTTTTGCGCTGCGCAGGGCCTCGAAACATCGTTGCGCGAGTCGTCGCTGGGACTGGTATGCGGCTCGGCGCGCGAGCTGCGAGAATCGTTCGGAGCCGAGCGACGGATGCTCGGCAAGGGCCACGTGCAGAGCCGCTAGCCGCTCGCCGACGCGTCGGGCGACCTCCAAGTAGCCGCCCACGGCGGCCTCCGCCCGTCGCTTCCGCCGGTTGCCGCGTTCGGTCAATTCGCGATCGAAGAAGCGGAGGATCTCCTCCAGAGTCGCCTGCCAGAGGCTGCCCTGGCTCTGCACCCTTCCAGTCACGATGGCGAGCGTGCTCGGGCCGCTTTCCGCCATGAGGGCCAGACTGCCCAGCAGGCGAGGTATGCCGAGCTGATGGGCGTTTGGCGCGAGGGCGGACAGCACTTCGAGCTCCACGCTCGTGCCCTCTTCGAGTCGCCGCATCAACTTCAGGACGGCGTGCTCGCCGAGGAAGTAGCTCGAATTCGTCTGTTCACCATCGATGGGGAGAGCAGAGAGCCCCTCGTATCGGGTACCGGTGAGCGCGGGAGATCGCTCGGCAACGACGAGTCCGAGCGGGGTCGAAAGCCTCCTCTTGCTCCGCACCAGAGAAAAGAGCCACTCCGCGAAGAAAGGCTCGTGGCTCACGTCGATCACGGAGCGAGCGTGGCGTCGCTCAGGGCGCTTCACTCGCGCGATGGCCAGGTCCTCGCTGTCCCTGCGCAGTCCAAGCGCGGTGACGTAGGTCTCGCATTCCTCACTGGGATAGCAGGCGCCCAGAAACACCAGCCGGGCATCACGACCGGCCGGGCACTCTACGCTGGCGGTCACCTTCACTCGCTCGAGTGAGCGACTGCGCCCACGGTACCAGCGCCGTCCTTGAAGCCAGAGCGAAAGAGCGCCGTCGAAAGTACTCGGTCGTCTCTTCACCTCCAAGAGTTCGGTCCAACGCTGCCGCACCCGGAACTCCGGAACTACGGATTCGGAGGGAGCGGGCGCCGCGTTCCTGGCAGGCTGGAGCGCAAACCAGAAGAACTCGTGGGGGCCAACGGACATCGGGTAGGTTCCGCGGCCGAGCGCCGGGAAGCGCGCGCCTCCGAAAAGCTCCACCGGCTCGAACCCGACCCAGTCGGATAGAGCGAGTTCCGCACGCTGGACGAAGCGCGACAGGTTCGCCACGACGAGGAGCGTCTCAGCGTCGGTGCGTCGCAGAAACGCCAAGATGGAGCGATGTCCGGACGGGACCGGCTCGAAGTTGCCGCGTGCAAACGCCGGATGGCGCTTGCGCATCGCGACCAGGCGCTTCATCCACCACAGGAGTGAACTCGGATTCCGCTCCTGAGTTTCCACGTTGACGGCTTCGTAGTGGTATTCGGAATCGGTGATGAGGGGCAAGATGAGCCGCTGCGGGCTGGTGCTGGAGAACCCCGCGTTCCGGTCGGGCGACCATTGCATCGGCGTGCGAACGCCGCTGCGATCGCCGAGGTACACGTTGTCACCCATGCCGATTTCGTCGCCGTAGTAGAGCACCGGTGAGCCCGGCAACGAGAACAACAGTGCGTTGAGAAGCTCGATGCGACGGCGATGGTTGCCGAGCAACGGTGCAAGTCGCCTTCGGATCCCCAAGTTCACCCGCATTTCGGGTTCGCGGGCATACGCGCGAAGCATCAGGTCTCGCTCGTCATCGGTGACCATTTCCAACGTGAGCTCGTCGTGGTTACGAAGAAAGATCGCCCACTGAGCGTCTGCAGGAATCGACGGCGTCTGTGCCAGTATGTCCAGAATCGGGAACGCTTCTTCCGTGCGAAGCGCAAGGAACAGACGTGGCATGATCGGAAAGTGGAATGCCATGTGACATTCGTCGCCGTCACCGAAGTAGGCGACGGCGTCTTCCGGCCACTGATTCGCCTCGGCGAGCAGCATCCGGCCCGGGAACTTGCGGTCGACGTGCCGGCGCAATCGGCGCAGAAAAGCGTGCGTTTCGGGCAGATTTTCCGAGTTGGTGCCCTCGCGCTCGTACAGGTACGGGACCGCGTCGAGTCGTAGCCCGTCGACTCCGAGGCCGAGCCAGAAGTCGACCACGTCGAACAACGCTCTCTCCACCGCCGGGTTGTCGAAATTCAGGTCGGGTTGATGAGAGAAGAACCGGTGCCAGTAGTAGGCCTTGGCTACCGGGTCCCAGGCCCAGTTGCTCGTCTCGAAGTCGGTGAAGATGATGCGAGCGTCGCGGTACCGCTCCGGCGTGTCGCTCCAAACGTAGAAATCTCGCTCGACGCTTCCGGGCGGGGCGCGCCGCGCGCGTTGGAACCATGCGTGCTGGTCCGACGTGTGGTTCAGCACCAACTCGGTCACGATGCGAAGCTCCCGGGCGTGGGCAGCTCGGATCAGCGCCCGGAAGTCGTTCAGGCCGCCGATGGCCCGGTGGACGCTCATGTAGTCGGCGATGTCGTAGCCGTCGTCGCGAAGAGGGGACGGGTAGAACGGAAGAAGCCAGAGCGCGGTGACACCCAAGTCGACCAGGTAATCGAGCTTCTCGATGAGCCCGCGCAGGTCACCGATGCCGTCGGCGTTGGCGTCGAAGAACGTGCGAACGCGAAGCTCGTAGAAGACGGCGTCTTTGTACCAGGTGGGATCGCCGCGGCCTCGGGTTCGACGAATTCCATTTGACATCAAACGACCTGCTGATACGGTGACCAGGGGCTCCCGGGCACGCTCCGCACCTCCTCCAATCGAACCCGATTGGGGCGTGTCCGCGAGCCTCGTTCCGAGCTCGGCCGATTGGACTTGCAGAAGCGGAGCAAGTTGACGATTTCGCGCTGATTCACCAGGTGAAAGGGCGCCGCCGTGCTCTTGGACCGACCCACGCGGACGGCCCAAAAGCGGGGCGATGCCAAGCGAAAAGCGTCTTCGTCGGTCACGTCATCGCCCACGTAGAGCACACACGGTGCGCGCGACTGAGCGCGCAGCGCCAGCACTGCAAGACCCTTGTCTCGCGCGGACCGAGCGACCACGTTCACGACGCACTTCCCCGAGACGACGCGGACCTCCGGGAGCTCGCTCAGGGCGACCCCGATGACCCTTGCGGCGCGCGCGCGGCTCGGCGCATTCCTATAGTGGATGCTCAGCGAATACCGCTTGTCTTCGATCCAAACGCCCGCTTCTCCCTCGAGCGCAGTCTCGAGCCGTCGCTTCCAGCGCACGACATCTCGGCGTGGCACGGCGGGTCGTGCGCCGGCTTCCGCGCCGTGGTTCCCAACGATACTCACCAGACGAACACCCGCGACCCTATCACGCACGTCGCGGCGCGCTCGACCCGAGACCACCGCACAGGGATAGAGCTCGGCGACCTCCGCAAGAAGCGAGCGTGTACGTGCGGGGACTCGTGCGGCCGCCGGGTCGCGGACGATGGGGGCGAGGGTTCCGTCGAAGTCGAACGCGAGGAGAGGGCGCTGAGCGAGAAACTCGCGCAGCGAGGGTTGCACGGCCTGCGCCAAGAGGTAGCGGCTCATCGCGTGGCCTCTTCGAAGCCGAGACGCAATCGCTCCCGGCGACGGAGGCGTGCTGCGTCCACCAGCATCCGCCCCGCCCAACGGTACACGTTGAACTCCGAGACGAAGGCTCGCATGGACCGCATGCGGTCGCGCTGTTCGTCCTCGGCCATGCGCAACGCGGCGGCCATGGCCAGGCTCGCTTCCTCGATGTCGTAGGGATTCACGATGAGCGCTTCGGGCATTTCGCGCGCCGCACCGGTGAATCGGCTGAGTACGAGCACTCCTCGCTCATCCTCTCGAGCTGCGACGAACTCCTTCGCGACGAGATTCATACCGTCGTGCAGGCTGCTCACGTAGCACACGTCCGCCGCCCGGTAGAATCGGAAGACCCGCGGCGGTTCGTGATGAGCTCTCAGCAACGCGATGGGGCGGTACCGGTCGGAGCCGAACCGGGCGTTGACCCGGGCGGCGAGAGCCTCGACGCTCTCGTTGAGCTGACGATAGCGCTCGATCACCGTTCGGCTCGGTGCCGCGAGCTGCACGAAGGTGAGCCTCCCCCGAAACTCGGCGTGGCTTTCCAGCAAGCGCTCGACGGCCGAGATCCGCTCCTCGATGCCCTTCGTGTAGTCGAGCCGGTCCACGCCGATGCCGAGCAAGGCATCGGCACCGAGACCCAGTTCCTCGAAGACCTCGCGCCGGCACTCGTCCGGTGACGGCAGTCCTTCGAGCCAATGAAGCGGCCACTCCACGGAGATCGGGTACGGTCGGACGAGAGTGCGTCCACCTCCGCGTTCGACTGCCGAATGCTCGCGATCGATACGGGCTTCCAGGTAGCGATCCACACCGTCGAAGAAGTTGTTGCAATCGGCTTGTGTGTGGAATCCGAGGATGCTGCTGCCCAAGAGTCCATCGAGCAGCTCCTGATGGAATGGGCAAATCCCCAGGCGCTCGGAGTTGGGCCAAGGGATGTGCCAAAACGTGATGACCGTCGCGCGAGGAAGGCGCTGGCGGAGCATGCGCGGCGCCAGCGCGAAGTGGTAGTCCTGCACCAAGATGATGGGGTCGTCGGTGTCGACTTCCTCGCAGACGCGATCCACGAACTTCTGGTTGACGGCCCGGTATTCGTCGAAGTCCGACGCGCGAAACGCCGGTCGCGTGTGGGCGATGTGGCAAAGTGCCCACAAGCCTTCGTTGGAAAACCCGTAATAGTAGCCCTGTTCCTCTTCTCGCGTCAGCCACACCCGACGGATTTGGTAGGACTCCTCACCCGGAGGCACACGCACGTGATCGTTGGAATCGACGGTTTCACGATCGGCACTTCCGGATCCGTGAGCCACCCAAGTTCCGGAACACGCGCGCATCACCGGTTCGAGCGCCGTCACGAGACCGCTCGCGGGGTGCTGCACCGTCACCTCGCCGTTCGGGCCCCGCTGGTGAATGTAGGGCTCGCGGTTCGCGACGACGACGATGCGTTCGCCGTGCAGATGGCGCCGCAATGTTTGTTTGAGGCGAGCTGGCGTCCAGTCGCCAGCTTCCAGTTCCGCTTCGCGTTCGGACAGCACTCGGTCCATGAACGAGCGAACATCACGCAACAATGGTCGAAACTCGGGGCGGGGCGCGGCTCCCGAGAGCTGGCGACCGAGCTCCAGACTCCAGCGCCGCCACGAGTAGCGGAATGCGGCGAAGGAGAGCACCGAAGCGGCCGCAGCCAGGAAGCCGAACGCGGCGAGGAGGTACCCTTTGGCGGTGCCTTCCCGCCTCACCACGTAGGAAAGGTCGTGCACCAGCACCACGGCGCCGAGGTGGGAATCAGCGGAGTAGACCGGCACGACTGCGACGTGTACATCGCCTCCCGGAAGCGCCACGCTGAGCGAACGCCCTTCGCGGAGCGCACCCGGGTCCGTCGCCATGCGTCCCTGTAGCTCCGCGCAGGAAACGCGAGACGGAAATTCGTGAGACTTCCCGAGCGGAGCCCAGTCCGCCGCGCACGCTTCGGCGCCCATGATGCGCTCGTCACGGGCGATGTCGCTCAGGACTTCGGAGAGCCCGCGGCGATCGTTCCAGGTTTGTGTGAGCGAGCGGCGCGCGCCGTTGACCGCGAGCTCTGCGCGGAGAGAGACGTCCTTCTGAAACCAGGCATCCGTGGTGCGATGGACGATTTCCCACGCCGCCCAGGTCAGGAGGGCCAGCCCCGAGATCAGGGCGAGCACCAGTCGGGTGGCGCGGTGCATTTTGAGTTCATACTAACTGCACGACACTCCGGCAACTGCCATTCACGACGTTCGCAGGCGTCGAGGAGCTCGAGGTCGAAGTCACGATGTCGCTCAGATCACGGATCGGAACTTCCGACGAGCGATTCGTCGGGATCGCAAACACGCAAGACCCCGCAAATCTCGCGCCCCGCACTCGCCGAGCGGTCGGGCGTCAGCCGGAGAAGCGCGCGGATCGACGGTGCGACGTCGCGAAGGAACGCTGCGTGCCCGAGCTCGACTACGCCGCGCGGGCGAACCAGTGACCCGGCGGCAACGAACCAGACGTCGCCCGATTCTTGCTCCTTTTCGTGATGGAAGAAGCTGCGTGCGCGCCCGTGGTCCGTCGTCACCAAGAGCAGAGTCTCGCGCCCGAGTGCGCGCTCTTCCTCGAGCCACGTCCAAACCCTTCCAATCACGCCGTCGGACGCCCGAAGTGCCGCGAGGTATCCCGAGTAGCTGCCGCGGTGCGCGTGTTCGTCCGCATCGCCCAAACCCAGGAACACGAACACCGGCCGCCGCTTCTGGATCCAGCCCAGAGCAAGCGCGGCCGTGTGCCGGTCCGGGCGGTACAAGTCGCGACCCGGCGACGGGGACGACCGCCGACCTCGATCGAGAAGCTGATCGACTCCGACGGCCTTCGCCCGACCTTGGAATGAACGCGAGAGACGGCGGCCCGCGCTCACCCAGACGCGGCCGTCATCGTCCCGCAGCAGCGACTCGAGTCGTGACCAGGACGCAAAGGCTACGACGTCGCCCTCTGCGACACCCGGCGTCTGTGAGACGTCCGACAACAGCGTGCGCAGGTGGCTCACGTCGCAGCCGTTGTGGACGCATCGTGTCTTGCGTCCACTCAGCATCTCGGCGTAGCCCGGCAGGGACACGAAACGCGGCCCCTGGGCGCGGAGAGGCTTGCCACGCCCGGGCGCGCCCACGCTCACGCCGATACGTTCGCCGAGCTCCCGAAGCTTCGGTGCCGGAAGGTCGCGCTCACCCGACTCCCTGCCCATGGGCGCTAGCAGCGCAGGGTCGGGCCCAACGAAGACCTCTCGCGCCCGCACGCCGTCGAGCGCGACGAACACGACGCGAAAGTGCGGGGAACTGGCTGCTGGCACCTTACCAGAGGTCGCGCGCTTCGTTTCCGCTTCGGCGCGAAGCGCCTGAGGAACGGCTGTCAGCCCGATTGAAATGGCTGCCAGGCGTCGCAACAGCGATCCAAACGCGACCATCCCTTCGTGATGTCACGCACACAGTTTGATGTCAAACTATCTGGCCGGCCCGCGGCGGACTGAGTGTTGCGGATGGCGTGGTCATGGGGCGCCGTGCGGCTCCAGCAAGCGGCGCGCCAGGAGGCGCATGGTGAGCCCCTGAAGCAAGATCGAGGAAACGACGACGCCGTAGGTGATCGCGAGGATGGTGTCGCGGTGTTGGCCCTCCCGGAGCGACAACGCCAGCGCAATGGAGATGCCGCCGCGCAGCCCTCCCCAGGTCAGAAGGCGCACCGAGCCGCGCGCGATGTTCCAGCGCTTCCTCAGCAGCACCAGAGGCAGGCCCACGCTGGCGAGGCGTGCAGCCAAAACCAGGAGCGCTGCGACCCCAGAGGCCAGTACCAGCAATCGGTCCATGCGAATCACGATGACTTCGAGTCCGATCAACACGAACAGGATCGCGTTCAGCAGCTCATCGATCAGCTCCCAGAACTTGTCGATGTTCTCCCGGGTCTTGTCCGACATGCCGAAGCTCCTGCCGTGGTTGCCGATCCACAGCCCCGCGACCACCACGGCGATGGGGCCGGAAACGTGCAGGCGCCGCGCCAGCGCATACAGACCGACGACCAATGCGAGCGTGAGCAAGATTTCGACTTGGTAGTCGTCGATGCGTCGGATGAGTTGGTACGCTACCCAACCGAGAGCGAGACCCAGGCCAGTGCCGCCGGCCACCTCGCGCAGAAACAAAAGGCCGACGTCGGTCGCTCCGACGCCCTCCGTGCCCGACGCCAAGCGCATCAGGGCGACGAACACCACCACTGCGACGCCGTCGTTGAACAGCGATTCGCCGGCGATCTGAGTGGAAAGGGCGCGTGGAACCTTGGCGGTCTTGAGGATCGCCAACACGGCGATGGGGTCCGTGGGCGAAATCAGGGCACCGAACAGCAGACAGGTGAGCAAGCCGAGGTCGAGCCCGAGCCAACGAAACGCGAACCACGAACCGAAACCAACGCTGAGCGTCGAGCCCACGACGCCGAGCGACGCCAAGATGGAGATGATCCCTTTGTTCTCGCGCAGATCTCCCAGGTCCAGGTGGAGAGCTCCCGCAAAGAGCAAGAAACACAGCATGCCCTGCAGGAGCGTGTCGCCGAAGTCGACGCGTGCCAGTAGCGCTTCCACGCGAGGGGTCAGGCCGGCACCGAAGCGATCCAGCGCGAACAGCGCGAGCGAGAACCCCAAGGCGACCAGCATCAGGCCGATGGTCGCCGGCAACCTGAGCCACTTGGCATTCACGAAGCTGAAGAGCGCCGCGAGCGCCACGAGGAGCGCGATGACGTCGAACGTGGTCATCGGAGATGTCGCTTGCCGTGCGGCGCCCGGTCAGGCGCCGCCGGGCTGGGCGCTCTTCGACATCTGCACGACCACGACCAAGTAGCCATGGACTCCGGGTCGTATCGCGTGGCGCTTTCCGGCAGCCAGAGCGAGCAGCTTTCCAGGGCCAATCTGGACCGACCCGCTCCGGTCGAAGCTCACGTTTCCGGTACCGTGAAACGCTTGGAGGGTCGCAGGCCAAGGGTACGCACGCTCCGGCAACTCCGTAGATCGTCGAAGCGTGATGGCGAGCACGCGCGTGTCGTGCGTGTCGAGCAGGACGGACTCCTCGATGGGCGCGCCCGGACCGGGACGACTAGGCAAGCGAATGACTTCGTAGCCTTCACTCCCGATGGGTGAGCCTGCCGCTAGCGCCAAACCGCTGGCCAGCGCGACAGCCAGCGAGAGATGGAACGGACGCGGGCGCTTCGGCATGGCCAACCTCAACACCCGCCGCCCGGATGCAGCGGCTGCACCCGAACGGCGGACCCACGAGGCGTGGGAGTCGCGCGCTCGACTGTGTGCACGCGACGGGTTCAGTATGACGCGCCGGTGGTTTGAACACAAACAAAAAGAGATCTCGGCATCGCACGCTTTGCGTGTTCGGTCCGCGCACGTGACAATGGGCCGACGTGCCATGAGCGTCGCTGCGTTCCTATTGACGATTGCCGGGATCTTTCTGATCGGCGCGGCGGGCGAGGCCGTGTTCCGGCGCACGAGCGTGCCGGACGTCATCTGGCTGATCGCGGTCGGACTCTTGCTCGGCCCCGTGCTGAGCGTGCTCGGACGCGATCAGCTCACCGCCGTCGCGCCATACTTTGCAGCGCTGACGCTGGTCGTCGTGCTGTTCGAAGGAGGTAGCAAGCTCGAGTTGTCCGACGTCTCACAGGCGGCTCCGCGCTCGGTTGCGCTCGCCATCGCGAGCTTCTCGTCGTCGCTGGCATCGGTCGCTCTGATCAGCATGCTGGCGCGCTGGGTCGGCCTGTTGCCTCCCGGATGGTCCTGGACGCACGGCGCGCTCTTGGGTGCGATTTTGGGCGGCTCGAGCTCGATCATCGTCATGCCAGCGATGCAGCAGGCCAAAGTCGACGCGAAGGTCGCGAGCCTCGTGGGGCTCGAGTCTGCGTTCACGGACGCGTTCTGCGTGGTCGGCGCAAGCGGGCTGATAGGCGTGCTCTCCGCCCGCGTAGGAGTCGGGCAGTCGCCTGCGCTTGCGCTCTTGACCTCGTTCGGTCTCGGCGCCGGCGCAGGGGCCGTGTCGGGCGGAGCGTGGCTCCTGTTCTTGCGCTTCTTGCGCGACAGTGAACACGCCTACCCGATCACCCTCTCGTCGCTCATCGTGCTCTACGTGGTCATCGACCACGCGGGTGGCAGCGCAGCGCTCGGAATTCTCACGTTCGCCGTGATCGTGGGCAACGCGAAGAGCATCGGCGAAAAGCTCGGCTTGAGCGGGCAGCGTGGTCTCGGCTCCGATCTGCGCGGGTTTCACCGCCAGATGACCTTCATCATCAAGTCGTTCTTCTTCACGTTCATCGGCGCCATGCTCGGCCCGCCCATCGGCGCTCTGGTGGTCGGTGTGCTGCTCGGGATCCTGCTGTTCGCGGTGAGGGTTCCCAGCGCTCGGCTCGCGCTTCTGAAGACCAACTTCACGTCGGCCGAACGACGCCTGGTCGAGGTCGCGCTCCCGCGCGGCATGGCGGCGGGCGTGCTCGCGACCCTGCCGGCCGCGGCCGGCGTTCCGGACACCGAGAAGCTGCCGACCATCGTGTTCGCCGCCGTGCTCACGACGATCCTGGTGTTCGCCGTGGGCTTTCCTCGAGCGCGCAAGGCCATGCTTCGCGAGGCGCCGCCGGGTGACAGCGAAACCCCTGGAGAAGTGGCCCCGCAACCACGCCGCGCTCGGACCGAGGCGGGCGAGCCGCCCGCGTTGCCTTGAGCTCATGGGCAGCCGACCTCGGCTCGCGCGCTTCTGCGTTCCCTCACAAGTTCGTAGTTACGAGCGCTTTTGCTCACGCCGTGACGCGTCAGGGCGGGTGTAAGGCCCAGATGCGGCCTCCGTTCTTTGCGCATCATGCGGAAAGCTCGCTTGGCCTTGAACGTCCTCGGTTTCCTGGGTCTCACCCTGCCTGCGGCGGCAGAGACCGCCCAGAAAGACGACATCGGAACGCGTCCTGCGGGGGCAGCGGTCGTCGCCGAGGGCGCGCTCGTAGGGCCGGCCGACCGCCGCGAGCCCGAGGTTCGCGACCGGGGCGGGTGTCCAGGGGGCGTCTGCGGCGGCGGAGCGGTGGGTGCGAGCGAGCCGCAACACGATCTCGTGGTCGCCGAAGAGCGCCCGCAGAACTGGTACGTCCTCGACGCTGGCCTCCGCACGCATCGCGACACGTTCGTCGGCGTGGCCACGTTGTCTTTGGCTCAGAGCCGCACCGAACGTTTCTACGGGCTCACGTCCCTCGCTCTGATCCGCAACGACGCCGGTAGCCACTTCGGCCTCACGCAGATCGGTATCGGGCGCAACCTCTCCGACGAGTTCGGCGGCGTCGCGCAGGTGAGCCTCGGAGAGAACCGTGCACGCTACTTCTATGGCCTCGGGCAGATCACACTGGGTCACAACCGGAGTCAGGAGTTCCGGGGAGCGCTGCAATTCGCGGGCTACAACCGCGCCGAGAGCTTCGCGGGCGTGCTCCAGCTCGGCGGCTACAACCTCGCGGACGAGAAGTTCGTGGGCGCGCTCGAGCTCGGCGGGTTCAACCACGCAAAGTCGTTCTCCGGCCTCGCGCAGGTCGGCGTGGTGAACGTCCAGGGCAAGGAGATGTTCGAGAGCCGTGACGACGACAGCGAGCTCTGGGCCCTCGGGCAGTTCGGCGTGCTCAACTACGCGACGGCGTTCCGCGGCGTGGCCCAAGCCGGGGCGTTCAGCGTGGCCCACGACTTCAGCGGTGGTCTCCAGATCGGCGTGGTAGCGGGGGCCGAGACCTTCCGCGGCATCGCCCAGATCGGAGCGGCCAGCATCTCCGAGCGCTCGTACGGTGGCCAGATCGGCGCGGCGAACCTCGCGTTCAAGGAGCACACGGGCGCGCAGATCGGCGGCGGCAACTACGCCGACACCATGCGCGGAGTGCAGCTCGGCGTCGCCAACATCAGCGACGACGCGCGCGGCGTGCAGATCGGCGTGTTCAACCATGCGCGTCGCCTCCGGGGTCTCCAGATCGGCCTCTTGAACCACGCCGAGGACGGTGTGCTCGAGTGGAGCCCCATCGTGAACATGGGCTTCGACGAGGCTCCCAAGCAGATGTCGTCGCGCTGAGGGTCACCCCCAGGCAAGCAAGGCGCCCACGTAAAGCCCATACGCCCCCAACGCCACGCCGCCCTCGAAACGCGTGATGGTGCGCTCGGTTCGAATGAACGCCGCCGCCAGGCCCGTCATCACCCCCAGGGCAATCAGGTCGAAGCGCAGAGCCGCGAGGGGTGCGCCGACCGGGCCAGCGAGGCCCGAGAGCCCGAGACAGAGCAGCACGTTGAAGATGTTGGACCCGACCACGTTCCCAACGGCCAGATCCGAGTGACCGCGGCGTGCCGCGATCACGCTCGTGACCAGCTCGGGCAGCGAGGTCCCCAGCGCCACGATGGTGAGGCCCACCAATCGTTCGCTCATGCCGAGCGTCTTGGCGACGGAGACGGCGCCCCCCACGAACAGACTTCCGCCGATGAGCAGGACGCCGAGGCCGAAGGCGGCCACGAGACCGGAGACGAGTGGGCGTTTGGGTTTCGGCGCTCCGGCTGCGTCGGCCACGTCGCGCTCGGTCTCCGCGTCGGTGCGAGCTTGGTCGACCGTGCGCTTGCTGCGCGCAGTCTGGATCATCCAGCCGGTATAGCCGACGGCCGAAAGGACCAACGCCGACGATTCGACACGGCTCAACCCGCCGTCCAGCAAGAGGAGCGGGATCAGCAACGTGCTCGCGAGCAGAATCGGGAGCTCGCGTCGCCGGAGCTCGCCGTCGACGCGTGCGGGCCTGACGAGCGCAGCAATTCCCAAGATGAGGCCGATGTTGGCGATGTTCGAGCCGACGACGTTGCCGAAGGCCACCGCGCCGTGACCGCCGCGTGCCGCCTGCACGCCGACGATGACCTCGGGAGCCGACGTGCCGTAGCCGACGATGGTCAAGCCGACCAAGAGCTGCGGCACGCGGAGCGCCAGCGCCAGGGCGGCGGCGCCGCTCACGAACCACTCTGCCCCGAAGTAGAGCAGAAGGCCGCCGCCGAGGAGCCTCACCCAGTCCATCACGCGAGGCTCAGCATTCGCTGCAAATCACACGAAGCGATCGATCTCGATTGGTGGACGCGATTGCGACCAATTCGAACCCTGGCCGAGATCCCGCTGGAGTTCGTCGTCTTCACGCAGGAGTCCTTTCAGTGGCAGCGGATTGAAGCCGAGGCGAGCCGGATGCGCCGGCTGGGGATGAGCTTCCGGGCGATCGGGGCGGCGCTGGGGGTGGACGAGAAGCAGGTGAGGAAGGCGCTGGCGAGGCGGGCGACCTGAGGGCTCCTGCCTCGGCGGCCGTCATGCCTCTTGCATCGCGGGGGAGTTTGGGGTCCCCCGCCCGCCAAGAGTCATGCCGGCCGCGGGTCCCCTCGCGCTTGGATCGCGCGGCGCAGTCGTACAATGCCCGCGGGCACCATGTGCGGTATTGAACAAGCATGAGCAGCGACAGCCTCGCCGAGATCTACGTTGCCACGGACATCGAGGCTGACGGTCCAATCCCGGGCCCGTACAGCATGCTCTCGGTCGGTATGGCCGTCGTCGACCACCCCGAGCACTACTACTATACCGAGCTCAAGCCGATCTCCGACCGGTTCGTCCCGGAGGCGCTAGCGGTATCAGGGCTCGACCGAAGCCGCCTCGAACTGGAAGCGCCCGACCCCGTCAACGCCATGAACGCCATCGCGGATTGGATTTCCTCTCTAGCGCCGCTCGGCAAGCCGGTCTTTCTTGCGGCACCAGCGGTATTCGATGGGATGTTCCTGCACTGGTACTTCATGGAGTTCGTTGGCAAGGACCCGTTTGCGGTGAACGGGGCC
>Ga0268298_10002329_pt1 | contig 20838 bp, 19 predicted proteins | sample WWTPWeurt_MetaG_FD_194462 | JGI IMG/M metagenome (GOLD analysis project Ga0268298, IMG submission 194462) | Activated sludge microbial communities from WWTP in Nijmegen, Gelderland, Netherland - WWTP Weurt | ecosystem: Engineered > WWTP > Aerobic digester > Activated sludge | place... | reverse complement strand
GACGCTCTGGCGCCCAGCCTCCTAGCCCTGCTGGACAACACCCATAGTGAGCCCATCATGACTGCTTTGAACGCCCCCGGCATTGCGCCGTTCTACCAGGCCCAAGGCAACGAGGTGGCCTTGTACGAGGCCGCCTATGCGGCGCGCCTGCCGGTGATGGTCAAGGGGCCGACCGGTTGCGGCAAGTCGCGCTTCATCGAGTTCATGGCCTGGAAGCTGGGCCGCCCGCTGATCACCGTGGCCTGCAACGAGGACATGACGGCCAGCGACCTGGTGGGCCGCTACCTGCTCGACGCCGGCGGCACGCGCTGGCAGGACGGGCCGCTGACCGTGGCGGCGCGCACCGGGGCCATCTGCTACCTCGATGAAATCGTCGAGGCGCGCCAGGACACCACGGTGGTGATCCACCCGCTGACCGACCATCGCCGCCAGATGCCCTTGGACAAAAAGGGCGAGACGGTCCAGGCGCACCCGGACTTTCAGCTCGTGATCTCGTACAACCCAGGCTACCAGAGCCTGATGAAGGACCTCAAGCCCTCGACCAAGCAGCGCTTCGCGGCGTTTGAGTTTGACTACCCCGCCGCCGAACTGGAGGCGCAGATCGTCAGCCAGGAAACCGGGCTGGATGCGGCGCGGGCCGCGCAACTGGTGCAGATCGCCGCCGCCGCGCGCTCGCTCAAGGGCCATGGCCTGACCGAGGGCATCTCCACCCGCCTGCTGGTCTACGCCGCCCAGTTGATCCGCCATGGCGTGGCACCGGCCGAGGCCTGCCGAATGGCGATGGTGCGTCCGATCACCGACGACGCGGACATCCGCGACACGCTCGATCACACGATCGACGCGGTGCTGGCTTGAGGCATTGCGGACAGGCTCGGCCTTGCGCACACCACTGATCTTCGGGCGGCACCGTGTCCACCATTGCTGCACCGCCTGAGATCGTTCCCGGTTCCATAGAGCCTGCGCAACTGGAGGCCTGGCGCGCGCGCGTCGCCTGTGGCTTCCCGGCGGTGCAGGACGTGCTGGCCGATTGCCTGCTGGAGGCCCGGGCCGCACTGAGCGCCGAAGGCATGGACGCCTGGCTGGACTGCGCCCATGCGCTGGGGCGCATGGGCCGCGGCGCGGAGCCGGTGCTGGCCTTCCTGCAGGAGTGGCCGTCGGTGGCCAGCGCCGTCGGCGAAGACCTGCTCAACGATGTGATCGCGTTGATCCAGGCGATGCAAAAGTCGCCCAACAGCCGCGCCATTGCGCCGCTGCTTCAGAGTTTGGCGGCAGTCGCGCGCCGGCTGCTCGGGCCCGGGCCGATGCGCGACTACCTGCGCGTGACGCGCGAGCTCATGCAGCGCACGACGGTGTCCCTCCACGGCCACCACGCCACCTTCGAAAGCCCGGGGCTGCCGGTGTTCCTGGAACACGCGCCGCGGGCGCTCGATGTGCTCAACGTGGCCGGCCTCTCGCGCTGGGCCGACTATGGCGCGCGCCACTACCAGCACCATCCCGAGCGCCAGCGCGACTATTTCGCCCTGAAGTCCGCCGACAGCCGTGCGGTGCTGCAGCGCGAGCGGCATGGCACGCTGCTGGTGACGGTGGAGCGCCAGCTTGACCTCACGCTGCGCTGCCTGTGGCAGGACCACGCGCCGCTGCTGTCCTTCAGCACCGGCTTCGAGGACAGCCGGGCGCCCACGCCTTTCTTCGATGCGAACGGCATCGCCCTGCCCGATGTGTATGACGACTTCATGGGCCCGGGCGGACCCTGCGGGCTGGACCGTTATCGCGCCGCCCTGGCCCACATGGCCGGCCACCGGCGCTGGAGCCAGGCCCAGGTGGCCGACAACCTGAGCCCGCTGCAGCGCCTGACCGTGGAGTGCTTCGAGGATGCGCGCATCGATCACCTCGTGCTGCGCCAGTACCCCGGCATGCAGCCGCTGTTGCTGGCCCTGCACCCGCGCCCGGTTGAAGGCGCCTGCGACCCCGACACGGCGAGCTGCCTGCGCCACCGGCTGGCGATGCTCTCAAGCGCCCTGCTGCACCCGGCGCACGGCTACCGCGACGAGGTCCTGAAAGCATTTGTCGACGAGTTTCACGCCCTCATGGCCCAGGGGCCTTCCAGCACCGCCGACATGGCCGCGCTGGCGCTACGCCATGCGGCCCGCACCCGGCGCCAGAGCGACCAGTCGGCCCGCGTGTTCTTCACCGACACCGTGGTGAGCTACCGCGACGACAACCGCCACCTCTGGACCTTCATCGAGGCCGGTGACGAGGAAGACAGCTTTGCCGAGCCACGCCCGCCCGCCGCGCAGGAGATCCAGGGCTTGCCGCCGCGCCACTACCCCGAATGGGACGCCGCCGCGCAGGACTACCGGCCCGACTGGGTCAGCGTGTACGAGGGGCTGCATGCGGGCGGCGACGCCAGCTTGATCGACCGCCTGCTGGCCAAACACGCCGTGCTGGCCCGCCAGCTGGAGCGCCTGCTGGATCTGCTCAAACCCCAGGACCGCGTGCGTCTGCGTTACCGGGAGGAAGGCAGCGAACTCGACCTGGACGTGGCGCTGCGCTCGCTGATCGACTGGCGCGCCGGCGTGCAGCCTGACCCGCGCATCCTGATGAGCCACCGCACCGACGGGCGCAGCATCGCCGTGCTGCTGCTGCTGGATCTGTCCGCCTCATTGAACGATGAAGTGCCCGGCACCGGCCAGACCCGGCTCGCAGTTAGTCAGGAGGCCGTGGCGCTGCTGGCCTGGGCGATCGATCGCCTCGGTGACCCATTCGCGATTGCCGGCTTTCACTCGAACACCCGGCACGAGGTGCGCTACCAGCACATCCTGGGCTTTTCCGAGCGTTGGGGCGAGGCCTCAAAGGGCCGACTGGCGGCCGTGCAGGCGGGCTACTCCACGCGAATGGGCGCGGCCATGCGCCACGCCGCGCACTATTTGGGGGCCCAGAAGGTCGACAAGAAGTTGCTGTTGGTGCTGACCGACGGTGAGCCGGCCGATGTGGACATGAGCGACCCGCAGGCACTGATTCTGGACACGCGCCAGGCAGTGAAGGAGCTCACCCAGCAGGGCATTCACAGCCACTGCATCAGTCTGGATCCGAACGCCGACGCCTATGTGCGTGACATCTTTGGCCACCACTTCACAGTGGTCGACCGGGTGGAGCAACTACCGGAGCGCCTGCCCAGGCTCTTCATGGCGCTGACGCGCTGAAAGGCGACCCGCCGCAAGCATCGGGCCGCGTGGCCTCGGCGCCTCGCTTCCCCCTATTGCAGCGGCAATCCGCGTCGCAGCCAGCCCGGGCCAGCCGCGCTGCCGGCCATGCCTTCCCGGACATTGAAGACCTGCGTGAAACCCTGCGCCTCCAGGTAGCGCTGGACCTGGGTGGTGCGGTTGCCGGTGCGGCAGATCAGGGCGACCGGCGCGTTCTTATCGCCCTTGGTCAGCTTGAGCAGATCATCCATGAAGCCGGGCGCCCCCTTGGGATGCTGCATGTCGAGCCGCACGGCGCCTTGCGCCACACCGGTCTGCTTCCACTCATCTGGCGTGCGGATATCGACCAGGATCAGTTTGCCCGCCTTCAACTGAGCCAGGGCATCGGGCGCGCTCATCTCCAGGCCGGTGGCGGCAAAAGCGGGGATCAGTGTCAAGGCCGCCAGCGATGCCAGTGCGACGCGCCGGGTCGTCAGAAATCTTCCATTCACAAAAAAACACCTCAAGTTCAGGCAAGAAAAATACGGCCTGCAATTCAGATGGACTGCAGGGCCGGCAGATCGAGAATGCGGTACACACGGCCCTGCTTGTCCAAGGGTTGGATCACCTTTTCGCGCACAAGAGCACTGACCTCCCGGCTGACGGTTTCGAGCTTCAGGTCGAGCATGGCACCCATGTCCTCGCGCGAAAACAACGTCGCGATCTGCGCATCGGCCTGATTTCGCATTTTTAGGATGAAATGGGCCACGCGCTGGCGCGCGGTGCCGAAGTTCAGATCAGCCAGCCAGTCATCCGCCTCCTTGAGCGCATGTTGCCATTTCTCCATCAGCCGCCTGTGCAGACGAGCCGAACTGCCCCCCAGCATGTTGATCACCGAAAGCGGTATGCGGCACACGGAAATGTCGGTCAAGGCCACCGCATCGCTGTCGTACTGCGATGTAGCCAATGCCTCCAGCCCCGCAACGTCACCTGGACGCAGCACCCGGACGATGCGCTGGCGGCCATCGGGCGTCACGCGCACCAGCTTGATCATCCCGGTGCGCAACGTGAAGATCCCCATGGCCGCCGTTGACTCGGCAAACAGGGTGGTTCCCGCGCGAAACTCCAGGTCATCAATCGGCGAGTGGATCATGCCGAAATCCTGCTCGTTCAGGTCGGCAAACAGGACCATGTCCCGGATGCCGCAATTGCGGCAGTCGGAGGTGCCTTTCCAGGCGGATTCGGTCTTGATGGGAATCATTGCGTGCCGTCAGGCGTCCGTTGTAGCGTTGTAGTTTCGGGGCCAGCAAATTGTGGCATGCCTGGTCATCTGGCGCCCTGCCATTTAACCTGCGCTGTGGGGGTGCCCCTATCTTGCCTCGGATGCGCGGTCCCGTGCTTCTTTCAGGAAACCATCTTGCAACGTTTTTGATAGCAAATAGTGACCGATCCCCGCTGGGAAAGCACCGAAAGAATCAAGAAATCGTTGGGAGAATCATCCTCGGACGGCCTTTCGTGCCGCTTCCAGGCGCTGATCAAGATACGCCCCATAGAAATCAGGCAGCATCCCGCCCACGAGCCGTTCGGCGACCTCTTGCCCCCCCTTTCCGAAGAACAGGACGGTGGGGGCCAGTTTAATCGCCCAGCGGCGTGTCATCTCTTCATGGGTCAAGGCCTGCCCCTGAAAATCCTTGAGCGGGCGCCCGGTTCGCATGTCGACCTGGACGATATCCAGCCGCCCTTCGGCGCGCAGCGGGGCCAGATAGCTGTTGCGGGCCACCACGCAGAACGGGCAGCCTTCCAGGCTGACCATCACCACCAGGGGCTCGCCATGGCGCAAGGCTGCGGCCAGTTCATCCGCCAGCGAGACCGCCTGGGGCAAGGTAGACGATGCCGACCGCGCCGCCGGCACGAACGCAGCCAGGGCGCCGGCCACCATCAAGTGGCGCCGCGGGAGGGACGCCGCGACGGTGGAACCTGAAACAGGCGAAAGGTTCATTTGGATTCGTGCTCCATCAGCAAATAGGTGTTGTAGGCGTTCATGCGATTGGCAACCCGGAACAACGGAAGCTTCTCGAATCGGCTCCAGTCGGCCGCCTGGTAGGCTTCTTCGAAGGGTTCGAGGTTGCGCGCGGCCTCGCCCATGGTCGCGCGCAGGTAAACGAGGTAGTCGCGGGTCTGCTGCATGTCCTTGCGGGCCTCACCCGACAGCGGGCCATGCCCGGGCACAATGGTGGTGGCGTCGAATTTCAGCAGCACATCCAGCGCCTGGATCCATCGCCCGCTGTCGGCCTGACCGACAAACGGAATGCGGTTGCGAAACACCAGATCGCCCGCGAACAGCACCTTCTCCTTTGGAAGATAGACCACCAGGTCTTCCGGCGTGTGCGACGGGCCCACATGCCGGATCAGGAATTGCGTGCCACCCACGGTGAGGGTCTTGTCGCCGTCGATCCACTCGTCGGCGTTCACCAGCCGGGTCTTGGCATCGACCCAGGGCGCAAGTTCGGTGCGAGAGGTCTCCAGCCGTTGGCGGGCCGTCTCGGAGTTCAGATACTCCAGCGCCGAGCGGTGCGCGATGATGCGCGCGCCCTGGTTCTTGAAGGCCTGCAGGCCATAGATGTGGTCAGCATGGTAATGGGTGACGATCACGTGCGTCACCGGCTGGCGCGTCAGCTTGCGGATCTCCTGCAAAAGGCGCTCCGCCAGCGCCGGCGAGCCCAGCGCATCGATGACCACGACGCCGGCGGGTGTCACCACGAAGGCCGCGTTGGAGACGAAGTTCTGGTTGGCCGTGGAGCCCAGCGCCGACAGGCCCTCGACATACCACGCCGAAGGCGAAACCTGGACAGTTCTCATCACGGGCGCATCTTGCGCCAGCGCGGCCGGAAGCGGCCATAGTGCCAGCCAGAGGATCAGTGCGACCCCCTGGATCAACCGGAAAAGCGCTTCAAGGGCTTTCATCATCATTCCTGACCTGAACGGACCGTCACGCAAACCCAAGCTGGCGACGGCAGTGGCGCATCAGCCCATGGGCGAAACCGCGCCTTCTTGACCGGGATCAACCCCTCGAGACAGCGCCGGGCTACCATCATATAAGTTTTCACTGAATTATTAAGGATCGACGTGAATCTGGCAACCATTTTGGAGCAGTATGGCGACGGTGCCATATTGTCCTCTGGCGGTGCGATCATCGGGGCCCTGTTCGGCTTCACGGCGCAACGCTCGCGCTTCTGCCTGCGGGCGGCCGTCATCGAGTTCTGGCACCGCCAGCTTGGCGAGAAGCTGGCAGTCTGGCTGCTGGCCTTTTCGTCGGCCGTAGTCGGTGTGCAGGCGCTGATTCTGCTGGGGGCTCTGGACGTGAGCAATGCACGGCAGTTGGCCGCGCGCGGCAGTCTCTCGGGCGCGTTGATCGGCGGGCTGCTGTTCGGCGCCGGCATGATCATGACCCGCGGCTGTGCCAGCAGGCTGCTGGTATTGTCAGCCAACGGCAACCTACGGGCTCTGCTGTCCGGCCTGATTTTTGCCGTCACAGCCCAGGCCTCACTCGGCGGCGCGCTGGAACCCCTGCGCAACAGCATCAGTGGACTGTGGACGGTCGACGGCGGCGCTACCCGCGATCTGCTGGTCATCACCGGCGCAGGGCATTGGGGCGGTCTGCTGTTCGGCTTGGGCTGGCTGATCTTTGGGCTGGTCGTCGGCGTGCGCAGCGTGGGCGGCGCCTGGAAGTGGGTGGGCGGTATTGGCGCGGGGCTCTCGGTAGTGGCTGCGTGGTGGTTTTCCAATGCCGTCGCCCGCGACTCTTTCGCCGTGGTACAGGTGCAGGGGCTGACCTTCAGCGGCCCGTCCGCGGAATGGCTGATGCGGGTGCTCCATGCGCCAGCGCCGGCCATCGGTTTCGATTTTGGCCTGATGCCGGGCGTGTTTCTGGGCTCGCTGATCGGCGCCCTCCTCGGGCGTGATTTCAAGCTGGAAGGCTTCACGGATGGCTATGGCATGCGCCGCTACATCGCGGGTGCCGTGCTCATGGGATTCGGCTCCATGCTGGCGGGCGGCTGTGCCGTGGGTGCCGGAGTGACAGGCGGATCCGTTTTCGCCCTGACCGCCTGGATCACCCTGGCTGGGATGTGGGTGGGTGCCGGCCTGACCGACCGGCTCATGGACCACAAGGTGGCCCGCGTGCAGTTTCCCAATGAGAGCCGGTCAGAAGCCAAAGCGCCCTGAAACCGGGCGACCGGCCTACTTGCCGCTCAGGTACTCGGCAACCGCGGCTATCTCAAGCGGCGTCATTTTGGCAACAATGGAGTGCATCACCTCGTTGTCGTTGGTGCGCTCGCGCAGGTTGAACTGCTTGAGCTGGGCTTCAATGTAGACGGCGTACTGTCCGGCCAGGCGCGGCAACGAGGCCGTGCCCAGACCCTCTTTGCCATGGCAGCTGGCGCAAGCCGGAAGGCTGCTGTATCTGTTGCCATGCAGGTAGATGTACTTGCCCATCCCCGACAGGTCTTCATCCTTGGCAGGTTCGCGCGGCGCGGATTTCTTTTCGAAGTACTTTCCCAGCGCCACCATCTCATCGGGTGTGAGCTTGGCAACCATGTTGCTCATGGCCGTGCTCTTGCGCTTGCCGCTCTTGAAGTTTTCCAGCTGCTTGGCGGTGTATTCCCAATGCTGCCCCGCCAGGCGCGGGAAGACTTCGCTGGAAGACTCACCTTCAGCGCCGTGGCACACGAAACAAACCCCACCGACAATTTTTTTCGCACGCTCCTCATCGGCCTGGGCCCAGACCGAACCGGCCATCCCAAGCAAGGCCACCACGGCCAGAGACTTTATCGTTTTCATCTTGAAATTCAACGTCCTAACTGTTGACTGCTTCAAAAAAAAGCCGCCGGCATCACAACCGGCGGCACGCCATGACCGGTCAGGCCAGCGTATCCGCCCAGATATTGCGGGCCCAGGCCAATGCATAGCCTCCTTCGAGTTCATTGGCTGCGCTGGAGACGCCGCCCGAGCCCGGCACCGTCAGCATGGTCTTCTGGGCAGCGTCGTAACGATGCACACTGGCCACATGCACCGCATCCTCGGCGCTGACAAAGCTGTAGCAGGTGTTGGTATAGATCGGCATCGCATTCGGCTGCTTGCCGGTCAGCAGGGCCACCACGGCCGCCGCGCAGGTTTTGCCATGCTGGTTGGCCATGTGCCCTGACTTGGGCATCAGCGGCGCGACCTGGATCGAATCGCCCAACACGTGGATATTCTTGGCGGCTTTGGCCTCGTGTGTGAGGTAGTCAATCTCACACCAGCGCTTGTTGGCCGTGGCCAGGCCCGACTTGACGGCAATGTCGCCAGCGCGCATGGCGGGCAGGACATTGAGCACAGACGCCTTGACATCGTCGTTGAACTCGAACTTGAGCGTGTTGGTGGCAGCATCCACATCAACGACGTTGTGCTTGGGTCGGTATTCGATCATGCCCTTGTAGCGATCTGCCCAGGCTTTCTTGAACAGGGGGCCCTTGGAGGTGACATCGTCGTTGGCATCCAGGATCAGCACCTTGCTCTTTGGCTTGGCCTTGGTGAAGTAGCTGGCCACCTGACAGGCCCGTTCGTAAGGGCCGGGCGGGCAGCGGTAGGGTGCCAGCGGAATGGAGATGGCATAGACGCCGCCGTCGGGCATGGCTTCGAGTTGCTTGCGAAGCGCCACAGTTTGCGGACCGGCCTTCCAGGCATGCAGCACCTTGTCCTGCGCGCCAGGCTTTGCCATGCCGGGGAGTGTGTCCCACATGAAATCAACGCCTGGTGACAGGATCAGCCGGTCGTAACTCAACTCGCCGCCGCTGGCCAGCTTGAGCGTACGCTTGTCCGCATCGATGCTGGTCACCATGTCGCGCACCACATTGACGCCGTGGCGATTGGCCAGGTTGTCGTAGGAGATGGTGATGTCCGCCATGGTTTTGGTGCCGCCGAGCACCAGATTGGAGATCGGGCAGGAAATGAAGGCCGCACTGGGCTCGACCAGCGTCACTCGGATGCTTTGGTCGGACCACAGGCGAATGTATTTGGCGGCGGTGGCGCCGCCGTAGCCGCCTCCGACCACCACCACATGGGGGCCACCCGATCCGCCCGAGGTGGCGCAACCGGTGATCATGCCCAAGGCGCCGAGCACTGAGCCGGCACCGGCAACCTGAATCAATTGACGACGTTTCATCGCTGGTTCTCCCTTATTTCTTCAAGGCTGCGAAATACGCGGCCAGCGCCTGGAGCTGCTCGTCGGAGTAGCCCTTGGACAATTGGTGCATCAGCGTGGCGGGCTTTTTCCCGGTCTTGAAGTCCAACATCTTCTTGAGCAACTCGTCCTTGTTGACGCCGGCCAGCGACTCCATGCCGGGCTGCGCAAGGCCTGCAGTGCCGTGGCAGGTGGCACAGGTCGACGCCCAGCCGCGCACTTGCAAGGGGTCGACGGCCTGGGCGCTGGCCCAGCCGCACAAAGTGGTCAGCATGCCGACCGCCGCTATCCTGTTCCATCGCTTCATGTTGTCTCCTGAAAAGTTCGCCGGGGAAACCGGCCCCTGAGCCCGATTGGTTGACATGACCTTCGCAAAGGGGCTAAGCGGATGCCGAAGCTAAACACCGACCCACCACGCCCCGGAACGGTGGAATCAAGCATTACATCCGAAACCGCTTATATCTGCTGCGATGTTACGACCTGAATGAACTCAGGACACACCGTAGAAACCCGATGGATGCCATGGTTAAAGCGGCAGGCCACGGCGTTCCATGTGGCTCAGGCCCAGAACCCAGGCGCACCCCGCCACCAGGAGACTACGCAGCCTGACGCCGGTGCCCGCCCAGCAACAAGGCGACGGCTTTACGAGACGGATTCTGCCGCGAAGGTCTGAAGCGTTTTGCCATTGACGCACCGACTCGGGCTGCTGTGACAACCGGGTCAGCTCGCGGCAATGGAGCAACGCACTGAACCAATGAAAAAGGGCTTACGATATTCCGTAAGCCCTTGATTTCATTTTGTATCTCTGGTGGGTGATGCAGGGTTTGAACCTGCGACCCCTGCCGTGTGAAGGCAGTGCTCTACCGCTGAGCTAATCACCCGATTCCAATTGCTTGACGCTGCTGGAAAGCCTTGGATTATGCCACAGTCTGCGTCTGTCCCCCGAGCATCTGGCGCCAGATCGTTTTGCCGCCGCTGGACTTGTCGATCTGCGCAAGCACGTCCCCGTGTGCAGCCAGTTCGGACTCGTTCGGATGAAGCACCGGCAAGGTAAACTGACTCAGATCGACCGATGCATGGCCCAGTCCCTCGCCCTCCACGGTGCCCAGGTCGATCAGCAGCGCATCCTGACCTCGCGTGAGGTTGATATAGACGTCGGCCAGCAGTTCGGCGTCCAGCAGGGCTCCGTGCAGGGTCCGGCCCGAGTTGTCCACGCCCAGCCGGTCACACAAGGCATTCAGACTGTTGCGCTTGCCCGGAAACATCTCCTTGGCCATCACCAGGGTGTCCGTGACGACCCCGACAAACGTGGCGAACGGCGGACTGTTGATCAGCTCGAGCTCCTTGTTCAGGAAGCCGACGTCAAACGCGGCGTTGTGGATGATGATCTCCGCGCCCTGCACATAGTCCAGGAACTCCTGGGCGACCTCCGCAAATCTGGGTTTGTCGCGAAGAAATTCGTTGCTGATGCCGTGCACCTTCAGCGCATCCTCGTGGCTGTCGCGTTCCGGATTCAGGTAGAAATGCAGGTTGTTGCCAGTGAGCTTGCGATTGAGCAGTTCGACGCAACCGATCTCGATGATGCGGTCTCCGCCCTCGGCAGACAGGCCCGTGGTTTCGGTGTCCAGGACGATCTGACGGCTCATCAGTGATTCTCTTTGGCGTGGTTGATCGAGTACTTGGGGATCTCGATCGTGATGTCCTGCTGCGCCAGATAGGCCTGACAGGACAGGCGCGAATTGGGCTCAAGTCCCCAGGCCCTGTCGAGCAGGTCTTCCTCGTTCTCATCGAGTTCGTTGAGGCTGTTGAAGCCCTCGCGCACGACGACATGACAGGTCGTGCACGCGCAGCTCATGTCGCAGGCGTGCTCGATGTTGATATGGTGGTCCAGCAGCGCTTCGCAGATTGAGGTGCCAGCGGGCGCGGAAACCTCGGCGCCGGTCGGGCAGTACTCCGGATGGGGAAGAATTCTGATCATTGGCATGGCTGCTTCCTTAGATGGCTTCCACATTGCGGCCCGCCAGGGCTTTCTGGATGCTGTGGTTCATGCGTTGGGCGGCGAAAGCCTCGGTTCCCTTGGCCAGCGCTGTCGTGGCCGCTTCAATCGCCTGGGCGTCCTGACTGGCGACGGCCGCGGTGCTCAGCGCTTGCATCAGTGCGCCGATCGTCTGGCGCTCCTGTTCGTCGAGCAGGGCGCCATCGGCATCCAGCGCACTTTGCGTCGCCAGCAGCATGCGGTCGGCATCCACGCGGGCCTCAGCGAGCGCGCGGGCCTTCATGTCGGATTCGGCTGTGGTGAAACTGTCCTGCAACATCGTCGCGATCTGGGCATCGGACAAGCCGTAGGAAGGCTTGACATCAATCCTCGCTTCAACGCCGCTGCCCTGCTCTTTCGCGCTGACGCTGAGCAGCCCGTCGGCATCGACGGTAAAGGTGACGCGGATGCGCGCGGCGCCCGCCGCCATGGGCGGGATACCCCGCAATTCGAAACGGGCCAGGCTGCGGCAGTCGGCCACCAGATCGCGCTCGCCCTGCACCACGTGCAAGGACAGGGCGGTCTGGCCGTCCTTGTAGGTGGTGAAGTCCTGCGCCATCGCCGTCGGAATGGTCTGATTGCGTGGAACAATCCGCTCGACCAGGCCGCCCATGGTTTCAATGCCCAGCGAGAGCGGGATGACGTCGAGCAGCAGCAGGTCCCCTGTGGTGTCGTTGCCGGCAAGCTGGTTGGCCTGAACCGCCGCACCAATGGCGACGACTTCGTCGGGATTCAGGTTGTTCAGCGGCTCGCGGCCGAAAAAATCGGCGACCGCTCGCTGAATCTGGGGCATGCGGGTCGATCCGCCCACCATGACCACACCGTGGACGTCGGCCCGCTCGAGTCTTGCATCCCGCATCACTTTGCGCACCGCGCTCAGCGCGCGCGCGGTCAGAGCGGCCGTGGCGGCCTCGAAATCGGATACTTTGACGTCCAAATGGATCATTCCCAGCGTCAAATGGACGTCGACAGCTACTGAATTCGTAGCGCTCAAGGATTCCTTGGTGCGCCGCGCTGCAGCCTTCAGCAGCGCTTTGTCCGTCGCCGTGACGGTCTGCAGGCCGGTCTGCGCCAACACCCAATCCGCCAGCGCCTGGTCGTAGTCGTCACCGCCGAGGGCAGAGTCGCCACCGGTGGCGATGACCTCGAAAACACCTCGGGTCAAGCGCAGGATGGAGATGTCGAACGTGCCGCCACCCAGGTCGAACACCGCATAGATGCCTTCGCTGGCATTGTCCAAGCCGTAGGCGATGGCCGCCGCCGTGGGCTCGTTGATCAGGCGCAGCACGTTGATGCCGGCAAGTTGCGCGGCATCCTTCGTGGCTTGGCGTTGGGCATCGTCAAAGTAGGCGGGCACCGTGATGACCGCTCCGTAGAGGTCGTCGTTGAAGGTGTCTTCGGCGCGATAACGCAGCGTGGCCAGAATCTCGGCGCTGATTTCGACCGGCGATTTCTCGCCCTGCGCCGTATGCAACGACAGCATGCCGGCGGCCTTGTCGACAAACCGGTATGGCAACTTGTCGCGGCCGCGGATATCCGCCAGACCACGGCCCATGAAGCGCTTGACCGACGCGATCGTGTTCTCCGGATCGGTTGCACCAGCCACCAACGCCTCGGCGCCGATCTGGCGCCCGCCGCCTTCGAGGTAACGGACAACCGACGGCAGGATCACATGGCCCTGGCTGTCGGGCAGGCATTCGGCCACACCATGGCGCACGGCGGCGACGAGCGAATGGGTGGTTCCCAGGTCGATGCCCACCGCGACCCGACGCTGGTGCGGGTCCGGTGCCTGACCGGGTTCGGATATCTGAAGAAGCGCCATGTGTGCTGCTGGGGAACGGGCCCGTTTGAATAATGGTTGTGGCTGCGCGGCCGTGGGTGACTATTGTCCCCTGTCGGCAGAGTCCATGGCATCGTGACTGGCATCGATCCGAGCGTTCACTTCTTCCGAAAAGCGCTCGATGAACATCAGCGCGCGGACATGCCCGACGGCGGTCTTGAAATCCTGCAATTGATCGATCGCCTGCCCGCACGCCTCCAAGGCCACACGGCGGGCCTGTATGACTTCACGCGAAAGGGACTCGAGACGACTCAGGTCCGATGCGTCCTCCAGCTCTTCCCGCCACTCCATCTGCTGCATCAAGAAGGCCGCCGGCATCGCCGTATTGTTCTCCGCATTGACCGCGGCGCCGCCCAACTCGCAGAGATACGCGGCACGCTTGAGCGGATCCCTCAGGCGCTGATACGCCTCATTGATGCGAACCGACCACTGCATGGCCACGCGCTGGGCGGCCGCGCCTTGCGCGGCAAAGCGGTCCGGATGCGCCTCTCGCTGAAGGTCCTTCCAGCGTGCGTCGAGCACCGACGCGTCCTGCGCAAACTGCCGGCGTAGCTGGAACAACTCGAAATCGTCGGATTGGAGATTCATGTCAACAAAAAACCGCCTGGACGCGCTGCGCCGGCGGTTCGTCAGCAAGCAGGATCATCAGACCCGGAAGCTCTCGCCGCAACCGCAGCGGTCACGCTCATTCGGATTGTTGAACCGGAAACCTTCGTTCAATCCCTCGCGCACGAAATCAAGTTCGGTCCCGTCGATATAGGCCAAGCTCTTGGGGTCGATCAGGACTTTGATGCCATGCCCTTCAAACACCATGTCTTCGGGTGCGATTTCGTCCACGTATTCAAGCTTGTACGCCAGGCCGGAACAGCCCGTCGTCTTGACCCCCAGGCGCACACCCACCCCCTTGCCACGTTTGGCAAGGTAGCGGGTCACGTGCCGCGCGGCGGCTTCGGTCATTGTCACAGCCATGTCTGTTGCAACCTCAATGGGCGTGCTTTTTCTTGTAATCGTCCACCGCAGCCTTGATCGCGTCCTCGGCAAGAATGGAGCAATGAATCTTCACCGGCGGCAGCGCCAGTTCCTCGGCGATCTGGCTGTTCTTCAGCGCGGCCGCTTCATCAAGGGTCTTGCCCTTGACCCATTCGGTCACCAACGAACTGGATGCGATGGCCGATCCACAACCGTAGGTCTTGAAGCGCGCATCCTCGATCACCCCCGTGGCCGGGTTGACCTTGATCTGCAGCTTCATCACGTCGCCGCAGGCGGGCGCACCCACCATGCCGGTTCCCACCGACTCGTCGCCCTTGTCGAAGGAGCCGACATTGCGGGGGTTCTCATAGTGCTCGACAACTTTTTCAGAATAGGCCATTTGATTTCCCTCTTGCATTCAATCAGTGGGCCGTCCACTGAATGGTTGATAGATCCACGCCGTCCTGGTACATCTCCCACAACGGGCTGAGGTCGCGAAGCTTTGCAACGTTCTGCCGAATGGTTTCGATGGCATAGTCGATTTCGGCTTCGGTCGTCCAGCGCCCGATCGTCATGCGAAGGCTGCTGTGGGCCAGTTCATCGCTGCGGCCAAGCGCCCGCAGGACGTAGCTGGGCTCCAGCGACGCCGAGGTGCAGGCCGAACCCGATGACACGGCCAGTCCCTTGATCCCCATGATCAGTGACTCGCCTTCGACGAAGTTGAAGCTCATGTTGATGTTCTGGGCCACACGCTGTGTGGCATGGCCGTTGAGGAACGCCTGCTCCACGTCCTTCAGCCCATTGATCAGGCGGTCATGCAACGCCCGTGCCTTGGCATTGTCCTGAGCCATTTCAAGGCGTGCCAGACGGAAAGCCTCGCCCATGCCCACGCACTGGTGTGTCGGCAAGGTGCCCGAGCGCATGCCGCGCTCATGGCCGCCCCCATGCATCTGTGCCTCCAGCCGCACACGCGGCTTGCGCCGAACATACAGCGCGCCGATACCCTTGGGGCCGTAGGTCTTGTGTGAAGCCAGACTCATCAGGTCGACCGGCAGCGTCTTGAGGTCGATTTCGACCTTGCCGGTGGCCTGGGCAGCGTCGACATGCAACAGGATGCCCTTTTCGCGGCAAAGCGCGCCAATGGCGGCGATGTCCTGAATCACACCGATCTCGTTGTTCACGAACATCACACTGACCAGGATGGTGTCAGGCCGGATCGCTGCCTTGAGCACGTCGAAGCTGAGCAATCCGTCTTCCTGCACGTCCAGGTAGGACACTTCGAAACCCTGGCGCTCCAACTCGCGCATCGTGTCGAGCACGGCCTTGTGTTCCGTCTTCACCGTGATCAGGTGCCGGCCCTTGCTCTGATAGAAATGGGCGGCGCCCTTCAGCGCGAGATTGTTCGACTCTGTGGCGCCGCTGGTCCAGACGATTTCACGCGGATCGGCGCCGATCAGTTCGGCAACCTGTTCCCGTGCGTTCTCGACGGCGGCTTCTGCTTCCCAGCCCCAGGCATGGCTGCGGGATGCCGGGTTGCCGAAATGCTCGCGCAACCATGGGATCATCACATCTACCACGCGGGGGTCGCAGGGCGTGGTGGCGCCGTAATCCATATAGATCGGGAAGTGAGGGGTGGATTCCATAGACGGTTTCAGATTTCAGTTGGCAGACCAGGTGCAAGAAAAGGCGGGGCGGAGCGACCCGGCGGCAATCCGCCCTCAACTCTTGGCAAAGGCGTTGCCCAAGGCAAACACCGAGTTCGGGGCATTCACACGAACCGGCCGCGAAACCGGCATGGCATGAATCGCCCGTTTGACCGCCGGCTTGTCCTCGATCTGGACGCCCTTGGCCAAATGATCGTCGACCAGTTTCTGCAGGTTTACGGAATCCAGGAACTCGACCATCTTCGTATTCAGCGAAGCCCAGAGCTCGTGCGTCATGCAACGCCCGCCCTCGCCCAAACAGTTTTCCTTGCCGCCGCACTGGGTGGCATCGATCGGTTCATCGACGGATGTAATGATGTCGGCGACGGTAATGTCCACGGCCTTTCGGCCTAAGGTGTAGCCACCGCCAGGGCCCCGCGTCGACTCGACCAGCTCATTGCGACGTAGCTTGCCGAACAGCTGCTCCAGATAGGACAAGGAAATCTGCTGCCGTTGGCTGATAGCCGCGAGCGTGACAGGGCCCGAATTCTGACGCAACGCCAGATCGATCATGGCGGTGACCGCAAAACGGCCTTTGGTGGTAAGACGCATGGCTGGTTCCTTCTCGAATGGCGATGACTGGCTCGGGTCCGCGTTGGGCTGGATGGCCGCCCCTCTCAACCGGTCATCCGAGATTTCGGATCTGGGTTGGGGTATTTCGGCGGGTTATCCTGACTAACGTGGTCAAGTATAACATAAGACCAAGCGGATTGCTCGGACAAAATTACTAATCAGTCTCTAAATGATCGAATGCGTCCGCACGGATATCGACCAAGGCTGTCGCAGCACCGCCTCAAGCTACGACCGGGTCGCCGCCAGGTGCGCCAAAAGCCCTCTTCTTCAAGAGGCCGAGTTCATCGCGTACCCGGGCCGCCTTCTCGAACTCCAGGTCACGCGCAAAGGCGAGCATGGTTTTCTCGAGCCTCTTGATTTCGCGGCCGATGTCCTTCTCCGACATGTCCTCCACCCGAGCCCGCTGCAAAGCATCCTGTTCCAGCCGCTCGGCTTCCCGTCCGGCTTTCTCGCTGTAGACGCCATCGATGAGATCGCGAACCTGCTTGACGATGCTGCGCGGCGTGATGCCCTGCTCCAGGTTGTGGGCCACTTGGCGGGCCCGCCGTCGGCCGGTCTCGTCAATGGCCCGCTTCATCGAGTCGGTCACCCTGTCGGCATACAGGATCGCCCGGCCACTGAGGTTTCGGGCCGCGCGCCCGATGGTCTGGATCAGCGAGCGCTCGGAGCGCAGAAATCCCTCCTTGTCAGCGTCCAGAATTGCGACCAATGACACCTCCGGGATGTCCAGGCCTTCGCGCAACAGATTGATGCCCACCAGCACATCAAAAGCGCCCAAGCGCAGGTCGCGGATGATCTCCACCCGCTCCACCGTATCCACATCACTGTGGAGGTAGCGCACCTTCACCCCGTTCTCACTCAAATAGTCGGTCAGTTGCTCGGCCATGCGCTTGGTCAATGTGGTGATCAGCACGCGCTCATGGCGATCCACACGAATCCTGATTTCCTGCAGCACGTCGTCGACCTGGTGGGTGGCCGGTCGCACCTCCACTTCCGGGTCCACCAGCCCGGTCGGCCGCACCAGTTGCTCCACGACCTGCCCCGCATGCTCGTTTTCCCACTGCGCCGGCGTGGCGGAAACGAAAATGGCCTGGCGCATGCGGGCTTCGAATTCCTCGAATTTCAGCGGCCGGTTGTCCAGCGCGCTCGGCAAGCGGAAACCGTACTCGACCAAGGTGGTCTTGCGTGAACGGTCGCCGTTGTACATGCCGCCGAACTGGCCGATCAGCACATGCGACTCATCCAGGAACATTACGGCATCTTTGGGCAGGTAGTCTGTCAGCGTCGCCGGCGGGTCGCCGGGCGCCGCACCGGAGAGATGCCGGGTGTAGTTCTCGATCCCCTTGCAGTGACCCAGTTCGCTTAACATCTCCAGGTCAAACCGGGTGCGCTGCTCCAGCCGCTGCGCTTCCACCAGCTTGCCCTGGCTCACGAACTCTTTCAACCGGTCGGCCAGCTCGACCTTGATGGTCTCTACCGCCGCCAGTACCTGATCCCGGGGTGTCACATAGTGGCTGCTGGGGTACACCGTGAAGCGCGGAATCTTCTGCCGGATGCGACCGGTCAGTGGATCGAACAGCTGCAACGATTCGATCTCGTCGTCGAACAATTCGACCCGAATGGCCATTTCGCTGTGCTCTGCCGGGAAGATGTCGATCGTGTCCCCGCGTACCCGGAACGTGCCCCGGGAAAACTCCATGTCGTTGCGCTGGTACTGCATGCGGATCAGCTGGGCTATCACGTCGCGCTGCCCCATCCGGTCACCGGATCGCAGCGTCATGACCATCTTGTGGTACGCCTCCGGTTGACCGATGCCGTAAATGGCCGAGACCGTCGCGACGATAACCACATCGCGCCGCTCGAGAATGCTCTTGGTGCACGACAGGCGCATCTGTTCGATGTGCTCGTTGATCGCCGAGTCCTTCTCAATGAACAGGTCGCGCTGCGGGACATAGGCCTCGGGCTGGTAGTAGTCGTAATAGCTGACGAAATACTCCACCGCATTGTTCGGGAAGAACTCCCTGAACTCGCTGTAAAGCTGGGCTGCCAGGGTCTTGTTGGGGGCGAACACAATGGCCGGGCGACCCAGGCGGGCGATCACATTGGCCATCGTGAACGTCTTGCCCGAGCCGGTCACGCCCAGAAGGGTCTGGAACACCTCGCCATCTAGCACGCCCTCCACCAGTTTGTCGATCGCCACCGGCTGGTCGCCGGCTGGCGGATAGGGCTGGAACAGCTCGAACGGGGATCCCGGGAAGGTGACAAACCGACCGGCTTTGGCTTCAGGAGTGACGTCGATGACTTCTTGCATGAGGGAAAACCCGGAACGTGTGGCGCACCCCGTTAAAATTGGGGCAACCGCATAGGCTACCTCAGCCCGGGACTATTTGCCTGACTTCCCACCTCCAAGGACCCTCCATGTCTCTCTTCACCGCTGTCGAAATGGCCCCCCGCGATCCGATCCTGGGTCTGAACGAGCAATTTGCAGCCGATACCAATCCCAACAAGGTCAATCTCGGTGTCGGGGTGTACTTCGATGACAACGGAAAACTGCCGCTCCTGGAGTGCGTGCAGGCGGCCGAAAAGACCATGATGGAAAAGCCCGCCGCGCGAGGCTATCTGCCCATTGACGGCATCGCCGCGTACGACGCCGCGGTCAAGAGCCTGGTGTTCGGTGCCGATTCCGAGCCGGTCAAGTCTGGCCGTATTGCCACCGTGCAGGGCATTGGCGGCACCGGTGGCCTGAAAATCGGCGCTGATTTCCTCAAGAAGCTCAATCCCGCCGCCAAGGTGCTGATTTCCGACCCGAGCTGGGAAAACCACCGCGCCCTGTTCTCCAGCGCAGGTTTCATCGTGGAAAGTTATCGCTATTACGACGCCGCCACGCGCGGCGTGGACTTCACCGGCATGTTGGCCGACCTGAACGCCGCCGCACCGGGCACCATCATCCTGCTGCATGCCTGCTGCCACAACCCAACCGGCTACGACATCACTGGCGCGCAATGGGACCAGGTGATCGCCGTCGTGAGAGCAAAGAACCTGGTTCCCTTCCTGGACATGGCTTACCAAGGCTTCGGCAACGGCATCACCGAGGACGGTGCCGTGATCGGCAAGTTCGTGGCCGCCGGCCTGGACTTCTTCGTGTCCACCTCCTTCTCCAAGAGCTTCAGCCTTTATGGCGAGCGCGTGGGCGCGCTGTCGGTGCTGTGCGCGAGCAAGGAGGAAGCCGATCGGGTGCTGAGCCAACTCAAGATCGTGATCCGCACCAACTACTCCAATCCGCCCATCCACGGCGGCGCGGTGGTGGCAGCAGTGCTCGGCAGTCCTGAACTGCGCGCTATGTGGGAGAAGGAGTTGGCCGCGATGCGGGTACGGATCAAGGCGATGCGTCAGAAGCTGGTCGATGGACTGAAGGCGGCCGGTGTACAGCAGGACATGAGCTTCATCACCACCCAAATCGGCATGTTCAGCTATTCCGGCCTGACGAAGGACCAGATGGTGCGCCTGCGCAGCGAGTTTGGGGTCTATGGCACCGACACCGGCCGCATGTGCGTGGCCGCGCTCAACAGCAAGAACATCGACTACGTCTGCCAGGCCATCGCCAAGGTCGTCTGATCACAATCGGGCCGATGCAACCGCGGAAAATGCCACCTTCGGGTGGCTTTTTTGCTCTTGAGTGGCCAGTCCCCATCGCCAATTGGTCATTTTTTGCTATGGTTTCAGGACTTTCCGATCTTGCGTCACGGCATCGATATCGATGCGAAGGCGGCCATCCGTTCCCGTTCGGATGTCGCTTCGTTCAGCCCCGTGAAAGAATATTTTGATAGAAGTCAAATTGACGGTATGAAGGCCTCAGCACGGCTGAGCTCATGACCCGGTATGCACCGTAGGTAGTTGTGCGGAATGCTATTGCGTTCACCAACTGTTATATTGCACCGCACCATTTCCCATCTACACAAAGACGCCACCATGCTCTATCAAATCTATGAAACGCAGCGTTCGCTGATGGAACCCTTTACGGATCTGGCGCAGTTTTCGGCCAAGGCCTACGCCAATCCCCTATCTATTTTTGGCCAGAACCCGTTTGCCCAGCGGATTTCGGCAGCCTTCGACCTCCTGCATCGCCTGGGCAAAGATTATGAAAAGCCGGAATTCGGGATTCGCACCATCGATGCCGATGGCGTCGATATCGCGATCCATGAACGCATTGAAATCAGCAAGCCTTTCTGCGAGCTGCGTCGATTCAAACGGTTCAGTGACGACCCGGCAACATTGGCCAAACTGAAAGACCAGCCAGCGGTGCTCATCGTGGCGCC
>Ga0268298_10002328_pt1 | contig 20858 bp, 7 predicted proteins | sample WWTPWeurt_MetaG_FD_194462 | JGI IMG/M metagenome (GOLD analysis project Ga0268298, IMG submission 194462) | Activated sludge microbial communities from WWTP in Nijmegen, Gelderland, Netherland - WWTP Weurt | ecosystem: Engineered > WWTP > Aerobic digester > Activated sludge | place: Netherlands... | reverse complement strand
ATTTAGGCTATAAAAGATAGATAAACCTATTGACAAATTATCTGGTACTTGAATAATCTTAACATTGTTTTCTATTAATAACTTCTCATCTGCAATATTAATATTAAACGATTTAGGAAGAGAGATATATACCTGTTCTTCAAAATGTAAGCTTTCTTTTTGCAACACGAAAAGTCTTTTATTTCTAACTGGTAAAAATGAAGGAGGTATTAAACCAAATTCAGACTTTAAAGAAGGCTCTACATAAGCTCCTGAGCTAATTAAAACCATGTATATTTTTATTTATTTGCTTTAATTAATTTGGAAATTTCATCGTAACTCATTTTTTTAAATTCGTCTGGTCTAATAGATTTATCATCTATATAAAACCCTTCAAATCCACACCATGGTTTTCCTGTTATTATTTCATCATAAGGTACATGGTGCTTATTTAACCAATCTATAATTATAGGCAATGTATTTGCATTAATTTTTCCAATACTACCATTAAAGGTTCTCATGTTTCTACTTGTATGTATTACAATTTCAAAGCCATTTTGTTTATATTCTTTTAGCTTACTAATAAGAGCTTCGTCTGGTATCGAGTTTTTATAATCCCCATTTGTAGTGTAACTAATTGTATCATCAAGGTCAACAACTATTTTTTTCATTTTTTATACTTTTTTCAGTAAAATTAATTTTAATACTAATACATAACAAATCTAAAATTCATTGATTTTTAGTTACTCACAAGAGTTGAAATTAAATAGTTTATATTATCAGTCAGACGACAATCGTCAGACTGATAATATTCCTAATTCCATTACCTTGGTAAAAAATTTGAGAATAGCATTTTTGGTTGAATGGTTAAAAGAGATAGAAAAATAAAACTAGTTTCATATAATTAACTTTAATTTCCTAAATTAATTCAAAACCATTTTTTAAATACAAAAAATTATTCACACATCAGAATATACATTTTTTTATCATCTTATAGCTACCGATATTCGCAGCAATAACTCTTATTTATATGGCTACTATTTCTTTTGACAATACCGAAAATGCATTTGCATATAAATCTGACAAAGATTTAAGTAGAGCAAAATTTTTATTCAATACCATGAATTATCCTTTTTTTGTTCCGCTTGGTACAAGAATAACACCAATATTGGTAAAAGGAAAATTTCCGTTTATAAATAAATTAATAAGAGATACCATCTTTAAACAATTTGTTGGTGGCGAATCATTAGAAGCTACAAAAGTTACTTGTGAATTATTAAAAAAATATGATGTACAGGTTATTTTAGATTATGCTGTTGAAGGAAAAGAAGGTGAAGCAAATTTTGACCACGCTACCGATGTTTTTATTAAAGTTATAAATTTTGCTGCAACTCAATCTAATATTCCTTTTATAAGTGTAAAAGTAACAGGCATTGCCCGTTTTGGTTTGTTAGAAACTTTAAACGAAGCCCCAAGATTAAGAAGTGGTGTGCATGATCATGAAGAAGAAAGTGCGGAATTGGAAAGAGTTAAAGATAGAATGTACGCAATTTGTAGTGCTGCTGCTGAGAAAAATATTGGCGTTTTAATTGATGCTGAAGATAGCTGGATTCAAGACCCTATTGATAAACTTACCATGGAAATGATGGCTGAGTTTAATAAAGAAAAAGTAGTGGTTTATAATACCATGCAATTATATCGCCACGATAGATTAGAGTTTTTAAAGCTATCGCATAAAATAGCTCAACAACAAAACTTTTTATTAGGTGCAAAGCTTGTAAGAGGTGCATATATGGAAAAAGAACGTGAAAGAGCTTTAAGTAAAAATTATCCATCTCCAATTCAGGCAAACAAAGAAGATACTGATAGGGATTTTAATTTAGCTGTTAGATATTGCATAGAAAATATAAATAGTGTTAGTACCATTATTGCAAGCCATAACGAACAAAGCAGTATGCTGGGTTACGAATTATTGAAAGAAAAAAATCTTCCGTTTAACCATCATCATGTACATTTCTCACAACTTTTTGGCATGAGTGATAATATTACATTTAACCTTGCAAAAGAAGGTTGTAACGTAAGCAAATACCTACCTTTTGGGCCAATTAAAGATGTTATACCTTATTTAATGAGAAGGGCACAAGAAAACTCCTCTGTTAAAGGGCAAACAGGAAGAGAGCTTACTTTAATTAAAAGAGAAGTTGCTAGAAGAAAATTAAAGTAGTTTTCAAAATCTCTCCTTTTTACTTTGTTCTTATAGATAAACTCATAAGGGTTAATATTTTAATATAGAGTTTATTTTGTATTTTGTTAGTATATGTGCAATGCAAGCCTTGATGAACATTTAAGGTTTTTAAACCAAGATATTGAAACCAACATAAAGAAGTATGATGTTATAAAGAAAGCTAATCAAAAGCCCACCCTAAAGCCTAGTTTTCAATATAAAGAGCCTTAAAGTTAACGCTAAAACCAGATAGAAATGTTGGACAGCATTTAACAGTAGTAAGCGTAATACAACCCTTTTCAATGCAAACTCTTATAGTAACATACATCACTAAATATGGCGTAAATATATTTTAAAAAGCTAACCCAATAAATTAAAAAAATGGCTGTCTAAAAAAGACAGCCATTTGCTATTATCGTTTTAAACACTTTTTAGTAGTGTAAAACTTTAAATTCAGTTCTTCTGTTTTTCTTACGCCCTTCAGGATTGTCTTTACCATCAATTTGGTTTGGAGCAATTGGTTTTGTTTCACCATAACCAACAGCAGTCATACGTTCTGCAGCTATTCCTTTTGCAATTAAATAATTTTTAACTGCATTAGCTCTTGCCTGAGATAATTTCATGTTATAATCGTCTTTCCCTTTACTATCTGTATGACCAGAAATTTCAATAACCATTGTTGAATATTTGTTCATGAGTGTAACAATTTGGTTATCTATTGCTGCATGCGATTCTTCTAATATTGTTGCTTTATTGAAAGCAAAATAAATATTATCCATTACAATCACAGTATCAACTGGTGGTGGTGGAGTATCTGGTGGTGGAATTTTTTGTAAACATAAAACATCCAATTTCTGTTCAATAATTAAATCATCTGCAATAGCAGCAGTTGTAACTGTATTAGGATGATAACCAGTAGCAGATGCTGATGAAGTAAATGTATCAAAATCTTCCGTAGAAAATCCGTATGTACCATCTTCTCCTGTTGTATTGGTAGATATTAGTTTTGTAGTTGAGTTTGTTACTTGTACACTTGCTCCTTTAATTGGTTGTTTTGTTTCACAATCAATTACTATTCCAGCAATTTGTTTAATTGGGCGAACTTTGTTTAAAGTAAACATTTCTAAACAGCATTCACTTTCTCTATCAGAACTAAACATTACATCTCCCAAAATATTTTTAGCATTTCCATTTGTGGTAAAATATAAATCGTCTTTAACAGAGTTAAGTGGGTATCCTAAATTAGAAGGAGTTGACCAATTACCAATTTCACCTTTGCTTGCATAAAAATCGTAACCTCCCATTCCAACGTAACCATTGCTGGAAAAAACCAATGTTTGAGAAGCTGCATGATAATAAGGAGCTTGCTCATCATTTGCTGTATTAACTGTAGCACCTAAATTGGTTTCGGTACCAGCAACAATATTTCCTTCTTCATTTAATTTAACCGACCATAAATCAAATCCTCCTAAACCATCCTTCCTATCACTTGCATAAATTAAATTTTTACCATCAGGCATTACACAAGGTTGTTGGGCATTTGCACCTGGTTGGTTAATGGAATTATCTAATAAAGCAGGTTCACTCCATTTATCATTTTCTTTTTTGCTAGAATACAATGCAGCAGCCTTTTTACCTCCTGAAATTATCCAACGTGTTAAATAAACTATATTACCATTTGGTGTAATAGCTACTACACCTTGGTGAGAATTATTTGACTGAGGAATATCTGCTTTTTTCACTTCATGTAAAACACCATCTGTAAAAGAGGCAGTGTAAATTCTATTATAATGAGCACTATTTTTGGCAGCTCCACTATCGTTTCTTGTAGAGGTAAATAAATAAGTGTTTGCATTTACTTTTACAGGTGCATAATTTGCACCAATAGTATTAATACCAGATGCAGATTTTTTAACAGTATATAAATGCAAATCTGGCTTTACAAGTTGCTCTTGAATGAATTTCAAATTCTTCAATTCTCTACCAGCATCTTCAATATATTCGTTACCACCATTACCATTTGCAACAAATTTGGTTAGAACAGTATCTGCTGCAGAATATTTTGCTAAAGCTCTTAATGTTTTACCATGCCAATATGGTGCTAAAGGAAATACTGCTTTATCAAAATTACTTGCTTGTGCATACAAAGGCTCTGCCTTTACATGATAATTTAAATGCCTATAACACTCAGCCAGTTTATAGACAGCTTGCTGATAATTACTAACTGCAACTTTTTGTTTTTTAGAAAGTGCATTTACTGTATAAGGATTGTAGGCATCTGCCTTAACTTTTTTATTAGCACTATTTACGTATTTTTCATAATACTCTGCTGCAGAATAATAATCTGCTTTTTCATAATAAGCATCTGCTGCTTTAATATAATCGTACACAATTTGTGCAGAACTGTTTAAAGCAATAAAAGCAAAAACAAATATTAACAATAACTTTTTCATGTAATGATATTAGCCTGTTTAAAAATATAGTATAAACGAAAATTATAATCTTGGACAAACAAATTCAACTTCTGGAGTTTTTGCTCTCTTTCTTCCTATAAAAGATAAAGAAATTTCAAAACTATTAGAGCCTCTCTGAAGTTTACTTAAATCAGATGAATTGATGTCGTAACTTAAACCCAAAGTCATGTTTTTATAATATAAACCAATATATGGAGAAACGGCATCTTTAAATCTATAATTTAATCCAAACAAAAACTCTGTTTCAAATGGTGCTTTTATTTGACCATAAGCTCCAAGCATAGCTTGAGAAGAAGTTCTTTGACGTAGGTATAAGAAGTTAGGAGTTAATGTAAAATTTTCGTTGATAGCTATTTTAACACCTCCATGTACGGTATAACGAATAGGGAATTTCTCTGTACCATTTGAGCTAAATTTATCATCTGCTCTTGTTAAGTGTGCAGCAGAAAATCCACCATAAACATTTATTTTTTTACCTGGTTGTGCATCGTAATATAAAACACCAGCACCAGCATCAAAAGCAGTAGCCGAAGTTCTAGCTAAAATATCTGCAGGTAAGTTTGGGTTATAGCCCATACTAGGATCCCATTGGCTACCCCACTGCATTTTATTAGGATTAAATCTTCTTTGTATAATTCCTGCTTGTAACCCAAAAACCAATCTTTGTGTACCTGTAGCACCAAATTTAACACCAGTATAAGCAATATTACCATAAGCTGTTAAATACCCATAGCCTCCATTTCCTGCAGTTTGTTGCATTACACTTCCTCCATAATTGAGAGAATTGTTGCCATTAAAATCAACAGAAACACCTGGTGTTGCAAAAGGATTAGTAATATTACCCCATTGGCTTCTATAAATACCAGTAACTCTGTAATCTCCATCAAATGCACCTGTTAAAGCCGGATTTAGCCAACTTGGGTACATATAATATTGAGAGAAATGTGGATCTACCTGTGCTTTTAGTGTAGAAACTGAAAGCAAGCCCACAGTTACAGTAAGAAAAAATAATTTAGAAATAACTCTCATTATCGTTTGCTTTTATTGTTAGGTTAATTTGTTTTATCTAAGTATTGTTAATGATCCGGTTAATGTTGGATAATGTCCTCTAAAGTCAATAATATAATAGTACACACCAACAGGAATAGGTTTTCCATTCACTCTTCCATCCCAACTAGCAGAATATCTATTACTATTATACACTTTTTGGCCATATCTATTAAATATTTCAACAGTAACAATTGGATAATCTTTTAAATTTTTAATTTCCCAAGTATCATTTATGCCGTCTCCATTTGGTGAAAAAGCATTAGGTACTTCTATCTTCTTTAATGCAACAACCATAATTGTATCTGTAGCAGTACAATTACCTTGACCAGTTGCAGATAAAGTATAAATTTTATTTTGATTTACTGTTAATAAAGGTCTTAAAATAGTTGGGTTTGAAAAATCGCCTGGCGGTGTCCATGTAAAATTAATAGAGCTTGAAGAATCATTTACAGTCGGATTCATTTTAACCACTGTGCCTGTAGGAACATAAATAGCAGGGCCTGCATCAATTACTGGTTGAACATATACTTTTACTTGTTTTGAGAAAATATCAGAAGTACAACCAACAGGATTTTTTACTTGTAATTGAATGGTAAAAATACCTGCTTTCGGATAAATCATAGTTTGACTTGTAGAAGTGGTACTAACCCATGTACTATTCAATCCAAAATTCCATGAACGGGTAGCAATAGTGCTGTTTGGTGCTGTACTTAAATCATCAAAAACGTTTGGAATACCTTGACAAAGCTCACTAGGAGTAACATTAAAGTTCGCTATTGGCTTATCATAAAATGCATCAAAGTTTTTAGAAGTTTGTTTAGAACAGCCTTTATTAGAAGTAGCAGTTAAGGTAATACTATAATTACCTATTGCAGCATACACATGAGATGGATTAACTGAATTAGAAGTAGGAGATCCATCGCCAAAATTCCAACTATAATTTAAAGTACCAGAAGAAATGCTAGAAGCATTTGTAAACTTAACTGGATTATTAGGCATACATACAAAAGTAGAGGTACTAAAATCTACAATTGGATTTGGATTTATCTCAACATTGGTTGATGCTGTATTTTTACAACTATTCAAAGTTACAGTTACAGTATATATACCACTTATTGCTGTAGTTGCATTTGGAATATTTATATTTTGATCCGTACTTGTAAACCCACCAGGTCCAGTCCATGCATAAGTAACACCAGGCGTTGTGCTATGCGATGTTAAACTTAAAGTTGCATCTGCACAAAGTGGGCCATTGTTTGCCACAACAGGTTTACTTGGCGGTGTAGGGTCACTAATATTAAATGGACCTACAACATTTGATTTACAAACACCAACAGTTACACTTACATTAGTATAAGAGCCTGCTGTTAAGTTTGGAATTGTAACTACCCCACCTGCATCACTAGTAATAGTTGAAGTAACCAAAGTGCCTTTAGTATATTCTACAGTATATGCAGTATTGGCATCTAAACCATTTAATTTAATGCTACCTGTTGCTGTGCTACAATCACTTGTATTTACATGACTACTACTTGTAATAACTGGTGTTTTATTTACTGTTACACTTACAGTTCCTGCAGCAGAAGTACAACTGTTTAAGGTTGTAGTTACAGAATAAGTACCACTAGCTATATTAGTTACTGAATTTATACTTGGATTTTGAACATTGCTTGTAAAGCCATTTGGACCTGTCCAAGAATAAGATACTCCAGAGGTTGTAGAAGTTGCAGTTAAATCTAACTTACTTCCATTACATAACGGAGAGTTGGAACTTGCTGTTGGTGTTGCAGGAGGTGTTGGGTCACTTAATGTAAATGGACCAACTGGCTGAGATGTACAACTATTTGCAGATGCAGTAATACCACTATAAGTTCCAGCAGGTAAGCCTGTTATTGTTATTTTACCAGTAGCATCGCTAGTTAAGGTAACTGTGGTTGGTGTACTACCAGCAGTGTAGTTTATTGTAAAAGAAGTTGAAGCTTGTAGGCCATTTAAAACTATTGTACCTGTAGCACTAGCACAAGCTGTTGGGTTTGTGCTGCTACTACTTGAAATACTCGGAGTTTGTTTAACTGTAATTGTTGCAGTACCAGCAACAGATACACAAGCATTAAGTGTTGCTGTAACATTGTACGTTCCACCAGCAGTAACATCAACATTACTAATTGTTGGTGTAGCACCTGTAGCAGTAAAACCGTTTGGTCCTGTCCAATTAAATGTAACACCACTTGTTGCAGAAGTTGCAGATAAGTTTAATGTTGAACCACTACAAACAGGGCTATTAGATGTAATAACTGGTGTTGCAGGAGGTGAAGGATCATTTAAAGTAAATGGCCCCACAGCAGAAGATTTACATGCACCTAAACTTGCTGTTATAGTACTATACGTATTAGCTCCTAAGCCTGTAATGATGGCTACTCCAGAACCATTTGTTGTTATAGTTACAGAAGTATCTTTACTATTAAATGAATAACTAATAGTATAAGTTGTAGAAGGTGTTAAACCATTCAAACTTATTGTACCATCTTTTATTGCACAAGCTGTTGGATCTGTTTTTGAAGTGCTTCCAATAATTGGATTTGCAGTAACTGTTACAGTAACAGAACCTGATACTGATGAACAATTATCTTTAATTGCAACAACTGAGTAAGTACCTGCTGTTGCTGTAGAAGCATTAAGAATAATTGGGTTTTGGTCGGTGCTAACAAAACCATTTGGACCAGACCAAACATAACTTATAGTACCTGTTGTGGTTGTACTTGCAGTTAATTTTAATGTATCATTTTGGCAAATAGGGCTATTACTTCCAGCAGTTGGAGTTGCTGGAGCCGAAGGATTAACAATTGCTAATGAAGCTACACTATTTGAGGTACAATTACCTATCTTAACTGAAATATTAGTGTAGGTACCAATTCCTAAATTAGGTATAGTTATCATTCCTGTTCCATCAGAAGTTAAATTGGTAGTTATTGTTGTACTTGAAATAGTATAAGTAACTGCATAGGTTGTATTGTTTTGGAGGCCTAATAGCTGAATACTACCATCTGTGCCATTACAAGTTGTAGGAGACACAACAGCACTACTGGTTATAGCTGGAGTTATGGCAACCACAATTGTTTTTTTAACTGTGTCTGCCAAACAAGGAAAGGATGAACCAGAGCCTAAAATAGTATGCCTTACATTATATGTTCCTGGAGTTGTATAAGTAATAGTTTTTGTTGTATTGGTAGTTTCAGTAACAACAGTTCCATTGTCAAAGTCCCAATACCAACCTGTAGTTCCAGTAACAGATGAAGTTGGAGTAAACACAACTGATTGTCCTAAACATAATGTATCTGGCACAGCAGTATAGGAAGAATGTGGTTTAACTCCTGCAGTTGCAGTTACTGATTTTGTAACTGAATCAGTTCCGCCGTAGGCAGTAACAATTACCAATTTTACATTATAAGTACCAGGTGTAGCATAAGAGAAAACAGGGTTTTGAAGAGAAGAAGTATCTGCTGGATTAGTGGAGAAATACCACTTGTATCTAATAACATTTAAGCCTTCTGGTGTAACATTTGGTGTTGTAAAAGTTATTGGATTTACAACATCGCAACCTGTAGCAGATGTAAAATTAAAATTAACCGATGGTTTAACTTTAATTTCAATATCCATAAACACATCTTCCTTATTATCAATGTTACAAGCATTTCCTGTTTGTGGGTTAGCAGCTGTTAACTCTAATGGTACTGTAAATATACCTGGTGCAGGAAATGTATAAGTGCCAGGCAACCTGTAAATATACAACCAACCAATACCTGTTGTAAACACAGAGTCTATTGGTGTAGGTAACATTTGAACAACATCGGTAACAGGCCCTGGATTTGCAGTTAAAGCAACTGCTGGTGTTATTTGAGTTAATTTCCAAATAATTTTAATAGGCTTATAGGTTAATTGTGCCCCTATTTGCATAGGAATACCAACAAAACCATAAGGGTGCGATACATTAGTTGCTGTTGTTGTATCTGGGATATTAAATGACCCAGAAGGAATTCTATATGCATCTAAATTAGTTCCTGCATTATATCCATAGCTTTCAACACTTCCTAAGCCATATACTATTCCATTAAAAGCAGAATCACTTACAGCTATAGATTGCCCTGGGGTATTAGACCATTTTTTTACCACAATAGAATACCCTGCTTTGTTTGGATGAACCCCTACATAATCAAAAACGCTTGAATTATCAATTTTTAATGATGCAATACCTGCTGTTGGTATAACAAGAGAAAGAAAATTAGCTTGAATGGCTTGCAAAGAATTTCTATAAAAGACAGTTCTTTTTACTGCTTGCCTTCTTGGACTTATTACTACCATTTCAGGGTCACCGTAAGAACCAGGAATACAGCCTCCTCCAGTCATAAACTGACACATCATAATAGGTTTATCTGCTTCAATTCTATCAGGAGTGCTACTTTCATATACATAATAATTACCATTTTGTAAACCTGTCAGTGTTGTACCATTTCTTTTTACAACTGTAGAAGGGTCAGATACTGCAATTTTATACGTACAAGTTGCAAAAGCAGGTAAAGAAGCATCACCAGAGAAAGGAGAAGTTAAATATTCTGTACCCCATGTATGTTCTGGAAATAGCTGTTGGTTATCACTATCACCACCACCAGAGCCACAACTTGCAGGATTGGTTGTTCTACTACTACCTGCAAATACTGCAATTGTTTTACAAACACCATCATTGCCCGGAACTGAACGAATTTTAGTACCTGTTAGCTCTTTACCAGTGCTTGATGAACCTCCATTACCATTAGCATCTGCACCATCATTGGCACCTACTAATTGATACACATCTCCTTTACTTAAAGTAATTACCGTTGCTACGCCTTGAGATAATCCTGTTTTGTCTTGTGCCCTTGTTTTAACAGATGGGGTAATTTCAACTTTAGTATCATTTTCTTTTGCAATAATATACGTCCAATTATAACAGTTAGCTGCATAGCTTTGTTTACTATTTAATGAAGTATAGGAAAATCCCCATGCTTCAATAGGCAATAACATAGTTGCACCTGAATTTGCACCATCATAAATATGTGCATAAGAAACTATTGGTACGTTACTTGTAATTTTAATAGCTCTTTTATATTTACCTGCCCCACCCCATCCTACTGGTGGATCATCTGAATACAACCTACAGTCGTATGTACCAGATTTAGGCATTGTTGATGGCCCAACACCTGCAGCAGATGTAGTACCACCAGCTACAATAGGTGTAGCTGCTGTAGTTCCAGTGTTTATTGCTGTGTAAGGAGGAATACTGTATCTTCTTCTCCAAATAGTATTAGGTAATAATATGTTTCCAGGTCCAACAATTTCTACATCAACAATTGCAGCTTGAGCATCTGTACTTAAATAAATTACCATTTCCATACTACCACCACTGGCATTCATACCTTGATGATGGCCATAGCTCACCCAAAACTCTTTACCTCTATTGGAAACTGCTTGAGCATTAGTCTCTGCTGCAAAAACAGTTATAGCAGTAAATAATAATAGTAACTTAAAGTTTAATAAACGCTTCATTGTAATTGTTATCTAGAGGGGTTTGATCTTTAATAATTTCAACAAATATTTACTTAAATTCAATTTACTGCATACTAAATGTTAGTTTCTCTTTAAGAACCTTAGTTAATAAATTCAATACTAACATTTAGCATACAATATTTTTTTATTTTATCTTATTAAATTTAGTGATCCTTTTTTCTCACCTGTTTTATCATCAATTAAGGTATATTTTAATACATAAATGTAAACACCAGATGGTAAAGGCTTTCCTTTATAATTACCATCCCAACCTGGTGTAGGTGTATTAGATTCAAATACTTTTTCACCCCATTGGTTAAATACCATCAATGTCATGTTTTTAATAGAACCATAAATTTTAAAGGTTCTATTTTCAACATTAGTTGAGCTTGGGTTAAATGCATTTGGAACATATACCTGATATACTGCTAAGGTTGTTCCTGTTACAGCAGCACTCGAATTTTTTTGACAGCCTAAAGTACCTAATGCTCTTACTATTAAAGTTACTGTTGTACTAGGAGCTAATCCACTAACTGTATGTGTTAATCCAGTGCTACCTGAACTTGGGGTTACCCATGTAGCTCCATTATCAATAGAAACCTCATAACCTACCGCACCAGCAACTGCAGGCCAGCTAAATGTAATTGAACTTTGTGTAACATTAGAAACAGTAGCTATAGGTGCAGTTAAAAGATTAAATATTTCTACTTTTACTTTCTTTCTTGTTGCACTTACACAAATAGTATTATTATTCACTGCTTCAATATAAAACTCCTGAGTACTTGTTACATTAGTTAATGCATAAACTGTTCCAGTAAACAATATAGTTGTACTTGTAGCACTGTTATACCAATTATAAGTATAGTTTGCATCTGGATTTAATACATTAAATGTTGCATTTTCTCCAGAGCAAATTTGTATTAAATCAGTAACAGCATCTACTGTAGGCAATGGGTTTACAGTAACATTTTTAATACTATCCCCTAAGCAACCATCTGCGGTTTGTACATCTAATTTAATTGGGAATGTGCCAGCAGTATTATACGTATAAGTTGCAGTTTGCCCAGTAGCAGTAGTATTATCATGGAAGGTCCAATTCCATTGGTTAGCATTTACGCCACCTGGTGTTGCAGGGTCTGCAGTTAAAGTAGCTGTATTACCCACACAACCTGCAAAAGCAACATTAAAGCCAATTGCTGGAGAAGGAATTACATGAATATATAATAAATCCGTTTGGCTGTTATCGCAACTTCCAATTGTAGGAGCTGTAAATGTAACAGGAACTGTAAATAAACCTGGAGTGCTGAAAGTGTATGATTGTGTTAAAGTAAAGAAATAAACTTTATCACCATTACTATCATAAGCACTGTCGGTTGGTGTAGGGTTATTATCTGTAATATCAATATTAGGAGAAACATTAGGAACATTGCTAAACTTCCAAATAATACTTGTTGGAATAGCACCTATCCTCATGGTAATTTTAGTTGGTGTACCACTACATGTATAGGCTGGAGCATTACTTGTACCACTTGTGCTGGTAGGGGCTCCACTACCACTAGCTCTTAAGTTTTTAACTAAAGTACCCATATTATAACCATAGCTTTCAACGCTACCTAAACCGTAAGTAATACCTGTAAATGCACTATCACAAGTTACTCTTACCTGGCGTTGTGCTGATGTCCAGCGTTTAATCACTACAGTATAGCTTACACCTTTTAAGCTTGGATAAGTACCACCACTTGCAGGGTGAACATAGGTATAATCTGGTGTTTGTAAAATACCATTATCATAAATTTTTAAAGAAGTAAGAGCATTAGTTGGTACAACCATTGTTAAATAGTTTACCTCAATAGACTCTGCAGTATTTCTGTAAAAGCCTACTTCTTTAATGCCTTGTTCAACAGGGCTTATATATAACATTTCGGGGTCTCCTACTCCAGATCCTCCTAAACAAGTACCTCCACTAGTAAATTGTGCGATCATAATTGGTTTATCACTTTCAATATAAGAAGGCTGATTACTATGGAACTGATAATAGTGGTTATTTTGAAGGCCAGTTAATGGTACGCCATCTTTTAAAACTACAGTTGCAGGGTCTTGAACAGCTACACGGAAAGTATTGGTAGCAAAAGGATTTGCAACTGTATTAAATGCTGCAGGGCTGAAAGATGTTGGAGCAATTAAATACCTTTTACCCCAAGCTGTTATTGGGAAATTTTGCTGCATACTGAAATCTCCACCAGAGCTACAACCTGCAGGCATATCAATAGCAGTACGAGAGCTACCACTAAATACAGCAATTGGGAAACACTCTCCACTTGCATTAGGTATAGATTTTACTAAGCTACCAGATAGCTCTTGTGTTTGAGATGTACCTAAAACCTGTAATACTTGGCCTTTATTTAAAGTAATTACTGTAGGAGTACCTGCAGGAATAGGTGGTGTTGTATTTTGGGTTGGTACACCAGCTACACTAGTAACTTCAACTGTTGTATTATCATTATCTGCTACAACATAATATAATGAATAGGAATTTGCACCATAATCTTGAGTTATTGTAAGTGTTTTATACTCATAGCCCCATACGCCTACAGGTAAAAGCATACAACCACCAGATGATGTACTACCAATACCATGTGCATAAGCCACAACTGGCACATCACTAATTATTTCTACACTTCTATCTGTTATACCAGCTACATTATAAAACGCCACGTCTGCACCAGCCTTTGGTAAATAGTCAACAGGTAATGGTGCTTTTACGGTATAAGGTGGTACTAAGAAGCTTCTAGTCCAATTTGTTCCATTAACTTTGATGGTAACATTTGCAGGTTCTTCAAATGTGCTAATATAGTAAGTCATTTCTTGTGTAGCACCAGCATTTAATTGGTTTGCTGCATATAAGAAGTAAAAATGACGACCTCTGTTAGAGCTATCTCTGTCTGGTATCACAGGAGGTGCATAAGGATTAAATAATCCAGTAAATCTATCTAAATAGTTAGCTTCATTATCGTATAACATACGTTTAGCCAATTCATTTCTACTATTCACTCCTACTAACCAAGCATTACTTTGGCTTGTTCTTCCAATACCTAATTGAGAAGGAGATTGAATGGAGCCTAACCAAGGATCTAAATAATATAGTTTAGCATCATAATCGTAGTTGCCACCACCAGGAATTGTAGATTGTACATAAAAATACATTGAATCTAAATTAGCTGCTGCCAATCCTTGTGGTACCACGCCAGAATAACGTTGTAATTCAATACTAGAAGGAGCCGTAGCTTTCCAAGTTATTCTCATCACAGTATCTGTACCATAATAGAAAGTTTGTGTAGTATTTGGTGCAGGTGTTGCAGGAATTGCACTTAAAACAGTTGGTTGTGCAATTGGATAAAATTCGTAAGCACCTAAATCTGGAACACCAGCAATTAAAGTTGTAGATCTTGTATTGCCATCATGATCTATGTTATTATCTGTTAACTGAGTACCTCTACCATGCATAGCCCAAACTTCATGATTATTTAAGTCAGGTCTTAAATCTGTATTTGAAGTAAATGCAGGATTATAGCCAATAGAATATCTATCTTGCATACTTGCATTAAACCAACTCAATAAAGTTGGGTAGGAAGTACTAGGAGTACCTCTTTGAACTAATACATTACCAGTAGTGTATAACATATTGTAGTTACTGTTAATAGCCGAAGGATTAGTTACATACATTGCTCTACCACCACCTTTATTAGAGATAATATTATTCATTACCGAAATACCTGTTGCAGTTGTATTAGATACATATAATGCATAACCATTGGTTGTAGAAGTAGCCATTGTATTAATGGAGTTGTTGTAATACTTCGTTTCACCAGAGTTATCTACATAAATACCATAACAGGATGAAGAGGTATTGGTAGAAATAGCATTATTAGCAACAAATAAGTTTGGTGAATTTGTTACTCTTAAACCATAAATAATACCAGTATTTCCAGTATTAGCCAATATATCATTATTCGTTACTTTAACTTCGTTAAATAGGGTTCCTCCACTTCCAGTTATCCAAATACCATAAGTAGTACCTGATGTATTATTAATATTTATTTTATTGCTAGAAACACTATAAGTAGAGTCAGTGGAAGATACATATAAACCATAATTTGTAGAAAATAATGGAGATGCAATATTGATAGTATTTTTATTTAAACCTATCATAGAATTGTTCATTACATATACACCGTATTGATAGAAGCCTGAAATATTGTTGCTATCTATAACATGACCAAATGTTTTATTGGTAGAACTTGAACCAGTAAAATAAATACCTACAGAACCATTATTGATGGTATTACCTTTAATGGTAATATTGGTTCCTTTTAGTTGTGTAGCACTAACTACCGCAAAGTTAGTTGATGTATTATTTATGGTTGGTGCATTAATAATACAATTAGTTAAGCTATCAAAAGAAGCAGTATTAGCAAATTCAACAGCTTTAGCAAATGAAGTTCCAGTTGCACTAATTGTTAATCTTTTGAAGAAAATATGTTGAGCACTGTCTAATTTAACTGTATAGTTATTAGCTGCAGTTGTAGCAGCAAAAGTAATTTCGGCAGATGTTGGATTACCATTTGCAGATTGGAAAGTAATAGTACCATTTGTAGCAGAAGTACCTGGAACATATGGTATTCTTATTTGTTCATTATAAGTACCTTGAACTACATTAAATATTGTATGCCCTTTAATACCGCATTTTAATGCATTTACTGCATCGGTAAATGAGTTAAAGTTTGCATTTGGTCCAGGGTTTGGTGAAGGCCAATCTGTAGGTAATGCACTGTTAATAGTATAACTACCAGCTGGTAAAATAGCATTTAAGTTTACTTGTACAACTGCTGAAGTATCGCTAACACCACCTGTACACATAATTATACAACGATAGTAGTTGGTAACTGAACTTAATGTATCAAACTTAGGAGTAAATTGTACTTGACCAATATTTATCCAACTTCCAGGATTGCCATTTGGTGAAGCTTGCCATTGAAAAGTTACTGAACCAAGTGCACTGTTACCTGTTAAGTTTAAAGAAATAGGCGTTTCTAAACACATACCTACATTAGGTGTAACTGTTGCTGTACCAGCTACCAATGGAGATGGACAAGGTGAAGGAGCAAATTCATACGCACCAATATCAGGTGTTGTTGCACTTCTTACAATATCTAAGATATCTGTAGTAATTCCAACAGTATTGGTTCCTTTATTATCCATAGATAAAGCCTGTGGTTTGTAATTACCTGTTGAAGGATCTACATAAATAGGGTCTTCACTTAATGAATTAGCATCCCCTCCTGAGGCAGTTTTCCATCCTGCAATATCCGCTTGGTTTGAAGAGCCATAACGCCCTATAAAATTAGTTGGCCCTGCTGCATTTACATAGTAAGTATTATAATTTGCTGTAAGATTATTAGCAACAGTTAAAAGTTGTATAGCATATTTAGTACCTGTACCACCACGTGTAACTGAAACTAAATTATTAATGAACTGAATACCAACTGCTGCACCTGATTGATAGAACCCTGTGGATATACCTGTAGAAGTACTGCTTGCATTATCTATTGCAATAGTATTATTAAAGTAATTAATACCAGCAGAACTTGCATTATATATACCATAAGATGCAGCCGAACCATTATTGGCATCTAATTGATAAATTAAGTTATTGGTTACATTATTTTCATTACCTGCTGTAACCCCTACATTATTATGATAAATACCATATGCAGCCAATGTACTTGTTGGAGCACCTCCAAAGAATTTATAAATTTTATTTTTAGAAATAGTTGCTCTGTCATTAGCAGCAGCAGTTAAGTAAATACCATATCCATTAGAAACTGATGTTCTGGTAGAACGATGAATTATATTTTTCTCAATTAATGTATTTGCAGTTCCGGCAATATACATACCATAATTGTAAAAATCTTTAATCTCATTGTTGGTGAATTGGTTATCGGATATTTGACTAGTTGAATGTCCTACTAGCGTTACTCCATAATAACCACCTGAAATAGAATTGTTGTAAAATTTGTTACCGTCACAATTTGTATTTCCTAAAGTAATAGAATTGTTATGAGCAGAATTAATTACAATACCTGCAAAGTTTGTACTTGTTGAACTGCTGTTAGCTAAAATTGTTGATTTACGAATAATATTTGTATCGGCATGGTTAATTAACTGAACACCATAACCAAAAGTAGTTGCAGCACTTGCATCAATTGTTAAGCTATCAAAAATAACATAATCAGTACCTTTTAATTTTAAAACAGCACGTTCGTTTGTATTGGTTGGTGAGAATGCTAAGGTATTACCATTACCATTATAAGTTACTGTATTAACTACCGAAGCTCCAGCAATACTATCTAAAATTAATTGTTCATTATATGGACCTGAATTTGCAACAGTATTAAAAGTAACAGCACCAGTTATACCACAACCCATTGCAATTCTAGTTGCATTAAAGCTAGCAAAGTTATCGCCAGGTACAAGAGGTGAATTAGTACTTGTAGGTAATGCACTGTTAATTGTATAAACGCCACCTGGTAAAGAAGGAACTACTTTTAATTTAACTGAATCAGAATAAACTGTTACGCCTCCGCAAGTTATTGCACAACGGTAATAACCTGTTGTATCTGCATTAATTGTTGTATCTGGTGTTGCTTTTGGATTACCTACATTGGTATAAGTTCCTAATAAAGTATTAGAACGTTGCCATTGGAAAGTTTGCCCACTACCAAATTGGCCTAAAGTAACATTTAAAGCTACTGGTGTGTTTTGGCATGTACTATCTGGTAATATTTTTGTAGGACCAGCTACTGGAGGTACAGTACAAATTGGAGCAGTAAATTCATAAGCTCCCATATCTGGTGTAGTAGCACTTCTTACCACATTATTAATATCATCAGGAACTAGCCCTGCTAATGCTTTATTATCAATTGCAGCATTTACAGGTGCATAATCTCCAACAAATGAATTACTGAACACAGGGTTAAAGTTTAAGCTTGCTAAATCTTGAGAAGTAGCAGTTACCCATGTAAGCATTGTTTGCCTGTTTGCACCATTAAATCCAATGTAATGGTTAGAAGCATTAGTAATAAAATAGTTATTGTAATCGCAGAAAGGAACTGTAGCATTAGAAGTAGCATAAATACAATATTTAGGGCCGATACCTGTTCTTGTAACAGAAACTATATTATTGTAGAATATAATTCCAGAAGATGCTCCTGTTTGGTTGTAACCTCTTGTAGTTATAGATGCAGTTGTAGTAGAAGTAATATTATCTAAAGAGATAGTATTATGCATCATTTGTAAACTATTGGTATTGCTATTTAATATTCCATTTTGATTTCCATTACCTTCACTTGCTGCTACAACATTATTAGTGATGACATAATCATTACCTGCAGAAGGGCTAGAAGCATTAAAGTGAATACCATTGAAAGTTGCTGTATTAGTTGGCATTGCTTTAAATACTTCATAAATTTTATTTTTTGAGATTATAGGCCCATTGTTTTGTGCACTAAACACAATACCATTTACTGTGGTTGCAGTGTTGGTACGAGTTGGACGTGTAATCACATTTTTTTCAATAACTGAATTATAACTGGCAATAACATGAATACCATCTGTGTAGAAATCTTTAATAGTATTGTTGGTAATTCTATTAAACCCATTTGCACCGCCAGAGAAAGTAGCAGTAAGTGTAATACCATACATACCACCATTTACAGTATTGGAATCAATAATATTACCATCGCATAAAGCAGTTGTTGTTCCTGTACCTATTGCATTGTTATCGGCACCACTAATTACAATACCAGCATAGTTTGCAGAGGTTGCAGTTGCGTTTGTATTAACAGTACATTTACGAATAGTATTTGAATCCGCATCCTGTGTAATGTGAAAGCCAAAACCATAAGTGCCACCACCAGCATTTACCACTAAACTGTCAAATACAAAAAATTTCGTTTTCTTAAGTTTTATAACTGCTCTTTCATTTGCATTGTTGGTATTGAAACTGATGGTTTCGCCATTGCCTTTAAATGTTATAGTATTGGTAGCACTAGACCCAGGTACTAATCCATTTACAATTAATTGCTCGTTGTAAGGACCAGAACCTGCAACTACATTAAACACAACAGGTGCAGATATTCCACAGTTTAAAGAAGCATAAGCATCCGCAAAACTATTAAAATTAGTACCCGGTGGCCATGTAGTTGGTTGATTTTTATTAATTGTATAATTACCACCAGGAATTGGTGGGCTTGTTACTGTTACAATATTTGATGTATCAGCACCGCCACCAGTAGCTGTACAAGTAACAATTATACGATATTGGCTTGTTGTAACCTGTGTTGTAGTTAAGGAAGGGAATGTATCATTTACTGGACTTGTCCATGTAGTTCCACCATCTGTGCTAACTTGCCATTGATATTTTAAACCAGAGGCTGTAAGGTCAATACCTGCAGAGGTTAAATTAATGGGTACACCCACACAACCAGTTAAAGGCGTAGCACTTACTGTGCCAGCATTAGGAATACCTGAACATGGTGTTAAAGATATTACTTGTAAATTATAATCTTCTACCTCTCCATATGTAACACTTGAACATGGTGTAAAAGCTGCAGATGAAAATACACATCTTACTCTCATTCTTTTAATACCAGGAATTGTGCTAACTGGCACTGTAAAATTACCTGTAATAACACTACCAGCTGGAGTTGTAGTTGCCGGGTCATACACATTTTCTCCAGCATCATCAAAATCTCCATCATTGTTATAATCCACCCATATTTTGTATCCTTCAGTCCAAGAAGGGTCGCTTGTTATTGAAAAATTTACAACTCCACCTTGCGTTGTTGAGTGGGTCATGGTGTTATAAAAAGTATAACCTGCAGCCCCACCACCACAACCAGAGTTGTTATTGGTAATGTTAGTAATACCACCAGTTGTTGAAAAAGAAACTATCTGGTCATCTACGCATCCAGTAGTATATAAACCTGTAGTACAATAAGTTTGGGCTTTTGTACTTAAAGTTGCAATGGTAGCAAATGCAAACAAAAATAAACTTTTAAAGAACGAGGGGGTGTAGCAATTTCTCATATTAATTCAAATTAAAAATAAGTATGGTTTTAAGCTAATTATAGTTTTAACAATGCTTCTCAATTATATTCTTGTAGAGATAAGCTTATTAATTCTACTTCCTTTAGTTTTTGGTTTTATTTAGGAGCCGCTAAATTAATGTTATATTCAATACATAAACAGTAATTTTTTTTAAAAAATCATAATTAAGAGACATTTATGTCATAAAAGGCTGCTTTAATATTAAATTAGTTATTCAGTATTTATAAATATTATTGTTTAATAAAATATAAAAGCCTTAAATTTTAAAGGCTCCCTTAGTTGGGAGCCTTTAAATTAATATTTTGTAAACTTAAATACTGCAGTTTCGCAGCCATTGTTGCATATTGCTTTTATTAAATATGCACCCTGGCTTAGTCTGCTAA
>Ga0268298_10002327_pt1 | contig 20868 bp, 21 predicted proteins | sample WWTPWeurt_MetaG_FD_194462 | JGI IMG/M metagenome (GOLD analysis project Ga0268298, IMG submission 194462) | Activated sludge microbial communities from WWTP in Nijmegen, Gelderland, Netherland - WWTP Weurt | ecosystem: Engineered > WWTP > Aerobic digester > Activated sludge | place... | reverse complement strand
ACTTCCATCTAGGGTAAGTATCTCGGTGTCCTGGGTGTTGTCGCTCTGAGCGTTCATCCCTCGTGTATGCCTCCAAGGCGGCTGCGAGTTATCGAGTCTATGGTTCGGTTCCCTCATCCCGCGGGAGAAAGGGAGTTTGTAGGATTCTAGCTCTTAGTTTGGCCCGCCAGGCGGCGGAAACCGCTCCTCCCTCCACGAAAAAGCCGGTGATCCGAGAGACGGTCGGACCGGGTCTCAAGTGCCACCCAAGGCCCCCCTGGCTTTCCTCGCCTCATCTAATTCCCGCCGCAGGCTCGTATTCTGGAGCGTCAAGCGGTTGATTTCGGCTTCCAGTTGCGCCACACGCTTTTCCCATAAGCGATGCATCTCGTTACCCTCCTCCTGATAGCGTTCCTCGGCGTCCCGCAAGGCCTCCGTGAGTTGGGCAATGCGCATCTCGGCCTGTTTGAGCGTGCGCTGCCATTGGTCCGCGTCACCATTGTTCCGGGGTCTGAAGTCGCGGTTGTCGGGGCGGCTGCGTGCCGCCGCCAGTGCCTGGGACCATTGTCTCCGCTCCATCAGATACTGTCTTTGCAGGCGATCGAAATTTTCTTTCGCCGCAAGCAGTTTGGTCTCCACATCGGTCACCGGTGTTTCGGCGGTCAGCGGAGGGGGTGGATTGCCGGCCTGGGTCGGCGCCAACGCAGGAGGCGGCGGTTGGGGCTGGACAAGTTCCCGTTGAAAGCCCCTGACCCGGTTCAGACCTCCGCTCAGCACGGCCACGCTGATGCCCCGTTCGGTGAGGAGAAAGCCGGCGGCGGTACTGGTGCTTTCGTCCTCGCAGTAGGCGATGTAATGACGATCCGGATCCAGACTCGAGGCCTGATAGCGCAGCAGATAGAAAGGAAGGTTGATCGCCCCCGGGAGATGGGCCTGGTTGTATTCATCCTGGGGACGGACATCGAGCCAGATGGCCCCGCCGTCAACCTGTTGCTTGGCCTCGGCATAAGAAACGACCCGGGACAGGGGCCGTTTGACCAGCTCGAGAAAATCCTTCTTACTCAGGCGCAGCAATATCCCGTCCGTAAGCATCCTGACGCTGCAATTGCGTGGGTTACCGGAGATCAGGGCATCCTCGCCGAAACTGGTACCGGAGCCCAGTCTGGCCACTTCGGTATCCTGTCCCCCCGGGGTTGCCGTACGGGTCAGGCAGCAGGTGCCCTGGTTGATCACATAATAAAAATCCCCCGGATCGCCCTGCCGGAAGATCAATTCGTCCTTTTCCACCACCAATTGCTGCATCCGCAGCATGGCACCCTGGATATTAGCCGCCGGGATCATCTGGAAGACCCGGGATTGCAGGAGTTGGGACATCCAGTCGCTCGCGCTGTTCTGGACCTCGTCGACCCGGTAGTCCTCCTCGCTGAGGTAGCCGGCCAGGAGATCGTTCAACAACCAGGTATCGATCCGGACCAGGGTCACGGCGGCCTCGACCCGTCCGCTGAAGCGTCGGGGGAACTGATGGGCCAGGGGATAACGCGCCGTATCGCTGCTGGCATTGATGGATTCCACCACCTCTTTTCCCGACAGGAGGCTGACACTACCGCTGAGCAGGTAGATATGGTGATGGTCGATATCCCCTTCGCGGAACAGGAGTTGCCCTCTGACCGCCGTCTCGATGGGGAGTTGTTTTACCAAGCGTTCAAAGGCGGGGGTGGGGAGCCGGTTGAGGGGCACCAGACGGCGCAACTGCCCCATCTGCACCTCGCTTGGAAGGGATGGATTCATGCTTGATCCGCCTCAGGGGTTTGAGTCGAAAGGACTCTCCTATTCAACGCCAAGAATCTCGACCGCCTCCTCGTCACTTCGGAGGAGGTGATGTTGCTGGATGGGTATGAGTATCACCGCAACGTGAACTTTGGCAACGGTGGCGTCGGTTGCCGCCAACTTCGAGCCGCATTTTGGGTGGTTTTGGAAAGTCGTGGCAAGAAGGTTGAAGAAGGGATGTGATCAGGGTTCCAGCCGACCTTCGTATCTCCCCTGGGCATCGTACAGGCGGCCTTGTTCGTCCATCCTGCCGAGATAGCGTCCCTGGGCATCGTAGCGGCGGCCGGAGGCATCCGTCTGACCCAGGTAGCGTCCCTGAGGGTCGTAGCGGCGACCCTGTTCATCGCGACGTCCGAGATAGCGCCCCTGGGCATCGTACTCCCGGCCCGAATCATCCTCTTTCCCTTGATACTTCCCCTGCTGGTCATAGAAACGCCCGCTGTCCTCCTTTTTTCCCAGGTAACGGCCATGCTCATCATACCATCTCCCCGCACTGGCCCGGGGATCGCCGGGATGGAGACCGGGAGCGGCCTCAGCCGAGCCGATCGGAACAGGACCCGGAAGGCACAGCCAGGACCAGACCGCCAGAATCGCCAGACAAAGCTGTCGCCAAACCGGCCCCAAAACAGACTCCGGATCCGCTGCCCGACCGCTCAAACGCCGACGGGCGGGATTTTCAGACCCGCCGGAGGGTTGGCCGGTGGTGTCGGCTTGGCGCTGGGGGGAGGCGATCCCGACTCGTTGCCGCGCCCATCCCAGCGGCCTTCGAGGATAGCTTTAATTTGCTCCCAGTTGAGGGTCTCATGGGCGAGCAGCGCGGCCGCCAGTTTGTGCAGGGTATCCATGTGCGCCATCAACAGCTGTTGGGCCCGATTGTAGTTACGATCGATGATGGCCCGCACTTCGCGGTCGATCGACTCTTCGGTCGCCTTGGATTGGGCCCGATGACGGGTCACCGCGCCACCGAGAAAGATCTCCTCGTCTTCGTCTTCATAGGCCATGGGACCCAGGTTGTCCGAAAGACCCCACTTGGTCACCATCCCCCGGGCCAGGCTGGTGGCACGCTGGATATCGTTTTGGGCGCCGGTGGTGACCGCATCGGGTCCGAAGATCAGGGTCTCCGCCAACCTCCCGCCGAACAGGCAGGTGATCTGGCTTTCGATGCGACGGCGGCTGGAACTGTAACGATCCTGCTCCGGCAGAAAGAGCGTCAGTCCCAGGGCGCGCCCCCGGGGGATGATGCTGACCTTGTGCACCGGGTCTTGCTCCGGAACAAGAAAGCCCAGAATGGCGTGGCCGGCCTCATGATAGGCCGTGAGGCGCTTCATCTCCTCGCTCATCACCAGGCTGCGGCGCTCAGCCCCCATCAGGACCTTGTCCTTGGCCCGCTCGAACATCTCCATCGACACCTGGTGCAAATTCTGTCGGGCGGTGAGAAGCGCGGCCTCGTTGACCAGATTGGCCAGATCCGCCCCGGAAAATCCCGGCGTTCCCCGGGCGATGACCCGGGGTTCGACGTCCACCGCCACCGGCAGCGCCCGCATGTGCAACCGCAGAATCTGTTCCCGTCCGAGAATATCCGGCAGGCCGACCACCACCTGGCGATCGAAACGCCCAGGACGCAGCAGGGCCGGGTCCAGGACATCCGGCCGGTTGGTGGCGGCGATGACGATGATGCCCTCCTTGCCCTCGAAACCGTCCATCTCGACCAGCAACTGATTCAGAGTCTGCTCGCGCTCATCATGTCCCCCGCCGAGACCGGCACCCCGCCGTCGGCCCACGGCGTCGAGTTCGTCGATGAAGATGATGCAGGGGGCCTGCTTTTTCGCCTGTTCGAAGAGATCCCGCACCCGGGAAGCCCCCACGCCGACGAACATCTCGACAAAATCCGAACCCGAGATGCTGAAAAAGGGCACCCTGGCCTCGCCGGCAATGGCCCGGGAAAGCAGGGTCTTCCCCGTTCCCGGCGGGCCCACCATCAGCACTCCACGAGGGATGCGCCCGCCGAGTTGGCGGAACTTGTCGGGGTCGCGCAGAAACTCGACCAACTCACCGACCTCCTCCTTGGCTTCATCCACCCCGGCCACATCGGCAAAGGTGACCTTCACCTCCCCTTCGGCGTGATGCCGGGCCCGACTCTTGCCGAAAGAAAAGAGCCCTTTCGGGTTCCCTCCGTCGAGACCCCGGCGCATGAACCAGAACCAGACACCGATCAGGATCATGAAGGGGAGCCAGGAGGCCAGGATACTGAGCAGGATACTGGGTTTTTCCGGCGGTTTGACGTTGATCAGCACATCGTATTGGAGCAGGTCGGCTATTAGCTCGGGATCTCCGGGGTCCAAGGTGACAAAGTAGGAACCATCTTGCCGCCGCCCACGAATGAGATCTTCGTCGATGAAAACCTGAACAACCTCCTGCCGTTGGACTTCCTCAATGAATTGAGAATAGTTGATGCTTCCGGTGTTGCGGTCGCTTCCGTGATCACTGCCCAGCAACACGGCTAGGAGCACCAGGGCCAAAACAAACCCCAGAACAAAACCAAGTCTGAGGGAACTCATACACTTACCTCCACATTGGCCGGTTCGGCCCGGTTGCAACCCGTCAGCGAAGGCACGACGGACGCCGTTCTCTCGCCCAGAGGGTGGATACACTACCATCTTTGTGGGGACGAGACCGAAGATTGCCAAGGTCGGAATGGCTCCGCTGGAGCGGTGGGAGGCAAGGCCCGGGCGGTTCAGCATGTATGGTCCTGGGTTTCGATCATCTGATCGGATTAGCGAGGTACCTTAGCCAATATGTGTTGGCTCTTCCTGCGTTTCGGACGGTTCGCCCCTCGCGACCCTGGACGCATTGTGTAACCGATTGTTTTATCTTGCTTTCCCCTCCCCCCTTTTGATCAAGCTGTCCGAAACGCAGGAAGAGCGTATGTGTTTAGAAGCTGTTTGGAAACCCTCGCCTCCCGGGCATCGAGCGAAAAGGCCCGATTTTTGTTCTCCTATTAGCAATAAACTAAGATTAAAAGCCTGGATTGTTCTCTCTGTAAGAACGATAATCGCAGGCACAGACCTTGGCCCCGAGGCGTGGAGGCTGTAACGAGACTTTCCAAACAGCTTCTTAGAAAAAGCTGTATTTCAACAGCAGGCGGAACGAACGTCCGTCCTGGGGGATGCTGGTGATGGGAAGTTGGGCGGCGCGGGCGGGATCGGCATAGTTCTTGTCCAGCAGGTTATAGCAAGATGCGGAAAGATCCAGATTTTTCCACAGATTCATCGAGGTCAGGGTGAGGTTCACCAGTGGGTAGGCGCCGACCTCGCCCCCCTCCGGTGTATCGCGAGGCCCGACGAGCTGTGCCTCCAGGCCGAGGCGCCAGGGGCTTTCCCACAAGGGCAGGGTGTAGTTGAACTTGGCCAGGTAGCGCGGCGCGTCCTCCAGGGTGGCCCCGGTATTCTCATCGGTAACATGCTGCAGGGTCAGGCTCGCCCGCAACCGCTGGCGTCGGGCGGACTGCCATTCCACGGCGGTCTCGATGCCGCGAGAGAGATATTCGCCGCCATTGATGGTACGAGCGGGATCCACCGGGTCCAGAATGATGGCCGCATCGAATCTGGTATAGAACCCTCGCGTCGTCAGCTTGAGGGCGGTCGAAGGGAAATATTCCGCCGCCAGTTCGGTTGATTTGATGCGTTCCGGGCCCAGATCGGCGACGATCACCCGCGGCGGGATGACATAGCCGATCTCGGTGGCATCCGGTGCCCGGAAGGCGGAGTTGTAGAGCAGCTTCAGCGCCAGTCGGGGATGCGGCTTGTAGATGGCCGCCAGACGGGGATTGAACACCTGGTCCGAGTTCGAGAAGCGCCCCCGCACTCCTGAGCTTTCATCGGTCAATCGTCCATCGGAGCGGTAATGATCCCAACGTCCGCCGACATGGAACATCAGGTTTGGAGTCGGACTGATCTCGTCGTGCAGATAGAGGCCCCAGCGCATGGAATCCCCCTGCTGTCTGTACCACAGGAACGGACTCGGAGTCGCATCGTAGTTTTTGTAGTGCTGACGGATGTCCCACTGGGCGTCGATCCCGGCGACGATTCTTTGCCGCTCAAAGCCGAGATAGTCGAAGAGCAGATCGGTCCCCAGCCATTTCCCCTCGATGGCGTCGTGATTGAGGGTGCCTGGGTCCGACAGATAGCGGTAGTCGTTGAGAAAGGCATAATCGCCGAAGGTGAAGTGGAAGGCGTGTTTCAGCTTGTCCGTCGTCTTTCCACTATGGCCCAGGCTGAACAGGAGTTCCTGATCCGAGAGTTGGGCGCCCGGATCATTGAACAGGGTCTCGTAGGGGGCCGTGGGTACCTCCTTTTCCCGTTTGCTGGCCCCGAGATGCAGGGCAAGATCCCCGTACCTCGCCTTGCCGAAAAACTTGGAGATACGTTCCGCATCGAGATCATGGGCGATACCCTGGGCTCCTTCACCATGCTCGGGAAAACGCAAATCCCCTCCCCTTCGCTCGGCATGGGAGGCAGAAACCAACATATCCGCCTCCTGGTTGATGTGGGCATCGAGTCGAACCAGTCCTCGACTGGCCCTCTCACTGCCGACATCGGCGATAGCCTCGGCGGCGGAAGCGGCGGCATAGCCCTTGGTGATGACATTGACCACGCCAAGCAGGGCGTTATTGCCGTAGATCGAGGAACCGGGTCCGGCGACGAACTCCACCCGTTCGATCAGCTCTGGCTCCACCGGCAACATGCCCTCGATAAAGCCCTGACTGAACATGTTCTCGTTCAGGCGTTGGCCATCCAGCAATACCAGTATCCGCTGATTGAAGTCGCGGAAATTGAACCCGCGCACGCCCAGATACTGATAGCTGCGATCGTAGCTCAGATGCAGGCCGGGGATCGAACGCAGTATCTCCCCCAGGGTACGGTAGCCGTAGGCGCGGATATCCTCGGCCGTCACTACGGTGACCGTAGCCGGAGCATCGACGATCTTTTCGGAGATTTTCGAGCTGGTGCTGACCTCCAGCGACAGCAGATCCTCGATATCCAGGGCCAGCAGGTCGGCCTCCGCCTTTTCCGACCTCGCCACCTCGGCCACGCCCATCAGGGCGATGGCGCCGAGGAAAAGCAGGCGTCCGAGCCGGCTTCCCACAGCCGAGGATCGCCCGGCGAAACCCGCTCGCGAAGCGGGATCGGCCGCGGTCGAATGAGCGAAACCATTAGCGAGTCTAAACATTTCCCCGCCCAGAGGAGCCCGGTCTACCTTCCCCCTGTTCCTGCCACGGCATTCCACCAAGTACAGGCGGGAAGAGAAGGTGGATCTCGCCTCCTACAATGATAAAAATTCTTCAACTCTAACCTGTTGAGTGGATATTTATTATAAGCTTGATCGCTGACTCCCGGTTTCTTTCCGGGTTGTGTCCTTGCCCCTACCGAGAAAAGGAAAATGGTTTGGGCCCCTTCGTTCGCTACCCCAGTGTCATTCAACCTCTGTTGTTGCTTGGGCTGTGCTTGGCGCTGAACGCAACGGCCTTTTCTGGAGAAGCGGGCTCACGGGCGGAATACGAACTCAAGGCCGCCTTTTTGTTCAACTTCTCCAGGTTTGTCGTCTGGCCCCAAGAACAAGCGGAACGGGATTTTTTCATCTGCGTGCTGGGCCGGGACCCCTTCGGTGTCCATCTCGAAGCCCTCGCCGGTAGAAAGGCCGCGGATCGGCACATCCGCGTCCTGCGCGCCGCCTCCATCGCCGAAGCGCAGGGCTGCCAGATCCTCTTCATCGCCGGCGACAGCACCGACGAGGTGGTCAGCCTGGTCACCTCCTTCAAAGGTCGGCCTATCCTCAGCGTATCCGACCACCAGGGTTTCGCCCTCGGCGGCGGTATCATCGAGTTGGTTCAAGATAAAGAGCGGCTCGGTTTCGAGATCAATCTGGAGGCCGCCCGCCGGAACGGCTTGGACATCAGTTCCAAACTGCTGCAATTGGCGCGCAAGGTCTATCTGAACCGTTCTCCCTAGGGAAAGAAATTGATCCGCATCATCTAATTCATTGACGGCAGAGGAAATGAATTCACAACTCCAGGCCAATCTTTACAATGGGAACCCGGACTCGATAACTAACCCACCAAGCTGGAGCTGCAGCGATGACCGATATGCAAAATCCCGAATTTCTTGAATTCAACGGACAGAACCTGCGCACGGATGAGCTTCTGCGGGAGTTTACCCACCTCTCCCAGGACAATCAGAGGTTGCGCGCCGACAAGAGAAAGGCTCTGGCCGTCTATCGTGAAGAAGAAGAACTCAAGCCCTACCAGGCCGAATTGATTCGGATGCAACAGCATCTCGAAGAGACCCGTCGCCGCATGATCATCGTCTTCGAGGGCCGTGACGCCGCTGGCAAGGGCGGCACCATCCGTCGCGTCACCCGTTACATGAACGTCAAGCACTATCGGGTCGTGGCGCTCGGTAAGCCCACCGACGAGCAGCGCACCCAGTGGTTCTTCCAAAAGTATGTCGCCCAGTTCCCCCGCGGTGGCGAGGTGGTGATGTTCGATCGAAGCTGGTACAACCGGGCCATGGTCGAGCCGGTATTCGGCTTCTGCACCCAGCTCGAATACGAAAACTTCATGCAAGGCGTGGTCGGCTTCGAGAAGGATCTGGTGCGCCAGGGTACCATCCTGGTCAAGCTCTATTTCTCGGTGAGCAAGGACGAGCAGTCGCGCCGGTTCGAGCGGCGTCGCAATGACGCCTTACGGCAATGGAAGTTGTCGGAAGTGGACGCCCAGGCCCAGGAGCGCTGGGATGAGTTCACCAACATGAAGTACGCCATGCTCAAACGTACCCACACCACCCATGCCCCCTGGACCATCATCCGTTCGGACAACAAGCACCTGGCCCGACTGAACGCCATGAAGGTGATCCTGAACTTCGTCCCCTATGCCCGTCGCGATCCTGGCTTGGATTTCGTGCCGGATCCGGATGTGGTGGTCTCCGGTGCCCGCGAGATCGAGATGATGGACGCCCAGCGTCTCAACAGCGGCAAATTCACCGCCTAATCAGATCCCCCGGCCCGGGTCGCAGCTTCCGCCCCGGGCGACTTCGCCCAAAAAAATGCCCCGCTTTTCGCGGGGCGAGTGGCATTCTCTTCAAGCAATGGCTGGTTGGGAGACCCCCAAAGCGGAGCCCCCCCTGAGCTCAGGCGAGCGGTTGCCCGGTGCTCGGTAACAATATAAGCAAATTACTTGCCATCTCCGGCATCGGTTGCGACCCTGTTTCCCAACCCCCATATCAGCGACAAACCTTGCTCCGGGGCGGCCTGATGTCCCGCTAGCGGGCTGACTTGGTGCGCTGGATGGCACCAAGATAGAGCATGCAACCCTCCCGTCTCGCAACCTTGATCAGACCCCGATGATGGAAACCGACAGCCTTGTTCAGCTTTTCCTGATCTTTCTGGCCTGGTCCGGCTATGGTCTCATCCATTCGGCCCTGGCCTCGGTAGGCGCCAAACAATGGGTCGTGGATCACGCCCCCCGCTGGATGCCGGCCTATCGGTTGGGGTTCAACCTCCTGGCCCTGCTCTTCTTGTTTCCCCCCCTGTACCTGAGTTTCTCTTATCGGGGCCCACCCCTGTTGGTTTGGCACGGGGCCTGGGTCTGGCTGGCCCATGGCCTGACGCTGACCGCCGTTGCGGGTTTCATCTGGTCGCTACGCTACTACGATACGGCGGAGTTCCTGGGCCTCAGACAGTGGCGGGAGCGGGAAGGCCGGATCGAGGATCAGGAGCATTTGCGGATTTCCCCTCTGCACAGATTCGTCCGTCACCCCTGGTACAGCCTCGGACTGGTGATCCTCTGGAGCCGCGATCTGAACGCCGCCATGCTGCTGAGCAATCTGGTGATTTCGGTCTACTTCCTGCTCGGCTCGCGTCTCGAAGAGCGCAAGCTGCTGCGCTATCACGGCCGGGCCTACGAGGTGTATCGACAGCGGGTCCCGGCCTTGATCCCTTCACCCCGGCGGTTCCTGGATCGGGAAACCGCCCGCAAGATCCTCGAAATGGGGAAGGATGGAAATGTATAGACGAGCCAGTGTTGATAGATATTTCTTGTTTTTATAGGTTTTGTCGCTCCTCGATCGAGTCCCGGAATCGGATACGGATATCCGACCCGGGTGTCCAGAGACTTCGCCGGGGTTTGCTTTCCCGTCGGGCAACCGATATCTTTCCCTTATCCGCGACCTTCGAGCCCTCCGAGCCGCATTGGGGACCATGAGCAGCCAGCACACCAATTCCATCAGCATCTCCGTCGAGACCAGTTATATCGAGGCGGAATCTGTCCCCAGCGAGAATCGTTATGTCTTCTCCTATACCATCAGCATCCGCAATCTGGGCACCCAGCCCGCCCGGTTGCTCAACCGCCATTGGATCATCACCGATGCCAACGGCCGGGTTCAGGAGGTGCGCGGCGAGGGCGTGGTGGGTCAGCAGCCCTATCTGCGTCCGGGACAGATGTTCCGCTATACCAGCGGCACCATGATCACCACCCCGGTGGGAAGCATGCACGGCAGTTATGAGATGCTGAACGACGAAGGGGTCAGGTTCGAAGCGGAGATCCCGCCCTTTTCCCTCTCCATCCCCAAGACCTTGCACTAATCCTCCCACCACCGCCCTGCGGCGGTCTCCACGACCCTCTATGACTACTTACGCCATCGGTGATGTTCAAGGCTGCTATGACGAGTTGCAGCGGCTGTTGGATCATATCGCCTTCGATAGCGGGACCGATCGACTCTGGTTCGTCGGCGATCTGGTGAATCGCGGCCCCAACTCGGTCGGAGTGTTGCGGTTCGTCCGCGACCTGGGCAAAGGGGCGGTGGTCGTGCTCGGCAACCATGACCTGCATCTACTGGCCCTCTCCCAGGAGGCCCGTGGGATCATGCCCCAGGACCGGCTCGAAGACGTGCTCAAGGCGCCGGATCGAGATGAGCTGATCGACTGGCTGCGTCGTCGTCCCCTGATGCATTATGACAAGGCCATGGGTTTCGCCCTGTTGCACGCCGGACTACCGCCCCAATGGGATATCCCCACCGCCCTCAAATGCGCCGGGGAAGTGGAAAAGGTCCTGCGTGGCGCGGGGTTTTCCGACTTCTGCCGCGTCATGTATGGCAACCAGCCCCAACTCTGGTCGGAGAATCTGAGCGGCATCGAGCGCCTGCGTTTTACCGTCAATTGCCTCACCAGGCTACGATATTGCAGCTTCAAGGGGGAACTGGCCCTGGATGAGAAGGGCCTCCCCGGGATGCAGCGCAAAGGGAATCTCCCCTGGTTCATGATCCCTCACCGGGCCAGCCGTCAGACCAAGATTGTCTTCGGCCACTGGTCCACCCTGGGGTATCAGGCCAGCCACAACGTCTGGGCGCTGGATACCGGCTGCATCTGGGGGGGGAATCTTACCGCCCTTGAACTCGGGTCCCATCCCCAGCCCACCCATATTCCCTGTCCGGGAGGGATGCCGGCCTACAGATTCTGATCCCGCCCTTCGGGCGTCCGCTCCAGGAGCAGGAAACTGTAGGCATAGGGGTTTTTCTCGTCCGGCGGATGATCGCTGCGGGAGCGGAGTTCCCAGATTCCGGCGGCCAGCGGCGGGAACTGGGCATCGCCCTCGACTTCCCCATGCACCAACGTCATATAGAGCCGATCCGCCCGCGGCAGAAACTGCCGATAGATCTCGGCACCACCGATGATCATCACCTCGGGCGCGGGTTCCGCGGCCTGGAGCGCGGCGGCCACCGAATGTACGCAGACACAGCCTGGGGCCTGGTAACCGGGATCCCGGGTGAGGAGGATGTTGCGCCGTTCCGCCAAGGGCCGACCCAGGGATTCATAGGTACGGCGCCCCATGATGATGGGCTTGCCGAGTGTCAGGGCGCGGAAATGCCTGAGATCCGCCGGGAGATGCCAGGGCAGGCGGTTGTCGCGACCGATGACGCCGTTCTCCGACATGGCGAGGATGAGGGAAAGGATCAAGCTTTGGCTCCTGTTCGACTTGGTTCATGGCGGGCCGTTCGTCGCAGCCGCTCAGGGATCAGACACCTGTTGCGCCTCCATTTCAGGCTCCGGGCCTGGCTGGAAAATAGCCAATTTTCGTTCTTATTTCGAGAACAATACATCGCTACAAGAGATATTGTTCTCGTATTGAGAACGGAAAACCGAACCAAAGCGCCCAGGCCCGGAAGCGCCCTGACCCAAGGCCATTCGACGGGCCAGCCGTCTCCCCGTCGCTAAGGGTATGATAGATCTTGATCAGGGATAGCCGGGGAACTTTCGCTCTCCGCGTCAATCCCACCCCCCAGGGGAAAGCCGATGCAGGCGAACCTGTTTGGCCCCATCGCCCTCTGGGCAAGGCATCGGGGGCGAGGCCCAAGGCAATCAATGAGTTCAGCTCTTCACCCCGGCCTTTGTCCCCTGTTTCCGGGGAGCTGGGGACTGAAAGATGGCACCAGGATAGAAAAACGATGAACGAGTTTCTCTGGCCGATACGGGTCTATTATGAGGACACCGACGCGGCAGGGGTGGTGTTTTACGCCAACTACCTCAAATTCATGGAGCGGGCCCGTACCGAATGGCTGCGTCACCTGGGATACGAACAGGATCGTTTGCGGACAGAGGACGGCTTGGTTTTCGTCGTGACCCGGGTGGTGCTGGATTTCCAGCGCCCCGCCCGGTTCAATGACCTCCTGAGCGTGAGTGTGCGCCTCTCGACCCGGGGTCGGGCCAGTCTGAGCCTGTATCAGGAGGTGCGCGATGCACGCCGGCAGGACTTGGTTTACTGCCGCGGAGAAGTAAAGTTGGCCTGTATCGATGCGGGAAGTTTCCGGCCTCGCGCCATCCCGCCACGGCTCATTGCGGAGCTTGCCGATGACGAATGATCTGTCTTTTTTCCACCTGGTGCTCAATGCCAGTCCGGTGGTCCAATTGGTGATGTTGATCCTGGCCGGGGCCTCGGTCACCTCCTGGACCATGATCTTCGATCGCGCCAAGATGCTGAAACGGGCACGCCTGGCGGCGGATGACTTTGAACGCCGGTTCTGGTCCGGCGGAGATCTCAGCGAACTCTTTCGCGAGCTGGACCGGGAGAGCGATCAGCTCAGCGGCATGGCGGCCATCTTTCGCGCCGGGTTTCGGGAATTCCTCCGCCTGCGCAAAACCCCTGGACTGGTGCACATGGACCTGGTGCATGGTGCCCAGCGTTCCATGCGGGTCACCCTGAGCCGGGAGCTGGATGTGCTGGAGGCCAATCTTCCCTTTCTCGCCACCGTGGGTTCCACCAGCCCCTATATCGGGCTTTTCGGCACCGTCTGGGGCATCATGAACGCCTTCACCGCGCTGGGTAATGTCAAACAGGCCACCCTGGGACTGGTCGCCCCGGGTATCGCCGAGGCCTTGATCGCCACCGCCATCGGTCTCTTCGCCGCCATCCCGGCGGTGATCGCCTACAATAGGTACGCCACCGCCGTCGAGCGCCTCAACAACAGATACGACGATTTCGTCGAAGAATTCGCCACCATCCTCCAACGTCAATCCCAGGATTGATCGGACCCCGACGCGAGAAGCCACCATGGCGAGAGAAAGAAAGCGGCGTCGGCCCATGTCCGAGATCAACGTGGTGCCGTACATCGACGTGATGCTGGTGCTCCTGGTGATTTTCATGATCACCGCCCCCTTGCTGACGGAGGGGGTCAAGGTCGATCTGCCCCAGGCGGAGGCCGAGCCCGTCTCCCAGGAGCAGGACGAGCCCCTGATCGTCAGCGTCGATGCCGCCGGCAAGATGTTCGTGAATGTCGGACCGAACAAGGATAGGGCCGTCGATGCCGAGGACCTCCAGGTCCGGGTGGCGGCGGTGTTGCGAAACAAGCCCAAGACCCAGGTCCTGGTCCGCGGGGACGCCAGCGTCGACTATGGTCGGGTGGTCGCCGCCATGGTGTTGTTACAGAAGGCCGGGGCGCCCAGCGTGGGCCTGATCACCGAACCGCCCCCGCCCAAAAGGGCCAAACGTTGATGTGGGGCCTGTTTAAACGCAATCCCGGGGCTGTCTGGCGAGCTTTGGGGCTGCACCTGGCGATCCTCCTCTTTCTATTCTTCGGCGTGGATTGGCTGCGGCGTCCGGTTCCTCCGGCCCAACCCACCGATGTGGTCCAGGCCAAGATTGTGGACTCGGCCAAGGTCGAGGCGGAGGCCCAGCAGCTCAAACAGGCCGAAGACAAGCAGAAATCCGAGCGAGAGGCGGCCCGAAGACGCGAACAGGAAGAATTACGCGAGTTGAAACGTCAGCAGGAAGCCGAGCAAAAACGGCTGGCCGAGATCGAGCGTCAACGCCGTGAACGGGAAACGCAGGAACGTCAGCGACGGCTCGAAGAGCAACGGGAACAGGAAGAGGATGCCAGGCGACTCGCCCAGTTGAAGAAAGAGCAGGAACAGATGGAGCGGCAGCGCAAGGATGAAGAGCGGCGGCTGGTCGAAACCCAGAAGCAGCGCGAGGCCGAGGAACGACAGCACCGGGAGGAGCAGGCCAAACGCCGGGCCGAAGAAGAAGCTAGAAAAGAGGCTACCGAGGAGGCGAGGAAAAAGGCCGAAGCCGACGCCAAACGCAAGGCGGAAGAGACTGCCAAAAAAGAAGTCGCCGAGGAAGCCAGGAAAAAGGCCGAAGCCGACGCCAAGCGCAAGGCGGAAGAGACTGCCAAAAAAGAGGCCGCCGAGGAAGCCAGGAAAAAGGCCGAGGCCGACGCCAAGCGCAAGGCGGAAGAAGCCGCCAGAAAAGAGGCCGCCGAGGAGGCGAGGAAAAAGGCCGAGGCCGACGCCAAGCGCAAAGCGGAAGAGACCGCCAAAAAAGAAGCCGCCGAGGAAGCCAAGAAAAAGGCCGAGGCCGACGCCAAGCGCAAAGCGGAAGAGACCGCCAGAAAAGAGGCCGCCGAGGAAGCCAGGAAAAAGGCCGAGGCCGACGCCAAGCGCAAGGCGGAAGAAGCCGCCAGAAAAGAAGCTGCCGAGGAAGCCAGAAAAAAGGCCGAAGAAGACTTGAAGCGGCAGGTGGCTGAGGAAGCCAAGAAAAGGGCCGAGGAAGAAAGCAAAAAACAGGCGGCTGAAGAGGCTCGGCGCAAGGCGGAGGAAGAGACCCGGAAAAAGGCCGAGGCCGACGCCAAGCGAAGAGCAGAGGAGGAACGGCGGGCCCGAGAGGAGGCCCTGGAGGCCCAGTTGGAGGCGGAACACAACAGCCGGGAGACGAATCGCTATGTCGGGGCGATCAAGAATCAGATCCAACGCCATTGGTTGCAGCCACCTAACCTCGATTCCAGGTTGAAATGCACCCTGCTGGTACGACTTTTACCGACAGGAGAAGTGATTTCCGGCAGCGTGCGCATCACCCGCAGCAGCGGTCAGCCGGGCTTCGACCGCTCGGTGGAAGCGGCCGTTTACAAGGCTTCGCCTTTGCCGGTCCCCAGAGGGGGTTTGTTTGAGTCCTTCCGGGAACTGGAACTGGTATTCGATCCTGGAAAATGAAGATGAAAGGCGGTATCTGTTCCGTTAAGCGATACCGGGCCTGAGGCCAAAATAAGGTCATAATTAAGACATTCTTATAGTTATAAAGAATATGATAAGAAAATTACTATTCGTTATTCTGGAAACGGAGAGGATTCTCTCCAACCGCCTCGAACATCCGTCGAGAAGGGGAAGCACAAGATGAAACGCCTGTTCTGTATTCTGCTCGGCTTCTGGTTTTCCGCCCGGTTGCTCGCCGCTCCCTTGACCATCGAGATCACCGAGGGCGTGGAAGCGGCGCTCCCCATCGCCATCGTGCCCTTTGCCGGTTCCACGGGCGGTGCCCAGAATCAGGACCTGGCGGCGGTCATCGACAGCGATCTGGCCCGTAGCGCTCGCTTCAAGACCATGCCGCGTGGAGATATGATCAGCCAGCCTCACGAATCCGCCGAGGTCGACTTTGCCGACTGGCGCAAGCTCGCCCAGGACTTCCTGGTCGTCGGCAAGCTGTTACCCTCCGGGGCGGGTCAGTACAGCGTGCAGTTTCAACTCCTCGATGTCTACCGGGGCGAGCAACTGCTCGGCTGGGGCAGCATTCGCGCCACCGACGCCAATCTGCGTAGCGTCGGTCACCAGATCGCCGATCTCATCTACGAAAAACTCATCGGTGAGCCCGGCATCTTCAATACCCGGATGGCCTATATCACCTCGGTCCGTCAGGCGGACGGGAGCCGGGTCAATGAACTCCGGGTGGCGGACGCGGACGGCTTCAATTCCCAGACCATCGTCCGTTCCAAGGAACCCCTGTTGTCTCCCGCCTGGTCACCGGATGGTCGGCGTCTGGCCTATGTGGCTTTCGATAAAGGTCAACCCGGGATCTACGTGCAGGAGGTCTATACCCGCAAGCTCGACCGCATCGCGGCCTATCCGGGTATCAACGGGGCCCCCTCCTGGTCGCCGGACGGACGCAAGCTGGCCATCACCCTGTCGAAGGACGGCAATCCGGACATCTTCGTGATCGATATCGCCAGCCGTCAGTTGACCCCGGTGGTGAGGCATTCGGCGATCGACACCGAACCCGTCTGGTCCCCGGACGGACGCAACATCGTCTTCACCTCGGATCGGGGCGGCGGCCCTCAGATTTACCGTACCCCAGCCGATGGCAGCGGTGGCGTCCAACGTCTGACCTTTGAAAACAGTTACAACGCCACCGCCAGGTTCTCGCCCGACGGCAAGTATCTGGCGCTGATCACCCGCGTCGATGGCCGCTTCCGGGTCGGGGTGATGGACCTCTCCGCCGGCAAACTGGAGTTGATCGGTCAGGGTCCATTGGACGAATCCCCGAGTTTTGCCCCCAACAGCCGCATGATAATGTACGCGGGGAAGGAAGCCGGCCGGGGTGTGTTACAGGCGGTGTCCGTCGACGGGCGGGTGCGCCAGCGCTTGGCCTTGACTGGTGGTGACGTGCGCGAGCCCGTCTGGTCACCGGCAAAGAATCATTGACAGCTTATCGAAGAGGAGACGTTGACCCATGCCTAGGCCTTCCTTATTGAAATTCATGCCACTTCTGGCGCTGTTGGCGATCCAGCTCAGCGGTTGCGAATCGACCGCCAGCAAGGATGGGGATGCCCTGGCACCCGTGACCGATGTCGGCGGCAGCGGGCCCGGCGCTCGCCACAGCGGCTATGGTCTGGATGGCGGTCAGGGTTACGATGACGGCAGCCGTCTTTCCGGGCCTGGTGGCCGCGAACTCTCCGGCGGCGGCGGCGGGGATCCTGCCTTGAACGATCCCGGCAGCCCGCTGTACAAAAAGGTGGTGTATTTCGAATACGACAGCTTCGAGATCCTACCCGAATATCGCGATCTCATCCGCGCCCATTCCCAGTACCTGGCCTCCCACGGACGCACCCGTGTCACCCTGGAAGGTCATGCGGACGAGCGGGGCTCGCGCGAGTACAACATCGCCCTCGGCGAACGTCGTGCCGAGGCGGTCAAGCGTTTGATGGCGGCCGAAGGGGCCTCATCCCCTCAATTGCGGACCATCAGTTACGGCGAGGAACGACCCGTGGTCACCGGATCCGGCGAAGAGGCCTGGGCCTTGAATCGTCGGGTCGAACTCGTGTACGGCAATTAGCCCCACCTGGAGATCAGCATGCGGATCAGCTTCAAGGTTCTCATCCCCCTGCTGGCGCTCTCGACGGCCCAGGCCGCCGGCGTGCCGGATATCGAGGCCAGATTACAACGTCTGGAAAATATCACGCGCAGCCAGAACCTGGGGGAGATCGTACTGCAACTTCAGCAGCTCCAGCGCGAGGTGCAGCAGTTGCGGGGCGAACTCGAAGAGCAGAGATACGCCGTCGAGCGCTTGCAACAGTCCAACACCGAGCCGAGACATCCGGATGTCGGCCCTCGTGCGCCGCGGGAGATCCCGCCGGCCACCTCACCCCTGGTGCGTGAACGTGAAATCCCACCTCCCTCACCCCTCGGACGGGAGCGCGACTATGCCCCTCCCGCCCCTGTTGGACGGGAGCGGGAATATTCGAGCCAATTTCCGCCTTCCCGCGAGCGGGAGACACCAACCCCCCTTCCCTATTCGACCCCGGCGCCGGTGCCGGAGCGGGTTTCGGGTCCAGGGGTGATCACCCCGGCCCTGCCGCCCCCCGAGCCGCCACCGACGGCGCGTAGCGGCGGTTCCCAGGAAGAGGCGGACTATCAAAAGTCCTTCGACCTGCTCAAACAACGACGTTATGGCGAGGCCAGAAGCGGCTTTCAGGACTATCTCCAACGCTATGCCGGGGGTCGCTACGCCGACAATGCCCAATACTGGTTGGGCGAGATCGGCTACGTCGAGCGGAATTTCGATCAGGCGCAACGGGACTTTCAACGGGTGTTGGACCTCTATCCCCAGAGCGCCAAGGTCCCGGGGGCCCTGTTGAAACTCGGCTATATCCTCTATGAACAACAACAGTGGGCGCGCGCCCGGGAGATGCTGGAGCGCTTGCTCAAGCAATACCCGCAAGCGACCGAGGCCAAATTGGCCGCCAACCGACTCGACAAGATGCGTCAAGAAGGCCGTTAGTCGCCCCGGTTCTCCGTTCGTGGTGAGCCTGGCGAACCATGAACGGAGACTGGGCTCCAGGGAGCCAGGCTTTCATCCTTCGACCACAAGCCACCAGCCCGATTCATGTCGCTACCAGACGCCATTCCAGGTGTATCCGCCTGGATCACGGACAGCGTGCCGCGGGTGGCCGAGCTTCCCCTGGCCGGGGGGCCGGTACCGGATGTCTACAGCCTGGCCAGATGCGGCCTCCTACCCGAGGCCGCACTCTGCCTCTCCCCCAACTGCGACCCCCGCCCGCCGGGAACGGCGATTGACCTCCTGGTGATCCACAACATCAGCCTACCGCCGGGGGAATTCGGCGGTCCCTGGATCGAGGATCTGTTCCACAACCGCCTGAACCCCGAGGCCCACCCCTACTTCCGCGACATCGCCGATCTGCGGGTTTCCTCCCACCTGCTGATCCGCCGCGGCGGCGAACTCCGGCAGTATGTGCCCTTCACCCTGCGCGCCTGGCATGCCGGGCTGTCGAACTTTCAAGGACGGGAAGGCTGCAACGACTTCTCCATCGGCATCGAACTCGAAGGCACCGATGACCTCCCTTACACCGAGCGGCAATACGAGGTTTTGGCCTCGGTTACGCGACGTTTGCTCACGGCCTTCCCCGGCCTCACCCCCGAACGCATCACCGGCCACAGCGACATTGCCCCGGGGCGCAAGACCGATCCCGGTCCCGCCTTCGACTGGGCGCGCTACCTGGCCCAGATTTCTCCTCTGGAGCCGAGATGACCGCCACCACCCTCGATCTCATCCGTCACGGCCTACCCGAAGGCGGGACACGCTTTCGCGGCCAGCGCGACGACCCCCTCAGCGAACAAGGCTGGCGTGAGATGTGGCAGGCGGTAGACCTCAGCCCGGCGCCATGGGAGCTGATTTGTTGCTCCCCGCTACGACGCTGTCGGGATTTTGCCTTGGCGCTGGGGGAGCGACTCGCTCTGGAGGTCAAGGAGGATGCGCGTCTCAAGGAGGTCGGCTTCGGCGTCTGGGAAGGACTCACCCCGGAAGAGGCGCGCCAGCGCGACCCGGAGCTGTTCCGGGATTTTTACTGGGACCCGATCCATCGGCGACCGGAAGGGGCCGAACCCCTGGAGGCCTTCCGCGACCGGGTGGTCCAGGTCTTCGACGACATCCTGGCGGGGTATCAAGGGCGGCATATCCTCATCGTCACCCATGCCGGGGTCATCCGCACCCTGGTCGCCCATGTCCTGGAAGCCCCGCTCATCACCCTCTACCGCCTGACCCTGGAGACCGCCGGGGTTTCGCGCCTGAGGATCGACGGCGAACGCCCACCCAGTATCCTGTTCCACGGCCGCCGACGGCTGTGAGTCTGCCCGCCGCCATCCTGGTCGCCGGACTGGCTCTGGGGGTCTCCAACCCCATCCAGGTGGTGGACGATAGCGGACAGACCATCAGCCTCGAGCGGCCCGCCCAACGTATCCTGGCCCTCTCGCCCCATGGTGTCGAACTGGTGTTCGCCGCCGGCGCCGGGACCAAGCTGGTGGGGCGGGTGCGGGGTAGCAACTACCCGCCCCAGGCCCTCGGCCTGCCGGAGGTCGGCGATGCCGCCCGCATCGACCAGGAGGCGGTGCTGGCCCTGGAGCCGGACCTGGTCATCGGCTGGCACTCCGGCAACGGGGAAAGAGACCTGAGCTGGATCGCCGAGCGCGGCATTCCTCTCTACCGTAGCGATCCACCCACACTGGAGGCCATCGCCAAGAATATCGAGGATCTGGGACGCCTGGCCGCTACCTGGGAAATCGCCGGCCAAAGGGCGTCGACCTTTCGCGCGCGGCTCGATCGGTTGCGACTGAGCTATCGCCGCGACCCGCCGTTGCGGGTCTTCTATCAGCTCTGGCCCGAGCCCTTGATGAGCGCGGATCGTCGGCATCTCATCGGTCAGGTACTGGAGTTGTGCGGCGGCAGGAGTCTGTTCGCGTCCCTGCCCGGGCGGGTCGCGGTGGTAGATGAGGAAGCGGTGATCGTCGCCGCCCCGGAGGTCATGGTGATCGCCAGCGAGAGCCTTTCGGGAGCCGCGGCGGGCGAGGACTTCTCCCCGCGCCCCGCCTGGTCCGACCTCCCGGCAGTGCGGCAGCGACGCTTTCTGCGGATCGACACCGATCTCATGCACCGCCCCGGTCCCCGCCTGCTGGAGGCGGCGGAGGGGCTGTGTCAGGGCTTCGCCGCCATCCCCTGAAGGGAGCACGAGGATGTTGGAATACTTCGCCCTGCCGCCGGAAATCGGCTTGTCCAGCCTGCTCTGGCTGAGCGCCCTGGCGGGGGTGGCGGGCTGCCTCGACACCATCGCCGGCGGCGGTGGCCTGCTGACCCTGCCGGGGCTCATGATCGCCGGGCTGGACCCGGCCCAGGCGCTCGCCACCAACAAGCTCCAGGGCAGTTTCGGCACCTTCTCCGCTTCTTGGCACTTCGCG
>Ga0268298_10002326_pt1 | contig 20871 bp, 18 predicted proteins | sample WWTPWeurt_MetaG_FD_194462 | JGI IMG/M metagenome (GOLD analysis project Ga0268298, IMG submission 194462) | Activated sludge microbial communities from WWTP in Nijmegen, Gelderland, Netherland - WWTP Weurt | ecosystem: Engineered > WWTP > Aerobic digester > Activated sludge | place... | reverse complement strand
GCCTGTGCTTTATTCAATGGCTATCGGATTAATTTATGTATCGCATTACGAGGGATTCGGGCTTCCTCCGCTCGAGGCTATGAGTTGCGGAACACCGGTAGTTTACGGCAATAACAGTTCGATGATTGAGGTGGTGGGTGATACGGGATACAAAGCAAATCCGGATGATGTGAACGAGATTATGAGGCAGATGGAAGATTTGTATTTTGATACGGAGAAACGGGCGCAAAAGGCAAAAGCCTCGCTTAAAAAGTCATTCGATTTCAGCTGGTATAAAACAGTTGCCAATACTCTTAAAGCTTACGAAGAAGCTCATAATAAATATTCAGTTTAATGTGTGTAAACAGATTAATTCTTCTCTGAGATATGCCGTTAATTGATGCCTCAAATCTTATTTTAATTTCACTGCATATACCCAAAACGGCCGGTACTTCCTTTCGTAATTTATTGGTGGAAGTTTACGGAGCAAAGGCTGTAGTAAGGTTTGATGTTATCAACGGGGAAATTTATATCAACGAGCAACTGTTTTCGGGTACTGCTCTGCCCTCACATATAAAGGTAATTCACGGTCATTTTGTGTACAGCGAACTGACGGAGCGAATAAAAATACATGATCACGTAAAACGGGTCACCTGGCTAAGGCATCCTGTAAGCAGGGTGGTATCAAATTATTTTTACCTTGCCGAAATGATGAACTATTACATGCAGGAAGAAATACATCATATTGATATACTAAGTAAAATGCAGCGAACTCTTAGTGAATATGCGGCTGATGAAAAAAACCGTAACCGGATGAGTAAATTTCTCGATGGAATTTCATTAAGAGAATTTGACTTTGTAGGGTTGGTGGAGCATTTTGATGAACACCTTCAGCAGATGAGCGAAAAACTTGGCTGGCACAAACAAATAGCTCCGGTGCATTACAACGCCACCACCAAAATGAGAGAAGGAGATAAAACAGGGGATGCAGTGAAAGAGCAAATTGAACTATGGAATGACCGGGATATGGTTTTATACCGTGCCGCCTGCGACTTGTATTAACCAAGTGTTGGTTTTTCTTAGTATTTTCACGCAGTTAAAACAGGATTAAGCTGGCAAGTAAAAAGAATAACACAAATTAGTTTTTTATCGGGTGAGCAGTTTTCTCAAAAATTCTTTCTTTATTCTGCTGCTTCTGGTAGCGGCTTTTGAAGGATACTGGTATCTGAATTTACCGTATTCAAAAGCAATACCTGCGGCATTTGTTACACGAAACGAATTTAACAAACGCGCCTGGCCCGAGTTTACTTCCGGACAAAAACCCATCAATCAAAAACTGGCAGTTCTTATTGGAAACTCGCAGTCGTGCGGGTATGAATATGCATCCGATTCGTCTGTTATTTATCCGTATTTTCTTAAGAGAGATTTATACAACAGTAACATTTTACTCGAGAACTGGTCGATACGCGGTATTCGCACCACCGATATTGAAATATTAACTACAAAGGCTATGGTTAAGGGAGCCGATTTGGTAATTCTTTCACTTAACCCCACCAATTTTGATGCGCCCGAAAATATTAATCTTTCCTTTCCGAATACCGATGTGAAATTGTTGCTTTCGGACTGGGAAATTTACCGCGCCATGCAAAACAGCCTGCTCGCAAAACACCTTACTTTCGAAACATGGCTCAATATGAAGGTTACCTGCAGCAGCAACCTCATCAGGTCGCGTACACCGGTATTTACTTCCATGTCCGATGGATTAACACTAAACGACCAGATATTTTATTTTGGAAATCCAATTACCCGAAACCTGAATCCCGATTTATTGAAAACAAAAAATTTCAGAAACCGCATAAATCATAAAACAGATTTAAAAGAGATACAGGCAACCAAAGAAGCCGAATTTATTCAGCGCGTATCAACCTTTATGCAATTTTGCCGGTTTTTAAAAATGCGTGCCGAATCATTGCAGTTCAAAGGGGAAATTGTATTTGTTTGGCAGCCTATTGGTATGGCAAAGGTTCCCTATGATGATGCCCGCCTGATGAATGCATTTAATCATATTGCCTGTTCTTCAAAAGAAATAAACGGATTTACATTTTATAATCATGTGAATGCATTGCCGGTTCAGGTATTTGAAACATTTGCTCATTTTGATGCAACGGGGCATAAACTTTATGCCGGTAAATTAGCTTTATTAATAAAAAATGAACTTCAATAGTTACCTCTTTTTTGCACTGCTCATACCGGTAATTATTTTGTACCGTGTGTTGCCGTGGACTATCGGGAAGGTAATGCTCGTTATTGCTTCTTATCTTTTTTACGGTTATGCCGAACCGTTTTACCTGTTGTTACTCTTTTATTCATCGGTAGTAGATTACATAGGTGCTATCATGATTCACGATGCAAAATCGGAGGTGAGGCGAAAGATATGGTTATGGATAAGTATTGTAGGAAACCTGGGTCTGCTGCTCGCCTTTAAATACACCGATTTTATTATTGAGAATATTAATCACCTGTCAGGCGTTCTTGTGTTTTCGCCTATTGAAAAAATGCACTGGCTTCTTCCGGCAGGTATTTCGTTTTATACATTTCAAACACTCTCCTACACGGTTGACGTGTACCGGAGGCAATCGGAGCCCTGTCGAAATTTTATCACTTTCGCCCTGTACGTAGCTTATTTTCCTCAATTGGTGGCCGGACCTATTGAAAGGGCCTCTCACCTAATCAAACAAATTTCGGTAAAGCATAAAGTTGACCCTGCTTTGTTTATGAAAGGAGTAGAGCGGATACTATGGGGGCTCATTAAAAAATGTGTGTTTGCCGATCGCCTCGCTTTGTTTATTACCGAAGTTTATGCCGACCCGCAAAGTATGCCTGCTCCCATTATATGGTTAGCTATGATTGGTTTTATGATGCAACTGTACCTCGATTTTAGTGCGTACACCGATATTGCAATCGGGTTGGCCGCTTTGATGGGTGTGCAACTGGCCGAAAATTTCCGCCATCCGTTACTGGCTCGCAATCCGGTCGACTTTTGGGCACGCTGGCATATTACACTTACTACCTGGTTTAGGGATTATGTTTTTATGCCGCTCGGAGGATTAAAACGACAGCAATTAGCCAAATCTATGTTTAATATTATTCTGGTGTTTACGCTTACCGGTTTTTGGCACGGGGCAAACTGGAATTTTATTTTCTTCGGAATTTATGCCGGACTTGGCGTAGCCTTTTATCAGTACCTCAAAATTTTTTCACCGTTAAAAACCACTAAGCCTTTATTTGGAAAATCGGGATGGGGTGAGGCGCTTGCCATTTTGGCTCATTCGGTTTATATGTATGTGGGCGGTGTGTTTTTCAGAACCCCCGATTTGCCCACTGCCATGCAGCTTTATCGTGCGGCCGTAACCAACTCCGTTACTTTGCCCGCAGCTTATTTGCCTTATGCATTGCTTATAGGATTTGTGTTACTCATACATTTTATCAGAGAGAAATACAGCAACCGCATTACTTTCCAAAACATTGCTCAGCGAATTCCTTCGTGGGCTGTTAGTGCATCTTATGTGCTTATTCTAACCTATGCCGCTTACGATTATCAGGTAACGTTTATTTACTTCCAGTTTTAACGGATACGGTCGGCCGAGCGCACCAGTTCTTCATCACGCTTTATCAGCATCAGCGCCCTGAAATTGAGGTAATATAAAAAAACAAAAAGCAACGTACCAAACAGCGAACCTTTTATAGACAATGCCAGCGAAAATCCGGGAACCGAGCGGTAACCATTGGAAACGGCCAAAACATAAAGCAGGGCAAAAAGTAAAAAACTCCAGCGGCTTAGTTTAAGTTGTTTTTTGCGATCCTTAAAAGCAAAAAGAATATTTAATACATACACCGCAAGCAAAATGGCCGGTACAAGGGTGAGCCATTGCATTTCGCTGTTAATAAGGGCATGGTTGGCATCATATATCCTGAGCGAACTCAAATTGAGCGAATAAAGCTGTTGTCCGGTTTCGGCTGTGCTCCATTGCTCAAAAGTGCTTCCAAAGCACAGGGCTCCAATTATCAGCACTATTCCAAGCAGATATAAACTTTGCATACGTTGTATCATAACCTTTTTATTTTTGGCGCAAGTTACGTTAAAAGGATTATTCTATGCAATTAGGGCAATACCCAAACATTTGTACCTTTGCTGCTTCTCACACTTATCCATATGAAATCAGTTTATATTGTAGATGCTGTGCGCACTCCGGTAGCCAAATTTGGCGGAGCACTTGCTTCCGTTCGCCCCGATGATTTGGCAGCCCATGTTATTAAAGCGCTTGTGGAACGAAACCCGGGCATTCTCACTGCCGATATTGAAGATGTAGTTTTAGGGGCAGCCAATCAGGCCGGAGAGGATAACCGTGATGTAGCCCGAATGGCACTGCTGCTTGCCGGATTACCGGTGCATATTGGCGGAGTAACGGTAAATAGGCTATGTGCATCGGGGTTGCAGGCCATCATGGATGCCACCCGCGGCATTTTAACAGGCAACGGGGATGTTTATATTGCCGGAGGAACCGAAAGCATGACACGCGCACCTTTTGTGGTAGCTAAAGCAGAAACGGCTTTTGGCCGCTCGCTCGAATCGTACGATACAACCATTGGCTGGCGCTTTACCAATAAAAAACTTGCCGAAATGTATCACCCGTACAGCATGGGCGAAACAGCCGAAAATGTTGCACAGCAATGGAAAATAGCCAGAGAAGCACAGGATGCTTTTGCCTTATCATCGCAGCAAAAATACCAGGCAGCACATGCCGCAGGTAAATTTACCAATGAAATAGTACCCGTTCCGGTGCCGCAAAAAAAAGGAGATCCGTTGTTGTTTGCCAAGGATGAGCATCCGCGCTCAACCAGCATGGAAGAACTGGCTAAATTAAAACCGGCTTTTAAAAAGGATGGTTCCGTTACTGCCGGTAATTCATCTGGGATTAATGACGGTGCTGCCGCTTTATTTCTGGTGTCGGAAGAGTATTTGAAAGCACATAACCTTACACCGCTTGCACGTGTGGTATCATCGGCCATTGCCGGTGTCGATCCATCGGTGATGGGAATAGGTCCGGTACCAGCCACGCAAAAAGCATTAAAGCGTGCGGGATTAACCGTGAACGATCTTTCGCTGGTTGAACTCAATGAAGCTTTTGCCTCTCAGGGATTGGCTTGTATGCAGGAGCTGGGCTTGAATCCGGATATTGTAAATGTAAACGGAGGAGCCATTGCCATCGGGCATCCGCTGGGGTGCAGCGGTGCGCGCATTTCAACAACCCTGATTCATGAAATGCAAAAACAAAAAAATGCAACATACGGCTTAGCCACCATGTGCATAGGGGTGGGTCAGGGAGCAGCTATTGTTTACGAAAAGTGCTGATTGAAATGAGACAACTTCTGCTGCCGTTTTTTTTGATTCTAACCACCACTGTTTTTGCCCAGCACGATAGTTTGCATTCGAAAGCCGATACGCTTAAGGGAGAAATAAAAATATTATCCGAAATGCCCGAATTTCCCGGAGGAGAGCAGGCTATGTATAAATTTATTTTGGATAACCTGCGTTATCCGGCCGGGGCAAAAGAGAAAGGGATAACCGGAAAAGTAATGGTAAGTTTTATTGTGGAGAAAGATGGAAAGGTGCAACATGTAGAAGTGCCAAATCCGGGCGATTCGTTACTCGATGCGGAAGCAATTCGGGTGGTGAGTTTGCTCCCCGATTTTAAACCGGGGAAAACATTAGAAAAACCGGTAAGAGTGAAAATGACTTTACCTATTGTGTTTGAATTAAGCACAGCCAACCCAACAGTTCAAAAATCTCCGGCAGTAAAAAAACGCAACCTTATCATTACAGGTTTTCTTTTTCTGGCAGCCCTCACGGTTATTTTAGTAAGTAAGTAAAATAAAAATTAAAAAACCACCGGTGCATTCATTTTTTAATGGCTGAATAAAGGCGGTGTCAGAATGCAGGCAGGTGTTATTGTGTTTAACTACGATCAAAGGGCTTACTCTTCTCTTCTTACAAATAACTTAAAAGTATATTCCACATTGCCAAAAATGGTTGAGGTAAAGGTAGTATCAAGTTTGAGGTGCGGATTATTCAGCAGCATGGTATCCGGAATTTGTTCGTAGCCTCCGGTAAAGTATTTGTCCCAGATGATGAGGTCTTTTCCCCCGATATTAAAGTGGGGATGCACCGCACTTACCCATTCTGCAGTTGAATCATAATAGTTTTGGTCGAGCACAAAGGAAAGCCCCACATCAGAAATATACATGTGGTAACCCGGAAATTTTTTCAGTACATATGGTGCAATGCGGTAAGCTTGTATCTGCTGTCCTTCGTTTCGGTAAAAGTCAAGTTTATAATCAATGGCTGTGGGCGGATATACCAGTGTGAAATAAAACTCTCCGGCTACTATGACAAGCAAAGGCGCTACGGCTATTTTCGGAACCGGAATGCGCGTAAATAAACTAATGAGTACATTGGTGCCTGTTACACACAAGAGTGCCATAGCCGGCCACACGGTTACCATTACCCGTGTAAGACCAATAGAAGCAAACATACCGGTGGCCCAAAAAATACTGTGAGCCGTTAGAATGCAAAGAAAAATGCCTGCCACCAGCAATGATGTTTGAATAAAAATGCGATTGCGCAAACTTGATTTAATTCCGGAGAAAAAAGCGGTTATTAAGCCTAACAGCCCAATGACCATAAGTGCACACGATACCGGCCCCACCAGATAGTACATGCGTATTAAAAAATAATTCCAGTGTCTGTCGCCAGTAGTATCTACTTTGCCCGCATAAGGGTTTTGCGTAATTGGCCATAACAAATTATGGTAGTAGGGGTAACCCAGTATGCCCAATACCAGATGACCGGTTAGTAAAAAAGGCAGTGCTTTGTAAGCGCGTATATACACCAGGTACACCGCAATCACAGGCATAATAATTAACCCTTCCTGACGCGCAAAGGGAAGAAATGAGCACACAATGGCTCCGGCAATAATGCGCTCATGCACCAGCAGATAAATGCTTGCACTAAGCACCAGCGCAAATACCGGCTCGGTAAAAGAGGAAAGGGTTACTTCGATGGTTTCGGAAGAAAAGAAAAGAAATATAACTACCAGCCAGGCGTATTTAAGGTTTAACTTTAGAGCTGTGTGATATAAAAACGCTGCCGAAACTGCCATGCAAAGCACATTAAACACTTTTACGGCTTTCATATCTATTTGCGCAAAAGGCGAACTCAGCAGGGTAAAAACCGGTTTTCCCCACAGGTCGAAAAACATTACGGGATTTTTCCACGATGCCCGCGCCATCAGGTAGTGACACAGGCTGTCGCCATTACCGGCAGTGCCATCGGTAACAAGGGCAACTACGGCAAGCACCAGAGTAGTAAGCAAAAGCAGGGCGTAAAAAAACTTGTTTTGCTGTGTTTGCAACATACGCGAATATAACGGGCCTTTGGTATGATTGCAAACAAGGTGGCCCCGGAGTGAAAAGTAAAAGGCTTCTTATATCTTTGCCCCTTCATGCGCTACGCACTTCAACTTTCATTTAACGGCACCAATTACCACGGCTGGCAAAAGCAACTCAATGCACATACGGTACAGGCAGAGTTGGAAAAAGCACTGAGTACATTGCTGCGTGTGCCTGTTGAAACCACCGGCTGCGGACGTACCGATACGGGAGTACATGCAGCCGATTTTTATGTGCATTTTGATGCAGATACCGAACTGACTCCGGAATTAGTTTACCGCCTCAACAAAATTTTACCGCCCGATATCGCCATTCATCAGCTCATTCGGGTAAGTCCGTTTTTTCATGCCCGTTTTGATGCCTGTTACCGCGAGTATTTTTACCACCTGCATCAGCAAAAAAATGCCTTTGTTTTTCCTGCCTCGTGGTACAGGCCGGGCACACTTAATTTCGATTTAATGAATGAGGCTGCAACTGCCCTATTGGATTATACCGACTTTAAATGTTTTAGTAAAGTAAACACGCAGGTGCATACTTTTTTGTGTACCATTCATTATGCCCGCTGGGAACAATTGCAACCGGGGCAATGGGTTTTTAAAATACGTGCCAATCGTTTTTTACGCAATATGGTGCGGGCAATTGTGGGCACACTCATAGAAGTGGGTAAAGGCGAAATGACCATCGCTCAGTTCAGGCAGGTGATTGAAAATGGCAACCGCAGCGAAGCGGGCTTATCGGTTCCGGCCCACGCATTATTTTTGCAGTTGGTGCATTACCCTCCCGAAACATTTGACTTAAATCGCAGTTCGTTTAAACCCGTTCCCGAAGATGAGTAAAAAGGGAGAAGCATTAAATATCGGGCTGCTCACACGCATGTACCGCCTGGCCAAACCCTACCGCAAATTGTTCAGGTATGCCATGGTATTTGTGATTATAAGCGCTGCATTGGCTCCGTTGCGCCCGCAACTGTCGCAGTACATCATTGACCATAAAGTGGCAGCGGGCGATATGCAGGGACTCATTTACTGGAGTGTGGTATTGCTGCTTATTTTACTGGTGCAAACACTGCTGTTGTTTATTCAAACTTATGCCACCAATTTATTGGGACAATCCATTATTAAAGATTTGCGCATTCGGGTGTACCGGCATTTAAACAGTTTAAATCTTAAGTTTTTTAATCAAACTCCGGTAGGTACCTTAGTTACACGAAATGTGTCGGATATTGAAACCATAGCCGATGTGTTTTCAGAAGGAATGATAAGCATTGTGGGCGATATTCTGCAGCTTGTTTTTATTCTTGGGGCCATGTTTTATACCGACTGGCGTCTGGCCCTCGTGAGCCTTTCGGTTTTTCCGGTGCTGGCTTATGGAGCATACCTGTTTAAGCAGAGTGTAAAAAAATCGTTTCAGGATGTACGCAATCAGGTAGCACGACTCAATACGTTTGTGCAGGAACATATTTCGGGAATGATGGTGGTGCAGTTGTTCAACCGGCAGCAGGTAGAAATGAACCGGTTTGTAAGTATTAACAAAGACCACCGCGATGCCAACAACAGGGGAATTTATGCGTACTCGGTGTTTTTTCCTTTTGTAGAAATTATAACTGCCCTTGCTATGGGATTGGTGGTGTGGTACGGCTCGCGCGAGGTGCTGCACAGCCGCATTTCTCCCGGAGTTATTGTAGAGTTTATCATGTACATCAATATGTTTTTTCGCCCCATCCGTCAGTTGGCCGACCGTTTTAATACCCTTCAAATGGGAATGGTTTCGGCCGAGCGTATTTTCAAATTGCTTGACGATACAACTCATATTGAGCCTTCGGGTAAACGCACCGATTTAAAAATTCAGGGAAATGTAATGTTTGCCGATGTATCGTTTGGCTATAACGAAAACTTAGTATTGCACCACCTGAATTTTGAAGTGGCTGCCGGAAAAACACTCGCATTAGTGGGCGCTACCGGTGCCGGAAAATCATCGATCATCAATTTACTCAGCCGGTTTTATGATTATACAGAAGGAACCATCAGCATTGACGGAACCGATATTAAAGAACTTGATCTTGCTTACCTGCGCAGGCATATTGCCGTGGTGCTGCAGGATGTATTTCTTTTTAGCGGAAGTGTATATGATAATGTCACGCTGTTTAACAAGGAAATTCCGATGCAGAAGGTGGAAGAAACAGCAAAACTTTTAGGCGCACACGGATTTATTTCAAAACTTCCCGATGGATACCACCAGCAGGTGTTTGAAAGAGGAGCCACTCTGTCGGTAGGGCAAAGGCAGTTAATTTCGTTTATGCGGGCCATGGTTTCTAACCCCGAAATTCTGGTGCTTGACGAAGCCACCTCATCTATTGATACCGAAAGCGAAGAGCTGATTCAAAAAGCCATTCAGGTGATGATGAAAGGCCGAACTTCCATTGTAATTGCCCACCGCCTTTCTACCATTTTACATGCCGATAAAATACTGGTTCTTGACAAGGGAAAAATTGTGGAATCGGGCACCCATTTGCAATTGCTTGAAAACGGAAAATACTACCGCCAATTGTATGAAATGCAATTCAGTAACAAGGTTTGAACGAAATAGTAGAAATTGGCTGATATTTTTTTAACTTGCGACCGCTTTAAAAGCGCTAAGTGAATAACTAAAATTTTTAAAATGAGTGTATTAGTTAATAAAAATTCGAAGGTAATTGTTCAGGGATTTACCGGAAGTGAGGGTTCATTCCATGCTTCGCAAATGATTGAGTACGGAACCAACGTGGTAGGCGGGGTGACACCCGGCAAAGGCGGAACTACCCATTTAGAGTGTCCGGTGTTTAATACCGTACAGGAAGCGGTAAACGAAGCAGGAGCCGATACATCCATCATTTTTGTCCCTCCGGCTTTTGCTGCCGATGCCATTATGGAAGCAGCCGATGCGGGAATAAAAGTAATCATCTGCATTACCGAAGGTATTCCGGTAAAAGACATGGTTACCGCCAAAGAATATATTAAAGGAAAAGATTGCCGCCTTATCGGGCCTAACTGTCCCGGAGTAATTACCCCCGAAGAAGCTAAAGTGGGCATTATGCCCGGCTTTGTTTTCAAAAAGGGTAAAGTAGGCGTAGTATCAAAATCAGGAACGCTTACCTACGAGGCAGCCGACCAGATTGTGAAAGCCGGAATGGGTGTGAGCACTGCCATTGGTATTGGAGGCGACCCCATTATTGGTACTTCTACCAAAGAAGCGGTAGAGTTGCTGATGAACGACCCCGAAACCGAAGCCATTGTGATGATAGGTGAAATTGGCGGAACCTACGAAGCCGATGCCGCCCGCTGGATAAAAGCCAACGGGAATAAAAAACCGGTAGTAGGTTTTATTGCCGGACAAACCGCACCGGCCGGAAGACGTATGGGCCACGCAGGTGCCATTATTGGAGGCAAAGACGACACCGCAGCCGCTAAAATGAAAATTATGCGCGAGTGCGGGCTCCACGTAGCTGAATCTCCTGCCGAAATAGGATCGATGGTGGCTCAGGTGCTGGGCGCAAAAGTATCTGCATAAGTTAACAGTTTAAATAAATAAGCCAACAGGCCGGAAGTGAAAACTTCTGGCCTGTTTCTTTTTACTCTCTATTCTAATTACCTGTGCCGCTCTTGTAAACCTATAATTTTACAGTTAACTTTGGAATATGCTTAAGAGAGTTTAAGGATTGTACTTGTAGAACCTCTCCTCCCTCAACCAAGTAACAGATACCGGTTAAACATAAGACTATTAACCATACCGTGGTGTCATTAAAGGTAAGGTTTGTAACTTTTTTTTGTTATTTATTTATTTATTTTGCTTTGGTAAAGCACTATTGGACTTAAACTAAATAATATTCAAGAAATTAAAAGCTATCATTAAACAATTTTTTGCATTAAATGGATTCAAGGAATTTTTTTAATAAAGTAGCCGTGTTCGCTATATCTGTATGGAAAGCACTTGGGAACTATTGTCAACGCACTAAACATTTAATTTTTATGAAAAAGACATTATTAATTCTGGCCTTTACTGTTTCATTTTTGTTTTTATCAAGCAAAAGCAAAGCAACAATGTATCATGGGTATCCTTATATTGCTTGGGATCAATATCATCAAACGGGGACGCTTTATTGTTATGGGACGCTAATGGCAAATTGTTGTAGCGTTACAGGAGGGGTAGCCTATATCTATGGTTATGACATATATGTAAATGTCTATCTATCCAGCCCTGAAGTTACTGAAGGAGAAGATATCGTTTCTTCTCAACACGAAATTGAGACTCAAGATTAATTAATCCGTTATGGAAGTATACAGCATCTGTATACTTCCATAATTTAATATTAAATTACTAAATATGAAATCAACTATTTTAACATTTTTTTTACTGTCCACTATCAAAATTTACGGTACACCATCGGACACTATTTATTTTCCCTATAACCTGCAAAAGTATCACCCTGTTATTCTTGATTGTAAGCAAGGCCAGTTAACAATAACTACCAGAGGTAAATCAAAGCTTTGGAGAATCTCAGCAGATACTTTAAAGGTTGACTTGATATTTGAATTTAATGAAAAGTGTCAAAGGGAAATTTTTAGGAAAATATTTAGTAGTGATTCGAACTATGAGCGCACTAAAAATGTTTTGATACGTGACAGAAGAATTGATATGCTATGCAAGGTTCAACAGTACATTTTCGATGTATCAGGGGAGGTTTATGCTTTTGTTACGGGGGTAAATGCGGTTCCACATCCGGAATACGAATATGACATGCAACCCTTTTTTGCAGTTTTAAAAATTGGGAAGGGGGTAATTGGTGAAATTTATCCTCTGGATAGCCCTCTCATAAATAATGAATTTAGTTTATTTGAGCCAGGAACGGCATATAAAAGGGGCGATAAGTTTTATTTTACTATTATTAAAATGAATGTTTCAAAAAATGGAAATTACTTTATTGGAAGTTGGGAGCACACAACAAATGGAAGGTTAACATTCAAAGAGATTTTGCCAATAGAATTGCCATCATTTAATCTTAAAAATAATTTAGCTTATGGTCTTATCAATTTTATTGAACATCAGAATTATGTTATTTTATATTCCAACCCTACTATTATTGATTTAAAAACAAATAAGCAGGTAGAGTTAGTTGTTAAAAATATGCCCGATTTCAAAATGCCTCAACTAAGCGTAGCTTATAGCTACGCTTATATTTTTTGTAGCTTTTAGCTACATAGCGTCAAAAGCATCATTTGGCCTGAGTACTGTGTTAGTGAGTAATAATCCATACCGCGCACATTAACTTAGGAAACTACTTCCTTTCCCAAACAACCCGGATGCAAGAGGATATTTAATTGGAAATGAATTTCACCGCTAGTTTCTACCGGAGATAATGGCATGCAACGAACCCATGCTGCTGCAGGCTCTTTTAGTCCCGGCCCATTCGGTGCGCAACTTGTGACATGAAATACTGAAGTTTATGGATTATGTCCATGAGATCGCTTCGCTAAGTTGTAACTTCAGCAACAAAACCCTCATACGTTACTTTTAGGGGCCTCTATTTGTGATGTTGCTCAACACCAGGTATGATTTATATCAGGTATATAAATCACGGCTCAGTTTTTTTTGGATGCTTAAACCCAATTTTGTTACTTTGTTATTAATCAAACAAAACTAATAACAAATTATTATGGAATCACTTTTAGCTAAATCAACAATAAGAGCTATGCTTTTATGTTTAATTACCTTTAATTTTTCCGGTGCAATGGCTCAAACCTGGAGTTGGGCGAAGTCAGGAAGCAGTACGGGTCAGTCTCATGTAGTAAGTGTTAGTACTACATCTTCAGGAGATGTGTACATTGTAGGGAATTACATGTTGGGCACCATTCAGTTCGGGAGTACAGTTTTACCTTCTGTGGGAATAATTGATATCTTTTTTGCTAAGTACAATAGTGCAGGAGTTTTGCAGTGGGCCAAATCTTTGAGTACTGCCGGTGGAGAATGGGTGTACTCAGTAGCCACAGATGTTTCGGGGAATGCGTATGTTTTAGGAACTACCGATGCTGATACCATTGATTTTGGTTCGGGGGTAAAAGTAGCAAATGTATTCGGAGGTCCTCCGGGTATGGGCGGTGTAAGTAATTATTTTGTTGCCAAGTTTGATCCTAATGGAAATCCTTTATTGGGAATACAAGGTGCCCGTGACGGAGGTACCAATGGGATTGACCCATCAGCATTAGAGGTGGATGCAAGCGGAAATATTTATGTAGCGGGAGCATTCGGTACTTTAACCAGTGTTCAGTTTGGCCCGGGCGGTAACGATACTTTGCAGGATTATCAATACAATAACACCTTTGTTGCCAAATACAACAGCAGCGGAATCTTTCAATTTGTGAAACGGGTTTTTGCTTATGGAGTAGGGCAGTCCTCGCCCGGTTTAGACGGAACAGATGCATTAGACGTGGATGCATCAGGGAATATATATACAGCCGGATGTTTTGATGCTGGAACAACTAATGGTACCGATATATATGTGGAGAAAAAATCCTCAACAGGTAGTTTGATTTGGCGAAAAGAATTTGGTAGTACTTCTACAGAACTGATAAGCGATATTGACGTGGACAATCAGGGAAATGTTTATTTTGTGGGAGAGTTTAAAGGGAGTTCCTTAACATTTGGTGGTACCACCTTAAACAGGGCAGTGGTAGCATCAAATAATCGTACACGTTTTATTGTGAAACTGGATGCTTCGGGGAATGTATCTTTTGCTAAACGCGGTACCAACGGAGATCTATCGTTTTTTAATTCAGTTATTGCCGATAATGCGGGTAATGTATATGCAGCCGGTGGCATGATTGATACTACATTTTTCTCTGTTGCAACTTCATTTGCCGATGCCATTATTTATCACTACGATGCAAACGGAAATCTTTTAGGTACCAGCAGAGCAGGTGACGGGCAATTGGTTGGCGCCATTGATATGTTTTATGATATAGCTTTGGACGGAAATAACCTGATAGCAGCAGGCGGATATTCGTCTGCTACCTGCAATTTTGATGCTATTTCTTTAACCAATTCTTCGGGATCCGAGAATCCATTTGTTGCCAAATTATCACTTTCTTCTTCTACAGGATTGGAGAAAGCAAAAATTTCACCTGTATATTTTTATCCTAATCCGGTAAATCGTGATGCAATAGTTTATTCACCTGATGAATTTACGGGGAGTAATCTTATTATTAATGATGCATTAGGACGGGTAATAAAAACGGTAATCGTCTCCGAAAGTATTCTTACTTTTTCGGTTGAGGATATGCCGGCAGGAGTATATTTTATCACTATTGAAAAGGATGGAGTTTCTTATTATTCCGGCAGGTTTATAAAAGAATAAGCGTTAGTAGTAAAAAGGGCTGCCTTGTGTGGCCTTTTTTATTACATTCAGTTCCAAAACAAATTTTTAAAATCGTTAAAAGTTTTTTCGGGCTCTTTAATGCCCAGTTTTTTCAGTTTGGCCAAATGTTCTTCGAGCAGCAGTTCGGCTTTGCCGGCCGGTAGTTTTTTTATCAGGTGCTTTTTACGCAGCAAAAAAATAAAAATCACTAATTCTTTCAGTGCCTCATCGGGCAGGTCTTTAACCGATTCGGCTATGAGCAGTTTAAGGGCATCGGTGTTCATGGAATTATTTGTTTTTCCCTTCTAATCTTTCTTTCAAATCCAGTCTGTGTTTACGTGCGGTATCAATGGCAATATCGTATCCTGCATCGGCATGACGGATTACACCCATAGCAGGATCGTTGTGCAATACGCGTTTTAATCTGCGGGCTGCGTCTTCGGTTCCATCGGCTACTATCACCATTCCCGCATGAATGGAATAACCCATGCCCACTCCACCGCCATGATGCACACTTACCCAGCTGGCACCACCGGCTGTATTGATAAGCGCATTTAGAATAGGCCAGTCGGCAACGGCATCGCTGCCATCTTTCATCGCTTCGGTTTCCCGGTTGGGAGAGGCCACCGATCCGGTATCCAAATGGTCGCGCCCGATTACGATTGGTGCTTTTACTTTTCCGGTTCTCACCAGTTCGTTAAATAATAATCCGGCTTTTTCGCGTTCGCCCTGCCCAATCCAGCAAATACGTGCAGGCAATCCCTGAAAGGCAATGCGTTCCTGCGCCATTTTTATCCAGCGGTGCAGGCCTTCGTTTTCCGGAAACAATTCCAGCAGCGCTTTATCGGTGGTATAAATATCTTCGGGGTCGCCACTCAGGGCTACCCATCTGAAAGGGCCTTTTCCCTCGCAAAACAACGGACGGATATAAGCAGGTACAAAACCCGGGAAATCGAATGCGTTTTTTACTCCCGCTTCCTGTGCACGTGCCCGCAGGTTATTCCCGTAATCAAAGGTAACAGCTCCTTTTTTCTGCAACTCCAGCATCATTTCTACATGATGAGCCATGGTGGCATACGATTTTTTTACGTACTCATCCGGATTATTTCTGCGCAGGGCATCGGCTACTTCTTCGGGCAATCCCTGCGGGTAATAACCCACCAACGGATCGTGGGCACTGGTTTGGTCGGTGAGTAAATCGGGGGTAATATTTCGCGCTATCATTCGCTCCAGCAAATCGGCAATATTGCAGTGTACACCAATCGAAACACCTTTTTTATTTTCTTTGGCACGCAGAGCCATATCAATGGCTTCGTCAATATCACGGCTCACTACATCGAGGTAGCGGGTTTCCAATCGTTTTTTAATGCGCCATTCTACCACTTCGGCTGCCAGGCATACGCCTTCGTTCATGGTTACGGCCAGGGGCTGGGCACCACCCATACCACCCAATCCTGCGGTAACAGTAAGTGTACCTTTGAGCGACCCGTTAAAATGCTGGCGGGCGGCTTCGCCAAAAGTTTCATAGGTTCCCTGCACAATTCCCTGCGACCCGATATAAATCCAGCTTCCGGCCGTCATCTGTCCGTACATCATCAGCCCTTTGGCTTCCAGTTCACGAAAATGCTCCCAGTTGGCCCATTTAGGCACCAGCATAGAGTTGGAAATAATTACACGGGGGGCGTCTTTGTGCGTTGGTAAAATACCTACAGGTTTGCCCGATTGTACCAGCAGCGTTTCATCTTCATTTAAATCCTGAAGAGCGTTTACTATCAAATCAAAACTTTCCCAGTTGCGGGCGGCTTTTCCTAATCCGCCATACACAATTAAATCCTGCGGGCGTTCGGCCACATCGGGATCAAGATTGTTGTGTAACATACGCAGGGCAGCTTCCTGTACCCAACCTTTGCAGCTGAGCTTGTTGCCTGTGGCTGCGTGTAAATCTTTTCTTGCCATAAGAATCTAAAAAATAGGGGAACAAAGGTAGGAAATTTGTGTTGCCCGCTTGGTTGAATAACAAAATTTGCCGCAAGAATGTTTTAAATCAGCCTGTTGAGATGACGATTGGGGGGCTTGTTTTTATTCAGTTAAAATTCCTTAGATTTGAGCAATCTAATCCTAAATCACATGAAAAGAATTTTACGCTTGTTCATTCTCACCGCTGTTTTTATGATTACTTCTAAGTTGTATGCTCAAACAGCGGTATGCATTAATGTAGAAAACTCAAAGAATAAACTTTTTTATTCGCTGATGTTTAAAGACAGCCTGGCGGAAAAACGTACCACGATGTCGCTTGACGAACTGGTGAGTGCCGTAAATGAAAAAGGAGCCGATCCCGATAAGGAGATTGAATTGATTGCCGTAACTCTTGAAGGTGACCCCAAAGCCGAGATGAAGTTGTTTAAAAAAGCAATGAAAAAACTGAAGGAACATTTCCCCAAGCTTAAAGCCATTGTTTTTCTTATCAGCGAAGGTTATGGCGATGTGAGTCCGAATGAAAAGGCTGCCGATGGCACCTGCGAGCGCTGCAAAACTTCCCTGCCTTTTTTAAACGAATTTGCCGCAACGCTTAAAGATGCCAATCCCACGGTGAAGGTGTTTTTTAAGTGTAATTAACATTATCCTTTCGTTTTCAAAGGTATTTTTATTCTCTGCGGAATAAAGATACGCTTATCTTTGCCCCTTTAAATTGAAGCGTTATTAAATCAGGGTCTCAGTATATTTCCTTTTTCCTGCTAATCGTTTTTGCGGTTACCTGGTTGCCTGCTGCCGTGTGGCATCAGCACGAGGAAGATGTACATGCCATGGCCGTTGCCGCTCATGATGAAACACATTTTTGCGAGTTAGAACTGCTGGTATGTAATTCGCATAGCCCCTTAACCGACTGCCACCATCAGGCACATATTGAAAAGGGACATTCCAAATGTTTTAGTTGCCAGTTTCATTTCATCAAGCATTTCGATTTTGCAAAAGCCATTTCCGCTTCTATTCAATGTACACGAATAATCCACCGGATTTTTTATAGTGTACGCAGCTTGGCTGTCTGGGCAAAAAATATCAGTAACAAAGGTCCTCCTGCTCTTGTTTAATTATCCTTTCTGCCTTTAACAGGGCTTTTTTTCATTCTTTTAATTAAGCAATTATGAGTACAAAGTACATTCATTATATATACATATTATTTTTTTTACCCGTTTATGCCGGGGCACAAAACAGTTTATCGGGTACTGTAACCGATAAACTTACTCACGAACTGTTGCCGGGGGCGGTTATCAATATTCCGGATTTAAAAACAGGCACCGTTTCCGATGCGGGAGGGATATACAAAATTGATCATATACCGGGCGGAAAATTTTTAATTGAGGTGAAATACGTGTCGTATGCAACACTGGTGTTAAAAGTAGAAATACACGGAGAAACAAAATTGAATATTGAATTAACTCCGAGTATCACCGAACTGAAAGGAGTGGTGGTGACAGGCGTTTCTTCGGCAACAGATAAAAAAACAAGCACCATCCCTGTGCTGAGTATGGATTTGCGGCAGTTAACGGAAGTAAGCAGCACCAACCTGATTGATGCCGTTTCAAAACAACCCGGAATGGCAGCTGTGAGCACAGGGCCCGCTATATCAAAACCATCCATCAGAGGATTGGGATATAACAGGGTAGTTACTTTGTACAACGGCATGCGACAGGAGGGACAACAATGGGGAGATGAACACGGCATTGAACTGGATGAATACTCGGTTGACCGGGTGGAAATTATTAAAGGACCGGGAAGTATTTTGTATGGCTCCGATGCACTGGCGGGAGTGATTAATTTTCTTACTCCGGCTCATATTGCACAGGGAAAAATTATTGGTTCGCTGCAAAATAATTATCAAACAAATAATCAGTTTATCGGATACTCGGCAATGAATGCCGGAAATGTGAAGGGCTTTAGCTGGCAGGTGCGTTTCAGTCAGAAATATGCGGGCAATTATCAAAACAAATACGATGGCACGGTGTACAATTCGGGGTTTAATGAAACCAATTACAACGGGCATGTAGGATTAAATAGAAAATGGGGCTATTCGCGTTTGTATTTTTCTTCGTTTCGGCAAAACATTGCCATGACGGAAGGGGAGCGCGACAGCCTGGGGCGTTTTACCCGGCTTATAAACGAAGATTCGAGCATCACCGTAACACATGCCGGATTAAAAGGCTACACTATTGGCTCTCCTTATCAGCAAATACATCACCAGCGAATAGTTTTATCAAATCAGTTTTTCATTGGTAAATCAAGGCTTGCTGTTTTGGCCGGATACCAGCTTAATCAACGGAAAGAATTTGCCGACCCTGCAAATAAAAATGCTTACAGTTTGTATTTCTACCTGCCTGCCTTTACCTGGGATATAAAGTATTTTTTTCCGGATAATGATAAATGGAAAAGTTCGGTGGGTGTAAGCGGAATGAATCAGCAAAATAAAAACAAAGGAGCGGAGTTTTTAATTCCGGAGTATCGCCTTCAGGATATAGGTGCCTTTGTGTTTACGCAGCGCGCTCTTAATTCACGAATTAATTTAAGCGGAGGAATGCGCTACGACAGGCGATTGATTCAAAGCAACCGGTTGCTGCTTGATTCAAACGGACAGCAGGCTTTTGCCGGAATGCAAAAGTTTGATGCACTTAGTAATACCTATCAAAATATTGCGGCAAGCATTGGTGCTACCTGCGAATTGACATCAAAACTTATGCTGCGTGTAAATATAGCCCGCGGTTTCAGAGCTCCCAATATAGCAGAGCTGGCATCGAACGGACGACACGAAGGTACATACCGCTACGAATACGGGAATGCAACACTTAAGGCGGAAACAAGCTGGCAGCAGGATATAGGGCTTGAATGGAACAGCGAGCATGTTCACTGGACAATGAGTATATTCAGTAACCGGGTTCAACACTATATTTATGCTAAAAGGCTGAGCTCGGTTTTTGGTGGCGATTCCATTGCCGATGTAACCAATCCGGTTCCGGCATATCAATACAGTCAGGGTACTGCCTGGTTGTATGGAGGAGAATTTACCCTGGATATCCATCCGCATCCGTTTGACTGGCTGCATCTGGAGAACAGTTTTTCATTAGTAAGAGCCCATCAGTTAAATCATCCCGATTCATCCCGATACCTGCCGTTTATTCCTGCACCGCGCCTGATGTCGGAGGTGCGAATTGACGGGAAAAAGATAGGTTCGCATATGCGCAACGCGTTTGTGAAACTCACTGCCGAATTTTACCTGAAGCAAACCCAAATTTTAAAGGAAAACAATACCGAAACGCCAACGCCCGGTTACACCCTTTTTAATATTGGAACGGGCACCGATATCGTGTCAAAAAGCGGAGCGAAAAAATGCACATTTATTTTAAGTATCAATAATCTATTTGACGAAGCTTATCAAAACCACCTGAGCCGATTAAAATATGCGGGGGTAAATACATACACCAACCGCACAGGCGTGTACAATATGGGTAGAAACGTAAGTGTAAAATTACTGGTGCCATTAGTGTTTAAATAGTGAAACTTACGGGATAAAATCGTAAACCTTCCAATTGAAATATACGGCACCACCTCCAATAAGAAATTACGCAAGAGCATTAACTGGCAAATTGGACGTAGGTAACTGATACATTATTGCGGCAGGAAATCCGGGTTCGGACGGCTGGGCATGTACTGCTATATTTTTAAAAATATAGAATAGTAACAATACTATTTTAATCAGTCTCTGTTTCATGGCTTGATGATTTTAATAAGTTTGTAATCAGCTAAAATTCCTCCACCGTTCATTCTTGAAAAAAATATGCAACCAATATTCTTTGAAATTGTAAACCATGAGTGGAAATCTGAACTTGATTGACTTCGAATCACCTGATAATACTTATTTCCGGTAATTTCAATACTGTCATAGTAGGTAACACCAGTTGTCCAGATACCATTATTGTTTTCAAACACAATTGCACCGGCAGCAG
>Ga0268298_10002325_pt1 | contig 20877 bp, 20 predicted proteins | sample WWTPWeurt_MetaG_FD_194462 | JGI IMG/M metagenome (GOLD analysis project Ga0268298, IMG submission 194462) | Activated sludge microbial communities from WWTP in Nijmegen, Gelderland, Netherland - WWTP Weurt | ecosystem: Engineered > WWTP > Aerobic digester > Activated sludge | place... | reverse complement strand
ATATCTCCAATCCCATTGAGTTGATTCAGCGACCGAGAAACAACAAGGCACGCGAGCGAACATTGTCTGACCAAGAGAAAGTTGCCCTGTTTAAGGAACTTGGTGCAACTCCACGCAAGCAGGATGGAACCTTTGCAAAAGGCGGGACGCACAACCCTTACCTACTACCTGTGGTTAGGTTGGCTCTAGAAACAGGGATGCGACAGTCAGAACTGGTGAGTTTGCAGTGGGAGCACATCAACCTGTCAATTCGTACGGCGTTCTTGCCAATGACTAAGAATGGTCTCTCCAGAAGCGTTCCTCTATCGCCTACAGCGCTCTCGATTCTCCGTGCAATGTATCGTGAGCGGGGAGTGGGCTTTGTGTTTGAGGGGCTAACGACCGAGGCGGTTAAGCGAGGGTTTAGTAGAGCATGCAAGCGAGCAGGGTTAGTTGATCTGCACTTCCACGACCTTCGACATTCCGCAACTACACATCTGTTCCAGCTTGGGCTGAATGTCATGGAGGTGGCGTCAATTACCGGCCATCGTGACTTGAGAATGCTTCAGAGGTACACCCACCTCAAAGCTGAAGACATTGCACTCAAGCTTGCACAGAAGTTGTGAAAATATTCATTCCGTTCTCGGGTTGGCCCTACCTCTCCCCAGATGAAATCAATCGCTTGTGGCGCTTCTAAAGCCCCTTTACGGGGCTTTTTTATTGCCTGTTGACAGCGAATGTTTTGGTGCGCTATCGGTGAATTAATACATGTGCATATGCGTGTACACGTGAGATGAACGTCATCAATGTTTCTGCAGCGTCAACTGAGAGGACGAAGGAATGCCACATACAAGTAAGCGAAGCGTTGAAGACTGTGATCTAAAGCAACGGATTCAGGTGGTCGTGGCCGACATCACGACGCTAGAAGTTGATGCAATCGTTAATGCTGCAAATTGCTCACTTCTCGGTGGTGGTGGGGTGGATGGCGCAATACACCGGCGCGCAGGGCCACAGCTAACAGAGGCATGCGCTAGATTGCTTGGGTGCAGTGTCGGCGAAGCTAAATTGACTTTGGGGTATCGCCTACCAGCAGCTTACGTTATTCACACCGTAGGCCCAACGTATGTCAGGAATCAAAAGAAAAGGCGTACGTGCAATACGACCGCAAATGAAAGTCTCTTGGCTCTTGCGTATCTCAACAGCTTGGCGATTGCCAGGGATATGCATATGCGAACGGTGGCATTCCCATCACTAAGTACAGGCTCATTCGGATATCCCATCAATGAGGCTGCGCCAATTGCTGTGAAGACGGTGGCATCTCATCTTCTCCAGTTCGAGTATCCGAAGCAGGTTCTTTTGGTTGCCTACTGCGATCGCGATTTCTTGATCATCGAACAATCCTTCAACGCATTGCTTGAGCAGATGGACCTTCATAAGGAGCGTCAGCATGGCATCTAGTCACTGCGTATATGTAATTGAACTGCGTAAAGATGTTCTTCAGAACAAAAAGTTTCGGAATGAAAATCCCGAGTACGACGGAGTTTTACCGTGTTTATACGTTGGGATGACGGGTCTATCACCGGAGCAAAGATGGAAAAACCATCAGGCAGGCATCAAGAGCAGCAAGTATCCCCATCAGTACGGAGTGCGACTTCGTCCTGACCTGTACGAACACCTGAATCCCATGACCTATGAGCAGGCATGTTCGGTAGAGGTACAACTGGCATCGAATCTTAAGAAGAAAGGATGTGCCGTATGGCAAGCGTAGCAATTATTTATTTCGTGGCTGGGTTGATGGTTCGAATGACTCTGGCCAGAGAGCTAATTCGGAGCGAAGTACTCAAGGTGCGCTTGCCTGTAGAGATTCTCCAGAATGCAGCGATGTGGAGGGTTCATGTATTTGTGTTTGTCCTTAATGCACTGTCGATTATGTCTTGGCCAATCGTCTTGCTAGTCGTTCTAGCTAAGCGGCGGCAAGAGAATGTTGCGGCAGAAGCGTTCGAGAGGGAATGGCGGGAGCGCGGCTTACGGTTTTCAGACATCAATGGAATCGGCGTTATTGCATGCGATAGCTGTGGCTACCGAGAACACATAACTGCGTTCCTGCATTTTGCAAATCATTGCGAAGCGGGTGAGCAATGCCAGATGTGCGGCAGGTTCAGGAAGATGGATGCGTCCGCCCAGAAATGCGAGTGCGGTGGTTGTTTCGACTCAGAAAAAGATCTCTTCTGTCCTGCCTGCAGGTCGAAAAGTGTGTCGTATGAAATGCACATGTGCACATAAGGAGCAAATGTGAAAAATAGAAATATTCGGTCTCGCTGGCTCAGTTATTTGGATGCCCAACTACATAGGCTATCTCCTGATGAGGTTGAGGTTAGCGAGTGGTTCCAGAACAGCATGGCAGTGGTTGCAGCGCGGTTCCCGTATTTCGACATGGCATCGTTGTGTCTACTGACACCGGAACAGCGAATTGAATACATTGCCAGTCTAATTGCGGCTGACGACCCTGAATTGGCAGACGAGATTAGACATGACTCGTGGAAGATTCACCTGATTACCGCAATCCGATGTTCGTATGTAGGAGATGTCGCGGCAGAAGTAGAGTGTCTGAAGGTGGTTCTGGATGATCTAGACCGACGAGGGCCTTTAGCTGTCGGCAACGATCTCAAGTTGGGCGCCTCTCGCCGTACTCAGCAGGCCGCATTCGGTCAGCGTAGGGGGAAGCAACGCAAAGAAGAGGCGAGCGCCAAGGTTGCGGAGATGCAAAAACGTGCCGAAGAGATATGGGCGGGTAACAGATCACTGAGCGTATCGGGGGTCGCACGATTAATTGAGCGTAGGTTTGAATTGGGGAAGGCTGGCACGATACGCCGGTACATTAAGAAACCGCTTGAAATAGTTGGCAGCGAGCCTTCGTGACGCCGCGACTCAGCATCTATCTTCCAATCAGCTGTGCCATAGGAGGATTCCAGATCTCTGGGACCGGGCGCAGTAGATACTTTGATTCGGAGAAAAAAGATGAACAGTTCAATTGATGTGGTTGCGGGTACCCCGACGAACCCTGAAGGCGGTATGGTGCCCACGGGAGGTGATGTCTTTAAAGAACTCGTTGTAACCTATGAACGGTACGTAAAACTGTCGGACGGGGCGAGTGTTGCTCTTGCTGCTTGGACGTTGTTTGCTCACGCTCACGATGCATTCAAAATTTCACCAATCCTGACGGTATCTTCGCCTGAGAAACGGTGCGGTAAGACAACCTTGCTGGAAGTTATTGGGGGCTTGGCGCCCATAAGCGTCACGACGTCACACATCACAACCGCTGCGATATTCCGCCTTATAGAAGCGCAGCACCCCACGCTAATCATTGACGAGGGCGACGCCTTTATCAAAGGGAATGAGGATATGCGTGGCGTACTAAACTCTGGGCACACCCGTCACTCCGCATTCATATATCGGACAAAATCTGAGACGTACGAGCCGGTGAAGTTCAGCACTTGGTGTCCGAAGGTTATAGCGCTGATTGGAAGCCTTCCCGGCACGTTGATGGACCGAAGTGTCGTGATTCCGATGCGTCGGAAATTTGTTGGAGAGGTGGTGGAAAAACTGCGATGCGACGAGGCTGCTGAACTATTTACCCCATTGCGCGAGAAATGCGCGGCATGGGCTTCTGAAAAGTTTGAATCACTAAAAACTGCTGATCCGATGATGCCAGGTTGGTTGAATGATCGGGCTGCTGACAATTGGCGACCGTTGATTGCAATTGCCGAGTTGGCAGGAGGCGACTGGCCAGAGCAACTAACTCGTGCGATTGCTCAGCTAGTTGAGCACGATGATGATTTGGAGTCGATGGGGGTTCAGCTTTTAATCGATCTTCGAGATACCTTCGCCAGCCATGGAGTAGATCGATTGACCACCTCTGATATTCTGTCTGCATTATGCGCTCTCGGGCATAAGCCTTGGCAGACATACAGCCGGGGCTTTCCAATAAGCGAAAGGCAGATTGCGCGGCTCTTGAAACCGTTTGGAATTGCACCGAAAACGATCCGAGTTTCGAAGGGAGCGGTTACGGTGGGGGCAGATACTCTCAAGGGGTATGTTCTGGCGGATTTTGAGGATGCATTTGTTCGCTATTTGCCGCACGCAGGCGCCGATGCCACAGAGGCTATGTCGGAGGAAGAGCTACGTGAGGCGATCAAGGACTATGCAGGGGCGACCTTGTTACGGTGTGACGGCCATTTCACTGAAGCACTAAGTTAACTCGATTCGGCGGGGTCTGAAAGGACTCCGCTATTTCCTTTTTCTTGTGGCTCAAGTTCGATTGCGTCGGTATGTGCGTAACACCGTCACACTTGAGTTGTTGTGGTAACAGCAACGTGTTTGCATTAGATCGCGCACCGCTTCCTGAGTGTAAGGTGTGATAGAGCACTTCCATTAATACTGGAAAAGGCACATTAAAACAATGCTATAGACGAGCGTTCTGCTTGTTGGTGACCTTCAATGAACTACTACGAATTGCTACAGGTTTCTCCCATTGCGAGTGATGAAGTCATTCGCGCGTCCTATCGTGCGTTGGCTCAACGATGCCATCCCGACAAATGCCCGGGAGATCCAAACGCGGAAGATCGATTCAAGCGTATCAATGAAGCGTATAGGGTGTTATCCGATCCCGTTCTGCGCCGACAATATGACGATGCGACCCTTTTGAATGCTGCTGCTAGTAACGGCTCTGCGTCCAAGTCTCAGGAGGCGGGCCGTTCTTCTGCCACGGATCAAAGTCAGAAAACCTATTCACAAAGCACTGCTTTTCGAGAGTCAAATGCTGAGAACCGAGCCGCTGCTCGGAAGAAGATGGCCTGGGGAGCAGGTTGGCTTCTCCTCGGGTTACTTATAACTGGCGTTGGTTACATGGCGGCTGCTGAGCGTGGGGGAGGGCGTTACCTAGTTACGTTTGGCTTGATTTTCTATGGTGCGTTTAAGCTTCTTGGTGGGACATTTCAGTATTGGTTAGCTAGAGAGGGATCTGGTGGAATCAATCTGGATATCCGATGGTTGCGAAAGTTGGCCGATAGGAAAATGCTTATTGGTGCTGCTCTCATCATTGTGATGGCTACCTATTTTTATAATTCCCGAGAGCTCAATGGGAATTATTCAATTGAACATCCTAGAAATGTGCAGGCTAATTCTTCTGGTTTGGCCTGGCATGGATATAGTCGGGATCCAGCCCGTTCGGAAAAGAGTAATCAGCCACATTCAGAAGATTCGGTCGCGTCCTCATCTGTCGCGACAAAGCACCTTCAGATTGAGCCTAGAAGTGCTCATAGAGACGTCGAGAACTATGTGCAAGTCCCAGATAGTTCGAAGCCAATTGTTAAGCGGAAATTTGTTTACGACGAGGTTAGCGTTCGTCAGCAGACCAAATCTGTTATTAGCGACCTAACGGCTTCAAATATGTGGGGTGGAGTTGGATTGGGAGGCGAAATTTCGAAATACTGCCCTCCGCAACAGACGCTTATAGGTACCACTGCTGATGGTTCCGCGGTCGCTGTCTATCGGTGCTTGGTGTTTTTGAGAATCGGGTACCAGATAGGTGGTAAGTATCAGAAGATTCATGGAGTGCCATTGGGTGGGCTTAGTAATGATGAGCTTAATCAGGTAGTCGAACGGGTGTTCGAAGGTGTCGAGTCTGCATTTCGCCTTGAGTTTGAGCAGGACTTTATCCCCGCAGATAGATTGGCATTTTGGCGGCGGTTGGCTGCGCATGTCGGGGAGTATCTATACTCCTACGAAAAATTTTCTGTGCCCCTTCAGGTTGTTGATACCTCTGCTGAGGCAATTCGATCAAAGTTGCGCGAAATCGAATTGGAGTGCGGATCGCGCTGTTTGTCGCTGGAGTTCTACGCACAAGAGTCCAATGCGTGTGCTTCTTGGGTCGAGAATGTGAAGCGAAATAGCGGTGTATCTATCGCCGGTAGGCAACAAAGCGTGGAGCGTTGCGTGATAGTGGAAATTTTGGGCAGCAATCTGAAAAGGTATTTGTCAGATTATCTTGCCGGTACGACTTGGCCTGCTACGGGCTGGGGGGAAAGGGTAGGTAATCAGTTCTATTTCTCAACTGTTATTGAAGCGGAGGAGCAACTTGCCTATGTGCGACGAGTGGCAGATCAAATAGGGGAGGTTGGGCCGCTAGCAAAGATCTTAAGCAATCGATCTGGCATCATTGGGCCATCTGCAAAAAGTAGTTAGCGATTTTTAAGGGGTGAATGCATAAACAATGACACCCCCAACCCCCTTACCCCCGGGTGGGCGTTTAGAGCGAGCGCGAGAGAGCGTGCACGTAAGTGCTACTGGGGAGAACCATTTCTTGACACTCCCCAATCCTTGTCCTAATTTTGTCCTTCCCTTGTCCTTTTTGCGCAGGGCAGGATGGTTGTAGGTTCAGTGGTGGAGCGGGGTTCGGAGCATGCGTAGCTGCGACAACTGACTTTCACACGGCAGGGGTCACTGGTTCGATCCCAGTACCGCCCACCAGAATCATCGGAAAAGGCTGCCTTCGGGCAGCCTTTTCCATTTTCAGGCAACTCGTAAGCTACGGTTTCCATTGCGCTTTGCTCGTTCAGTCGACTGGAAATTTCCGGCAAATGGTGTAGATTTCCAGTAGGGAGTGTCACTTTCGAAGGAGTCTTCCATGGAAGTCGGATCAGTCAGCAGTTCTGCGGGTACGGCGGTTCAGGCGTCGCGTCAGACTCAGACGCAGGCTGTCGAGCAGCAGCAGAAGCCGCCCGAGAAGCCGCGGCAGGAAGAGCAGCAGGCGCCCAAACCGGTGAAGAACGCCGAAGGGCAGACGACGGGTACGGTTATCAATACGACCGCGTGAGCGTCGGTTATTGATGCTGCCCTATTGGGAGTAGGCATTATGGCAACGGCGATTTCCGCTTCGGGTTCCGCGATCAGCGCGGGTACCGACCAGTTGCGGGTTCAGCAGGCCAAGCGGAACGCAGATCAGGCCGAGGCGGCGGCGCGCGCGTTGCGGCGTGCGGCCACGAGTGCGCAACAGGCGGCGGACAGCGCCCAGGAAAATGCGCGCTCCTTGCAGGTGCGCTCGAGCCAGGCACAGGTGGATGCTGGGCAGGCGCGCCAGCAGGTGACGTCGTTGCAGTCGGTACGCACCGTGCAGCAGGGGTTCGAGACGGTTCGCTCGCAGATTGCCGAAGGGCTGAAGTCGCTCGATGCGCCGGCGCCGGTGGTCAACGCCGAGGGGCAGACTACGGGAACCCTGGTCAACGTCACCGCCTGACGCGGACGGGCAGGGCGGTATAATCGCCTGCACCGGCGACACTCGTAAGGTGATTCGCTGGCACCACGCGGCCGACCTCGGGTCGGCTTTTTTATTTCCGTATCTCGTTCAATGTCCGCTGCTGACAACCGCATGCCGCTGATCGACGCCCTCAAGGGCGTCGCCGCGCAGATCATCCTGTTGCATCACCTCGTATCGTACGGACCGCTCTCGAAGGCGGCGAATGCGATGGCGCCGGTGACAGCCGGCTTCCTGTTCGATTACGGTCGCATGGTGGTGCAGGTGTTTCTCGTCATCGGCGGTTATCTTGCGGCACGTGCGCTGCTGGGGTCGTCGGCACTATCGACGATTCCTCCCGGACGGCTCATATGGCGGCGGTACGTCCGCCTCGTCATCCCTTTTGCTGCCGCGATGGTGATCGCGATCCTCGGGGCGGCAATGGCGCGCCTCTGGCTCGCCGACGATGCGATCCCGGCGGCGCCGACATTCACGCAAGTGCTGGCCCACGTACTGCTGCTGCATGGCGTCATCGACGTTCCTGCACTGTCGGCAGGCGTTTGGTACGTGGCGATCGACCTGCAACTGTATGCGTTGCTGACGCTGCTGCTATGGGTCGGCATGCGATTCGGCGAGCGGGCGGCAGTGGCGCTGGTTGCCGTGACGGCGATGGCGGCGCTGTTCCATTTCAATCGCAATGCCGAACTGGATGCATGGGCGATCTACTTCTTTGCGTCCTATGGAATGGGCGCGCTCGTCTGGTGGGGGTGCGCACGAGGGAATGCGATGCGCTGGCTGCCGCTGCTCGCCGGCATCGCCGTTCTCGCGCTGGCGCTCGACTTCCGCCTGCGCATTGCGCTCGCCCTTGTCGTGGCGCTACTGCTGGCGTTTGTAACGCTGCGTCCGCAACTCCGGATTCCGGATTCTGCTCTGCTGGCCTGGCTCGGACGCACGTCCTACTCGGTCTTTCTTGTGCACTTTCCGGTCTGCCTGGTGGCCAATGCCTTCTATGCCAGATTCACGGATGGCGGCAATGGTGCTGCACTTGCGGCAATGATTGCCGCCTGGGGCGGGAGCCTGCTCCTCGGCACCGCCTTCCATCGCTATGTGGAAGCGCGGCGCTGGTAGCGCCTGCCGCTGCAGACGGCGCGGATCAGCGCTCGCCCGGAATTCCCCAGAACTCCTGCAACATCTTGATCTGATAGCCAAAAGCGTAGTCGAATCCGGACCACCAGACGGTCAGCGGAATCGCCAGTCCCGGGATCGGGGTCAGTGATGAGCGTGCGAGCTGTTGGTTATCCATCATGGTTTCCTTTCATGGCGAGAATGCCTGCAGCGCAGGTGCTTGCATGTCTGCAATAGGCGTGCCAACGTAATCGAAGTAACGGCTCAGGAGTACATGAGGTTTACACGATGAATGACGGCATAGCCCGGCATGCGGTGGATTTCGCGCAGGCGGCGGATTGGCTGGCACAGGCCGACGGCCTGCTGATCACTGCCGGTGCGGGCATGGGCGTCGACTCGGGACTCCCTGATTTCCGCGGTACGGAAGGCTTCTGGCGCGCCTATCCGGCGCTCGCGGCGGCGCGGCTGTCGTTCGAGGAGATCGCCAACCCGGGCCATTTTGCGCGCGATCCTCAGCTGGCCTGGGGGTTCTACGGCCACCGTCTGGCCCTTTACAGGCGTACCGTACCGCACGAAGGGTTTGCGATCCTTCGCCACTTTGCGGCAAACATGGAACACGGCGCGTTCGTCTTCACCAGCAACGTCGACGGGCAGTTCGGCAAGGCCGGTTTTGCCGACGATCGGCTCTGTGAAGTCCATGGTTCGATTCATCACCTGCAGTGCTGCAAGCCCTGCTGCGATGCGATCTGGCCGGCGGTCGACTTCGTCCCCGATGTGGATGCAGCGGCCTGCCGTTTGCTGAACGCACCGCCTCGCTGCCCAATCTGCGGCGGCATGGCGCGCCCGAACATCCTGATGTTCGGCGACTGGACGTGGCTGGCAGCCCGTACCGAAGCACAGCAGCGCCGGCTCGATCTCTGGCGGCAGCAAGTAGGGCGTCTGCTGGTGATCGAAATCGGGGCCGGACTCGCGGTGCCGACGGTGCGCTGGTTCGGCGAGTCACTCGGCGTGCCGCTCATTCGCATCAATCCGGCCTATCCAGAGGTGGCCTCGGCGCGGGCAGTCAGCGTGCCGCTCGGGGCGCTGGCGGCGCTAAGGCTGCTTGCCGCGGCGGTGGGCGACGGGGGCCATGTCGCGCAGGATCAGCGTCGGTGAAGAGAACGGCGCCAGCCGTTCGAGGAAGTCGAGCAGTTCCAGGATCGGTGAGCTCCTGAAGAAGCGAGCCATCGGTGTATCCATCCAGATGCGGTCAGCATAGGCACGGATTTCGTAGGGTGTGTCGCCGACGCCATCCTGGTTGCGGTCGAATCCTTCATAGTCGTCCCAGTAGTTACCGTGCCAGACGTTGAGGTCGTTCCGCTCGTCACCGCCGACCACCGCCTGCCACAGGTTGTGTTCGAAGCGGTTGTAATAGACGAGGTGGCCGCCGCGCTCGCCGTAGAAATTGATGCCGGTGACGTTGTGCGACAGGCGGTTGGCGATGATGCTGATGCGGTTCAGACCATGCAGCGGCGAGTCGGCCAGGATGCCGACGGCGCAGTGGATGATCTCGTTCTCATGTACCAGCGCTGCGCTCGATTCCTTCAGCGCGATGCCGGCGCCCGAAGCGTCCATGGCGTGGGCGATGCGGTTGCGGCGGATGATGATGCCGTCAGAGTTGAGGATCGTCAGCCCCGTGGCGTTGTACTGCAGGTCGTTGCCCTCGACCAGGCTGCGGCCCGCGAACAGGAAGTTCATCGCCCGCCGGCTGTCGCGGATGCGGTTCCCGACATAGCGGTTGCGCGGCGAGTTGGAGATGGTCACGTCGCGGATCTGGGCAATGTCGTTGCCTTCGATGCGGTTGCCGGTGCTGTACCAGAGACGCAGCCCGTCACCGCGGTCGGCAAGATCGACCGGGCGGGAGCGGATGAAATTGCGGGCAACGACATTATGGTTGGAGGCGTGCAGCGTGATGCCGAACAGGACATCCTCGATGTGATTGTCCTCGATGCGGTTGTAGTGGCCCTCGACGACGATGGCGCTGTCGACGCGATCGTGCGAGTCGCCGGAGCCGGTCAGCACAAGGCCGCGGATCGTTGCACTGTTGGCGCGGACGCGCAGCACGCTTTCCCGTTGCTGTCCGTCGATGTGCGCCTTGCCGCCGCCATCGAGGACCATCGGGCGGTCGACGATGGCCGGCCCGGTATAGGTGCCGGCTGCCAGCAGCAGGGTGCCGCCGGAAGGCGTCGCATCGATCAACGGTTGCAGCGGCACTGCGGCGCATGCGGTGCCGCAGGCAATCAGGATCCAGCCCGCGAGCAGGGCGGTGCCGCGGCTCAGGCTCGTCAGGCGGCCGGCTCGCCGTTCAGCCAGAGGCATTTCCCCTTGCTTTCCTTCTGGATCGCCGCCAGCACCTGCTCGTGCGCCGCCAGTTCCTCAGCGCTGGCGGTCAGCACGCGTAGCGGCTTGCGTGACGCTGCCATCGCCAGCTCGACGTCGCTGCCCGCGGCCGGGGCGAGATCCATGATCAGGCTCTCCTGACCGCGCGTCATCGCGACATACACGTCGGCGAGGATCTCCGCATCGAGCAGGGCGCCGTGCAGCGTTCGGTGCGCGTTGTTCACGCCGTAGCGTTCGCACAGCGCATCGAGGTTGTTCTTCTTGCCGGGGTGCAGCTCGCGCGCCATCTTCAGCGTGTCGCGGACGTTGGCGCAGACGGTATTAACCGTTGCCAGCCCGAGCATGCCGAGTTCGTAGTCGAGGAAGCCGACGTCGAAGGCCGCGTTGTGGATGACCAGTTCGGCGCCGCGGATGAAATCGAGGAACTCGTTGGCCACTTCCCCGAAGCGCGGCTTGTCGGCGAGAAACTCGCGGCTGATGCCGTGCACGGCCAGCGCACCCTCGTCGATGTCGCGATCGGGATTGACGTAGTAGTGGAGATGGCGCCGGGTCAAGCGCCGGTTCACCATCTCGATGCAGGCCAGTTCGATGATGCGGTGGCCGAGGCGGGTTTCGAGGCCGGTGGTTTCGGTGTCGAGGAAGATCTGTCGCATGGCCGGTATTCTAGCTGCTCTTGCCCTGGATCTCGTCGATGCCGCGGTTGGCGAGCGCATCGGCACGTTCATTTCCGGGGTCGCCGGCGTGGCCCTTGACCCACAGCCAGTCGATGCGATGGCGGGCCGCCAGCACATCGAGCTCCTGCCAGAGATCGGCATTCTTTACCGGCTTCTTGTCCGACGTCTTCCAGCCGTTGCGCTTCCAGCCGTGGATCCACTCGCTGATGCCCTTCTGCACGTACTGCGAGTCGGTATGGATGCGGGCGCGGACCGGTCGCTTCATTGCCTCCAGCGCGCGGATCACGGCCGTCAGTTCCATGCGGTTGTTGGTGGTCGCCGGTTCGCCGCCCCACAGTTCCTTCTCGTTGGCACCGGCCTTCAGCAGCACGCCCCAGCCGCCGGGGCCGGGGTTGCCGCGGCAACCGCCGTCGGCCCAGATTTCGACGAGGTCCTTTGCAACGGCCTCTTCATTGCCCATGGTTCGGGTTCTCCTTTTGTGTAATCGGCGCCAGCGCCTTGGCGCGACGTCCAGTCTTCTGCCAGCTCGGCAGGATCAGCCGCATGCTGTGCACCCGCTTGATCGCACGCAGCAGGTAGACGCCACCGCTGGCCGGCCCGCCGCGCTCGCCTGACGATTCCAGCCAGGACCAGCGATGCAGCCATTTCTGGGTACGGCAGGGCGGTACATGGCAACCGAACACCGGCCGCGCAACCTCGAAGCCGAGCAGCTGCAGCCAGTCCTTGCTGCGCGTTGCAGAGAGATATTGCCCCTGCCAGGGGAACATGCCGCCGGACCCCGGCAGGCGCCGGCGCAGGCCCCAGAGGGAATAAGGATTGAAACCGGTGAGCACGATCTGCCCCTCCGGGATCAGGATGCGCTCGACTTCGCGCAGGATCTGGTGCGGATCGTCGTAGAACTCGAGCACATGCGGCATCACCACGAGATCGATGCTGTTCGCGGCGAACGGCAACTGGCGCAGGTCGCAATGCACATCGACACCGGCAATGCGACCGGGGCCGCCGACCTTCTGCCGGAACGGGATGCGGTTCTCGCGCAGCAGGTCGAGTTCGGGCATGCCGAGCTGCAGTGCGTTGTAGCCGAAGATGTCGGCCACGATGCCGTCGATGCGAGCGCTTTCCCAGCCGAGCACATGGCGGCCCGGCGGGGAATCGAGCCAGCGTTCCAGCCCGGGAATTGACATTGCGCTTGCTTCTCCGACAATACGGCGATGACTGCCATCGCCTCATCCATCAATGTGCCTGCCGGTTTCGACGTCGTCGCCATTCCGGCATTCCGTGACAACTACATCTGGCTGCTGCGCCGCGGCGACTGTGCCGTCGTCGTCGATCCGGGCGATGCCGCCCCGGTCGCGGCCTTGCTCGAGCGGGAAGGGCTGCGGCTGGTCGCGATCCTGATCACGCATCACCACGCCGACCATCAAGGCGGTATCAGCGACCTGGCGGCCCGCGCCGGAGGCCATCCGGTGGCAGTCTACGGACCGGCTGCCGAGTCTATCACAGGCCTCACGCACGCCCTGGCAGGCGGCGAACAGCTCCCCATTCCCGAGATCGATGCCGTATTCACGGTGCTTTCCGTTCCCGGCCATACGATCGGCCATCTGGCGTATTTCAGCGGTCGGCGACTTTTCTGTGGCGATACCCTGTTCGGCGCCGGCTGCGGTCGCCTGTTCGAGGGCACGCCTGCACAGATGTTCGCGTCGCTGGAAGCGATCGCAGCGTTGCCGGACGATACCGAGGTCTACTGTGCCCACGAGTACACCGAGATGAACCTGCGCTTCGCACTGGCCGTCGAGCCGGAGAATCCGGCGATACGGGATCGGGTCACCATGGCCAGGGGGCTGCGTGAGGCGGGGAGGTCTACCGTGCCATCAACGCTGGCGCTGGAGCGGGCGACCAATCCTTTCCTGCGCTGCCGGGATCCGGCGGTGCTGGCGGCAGCGGCCGGCAGGGGGTGCCCGACGGCAGATCCGGTTAGCGTGTTTGCCGCCATCCGCGCCTGGCGCAACGAGTTCTGACAGCCGGCCGGGTTGCCGGCGCGACGCTTCAGTCAGCCGCCGGTTCCTGCGGGGCGGGGGGCGTCGGCGTACCGCCCGTGCGGGAAGCGGCCGCAGCGGACCAGACCTTGCTCAGTGTGTCGAGGACCTTCGCGGTGTTGAACGGCTTCACGATGAAGCTGGCGGCGCCGCCCTGGATCGACTCCTGCACGTTCTCGACGCTGGGATTGCCGGTGATCATCACGACGACCGTTTCCGGGCGTGCCTGCTTGATCGCCTGCAGCGCTTCCAGCCCGTCCATCTCCGGCATCATCACGTCGAGGCAGACGATGTCCGGCGTCAGGCGCTGCGCAGCTTCCACGGCCTGCAGGCCGTTGCGGGCCTCGCCGACGACCTGGTATTCCTCGTTGCGCAGCATGCCGCGCAGGAGGGTTCGCATCAGGTCATTGTCGTCAACGATGAGGATCTTCGGCAGGTACTTGCTCATGATGTCTTGCTCGTGTTCGGCTCAGGCGTCCAACGTTTCAGTGGCTTGCGCGAGGCAGGTGCGGTTGCGGCCGGCCCTCTTGGCCTCATAGAGGGCGAGGTCCGCCGCCTTGAGCAACTGTTTGGGATCGGCTTCCGGCATGGCAATGCCGGAAGCGACGCCGAAACTCGCGGTAATGCGCTTGTTCGGGTTGGTCGGGTGCGCGATCCCGAGGGCCTCGACGGCCTGCCGCATGCGTTCGGCGACCACCTGCGCGCCGCTCAGCGAGGTTTCCGGCAGGATCACCGAGAATTCCTCGCCACCGTAGCGGGCGACGAGGTCGCCGCCGCGGTCCATCGATTGCGTGAGTGTCTGAGCGACCAGCTTCAGGCTGTCGTCACCGGCCTGGTGGCCGAGATGATCGTTGTAGTCCTTGAAATGATCGACGTCGCACATGATCACGGAAAATTCCGTGCCCTGGCGCATCGAACGCCGCCATTCGCGGCTCAGCGTTTCCTCGAAGTGACGGCGGTTGGTGATGCCGGTAAGACCGTCGAGTGACGTCAGGCGGCGCAATTCCTGGTTGGCGGTATCGAGCTTGCGCGTCAGCACCAGCAGCGAGTAGCGCATCTGGATGATGCGCTGCATGGCGCGGATCTTGGCGCCGAGGACGACGTCGCTGACCGGCTTGTGGATGTAGTCGTCACCACCGGCGGCGATGCCAGCTTCGAGATCTTCGTCCTTGGTCATGGAGGTGAGGAAGATGATCGGCGTCCAGTCCCCCGGCTGCTCGATCTGCCGCAGGCGGCGGGCGACTTCGAAGCCATCGATGTCCGGTAGCACGATGTCGAGCAGGACCATGTCCGGCCGCTCGGAAAGGAACAGATCGACGGCCTCGGTTCCCGTCGTTGCCGGTACCGGCGTGATACCCATCCGCTCCAGATGATGGGTGATGATCTGCATCGACGCGCGGCTGTCTTCGACGACGAGGGTTTTCATAAGATGCAGCGAATGCCGGGTTGTTCAATGCATCGATTGTAGCCGATCTTCCTGCCCGGGAAGCGAGGTTTGGCCGGCTTTCCGATGGCGGCCGCAGTGGTCGACATGGTAAATTCATGGAATACCGGAAGACCCCTCCGTCAGCGTACAGAACATCAAGGTGCGGCCATGCTCCAGAAACTCAGAAAGATCGATCCCGCAGCTATTGCCAGCGACCCGCGTACCCGGCGCTGGGGCAAGCGTTTCGCCATCTTCATGGCCGTCATCGGCGTCCTCGGCTTCCTGGTGGTGCCGCCCGTCCTCAAGTCGGTGCTGCTCTCGAAACTTGGCGAGGCACTGCACCGCGACGTTGCCATCGACTCGATCAGCCTCAACCCTTATACCCTCACGCTCAGCGTCTCCGGTGTCTCCGTGCGTGACCGCGTCGACGGCAAGCCGGGCGACGAGGTCTTCGGCTTCGACAAGCTGACGGTCAATGCCGAACTGGCCTCGATCGCCGTCGCCGGCTTCGTCGTCAAGGAAATCGAACTGGTCGGCCCGCGCGCGAAGCTCGTGCGCCTGCCGGATAACCGCTACAACATCTCCGACCTCATCCCGCCGCCCGAAGAGAAGAAGCCCGAGGAAAAATCAGGCCTGCCGCGCTTTTCAGTCAGCAACATCCAGATCCGCGGCGGCAAGCTGAACTTTGACGACCGGCCCGAGGGCGTGCAGCACGAGATCGCCGACGTTAACGTCCGCATCCCCTTCCTGTCGACGCTCTCCTATTATTCCGACACCTACGTCGAACCGCATTTCTCGGCAAACATCAATGGCGCCCCGCTCGTGCTCAACGGCAAGAGCCGCCCGTTCGACGATTCGCTCGAAAGCGAGCTGGTGCTTGATCTCGACAACCTGCAGCTGGCGAAGTATCTCGCCTATTCGCCGGTCGACCTGCCGATCAAGGTGCTTTCCGGCGCACTGGAGGGTGACCTCCGCTTCCGCTTCCTGCAGACGAAAGGGCAGCCGTCGACGCTGTCGCTCGGCGGCAAGGTGGCGCTCAAGGACCTCAAGGTAACCGAGACTGGCGGGGCGCCGCTGATCGGGCTGAAGCGGCTGGAGGTCGCGCTGCGCGACGCCGATCTGCTCAAGCTCGCGATCGGCATCGAGCGGGTTGCGCTCGAGTCGCCGGAAATCGATGTCCGCATCGACAAGCAGGGCGTGGTGAACTGGCTCGGGCTGCTGCCGGCGTCGCCTGCTGCGCCGGCCGAGGCTGCACCGAAGAAGGTCGATCCGAATGCGCCGACGCTGCAGTTGCTTGTCGACGCCGTCGCGATCCAGGACGGCACGGTCAATCTGCTTGATCAATCGACGGCGAACGAGCAGAAGGGCTCGGTGCGTGACATCAATATCGAGGTCAACGATTTCGATAGCAGCGGTCGCAAGCCGCTGGGCTTTGCCGCGAACTGGAAGGTCGACGCCGGCGACCGGCTGCAGGTTGACCAGGTCGCCATCAAGGACGGCCGTGCCGATCTGAAGAAGCGCGAAGTGGTCGTCGGCGAAATCGCCACGCTTGGTGCCCGCGCCAAAATGACGCGGCTGCGCGACGGCACGCTGCAGTGGTTCAAGGCCCCGGCGCTACGGGCAGCCAAGGCAGCGGCAAAGGAAGCCGACGCACCGTGGCTGGTCACGATCGATCGTACGCGGATCGAGAACCAGAGCCTCCAGTTCGAGGACCGGAGCTTCTCGCCGGCCGCGAACCAGACCGTCGAAATCGTCTCCCTGCTGGCCGAGAACGTTTCCACGAAACCCGAGAGCGAAGCGAAGCTGGCGCTCAGGATGCGCGTCAACAAGAAGGGTGAGCTCGCGGTCGACGGCACGGTCAAACCGATGCTGCCGCAGGGCGAACTGCGTCTGGATGTGCGCGACATCGAGTTGCTGCCGATGCAGCCGTATTTCAGCGAATTCCTCAACATCACCGTCACCCGCGGCCAGATTGCCGCCAAGGGAACGGTCAGCCTGAATCCTGCGAAGGAGGGCGTCTCTGCCGGCTACAAGGGCGACCTCACGCTCGGCAACTTCCACACCGTCGACAAGGCCAACTCGGCTGACTTCCTCAAGTGGAAATCCTTCTATTTCGGCAATATCGACGTCAGGACGCAGCCTTTGAACATCGCGGTCGGCGAGGTCGCATTGTCCGATTTCTATGCGCGGGTGATCATCAGCCCCGAAGGCAAGCTGAACCTTACGCAGATCGCCCGCAAGGACGGCAAGGATGAAAAGGGGGCCGAGAACCCCGCCGGCAAGGCAGGCGAAGCGGCTGCCGAGAAGCCGGCGGCGCCTGCCGCAGAAGCCCTGGCCGATGCCGAAAAGCCGGCAGAAGTCCCTGTGGCGGCAGCGAAGCCGGCGAAGGAAGTGGTGCCGATCAAGATCGGCAAGGTGACCCTGCAGGGCGGCAACATCGCGATCACCGACAACTTCATCAAGCCCAACTATTCGGCCAACCTGACGAAGATCGGTGGCCGCGTCACCGGGCTGTCGTCCACCGAAGGCTCGATGGCCGATCTCGAACTGCGCGGCAGCTACGACGGCCTGGCGCCGGTGAACATCACCGCCAAGCTCAACCCCTTCGCCGCCAAGAGCTATCTGGATCTCGACGCCGAGGTGAAGGGCGTCGAGATGACCGGCTTCTCCACCTACTCGGGCCGCTACGCCGGCTATGCGATCGAGCGCGGCAAGCTGTCGCTGTTCCTCAAGTACCGGATCGACAACAACCAGCTTTCGGCCGACAACCGCGTTTTCCTCGACCAGCTCACGTTCGGCGACGAGGTCGATAGCCCCGAGGCGACCAAGCTGCCGGTACGGCTGGCGGTATCGCTGCTGCAGAACCGCAAGGGCGAGATCGACATCAACCTGCCCATTTCCGGCTCGCTCGATGATCCGCAGTTCAGCGTCGGCGGCATCATCGTGCAGGTCATCCTCAACGTGTTCACCAAGGCGATCACCTCGCCCTTCGCGCTGATCGGTTCGCTGTTCGGCGGCGGCGAGGAACTGTCGTACGTCGAGTTCGACTACGGCTACTCGACGATCTCCGCCAAGATGAAGGAACGCCTGCAGACGATTGCCAAGGTGCTTGAGGACCGCCCGGCGATCCGCATCGAGCTCGCCGGCCGCATCGACGCCGAGCGCGACCGCGAGGGCCTCAAGCGCGCCCTCATGGAACGCCGCGTCAAGGCGCAACGCCTCGAAGAGCTGGTCAAGGCCGGGACCGAGGCCGGCTCGCTCGACGACATCGAGATTCCCGCCAAGGATTACCCGAAGTACCTCGAGCGCGCCTACAAGGCCGAGAAGTTCCCGAAGCCGCGCAACCTGATCGGCCTCGTCAAGGACCTGCCGGTCGACGAAATGGAAAAGCTGATGATGGCCAACATGAAGGCCGACGACGAAGCGCTGCGCGAGCTTGCCGACCGCCGCGCCAAGGCCGCCGGCCAGTGGCTGGAGCGCGATGGCAAGGTGGCGGCCGAGCGCGTCTTCCTGCTCAAGCCCAACCTCACGGCGAAGGACGGCCCGCAGAACGACAAGGCCAGCGAGGCACGCGTCGATTTTTCGCTGAAGTAAGGTCACGAACGAGAAATGAACGAAACACTGATCTACCTGCTGCTCTTCCTTGCCGCGCTGGCGGTCCTGCTGCAGGTCGTCGTGCTGCTGCGCGGCCGCCCGGACGGCAAGCTGGAACTGCTCGAGACACGCTTCACGGCGCTCGATGCCGCGCTCGAGCGGCAGGAGCGCGAACTGCGCGGCGAACTGGGCCGCCTGCGCAGCGAAGCACAGGAAACCGCGCGCGGCGACCGCGCCGAGCAGGCACAGGCGCTCGAGCGCTTCGGCCAGGGGCTGGCCGGTCAGGTCGGCCAGCTCGGCACGCTGCAGGCGCAGCAGTTCGAGGCCTTCGGCCAGCACCTCAACCGCCTGACGCAGAGCTTCGACGCGCGCGTCGAGCAGCTGCGCCTGACGGTGGAAACGCGCCTCGGCGCCATTCAGACCGAGAACGCCGCCAAGCTCGAAGAGATGCGCAAGACCGTCGACGAGAAGCTGCACGCCACGCTGGAGCAGCGCCTCGGAGAATCCTTCAAGCTCGTCTCGGAGCGGCTGGAACAGGTGCATCGCGGCCTCGGCGAAATGCAGACGCTGGCCGCCGGCGTCGGTGACCTCAAGAAGGTGCTGACGAACGTGAAGACGCGCGGTACCTGGGGCGAGGTGCAACTGGCCAACCTGCTCGAACAGGTGCTCACCGCCGAGCAGTACGCCGAGAACGTCGCCACGCGCCCTAAGAGCGGCGACCGTGTCGAATTCGCCATCCGCCTGCCGGGCCGCGAAAGCGGCGAGCCGGTGTGGCTGCCGATCGACGCCAAGTTCCCGGTCGAGGATTACCAGAAGCTGGTCGAGGCGCAGGAGCGCGCTGACGTCGTTGCCGTCGAGGCCGCCGCCAAGGCGCTCGAAGCGCGCCTCAAGGACGAGGCGAAGACGATTCGCGAGAAATACATCGAGCCGCCGCACACCACCGATTTCGCCATCCTCTACCTGCCCACCGAAGGCCTCTATGCCGAAGCCCTGCGCCGGCCGGGGCTGGTCGAGGCGCTGCAGCGCGACCAGCGCGTCAGCATTGCCGGCCCGACCACGCTGGCTGCCATGCTCAACAGCCTGCAGATGGGCTTCCGTACGCTGGCCATCGAGAAGCGATCGAGTGAAGTGTGGGCCGTGCTCGGCGCCATCAAGACCGAGTTCGGCAAATTCGGTGAGGCGCTCGCGCACACCCGCAAGAAGCTGCAGGAAGCCAGCAACTCGATCGACAAGGCCGAGGTGCGCACCCGCGCCGTCACCCGCAAGCTCAAGGATGTCGAGGCGCTGCCAGCGCCCGAGGCCGTCGCGCTACTCGGTGACGACCTTCCGGACGAAGACGACGAGGGCGCATGAGTCCTCCGTTGCCGGCGGCCGAGCGCGCCCGGCTCGAGGCGGCCTACCGTGCCACGACCTATCGCATCCACGCGCCGGCCGGTGACATCCACCTGCGCCTCGATGAACCGTCGCCAGTGTTTGCGGCACTGCTGACCGAATCCGCCACACGTCACTGGGCGATCCTCACCGCCTGCAACCCCGCATCGCAGCTGCAGGATGCCGCCGCCAATGGCGAGGCACAGGCGCGCCTGCAGCAATGGTTGAAAGCGCACGGTTACCGATGGCTGGCAGGGGAGAACATGGCCGAGGCCTGCGACTGGCCGCCGGAAGCGAGCTGCGTCGTGCTCGGCCTGCCCGTGGCCGCCGCGCGGCAATGCGGTGCAATTTTCGGGCAGAACGCCGTGGTTGCCGGTGACGGCGATGCGATCCCGCGCCTGCAATGGTGTCGTTAGCCGTCATGCGACAGCGCCGGGGGGCGTAGCTCGTTCAGCCTGCCCGGTCAGGACAGCACCCAACAAAAAACCCGCCGGGAACAACAGGCGGGTTTTTTGTTTGTGCGGCTTGCTGATCGGCGCGCCGTTATCGGGTAATCGGCCGGTAGCGAATCCGCTTCGGCTTGGCGCCTTCCTCACCCAGGCGCTTGCGCTTGTCTTCCTCGTATTCCTGATAGTTGCCGGTGTAGAAGCTCCACTGCGAATCGCCCTCGCAGGCAAGGATGTGGGTGCAGATGCGGTCGAGGAACCAGCGGTCGTGCGAGATGATCAGCGCGCTGCCGGCGAATTCGAGCAGGGCGTCTTCCAGCGCGCGCAGGGTTTCGACGTCGAGGTCGTTTGACGGTTCGTCGAGTAGCAGCACGTTGCCGCCGGTCATCAGCGTCTTGGCCAGGTGCAGGCGGCCGCGTTCGCCGCCGGAGAGTTTGCCGACGACCTTCTGCTGGTCGCCGCCCTTGAAGTTGAAGCGGCCGATGTAGGCGCGGCTGGGCATCTCGAACTTGCCGATCTGCAGGATGTCGCTGCCCTGCGCCAGTTCGTCGAACAC
>Ga0268298_10002323_pt1 | contig 20912 bp, 22 predicted proteins | sample WWTPWeurt_MetaG_FD_194462 | JGI IMG/M metagenome (GOLD analysis project Ga0268298, IMG submission 194462) | Activated sludge microbial communities from WWTP in Nijmegen, Gelderland, Netherland - WWTP Weurt | ecosystem: Engineered > WWTP > Aerobic digester > Activated sludge | place... | reverse complement strand
TGTTCTCTTTTGGAATGATTGGAATAGGAATGCGAAAAGAACCAGTCCCCGCTCGATTGGGCTGGTGAATTTCCTCATGCTTTTTTGGGTGAATATGGGGTTTGATCCAAGGTTATCGTTTTAATTTTCAGACACAATGGACTTGTGCCTGATTTGACCAAAATTCAGATTTCAAACATCTGGGGAATTAGTGAAATTATAGCACTTCCGTCGAATGGGTGCAAGCGATGGAATGTTTGAATTTCAACGCTCCAACGGCAAATTATTTCCGTTGGAGCGTTGAAATTGGGTTTAAGAGCGTTTGCTTTGGTAGACAGCAGCCAGGATCTTGACGTTTATTACGATGAACCGCCAGAGCTGATAGATCTTGAAGTTCATCCAGAACTTTTCGGCTTTTGAGAATTCTTGTGAGGTCTGCATATGGGTCTCCTATTCGGGGATGATCGTCCAGCCGGGGCGGGCTTTGAACTTCCAGATGAAAGTGTGATGGAGCATGAACTTCATCCACGCGCCGCTGACGCCCATTTCAAGGTGCGAGGTGAACAGGTCTCTCCCGAACTCGTTTGCATATTTCTTGCGGTCGGGTACAACCGGCTTCATGACGATGGCGACTGCATTGCCGTCCCAGAGCGAGTCGCCCATGCTGGCGATGCAGGCCGCCACCATTTCGGTCATCGGTTCGCTGTGAGTCATCTCGCCCTTCTCGATCAGGTCCACGATATTGAGCGCGACCACACGTCCGATCACGCCGCTGACCATGCCCGTTCGCGGCGGGGCGGGGGCAATGAGCAGGCTGTTCTTATTGGTGAACGGTTTGGAGATCGGGCCGGGAGGGGCGAAAGCAATTCCGGCGGCGAAAACGTTCTTGTAGGTGGGGTTTTGATAACGGGAAGGCCAGGCTTCAGGGGTCTGGGCAAGTTCGGGGTAGGGCAGACCGTATTTCCCATCCACCAAAACAAAACCGGCAGGGTTGACCATCCTGGCTGAAATGTCTTCTCCATCTTTGCCAATGTATTTAAATGGCTGGCCCTTAAATTGCGGAATGAGCATGGAGAAGTCAAAGTCTGTTGAGCCTTCCTCGCCTTCGTAGTTCTGCCAAAAGATCTTGCCATCTTCGACTTTGGTAACGCCGGACTGCACCTGGTAACGGATGCCATGATCGTTGAAAACGGAGGTGAGGAATTCCTCGCTGCGCATCAAATGACCATTGCGCTTGATCTGAACCCCATTGACTCCGAAGTCGCCGACAGAGGGTTCGTTCGAGAGCCAGAGGATGTCGGCCTTGTCGCGCAAACCTTTTTTGACGAGGTCTTTGTGAACATTGACGATATATTCGAACGCTGCGCCCTGACAGGTTGCGCCGGGGTGGCCGGTGCCGATAACGATCTTGACCTTTTCGCCTTTCTGCATGCGATCGCATAAGGCAAGATAGGCGTCGCGCGTTTTAATGGCGTGCGGCAGCGAACAGATCGAATGGGTGAAGCCGTTCTCAGGCCCGAGGCCGGGTGTGCCCGCAAAGTTAAGCAACGGACCGGGGGCAATGACAAGGTAATCATAATCGAGGCGCACTTCCTTGCCTGAACTGACCTCTTCTCCCAATACATATTGGTCGCCTGCATCGGGATGAATCTCTTTTGCCGCGGCATGGATGAACTTTACGTTCATCTTGTCGTAAACCGGCTTGAGTTTGAAGATGGTCTGGTCGGGCTTCATATGACCGACGCCCACCCAGACCCACGATGGTACATAGCCGAACACATCGCGGTTGCTGATGACCGTGATCTCATGTTTTCGGCCAATCTGGCTTCCCAGATATAACGCCGCAGTGTGACCTGCGAACCCTGCCCCTATCACTACTACTTTTGCCATAACTTCTTCCTCCTTCGGGAATTAAATAATAAAACAGGCGGCATGGTGGAATGCCGTCTGTCTTTTTGACGAAAGGGATCGAGCAATTCTATGCAGGCTAAAACATCGTCCGGGCGTGCGGATGCGAATACTGCAATAGGATATATCTGCCAGCGAGACATGGTGAACAAGCCCATCCATTACATGATATGGAATTCACGATGCCACCGAATAATAAAGTGATGGTCATCCCTCGGTATTCAGCTGGTTGCTCGTATTAAATTAGAGGGTATTGCCGGTCTAGAATTTCCGATTTTCCTGCAAGTTCATGATTTCAATAAGTTTATTTCGGGTTCGGGTAAGCCGACTCAATTCCGGGTTGGTCCAGCCCGTCGATGGTGCGGGTTCCATACAATTCGCCGTTGACAGTGATGGTGTATTCGCCCGTGCCAGTGATCTCCTGGTCGGTGCCTGATAGGCTGGCCCAGGTAAAGGTCAGCTGATTGCCTTGCAACGTGCCGACCCCTTCCTGAATCCCGCCTGAGACCAGCCATTGCAATTTATACTCGTTGGGCTTGTCGCCATTAGTAATGGTCAGGGTCCCGCCGTATTGCTCGCCGGTGGGATCAGTGGCGTTGAGCGCGAAGGAGCCAAGAACGCTGGGGACATTGTCCACGGGGGCATCAGCACCGAGCGGGGCGGGGGGCTTGCGGCCACCACAGGCTGTGAGGCTGAGAGCGATCAGTAAAAGCAGGAAAACAAGACGATGTTTCATTAAGTAGGTACCTCTTTTATTCTTCCTCTTTCAAGGTCATCAGGAAGGCGATGATATCGGAGATCTGGTCTTCGGTGAGGATCTGGCCAAAGGTCTGGATCATCTGTCCGCTGGGGTAGCCAGGGACGATAAAGGCGTTCGGTTCGACAATGGATTGGTGCAGGTATTCTTCGGCGGTCAGGCCGGGCACGCGGTTCCCTGCACGGTTGGCAATGCCATAGAAGGATGGGCCGATGATCTTCTCGCCCTTTTCCAGCGAATGGCAGATGCGGCAGCCTGCGTTGACACCTGAAGCAGTTTCATAGTAAATGCGTTCACCGGCAACCGGGTCTGGGATGTGCATATCCCTGAAACTGATGGTCAGAAACTGACGCGGTGTGAATTCAAGGGTGCTATCCAGCAGTACCTGCTCGATGCTTTCATCGGGACGGTCATACATCTTGACGATGATGTGATGGCGGCCAACAGGAAGTTGCACCTGCTCAAAGATGCGGGAGCCCTGATTGATGGCTGTATCCTGATGGGCGTAGGTCTCGTCAAAGACCAGGTTACCATCCACTGTCAGCGTGAGGCGGGTGGGATGGTCAAGGCCAGGCTCAATGTCGGCTTGAGGCGCAACATCATGGATGGCATAGCCGCTGTGATGGGTCATCTGGATGGCGAGGGTGGCTGAGTCTGCGCTGAAGAATGGGATTGGCCGGTCACTGAACCAGAGTTGGAATGCGGTCACCACGGCCATAACGCCGAGCAGCGGCGCAATGTACTTGAGATGCGTTTTGTTTGGAGTGAACGTGAATGTGTTCGGCTCTGACGTGGTGTGGGTATTGAGAGCCTTGCCAAATTCGGTGGGAGCGACCCAGGCAGTGTGGACGAGGGGGATGAAGTTGGGTTTTAACTTCGGAAGCCTTTCGCCGGTGATGCGGTCGTTCAACCAGAGGTTACCTTCACGGTTCGCGCAGTCTTCGGGCGGGCAACCGATGAACTGGACATCGCTTGCGCCCGCTTCCAGTGCCTGTGCGGCAAGGTTGGGGTTGGCCATGGCAATGCAGGTCAGCGGAACGATATAGGTATTGGGGTCTTCAAAATGTTTGCCGACCCCGTGCAGGGCGTGACGTTCACACGTGAAGACGACCTTTACATTTTTCTTTTCGGCTACATTGCCCAAAGTTGACTTCCACATCGGATCAAGCGGGATGTCTCCAAAGGTGAGGGCATTATCAGGGCAACTGCCAATACATACACCGCAAGAGACACACAGATTCGCATCGATCTCCGCCTGGAACTTGGGGCGTGCGCCATCGGTGCGGGGGACCATTCTGATAGCGGTGTACGGGCAATCGCGTTCGCAGAGGGTACAGCCGTCGCAGTTGGCGAGATCTACTTTGACCGGTTTGAGCGCTTTCGCGCGCGGCATGATCCACGGCAGGGCTAGGGAGAGGCCAAGGATGAAGAGCAGCACGCTCCAGAATAGAGCCTGCGGTCCGCGCAGGAAAGTGGGCAGGTAGAATAAATAGAATAAATCAATGGGGGCCTGCTCTGGCAGTTGGGTGGCGCTGAGAGGAGGCAGCATGCCAATGGGGAAGAGCGCGGCGGAGAGCAGTAACACAAAAATGGAGATCGCCATCCAGTAGCGCGGAGGCAGCCATTTTGCGCGACTCATGCGTTTGAGATGGAGCCAAAGGAAGTACGCCACCAGCGCTGAGAGGCCAACGTGCAGGACGATCACGATCATCATGAAGATCCAGCCGGTCCCGGCGGCGTCGCCCACGATGAAGTCCACGATGAAGGCTTGGCCTTTTTGGAAGGGGCCAAGGGTATCGAAGAGAGTCTCGTTCAGGATCTGCGCGCGGTTGTCCCAGATGAGCCAGTAACCGGTGATGCCAATGGCCCAAACTACAAAGGCCATGCCCACTCCTGTCACCCAGGCCAGCCAGCGCGGCCCACGGAAACGATCCTGGAAGAAAGTGCGCCATCCATGCAGGAGGGCGAAAATGACGGCCGCATCGGAGGCGTAGCGGTGCATGGCGCGGATGACGCGCCCGATCAGATTGGCTTCGATCTTGGAGACAGCCTGATAGGAGAACGTAAATCCGAACGGGTAGAACATCGTCAAGTAGATGCCGGTCAGCAGGATGACGACCAGCAGGAAGATGGTGATGGTGCCCGTATGATAGAGCGGATTGAAGCGTGGATCGTTGATGAGCCAGTTGAGAGGCGCTTCGACTCGCAGGGAGATTCCCTCCAAGAGGTTAAGCAGGCGTCGGCTGGGGTTGCCGAGGCGAGCGTTCCAATCCACACTTGGGTTGTGTTCGGAGAGGGAATCGGTCAGTTGTTTTTTGTCAGGGGACGTGGTCATTTGCTTTTGACAATGCTACGAATAATTTCGCGTACGATGTTGAATAAAGGCGGGAGCAAATAATAAAGGTTGCGAAATAAAAAGGTTGGGACAGCCATCCACAAGGTGGCTGTCCCATTGGATTGAAGTGATTACCAGACTCTGAAGCCGGGGGAGGTGAGCGCGATGTTCTTGATTAATTCAAAGAGCATTGGCCCGTACACGATGACGATCAATGCGAGCGCACCGTAGATCCAGGGAGCCCAGCGGTCAAGCCAGATCGGGGAGAGAGCGGGATCTTGCATGGGTTCTGCAACAGGAACTTCCACTTCTTCCTTGACGGTCTCTTTATTGAGAGCCGTCATGAGCATGACGGCGAGGTAAAGCGCGCCGCTGATGAAGAGGATCGCACCACCCAAACCGACCTGGAAGAGGCGGCTGTTCCATTCTGCGGGAACATAAGGGGCCAGGTTGAGCGGTACGCGGCGGGGAGCGCCGAGCAGGCCCAACACATGCATGGAGTTCGAGAAGACGATCATGCCGATGAACCAGGTCCAAGCTTGGGCAACAGCCAGTTTGGGCTGCCAAAGTTTCTTGCCGGTCAGGTAGGGCAGCAGCCAGTAGGAAATGCCCATGAAGCTCAGGGTCACGCCGGTGGCCACGGTGAGGTGGAAGTGACCGGGGATGAAGGCAGTGTTATGCAGAACAAGGTTGACGTTGTATGAGGCATTCGCCAAACCGCCGATGCCGCCGAAGAAGAACAGGATACCGGCAAGGAGCTGCGAAGCGACGGAAGGGTCGCTCCAGTTCAATTTGCCGATCCAGGCGAGGGCGCCCTTGCCACCCTGCTTGCGTCCCGCATGTTCGAGGGATGCAACCACGGTGAAAGCGGTCATCATGGAGGGGAAGAACACGCCGAAGGTCAACATGGAGTGGATGAACTTCCAAACGGGCGGGACGCCGGGGTCCACATATTGGTGGTGGAAGCCGAGCGGGGTGGAGAGCACCAGGAAGATCCAGAAAGCCAGGCGGGCGAGCGTGTCACTGAACATCTTGCCATTGCCAGCTTGCTTGGGGAGCATGGCGTACCAGGAAATGTAGGCGGGTAGCAGCCAGAAATAGACCAACGGGTGGCCGGTGAACCAGAAGTAGGTACGAGCCAGTTGCGGGTCCACACCTTCAATCAAGCCGAGTGACCAGGGCAGCAGCATGGTGAGGATCTCAACTGCCACGCCGAGTGTACAGATCTGCCAGAGCAGGGCGGTGACAAGCGAAGCAAAAGCAATGAAGGGAGTGCGCTCGTTGGCGTTTTCCTTGCGCCACGCGGCATAGGTCATGAACAGACCCCAGCCTTCCACCCAGCTGCCGACTACTACGAGGGTCAAACCAACATAGAAAGCCCAGTTCGCCTTGAGCGGGGGATAGAATGTGAAGAGCACGGTGGCCTGGTTGGCAAGGATCGGGATCGCGGCAGCCACAACACCGACGACCATGAGCCAGAAGCCGATCTTGTTCAACATCATGTTCTTGAGCGGGCGCTTCAAACCGAAGATCACGTTGAAGGTCAGGAAGCCCATGATGAAGAACGTCGTCCAGACGAGGGCGTTCAGAACGCCGTGAACGGTCAGGCCCTGATAATAGGACTTGATAAGAGGCTTGAGGTAGGGGTAGAAATCCCACCCGGCGTGTTCAAAAGATTGCAGCGGGCCGAATAAACTACCGACGGCAAGGGCAAGGATGGCCACGAGAAGGTGCCAGCCGATGAATTTCTTTTCACTAGCGGATACTTGATATTGTTTCATGGTATCTCTCTTTGCAGCCTATGGCGTGACAATGACCGCGCCGTACATAACGCCATGCCCGCTGCCGCAGTATTCAGTACAGATGAAGTTGTAGGTGCCGGGCTTATCGAACTTGACGGTCAGTTTGGAGACCTGACCAGGAAGGACCATGAAGTTAGCGTTCGTATCCTGGATCTTGAAACCGTGCTGGACGTCAGATGAAGTCACATAGAAGGAAACGCTGGAACCCACGGGGACAGTGATCTCCTTAGGCAGGTATTCCCAATTGGGGACCGCATGCGCCAAAATGTAGGCATCATACTTGCCGGTGGAAATCTCGCGCAGGCCAGGGTTGGACCAGGGGCTGTTGGGGTCCGTGGCCACGGTCTTCGGGTCTACACGCTGTTCGGGAGCGGGCACCTGGATGCCCATGCCAAACGCAGCCACGCTGACTGCGGTGGCGAACAGCACGAGCAGAACAAAACTGAAGATCATCCAGTTGCGCTCGTAGGGATCGATGTGGATTTGGTTGGTGCTCATAGGGTGCCTCCACGTCCGACAAGGATCATATAGATCGTTGCCCAGATTGCGATGAGTGTGACCACGAAGATCGCCAGGACAGCGATCGTACCGGTCGGCTTGAACTCATCATCTTCTTTGTCTTTTTTCGCCATGGTACATTCTCCTCAAAAAATGATGAAAATAGGAATCTGCCGCTTCATGCGGCGCCGCAAATTGCGGAGGGGGAACCGGGCTTTTCTTTCGCCGAAACAGGTCCACCTCCTTATTGCCTAAGCATGTATTTCAGATCATCGGCAATGTCGTCAGCCGTCACGCCGAATGGAAATACCAACTTCAAATAACCGTCCCGGTCGATGGCCATCAAAGTGGCGGTATGGTCGATCAGGTAATCGGTTGCCGTACTGCCCTGTTTGATCTCATAGAAGATGCCATACAGGGATGTGACAGTGTCCACTTCCTCTTTGGTACCGGTAATGCCCACAAAACTGGGATGGAAATGAGCCACATATTTCGCAAGTTTTTCAGGAGTATCACGCCCCGGGTCCACCGAGATCATGATGAGCTGGACATCATCTGCTTTCGAGCCAATCTTTTTTAAGGCTGCTGTGACATTCCCCAGGGTCGCTGGGCAGATGTCTGGGCAAAATGTATAGCCAAAATAGATCAATACGATCTTGCCGCGATAATCGCTCAAAGATACATCGCCATTCGCGCCGGTCAGGGTAAAGTCATACGACGGCTCAGGGGATTGGATGACCGTCCCATGCAGGGGCTTCGGCCGGAGAAAATAAATTCCAACAGCAATTCCCAGAACAGCAACAAGAACAAGGATCAGGTTTTTCGTTTTCATGAATAGGTCAGTCTAAGGCGCATAACAAAGGAACAAGTGCGCTGCTTCGTATGCCAGTTTTGTGGTTCCCTTGCTGTTGCGAACCTCATCTGCTAACACACCGAGGTGCCTCAGGATACGGTCGGCATTGGAAACCTCGGTGGAGTATCGGTACTCCGCACGGACAATGCCCCAGCCATCCACAAGAACAAAAGCGGGGTCGAATGTAAAATTGCCGTCACCTTTCTCTTCATAATAGGTTTCAAAGCCAGACCCAATGATGGTCTTGAGCAGGGTCTTGTTGGTTGTAGTGGCGAACGTCCAAACGTTCGTATCCGCGCCGATGGAGTTGGCATAAGTGTTCAACACTTCGGGCGTATCACGGTCGGGGTCGATGGAAACGGTCACGAAAGAGACCGGTATTCCATCCAATTGGACCTCATTTAAACGAGATTGCACTTCCTGAATGGTCTCGTTGATGTTGTAGCACGGCTCGGCACAGTGGGTATATGTAAATGTGTAGATGGTGAACTGCCCGCGAGTCGCTTCACTGGTAAAGGGCTCGTTGTTTTGGTCCAGCAGGCTGTATGCAGGAGCGAGCTGCATACGGGGAAGCACTTGGATGGGTTGGAATACCTTGAATGCAAATGCCGAGGCCATGACAACGGCTAGAATGCCGTAAATACCATTAAGAAGAGGTTTGTTCATACAGATGGACTGTCGGTGTAGGAAAAGTTTTGGGATTTGCCAGCCTTTACCGGTCGAGTTTTGACCGTTGTAAGCGGATTCGCCTCGAGCTGCTTCCCATCTTTCACTAATTGTTCGAATGTGACGCTGGCCATTTCCTTCCGAATTAGATCGCGTAATCGAATCCACTGACAATTGACGGGGCATCGGAGTTCAAAGGGACAATCGCCTTCGTGAAGTACACAATCAGAGAGAGTAAGAGTCCCTTCAAATTGTTCAACCACTTGTAGAAGAGTGATTTGATTTGGGTTGTGGGCCAGGGTGATACCGCCATCTCTTCCAACCTGCGTCTCGATGAAGCCACCACCAGCCAGCTCGGCGACGATGCGCTGGAGCAGGGCAGGGGGGATGAGCATCTCACGTCCGATCTCGGAAGTGGGGACACGAGTCCCTGCCGGTTTTTTGGATAGGGACAGGACAACTCGAACTGCATAATCGGTCTGGCGGTTTACTCTAAACATTAATCTGGCGCTCCAAACTTGACTTTTGGCGTCAACGTTTACAGTGATTGTAAGAATTTTGTCTTTCTTTTGGACGTGTTATTAATCACATCGTTACATGACAAATATCTTTTATTTTTTGACAGGTGTGCGATATTTATGACAGTTATTATCCAAAAACTTTAAGATTGTTATAGGATATAATCAACAAAATTTGACGCAGAGGTAATCCATGATAGACCCGGTACTTTTTAGTTTTAAACTTTTTGGGAACACCATTGATCTCACATGGTATGGCTTGATTGTGATGAGTGGTGTTTTGCTTGGAGCCTGGCTGGCGGAGAAGGAAGTCCGCCGTCGCGGTGAAAATGGTGAGGTGCTTGTAGACGCCATGGTTTGGGCGGTGATCGGTGGGATCCTTGGTGCCCGTTTCTGGTATGTGGCCAATGCCACACTGGGTGGGAACCATTCCTACATTGATGACCCTCTGTCTATCATCCGTCCGCCTATTGCCGGTTTGCATTTCTTTGGCGGCTTGTTGTTTGGCGGTTTGACCCTCATCATCTATTTAAGACAGAATGGATATGATGCATGGTTGTTCCTGGATGCAGTCGCCCCCGTAACTTTGATCGGCCAGGCTCTTGGCCGCTTGGGGAACTTTATTAATCAGGAATTGTATGGCCAGCCAACTCTGCTTCCGTGGGGCATTTCGATCGCTGCGAATCATCGCATCCAGCAATATGCGGATCTGATCAAATTCCCTGTTGAGACCACTCGCTTTCACCCTACATTTGCCTATGAAATGATCTTGAACACTCTGGCATTCCTGTTCATGCTCTGGTATGCGCGCCGGTATCAGAACAGGATCAAAGCAGGTGAACTCTTCAGTTTGTGGTTGATCTTTGCCGGATTTATGCGCACTTTCATAGAGTTCTTCCGGCCCGACCAGCCTCGCATCGGGGATACGTTTATATCGTATACGATGGCGATCTCTTTCTTGATGGGTGTTTCGGGTGTGATTCTCTACCTGGCACGAATCGGTGTGACCAAACCTGCATTTGCCGCATCCTGGCCTGCTGGGTATCGTGTAAAGTCGATCAAGAAACCGGCTTCTGCCACCGCTGTTAAAAGGCCGGCACCGGTGGAGAAGGCTTCTCCTGTGGTGGAAAAAACGGTCGTGTCAACTACTCCAGTGGTTGAGAAGCCCGTAGCGGCATCGGCGGGGAAGCCCAGCCTTGAAGTTGAAAAGGCAGCCCCGGCGCCTGTTGAAGAGAAAGAACCTACTCTGGCAACGTTTGAATCGAAAACGGAAGAAGCTATATCTCCCGTTGAAGTTAAGAAGCGAGTATCAACACCGCGTGCAAAGAAGCCGGCTGCAAAGACAACCGTTGCAAAACCCGCTTCCAAGAAATCTGTTGGAACGGTTAAGAAGACAACGGCGGCGAAGAAGCCAGCTGCAAAACCTGTGACAACCGCAAAGAAACCGACGGTAAAGAAGCCTGCCAGTGGAACCGCCAAAAAGACGGTTTCTACGAAGAAGCCTGCGCCCAAAAAGACAAGCACAACTTCAAAAAAGACGAAGTAGAAGAATCAAAAAGAGAGCATCTGCCAAGCAGATGCTCTCTTTTTGATTCAGGTTTTTAGCGATCCAATTCCACACGCTCCACGGGCACCAGTTCATCTTCACGAGTCTCAAAGTCGAAACGTTTGAAAATATCGGCATATATCTGAACGATCAGTTCGCGAGTAAAGCCCATCTTTTCGTAAGAATAGTTATGGTCGCTGCTGAAGGTGAGGGTCTCTTTTACAGCCTGATCTATGATGTTATCGAGACCGGGTTTTTCGGGGTACCCGAACTGTTCATAGAACCCGCGGATGACCGCCTCCGGGCGTTGGATCAGGTCGTCGTATTTCAGGATCAGGCTGCGGGGAGAAGGATGCGAGTCGATGTATTGGATGGGATGATAATACCAGTGCTTGGTCAATTCCAGGATCTCATCGATGTAGAAATATCCCTCACCCGGTTCGGTGAACTGGCGGCGGGCGTAGTTGATCCATGAAATGGTGGATGGCAGCATATCGAGCGGGTTACGGGCAAGATAAAGAATACGCGCCTCTGGGAAGAATTCCATTAGCGTTTCGATCTTGGCGCTGAAGGCCGGGTTTTTGGCGACAAAGTATTTTTTCCCCGTGGCATACATGTGCCTTTGCAGCATCGACTTGTAGAACGTCATGATCTGCTTTTTTTGTTTTGCGCTTAGCGCGGTATCGAAATGGATGTAGTCAGGGAATTCATCCATGAACGGGAAGAGGAAGGTGACAAAATAGCCGTCCCAAATGTGCATGTGGATGTTCTCATCCTCTTCGGGTTGGAAGAAGGAGATCGGGTGGATCTTGACCTTGCCAAGCGTGGCGCGGTCAAATGCGAACAAGGCGCGGTGCAGGATGTTGCCAAAATATTTTTTATCGAGGCTGGAGATGAACTGTGTGATCTTTTTCTGAGTGACCGAGGGCGTCAGATAGATATCCCAAGTGGTCAGGCTGGTGAAGGTTTCTGAATCGCGCGAGAGCAGGCGGTGCAGAAAGGTCGAGCCGCTACGGAAGTTGCCAAGGATGAACAGTGGTTTTTCAATGGGTTGGTTTTTGTAAGCCGGGAAGAAGATGTCATCAAGCGCAAAGCACAACCAATGGATCAGGCTGCCCAAAGGCCAGACGGTGTAAAAGAGGAGCAAAAAGACCAATCGTTTTTTTGTGAGGCGGGAGGTGGTGTTTTGTGATGCGAAGAAGGAGCGATAGAATGTGCGCCAGAATAATCGGAAGTTATATTTCATTCAGGACGGGATCCTTGAAGGGTATTAAGTGCATGGGAATGACTCCCGAAAAAGAATTCTAACAGCAAATAGGATTTTGAGATTAACTTTTTTTTATTAAACCCGCGCTTCTCCATAGCCCTGAAACCTGACCCGGTTTTCTGAATCTGAGTCGATCCTGGTGGTTGGAGTAAAATTCGGGCTGCGTATTTTACTTTGGAGGTAACATGAGCAAAGACTTATTGACGTATCAGGCCGTGCAGGATTATTTGACCGGCCTCGTCCCGCCGCGTGAAAAAGAACTGCAGGAGATGGAAGCCTATGCTGAGGAGAACGATTTTCCCATCATCGGCCCGGTCTGCGGATATTATTGTTACCAACTGGCGAGGATGATCGGCGCGACATCCGTTTTTGAGTTGGGCTCCGGTTTTGGGTATTCTACAGCGTGGTTTGCCAAAGCCGTGCGCAAAAATGGTGGTGGAACAATTCACCATACCGTTTGGGATGAGGAACTCTCTGGGCGGGCGCGTAGGCATCTGGTCCGGTTGGGAAGCGCGGATCTGGTCCAGTTCCACATCTCGGAAGCGGTGGACGCGTTGAAGAAGACTGATGGCCCGTTCGATATCATCTTCAACGATATTGACAAGCAGGCTTATCCCGCATCACTGCCGGTCATCAAAGGGAAATTGCGCAGCGGCGGGCTGCTCATCATAGATAATATGCTTTGGAGTGGACGCATCTTCGATAAGACGGATATTTCGCCCACAACCTTGGGTGTGCAGGAATTTACGAAGCAGATCACGAACGACCCCGACTGGATCGTCTCGCTTGCGCCAATGCGCGACGGTATGATCGTGGCGTATAAAAAATAGATGACAAGAGGAGTTATGACGAATTTCAACATCACCAGGAACCGCCGCAAGTTCGATACAGATATTAAGTGGAACTTCTACCCTAAGGATATCCTGCCCATGTGGGTGGCCGATATGGATTTCCCTGCTCCAAAACCCATCCTGGATGCACTGAAAAAACAACTGGAGCATGGTGTTTATGGATATGAGTGGGCTGGTAAAACAATTCCGGAAGTGGTTGCTGCCCGCATGGATCACCTCTATAAATGGAAAATCCAGCCGGAGGCAGTGCTGGCAACTCCCGGTGTTGTCAGCGGTTTCAGCGTAGCGGCGCGGACGTTCTGTTCCTCGAAGAAAGGCGTGGCGATCCAGACGCCCGTGTATAACGAATTCCATGAAGTTAAGAACAATATAGGTATTCCCCAGATCGATATTCCATTGGTGAAGACCGTAAAGGGAAATATCCTGACCTATGAGATCGATTGGGACTTGTTCGAGCAGCGCATAAAAAAAGCGGGCATTTTCCTGCTTTGCAACCCACACAATCCATTGGGCATCATCTTCTCCCGCAAGGAATTGGTTCGCATGGCGGAGATCTGCATCAGGCACGATGTGCTGATCGTATCAGATGAGATCCATTCCGAGTTGCTTCTGGATGGCAACAAGTTCACGCCGATGGCCAAGATCTCACGTGAGATCGAGAGACATGTCATTACACTGATCGCCCCTTCCAAGACCTTCAATGTCCCCGGCCTGTTCTGCGGATTTGCGATCATCCCGAACAAAGAAATACGCGAGCGCTACGAGAAGGAATTGCACCACCTGAGGTTGCACGTTGCCAGCCCCGGGTTACATGCAGCCCGAACGGCATTTTCCGGCAAATGTGACGGCTGGCTGGCGGAACTGAACCACTACCTGACTGGCAACCGCGACTTCCTTGTGGACTATGTCACACGCAACATGCCTGATGTGCGTACTACCATCCCAGATGCCACGTATCTCGGCTGGCTGGACTTCACCCAGACCAAAATTGATGGCTCGCCTTTTGAGTTTTTCAAAGCCAACGCCAAAGTTGCATTCAGCGAAGGGAAGATTTTTGGTAAGGAGGGCGCAGGTCATGTCCGCATCAACTTCGGGACATCCAGAGCCGTGCTCAAAGAAGGGCTGGAACGAATTAAGGGCGCGCTGCAGAAGATTTGAAATTGAACCATAAACAAAAAGACGGATGGGGATCACCCATCCGTCAGACAAAACTTTAATGATTTGATATTCCGGGAAGGATACGAAATTGCTGCCTTCCTATCGTTAGGGGAACGTCTGGTGGCGAAGCGGGGCTTCGACCAGGTCAGGGCGTTTCGCCCTTCCCTTCTTCGAACATTTCAGGTGGTACGCTTATTGCAACCTCCTTTCTTTTTCTTGACATCATCATACATCGGAAACTTCAGTTTTACATTAAAACAAGTTATTGATTTTGATAAGGGTTGTCTGACTTAATTTCGTTGCGTGTAAACCAATATTTGATTTCTTTATGCACCGGATACAAAGGCAGGATCCACGCGCCATACCAGATGCCCGCAAATTTTGTCATCAACTGGCGCGCATGTTTTAAATTATTTCTATCGTAATTAAGAGGCAGCGAGAGAATCTCCTCCAATTCGGGCTTTAGTTTCGAGCCAGTGATCTTTTTATAAAGACGAAACTCATATTGCCATGCATCCAACTCGCCATGAACAGAGATGGCATTGATCGTTCCCTGCTGCAAATGTCGGACTTCATGCACGAACAAGGTCCACGCGCGCGGATTTTCCAATGCAGATTCCATGGTGTAATGAATCGAGTTCAGGAAAAATTTCCGACCGAACTGCCAGAACGCCCCCACACTTTTTCGAGCCCGCTTCATTCCAACCCGGATGCTGTTCGCCCTCACAAACTCCACCGCCCTGCGGCCTTCCTCAGAAGACTCCGATACTTTCTCAAAATATTTTTCCAGCCATTCAGATGTTTGCATGGTCATTTCAAGGCCGAATCCATTACGCCATTAAGAAAGGCAACCAGTTCCTCCATGCCGGAATCAGGCAGAGACATATCAACGAGATTCACGACCATCTTTTGGCCGTTGCTTTGAATGGAAATATCGTACACAAAACAATCTGCGCACACCATCTTCGACTTTTGGACGGCGACTTCTGTGTTAACGATCAACCCGCTCAATGTTTTTACGTCGGCACTCTTGAGTGCCCCGGTCACTGTGTTCTTGGCGCGTTCGTCTGTGACCGTGTAACTCCCGTCAGCCTGCACCTCAATGGAGCGCAGCATGCCCATGATCCCGCCAGACTTGGTCATGGAGATCGTCCAGTCATCGGTCAGTGGCGGGGGAGTGTAGGCTGGGGTGTTAAGGATTTTTTGCGGCGTTGTGTTCGCAGACGTGCAGCTTGTCACCAGTAAAGTAATGAGCCATAGCAGGAAGAACGCGCGTTTTGACATTTTCTATCTCCTTGGTTGGTTAAGCATAGCAAGAAATGGACGAAGCTGCAACTGGTTTAGTTCCTCATGAAATGATAGTTCCTGATAGAAGGATGCGTTAGAATCAAAGCCGAGGTGCCATGAGAAAAGTTGCTGTGCTTGGGATCGGCCAGATCAAAGTGGATGAACATTGGGATAAATCGCTGCGCGAGATCGGCGGGGAAGCCGCCTTTCTGGCTATGCAGGACGCTGGTATGGAGAAAGTTGATGCGTTGTATGTGGGCAATATGCTCTCTTCCATGGTCAGTGGGCAGAACCAGTTGGGAACCTTCTTTGGCGATTGGATCGGGTTGTGGAAACAGGAAGCGGTTAAGGCCGAAGCGGCCTGTGGCTCCGGCGCGGCTGCGTTTCGTTCCGCGCTGATGGCTGTCGCTTCGGGTGATGTTGAATCTGCTCTGGTGCTTGGCGTGGAAAAGATGACCGACAAGGCCGGTCGCGATGTTACTGCGGCTCTTGCAACCGCTGCCGACGCAGATTATGAACTGGAGCAGGGCGTCTCCTTTGTGGGCATCAACGCGCTGGTCATGCGTCGTTACATGCACGAGTTCGGTTGGAAGCATGAGGACTTTGCGCCATTCTCAATCAATGCTCACGCCAATGCCATGCACAATCCATATGCGCGCCTGCGCGAAAAAGTATCGGTGGAAAAATTCGAGAGATCTTCCATGGTGGCCACGCCAATCAATCTGTTGGACGCTTCTCCTGTAGGAGATGGCGCGGCCGCTGCGATCATTGTCCCGGCCGAGAAGGTTTTGCGCAAGCCCAAAGTGGTTGTAGCCGCTTCCGCTTCTGCCACAGATTCGATCGCCGTTCACTCGCGCAAAGACCCTATGTTCCTGAATGCGGCCTATTTATCTTCCAGGCGGGCCTATGAAATGGCGGGCGTGACGCCTGAAGATATTGATGTGTTTGAACTGCATGATGCCTTTTCCATTATGGCAGCCCTCTCTCTGGAAGCCTGCGGATTTGCTGAACGCGGCCAGGGAGTGCGCTTGGGTCTGGATAATCAAATTCACCCCAAGGGAAGAATTCCCGTTTGTACCCGTGGTGGCCTGAAGGCGCGCGGGCATCCTGTCGGTGCCACCGGGATGTACCAGATCCTGGAAGTGGTACAGCAATTGCGCGGAGAGTGTGCCCAGACCCAGGTGGATGGTATGCAGATCGGCATGGCACAAAACATCGGCGGCTCCGGCGCAACCATCCTGACCCATATTTTGAAATTGGAAAGTTAGGAAATAAGGGATTACAAAAATGTAATCCCTTTCATTTTTTTAATCACTTTTTTATTGTCCGTTTCATACCCTTGTCCTATACTGGAATTGCCTTCAATCAATGGCAATAGGAGGAAGATATGAATACGGAGCGCAGACAACTTACTCGCAGGAATTTTTCGTATTACATGCGTGTGCTTGATGAACACACGGGGGAACTGGTTGGTCAGCTGGCGGATATTAGCACAGGTGGATTTAAAGTAGAAAGCTCTCAACGCCTCCCCCTTGATGTTGTATACCTGTTGCGGGTTGATCTGGTTGGTGAATTATCAACGAAGGACCATATCAACTTTTTTGCCCGTTCACGCTGGTGTCAGCGGGATCCATATGATCCCACGACCTATAACATCGGTTTTCAACTCGCCGACGCCGCTCCAGAAGATTATGCGATATTTGTAAGAATGTTTAACGACTATGGGGTTGATAAGCAGATCCATCATAAATCTAATTCAGAGTACCTTTGGGGATGAAATAATTCGAAGACAAAACACCCTGCGTCAAACAGGGTGTTTTTTTAGAACACCCCGGTTGTAAATAAAAACGTGTAAAATCAAATCCATGAAAAAATTGATCGTTTTTCTGATCCGCTTTATTATCAACCTTATTGCCAAAGTGGATGCCAGTGGGTATGAGAACATCCCCGAAAAAGGCGGTTTTGTGATCGCTGTAAACCACCTTGGTTTTTTGGATGCACCCATGGCCTATTACGCGCTCAACAATTGGAACCTTTTCATCCCTGTCGCAGAGAAATGGCAGGAGAGTGCCATCCTGCGCTGGCTGGGAAAACACCTCAACGCCATCTTCATTGACCGCTACAACCCGGACCTGAGGGCGATGCGCGAAATGATGAACCGCATGGAGCAGGGTCAGACTCTCGTCATTGCGCCCGAGGGCACGCGCGCACGGGATGAAAAAATGGCGCAGGGCAAGCCGGGTGTTGCTTATCTGGCATCGCGCATGGGTTGGATCATAGTGCCTGTGGCCATCAGCGGCACTGAAGATCGGATCGTGCTTGGCAATCTCAGGTGGCTGAAGCGGTCTTCCATTAAACTCACAGCGGGCAGGCCCTTCACCCTGCCGATCTTCCCAAAAGAGAATCGCGATGAGAGACTTCAGGAATACACCGATGAGATCATGTGTCGCATTGCCGTCATGCTCCCGGAACATAATCGCGGTTTTTATGCCGATCATCCCCGTTTGAAAGAATTACTGGCAGTTCATAAATGAGCGCATTCCTGCGTTTTTGTGCGCGGAAGGTCCTGCCGCTGATCGCAGATATTGAAGTGCGCGGCGATATAAGTAAACTGCCAAGAGAAGGCGGATATATGCTGGCCTCCAACCATCTGGGGAGGCTGGACTCGCTCGTGGTCTATTATGTTCTTGATAACGATGATCTCATCCATCCGCTTACGGATAAATACAAAAAATATTGGTACGGCAGACTGGCCGGGAGGATCTTCAACGTCACCTGGCTGACACGCGGTGAAGCGGATATGAGCGCCATCAAGGAATTCATTACTCGTTTGAAGAAAGGCGCGGTAATGGTGATCGCGCCCGAAGGCACCCGCTCGAAGGCGGTCAGTTTGTTGAAGGCCGAACCTGGCGCGATCTATATTGCCAGTTCCGCTGGTGCGGGCATTTTCCCCGTCGCGTTGACCGGGACGGAAGATGCAGATGTAATCAAGAAGTTGAAGAGTTTCAAACGCCTGAAGATCACCATATCCACAGACGGAGAAATGTATACCCCGCCGAATATCAAAGCTGCCAAAGGCGCGGAAAGGGATGCGTTGCTGCGCGACTCCATAGACGAATTGTTCTGCCGCATCGCGGCTCTACTGCCGGAAAGTTACCGCGGTTATTACAAGGATTTTCCACGCACGAAAGAAATACTGGAAAATGATTTAAACAGAAGCCGAATCGCGGTGTAGCGATTCGGCTTCTGTTTAAAGTTGACTCAAGTTTAAACCAGTTGCATCACCAGCAATAACACCCCCCCAGGAATCAACGTTGCCACGCCGAGCCATGCAGCACTCGCATCGCGGCTGCGGACGAACATCATCCACGCAACGATGCCGATCAGGAGGAACACCACCGGCATGGCGTACCCCAATATCAAGAGCAAGGGGCCAACATCAGAACCGAAGATGATCGCCACCACGGCAGAACCAAATACCAGCGCCGCTCCCGCGATCTGGGAGGATATCAACCACAACGCAAGCAGCAGGCGGACAATGGGGGAGTGATTTTTCATATTTCCTTCTCCTGATGAACGGATTCAACGATGATTTCAATTATAGCGCGAACCGATATCAGCCCTGGCAGAATTTACAGCCGCGCTTCTCTGCTTCGACGATGGCCTGATCGCTCGACCAGAAGAAATTTTCCTCGCCGATGGTTTGGACCAGCCCACCGCGTTCCATCATATTGCGCGCGTTATCGTGGACGCCTGCGAACATCAATGTGCCGCCCTGTTTGTGCAATCGCTCGTACAGGCGGTGGATCGCCTCCAGCCCGGCTGTATCTACCAAGGAGACTCCTCGCATGGACAGAATGAGAGCGTGTGTATCTCCCAAATGGGAAAAGGCTTCGTTGAACTGGCCGGTTGCGGCAAAGAAAAGCGGGCCTGTAAGGAAAGCCACGCGCACATGCTTGCAGTTACCTTCCGTTTCGATGCCTTTCTGCTTGAGCCGTTCGATATCCACTTCCTGCACTTCGATATCGATGCTGGCAATTTTATTGAGGAAGACCGCTCCCGCCAGGAAAGTGCCGATCAGTATGGCTTGTGTCAGGTCGAGGACGATGGTGGCTAGCATGGTCACGATGAAGGCGATCATATCGGTCTTGAAGCGGTTGCCGAACATGAACTTGATCGCATCCCATTCGCTCATGCGCACAGCAGTGACCATTAAAACGCCTGCCAATGCGGCGAGGGGGATGCGTCCCATTAATGGCGCAAGCAGGAACATGGATAGCAAAAGTCCCACCGCATGGATGATACTGACCAGACGCGTCTGCCCGCCGGATTTGATGCCCACACTGGAACGGGCGATGGCCGCCGTGGCAGGCACTCCACCGAAGAATGGGATGACCATGTTACCGATGCCCTGGGCGATCAACTCTTGATTGGCTTGCAGGCGTACACCCGTCATGTTCGAACCTACGGCTCCGCACAGCAGGGACTCGACCGCTCCCAACGCGGTGATGGTGAGGGTGGGGGCGATGAATTCGGAGAAATGATCCCAGGGGAGGTTGGCGAGGCTGAGTCGATCTTGCAGGATCAAGGTCTGGGGGATGTCTCCAATGATTTGGGTGGACCAGCCCAGGGCCCAGTTTAGAAGCGTGGCAAGGATGATGCCGAGCAGCGAGGATGGGAATCGGGCGCTCCATTTTGAGGGCATCAAGACCATCGTCAAAATGACCACCAAACCAATGACGACGGCATGCCAATCTGGCATGAAGCCGCCTTTGAAGTAGCCGATGAATTTAAGCGCGGCGGTTTCGGCTGCTTCGGTCTTAACACCAAGGAAATTGTCGATCTGGCCGATGAAGATGATGAGCGCAATGCCGCTGGTGAAGCCGCTGATGACAGCCGAGGGGATGAAGGCGATGAAACGCCCAAGCCGTAATATGCCAATGGCAAGCAGCAAAATGCCCGACAGCAAACCTGCCACCCAGATGCCTTCGAGACCATAACGCTGCACGAGCACGATCAATACGGCAGACATCGCGCCGGTCGGCCCGCTGATCTGATATGGGGCGCCGCCGAGTGCGCCGATAATGAGGCCTGCCAGAATGGCGGTGACCATGCCTGCGGCAGCTGTAGCGCCGGAGGCGACACCGAATGCCAGCGCAAGCGGCAATGCCACTGCAGCAACGGTAAGACCTGCAAGCAGGTCCTGCTGGAATTTGGCAAGTGAATAGTTTGAGAACTCGTCCTTGTACAGGCGAGCGAGGGAACGTCTTGGCATATTTAATTCTCCAAAAAAGGTATTACACCAAAGGCTCGGCGCCGAGGCAATGCTCGGCAGGCATGCTCCCCCAAGGCGTCCTTTGGTTTAGACGGCGGTTATTTTATCACCGTATGGTGGAGAATCAATTACGAATTCTGTTCGAAGCTGCCGTCCAATTTCAAGTAATAGGTATCCACTTCAAGGTGGGGGAAGAGGCGGCGGATCTTGTC
>Ga0268298_10002322_pt1 | contig 20916 bp, 15 predicted proteins | sample WWTPWeurt_MetaG_FD_194462 | JGI IMG/M metagenome (GOLD analysis project Ga0268298, IMG submission 194462) | Activated sludge microbial communities from WWTP in Nijmegen, Gelderland, Netherland - WWTP Weurt | ecosystem: Engineered > WWTP > Aerobic digester > Activated sludge | place... | reverse complement strand
CGAGGATTGATCGCGGGTCGACCACCTATCCTTCGCGTTGTCGTGCTCGGGCCGCGCACCGCCGAGCGCCCGAGCGCTGCGGTACCCCACAGGACCCCAGTGACGGCGCGACATCGGGCAGCTCGCGGGACTCTCCACGTGCTATTCGCCAGAGCACCTGCGTGAGCGCGATCGAGGACGAGTGGCTGTGGGGCTGGGATCCGACCCCGGGCATCGTCTCGGTGTGGGCAGAGCCGGACGGGCGCGCCTTCGTGTGGCGGCGATCGACAGGGGAGGCCGAATTCACCGGAGGAGGCCGCGAATCAGCGCCGGACAGGCGGCCTCTCGTGCGCGAGGACGTGCGGTTTCGGCCGTGGGTGCTGCTCGCTTCGCTGCGCGATCTGAGGCACCTCGGGGGGAGGCTCTCGCCCGAAAGGGACGGGGCGGCGCGAGGGCGCGTGACGTTCCAGGAGCTGGAAGGCCCGGGAGAGCTGCGGTTCCTCGTGCGCGCGGACGACGGGCGCGAGCTGGCCCAGGCCATCTTCCGGGGCGCTTCGCGCAGGCTCGGACGAGAGATCAAGAGCCTTCGCGAGCTGGGGCAAGAAGAGGCGCTGTCTCTGCCGCCAGAGGAGCAGTATCTGGTGGCCTCCGGAAGGACCTATTTTCGAGACCTCGGGTTCGATGATCTGCGACGGATGCAGATCGATCTGGAGACGACGTCGCTCGACCCGGACAGCGGGCGGATCTTCCTCGCGGCGATGCGCGATCCCGACGGCGAATCGCACGTGATCGAAGCGGCGCGCAGCGTCGGGGCTCCGTCCCCCAGCGGCGGCCGCGCGCGCGACGACGACGACGACGCGGAGGCAGAGCTCATCGCGGGCATCGTGGAGCACGTGCGGCGGTTCGACCCCGACGTGATCGAGAATCACAATTTGCACGGGTTCGACCTGCCCTTTCTGGCGCGGCGAGCGAAATGGCTCGGGGTGCCGCTCGCCCTCGGTCGAGCCGGATCTCCAGGGCTGCGGCAGAGGCCCGCGGCGCGGGGGGCGTCGTTCGCGCGGGAGCGAGGCGCCGAATTCCCCCGGGAAGAAGGGGTTTGGGGCGCGGGGCACGTCGGCGCGACCCGCGGCCCCATCGTTGACAAAGGGGTGGGCGGACGCGACATGGGGACTCCCTCCCCCGGCGGCGGCCGAAACAGCGGCTCTCGGGGCCCGGAAGGCGCGCCGCGCGAGGCGATGCGGCGGGCCAGGTACACCGTGCCAGGGCGGGAGATGATTGACACCTTCGACGCGGTGCTGCGCCACGATTTCTCGGCGCGCGACCTGCCGGGCCACGGGCTCAAGGCGGTCGCGAAGCACTTCCGGCTCGCGCGGGAGGACAGGGAATACATCCCAGGAGCGGACGTATACAACGTGTTTCAGACAGACCCGGCGCGGGTGCGGAGGTACGCGACCGACGACGTCCACGAGGCGGCGGGGATCGCTCGATTGCTCGGCGGATCGGCCTTCGCGCTCGCGAAGATGGCGCCCCGGAGGTACGAGCGGCTCGCGGACGCGGGGGCGGCGACAGGGGTGATCGATCCGCTGCTCGTGAGGGCTTATCTGCGCGCGGGGGCCGCGCTGCCCGCGCACGAGGCGGGGGACGGGACGACGCACACGGGCGCGGCGCTGCACCTGTTCGCGACGGGGATCGCGCGGCGCGTGGTGAAGGCCGATGTCGCGAGCCTCTATCCGTCGTTGATGCGCGAGCACCGGATCGGGCCGGCGCGCGACAGGCTGGGCGTGATGGTGACTCTGGTGGATCGGCTCGTGGAGCTGCGGCTCGCGGCGAAGGCGCGCGCGAAGGAGCTGCCCCGCGGCTCTCCGGAGAGGCACACGAACGAGGCGCTGTCCGCGGCGATGAAGCTGGTCGTGAACTCGGCGTATGGCTACCTCGCGGCCGTGGGGCTCACGCGGTTCGCGGACGTCCACGCGGCCAACGAGGTCACTCGAAGAGGGCGGGAGACGCTGTCGCTCCTCTGCAGGGAGCTCTCGGCGCGCGGCGTGACGCTCCTCGAGGCCGACACCGATGGTGTCTATTTCGCCGTGCCGGAGGCCTTCACGGAGGCCGACGAGAGGCGCGTCGTGAGCGAGGTAGCGGCCCTGTTGCCCCCGCGTGTTCACCTTGAATTCGAGGGGCGCTACGCGGCGATGCTCTCGCACGAGCCGAAGAACTACGCGCTCCGGCCCTATGACGGAGACGTGGTGTTGCGGGGGGTCGCCTTTCGATCGAGCCGCGCGGAGCCCTTTGGAGAGGCATTCTTGCGGCGCGCCCTCGAGTGCCTGCTCCGGGGGGATGTCGCGGGGGCGCGCGAGGCGTACGTGGACACAGTGATGGCGCTGCGGCGGCGGACGATCCCGACAGCGGATGTCACGGCGCGCGTGAGGCTCACGAAGAGCCCCGCGCAATATCGAGCGATCCGCGCGGCGCGCCGGGAGCTCTCGTACGAGGCGATGCTCGCGAACGGCCGAGAGACATGGGCGTATGGCGATCGGGTGCGTGTCTATCGGGCCGAGGGCGGGCGCGCGGGCCTCCTCCCCGACGTGGACGAAGACGAGGAGTCGCCGGAGCTCGAAGGCGATCCGCGCGCCATTGGCCGGCGCGAGCCCCGGCGGGACTACGACGTGGACTATTACGTTCGGGTGCTGCAAACCTCGTTCGCCTCGCGGCTTGTGCGGGCGCTTTCGCACGAGGACTATCTGGCGGTGATCGCCGATCCGGAGCAGCCGTCGCTCTTCGCGCCAAAGCTGGACGAGGCGCGGCCGATCCTCACAATACTGGAAGAGCCGCTATCGAGCGGGTGAGCTCGGGAGCGAGATTGGGCTTTTCTTCACCACGGAGTCACGGAGAGCACGGAGGTCACAGAGGTCTTTTTGTCCCAGATTCCAGGCATTCTGAGAACAATAAATCTCCGTGACCTCTGTGATCTCTGTGTCTCCGTGGTGAAAAAGCGCCCAGAAATACCTCAGACGCTCGCGATCGGCCGGCCCGCGCCCTGCACCACAGCGTCGTCCGCCGCCGGCAGCCCGGCACGGATCGACTCGATGGTGACCGGGCGCCCGCCGACGCGCGCTGAATACGTGGCCGCAGCGCCGATCTCGATCGCGAGCAGACCGTCTCGACCGGTGATCGCCGGGGCCCGGCCTTCGCGCACGCAGTCCACGAAATCCTGGACCTCGCGGCGATACGCCTCGCCGAAGCGCTCCTTGAAATAAGGGGTGACGTCGTGCTGCACGCCGCCCTCTTGGGTCATGAGGAGCACGGGAGTGTGGCGGAGGACGCCGATGTGGAGGCCGCCCTTGGAGCCGAGGACCTCGGAGCGGATGTCGTAGCCATAAAAGGCGTGACGGCACGTCTCGATGTTGCCGAGCGCCCCGTTGTCAAAGCGCATGTTGACGACGGCGTTGTCGATGTCGCCAAGGTCCTTGATCGCCTGGCACACGCGGAGAGCGCCCTCCGCCGACACCTGCGTGACCTCGCCGCCGATGAGCCAGCGCGCCATGTCGATGTCGTGGATGGAGAGATCGACGATGAGGCCGCCGCTCTGCGAGGGATCCGCGAACGCCGGGGGCGGGCAGAAGGGATCGCGGCTGATCGACTTGAAGATCGTCGGCTCGCCGATCTTGCCCTGGAGGATGAGCTCCTTGGCGCGGGCATACCCGGAGTCGAACCGGCGCATGAAGCCGATCTGGAGAGGGGTCCCGTTCTTCTCGACCACCTCCAGGACCTCGCGCGTCTCGGCGACGGTGAGGCAGAGGGGCTTCTCGCAGAACACGGCCAGTCCACGATCGGAGGCCGCGCGGACGACGACGCCGTGGAGGCGCGTCGGGACCGTCACGACGACGGCGTCGAGGCCCTCGAGGGCGATGAGGTCCTCCCACTTCTCGAAGACGCGGGAGGGATCCAGGTTGTGCTCGCGGGCCATCGCCTCGCGCACCTCCGGCTTGGCGTCGGAGAGGGCGTAGAGCCTGGCCCCGCTGATGCGGCTGGCGACGTGGTGCGCGTGGAACGAGCCCATTCGGCCGGCGCCGACGACACCCACGTTGAGGAGCGCTTTTCCTTGGACGGGACTGGAGCTCATGCGATCACTTTCTCTCTCTTGATAGACAGGTTGGCATGCGAGGCGATGGCGGGCCCGGATCAGCCCTGAGAGAGCCTCTTCAAGTCCGCGGCGCGATCGCGGATCTTCCGGAGCGCGGTCACGATGTCCTGCATGCCCTTCGGCTCGTCGAGCAGGACGAAGTGCTGCATCGCGACGCACGAGGCGCGCGCGGCCACCGCGTTGGGGAGGTGGAACCGGCTGGGATCGAGGGCGTGACGGTGCGCCTCGTCTTGCGGAATGCGCGATGAATTCATCGGCCGATAGAGCGGGTGGCGGTCCATCGGCTGGTAGATGGGGTGGCAGAGGACGTTGAGCTCCTCCATCATGGCGCGCGCGACGGCGTCCATGGAGTTGCCGCCGAACTCCGCGGGATCGAGCCGGAAGATGAGGTTGTAGTAGGTCTGGTCGGCCTCGGGCTGCTTGTCGAGGAGCTTCACCGTCGGGAGCTGCTCGGCGAGGAGCGACTCCAGGTGAGCGACGCGCTCGGCGCGGATGCGGTTCTCCTCGTCGAGCTGGGCCAGGCGATCGACCAGAATGGCGGCCTGGAACTCGGTGATGCACATGTTCTGGCCGAGCACGGCGCCCACCTCGCGCAGCTCGGGGCGGCCGTCCTTGGCCTGTGTGTCAATGAAGAGGCGGCCGTCGCAGCGGAGCTGTTCCATGCGCTCGTAGAGGCCCTTGTCGCGCGTGATCGCGGCCCCGCCTTCACCGGCGGTGAGCACCTTCGTCTGCTGCATGCTGAAGCACCCGGCGGCGCCGAACGAGCCGACGCGCTGGCCGCGCCACTTGGCGCCGTGCGCCTGGGAGCAGTCCTCGATGAGGGGGATGTTGTGCTCGGCGGCGAGCGCCAAGAAGCCCTCGATGTCGCCGACGCGGCAGAAGGGGTGGACGAGGATGATGCCCTTTGTGCGCGGCGTGATCGCGCGGCGCGCCGCCTCGAGCGACATGGCCAGCGTGCCCGGATCGATGTCGACGAGGATGGGAGTCGCGCCGATGCATACGATCGAGGACGCGCACGCGACCCACGTGAGGCCGGGGGTCAAGACCTCGTCGCCGACGCCGATGCCGAGGCCCAGCATGGCGATCGTGAGCGAGCCTGTTCCGGAGGTCGTCGGCACGCAATAAGGCACGCCGTTGAATGCGGCGAACGCCTCGGAGAACTGGCGCTCGTAGCTCTTGCGACCACGGTAAACGCCGCTGATCGTCCAGCGCCCGGAGTGGAGCACGTCGAGGAGCAGCTTCTCCGTGTTCGCGTCGGCGCGCGGCCAGCGGGGCCAGGGGGTCTGCCGGACGGGCGTCCCGCCGTCGAGGGCGAGGCGAGAGGAGGCGGAGTCAGCGGAGGCGTGGGCGGTCGTCATGTCGAAACCTGAGGTCGGTGAGTCGGGTCTTTGAAAAAACACCGCTCGACGGTGCCGGCGGCCCTCACCTCTGGACCGCCGCGAGACGAGCGGCGCGTGTTTATCTTTTGCCTTCGAGGGAGTCAATGACGCGCGGGCGCAATTCCCACGCGAAAGGCGCTCTCACGTTTGATTCCAGATCGTGTTCATCAGCCACTCTCTCCCGGTCACGCCGCTGCCCTCGGCGGAGACGAGGAAGGCCACCAGATTGGCCACTTCGGACGGCTCGGTGAACCTGCGCAGCTCGAGGGGCGCGCAGACCTCTTTGTAGTATTCCTCGGCGGGGATGCCCTTTTCCTTCGCGATCCGGCGCATGTCCTGCTCGGCCTGGTCCGTCTTGACCCATCCGGGGCAGATGGCGTTCACGGTGATTCCCCGCGGCCCGAGCTCCTTGGCCCACACCTTGGTGAGGCCGATGAGACCGAACTTGGAGGCGCAATAGGCCCCGTACGAGGCGCGCGCCTCCTTGCCGAGCTGAGAAGAGATGTTCACGATCCGGCCGTGATCGGGCAGATACCGCACGAGGCCCTTCGTGAGGAAGTAGACCCCTGTCAGGTTGATGTCGAGGACGTCGTCCCACGAGTCGGAGAACTCGATCCAGTCCTCGCTGTGCTGATCGATGCGCTCGACCTTGCAAATGGCGGCGTTGTTGACGAGCGCGTCGAGCGGGCGACCCCACGACTTGCAGAAGTCGAACACCTGCTTTCGATCCGCCAAGTCGAGCCGGAAGCCGTGGATCGGGCCGCGATCGCTGAGCTCCTCCACCGTCTTTTTGACCTCGTCGGCGCTCCGGGCGCAGATGTGCACCTCGTAGCCCGCCGCGAGGAGGCGCTCGGCGATGGAGCGACCGATCCCTTTGCTGCCGCCGGTGACGAGGGCGGTCTTGCGTGCTTCTGTCATGTTGTCCTCCTGCGATCAGCCGAGCCGGACAGGCTGGCCAGACTTGAATGAGCGCGTCGCCGCGTCGGCCAGGAGCAGGCTCCGATGGCCCGCCTCGCCGCCGACCTCGGGGGCCTTGCCCTGCGTCACGGCGTCGAGGAAAGAGGCGATCTCCAGGGCGTAGGCCTCGACGTACCTCTCCGGGAAGAACGGGAGGATCTTGTCCCGGACAATGCCAGTCTCGTTCCAGAGCTCCGTCGTCGTGGCGGTGCGGTTGCCCGCCTGGAGCATGCCTTTTGACCCGAGCACCTCGATGCGCTGATCGTAGCCGTACACGGCGCGACGGCTGTTCTCGATCTGGCAGAGCTTGCCGCTGGCTGTCTTGAGCACGGCCAGTGCGCTGTCCGCGTCCTCGAGCTCCGCGAACATGGGGCTCACGAGGCAGCTCCCCATCGCGAAGACCTCGACGGGCTCCTCGCCGAGGAACCAGCGCGCGATGTCGAAGTCGTGGATCATCATGTCCCGGAAGATGCCGCCGGAGGTGGCGACGTACCCGCGCGGCGGCGGGTAGGGGTCGCGGCTCGTCACGCGGACCATCTCGACGTCGCCGATCGCGCCCGAAGACACGGCGTTTCGAAGCGAGCGGAAGGTGGGGTCGAACCGGCGCTGAAAGCCCACCTGGAAGGGCACGCCGCAGCGCTCCACCTCGGCGAGGCACTCGGTCACGCGGTCGAGGGCCAGGTCAATGGGCTTCTCGCAGAAGATGGCCTTTCCGGCCTTCGCGCACGCCACGGAGAGGGGCAGGTGCGTGGCCGTCGGGGTCGTGATGATGACCGCCCGAACGTCCTTGTCCGCGAGCACCTTCTCGAGGGTGCCGACCTCGGCGCCCACAGCCTGGGCCGCGGCGGAGGCGGCCGAATCGACGACGTCAATCACGTAGCGGACGCGCGCGCCCGGGTGCCGGGCAACGTTCGCCGCATGAACTCGACCCATCCGGCCTGCGCCGAAGACAGCAACATCCATCATTGGAGAGCGCTCCATGAGCTTTGAGATTCGTCCTTGGGAACTTTGGTGTCGCCGCTCGGGACCGGCTCCGCGCTCACGCGGGGGAGGCGTCGATCGCTCGGGCGGCAGAAGAGGGGATCAGCGGTAGACTTTGGTCCACTTCGCGCGGTTCTCGAGCATCCGGCGGGCCATGGCCTGGGCGCCTTCGAGGGTGTGGTTGGCCGCCCACCCGCACTGCTCGATGTTGGCGAGCGGGACCTCCTTGGCGGTGAGGCAGTCCTCGAGCGTCTTCGCGAGGATATCCATCATCCCGTCATAGTCGCCGTAGTTGAATACGGACAGATAAAAGCCGGTCTGGCAGCCCATGCAACCGAAGTTGATGAAGCCCGGGAGGTGGTTCTGGATGAACACCGCGATCATGTGCTCCAGCGAGTGAACCGCCGGCATGGGGATGTGCTCGGTGTTGGGCTGGGTGAAGCGCACGTCCCAGAGCCACACCCGATCTCCGCGCGGCCCTTCCTTCGAGCTGATGAGCCGGAAATAAGGGGCGGCGACGATGCGGTGATCGACCTCGCCCAGGGTGCCCCGGAGCCTCTCGTCGATGGCGAGATCCGTGTTGGTGGCGTCGCTCATTGTCACTCTCCACCGAGCATGTGGCCGGCCGCGAGGTGCCGGGAGTCAACCGCCACCTCCATGGTAGGGCGGGCGGCGTTCAGGTGATGGCAGCGCTCCGTCCACACGTGGACAGCGCGCTCCAGCTCGGCGCGGGTGATGTCGTGGACGAAGGAGACGCGGCCGATGTCGTTCATGAGCGGCACGCGCTGGCGACCGGCGCGGTGGGCCGTGCGCTCCTCGAGGCTGTGCCAGCACATCTCGGCGTCGAGCTGCGGGTGGTAGATCGGCAGTCCGATGCCCGCCATCGTCTGGAGGACTCGGTTGCAGGTGAAGCTCGGGATCATGCCGCGCTGCTGGGCGAGCACCGCCGAGAACGCGCAGTCGATGGCGACCGCCTCGCCGTGGAGGAGACCGTCGATGTCGCGCATCTCGAGGAGCGGGCTGAAGGTGTGGCCGTAGTCGACCGCGCGCTCCAGGTTGTCCTCGAACAGGTTGGGCTCGAGCTCTTCGAGCATCCCGTGGATGGCGCGGCGGAGGATCTCCTCGCCGCAGCCCTGGAAGCGGTTCGTGACGGCGTGCTTGCCCTCGGTCTCCAGGAGCTCGAAGAGGTCGAAGTCGTGGATGAGCGCCAGCTTCGCGATCTCGCCGACGCCGTTCAGGATGTGGCGCATCGGGAGGGTCCGGAGGAAGGAGCGATCGAGGACGCACGCGAAGGGCGCCTCGAACGTGCCGATCCGGTTCTTGTTGCTGTCGAAGTTCACCGCCGTCTTGATGCCGATCGCCGCGTCCACGTACCCCATCAGCGTCGTCGGGACGCGAATACACGGAGTTCCCCGACGGTAGCAGCTCGCCACCATGCTCACGACGTCGGTGAGGACCCCGCCTCCGATCGCGATCACGGGCTCGTTGCGCCTGTCGAGGCGGAAGGCGTCGAACTCGCGGGCGATCTGGAAGAAGAGCTCGAAGCTCTTGTTCTTCTCCGTCGCCTGCACGGGGAGCACGCGATAGTCCACCTTGTGATGGGTGAAGTAGGCGTCGATCTGATCCGCCCAGTCCTTGTGGACCACCTCGTCCACGACGATGATCCGCCGCTTCTGGGCCCCGCTCCCGCCGATGAGGAGAGAGGTGTTCGCAGGATCGAAGATGTTGGATGTCTCCATCACCTCGTAGCTGATCACCCGCGAAGTCGTGAGCGCCCACGTGCGGTGGTTGTCATTGTTACGTGTCGAGAGCATCAACAAATCCTCCTTCCTCGAGAGGAAGTGGTACGGGGTTGAAACGTGAAACAAGGCGCGATGGCGAGGAGAGTCGTGGAGGGCAGACAGGCGCCCGAGGCTCCGACTGCCATGCTCGACGCCGCGACGAGGGGCGACAGAGTGGCAGTCACGAGCGCAGCGAAGGCGTCGAGCACACCGGCGCTCGAAGGGAGCGATCCGATGGAAGGAACGGCGTTGTCTGCGATGGGGGAGGCCGCGCGAACGCGCTGCCGGAGAGATGGAATTTGCAAGACCTGGACCAGGGACTGAGTCGAGCTGTGGCGCCGAGAGGTGCGAACAGCCTGTAGCGCCCGAGGTCGGTCACGAGTGATCAGCTCCCATGCCAGCCGGAGCATGCCCCGCAACGTCCGACCTGCGGACGGGCGCGCCGGGCGTCGATCCCGCGTGATGAGCTCCCACGCGAGCCGCAGCATGTTGCGCAGCGTGCGCTGGGCTCCCGAGCAAGCACGACCCACCATGCGCGTCGCGCAAGATCGTGATTGAGGGAGGAGCAGGGGCGACATGGGCGAGCTTCTTATAGACTCAGGGGTCCGTCACGGCCAAGCAGAAAGAGCGGGTCAACGACTGTTTTTCTGCCGGATTTTTGCCCCAAACACGGGTGTGCAGTTCTCCGCACACTCGCCACACAAGAGTGCAGTGCGCTTTACACATGGAGCAAAAGGGAGGTGAGAAGGCCGGTGGGCATCGGGACGGGCAACCGCAGAAGCACGCCGTGTGCCTGACTGTCACGCGCCCGGCGGCTCGCGATCGGCATCGACTGGGGTGGCAGGGGCGGGCGCAGGCGCGGGCGCGGGCGCGGCCGCGGCCGCGGCAGCGACAGAGGCCGAGTCGCTTCGCTTCCAGATCGCCGTGATGGCGAAGGCGAGACTCGCGAGGAGGAACTGAGCCATACGGGCGACGAGAGCGATGCTCACCGCGCGAGCCGGATCCGCGGCGAGCCCGAGGGCCTCGGCGAAGAGGCGATAAGCCCCCTCGTTGAACCCGACCTGATTGGGCACCATGTCGCCCACGGCGGCGCCGACCAGGTGAATCCCCTGAGACACGAAGCCGCTCGACACCGTGAGAGCGCCGCCGACGGCGTGGAGCACCACCGCGTATTGCAGCGTCTGGAGGAGGCGGCCGAAGGTGCATATCGCGATGGCGCCATATGGGATGGGGGGCATCTCGCGGAGCGCGTCGTCGAACGCAGGGCCCCAGTGGACCATGGAGCGGAAGCGCTTGGCGAGGAAGCCCCCGACCTTGGCTTGCCGCGTGACGACGAGGATGCCAATCCCGAGAAAGCCAGTCACGAGCGCGTTCCCGAGGACGGCGAGGGCGAGCTTGTCTCCCATGCCCGCGACATGCGCGATGGCCACCATGCAAGGGATGGAGATGAGCGCGTTGGCGAGGAGCGTGACGCCGTTGATGCGGGCCGCCGCGGCCCCTGCGCGCGCGCTGCCGACAGCGGGCCCGAGGAGCGCCGCGCGGGCGACCTCGCCGCTCGCTCGCCCGGCCGGGAGCAGCACCATGATGCTGTAGGCGAGGAGGCCAGAGCGGAGATACAGAGTCGGAGAGGCCTTCTTTCCGTGCTCCCCGAGCATGGAGCGCACAGCGAGGGTGTCCGTGGATATCCAGATGGCCTCCATGGCCACGATGAGTGGCAGCATGGCGCCGGCGCCGAGGAGCACCTGCCAGACGCGCGCGGGGCCCGTCTCGCGGACGAGCGCTGTGACGGCGATGATCCCGAGGACGAGGAGCCCCCACTTCCAGTAGCGTTTGAGCCAGCCGAGGACTCCCCTGGTGATCGGGGGGCTCGGGGGCGCGGCGTCCGCTGGGGGACCGAGTCCCGACGTCTCAGCGGCAGCCGCTGGGGGACGGAGTCCCGACGCTTCGTTCTGCGGATCGCCGGGGGAGCTCACGCTTGGTTCTGCACGTACGAGCGGAGCAGCGCCTTGCGCTCGTCGTCGAGGATCCGTGGGAATTTGGTCTGCACGCTCGTCATGCCCGCGTCCTGCATGAAGCGCTTCACGCTGCCGGGGGGCAGGCGCACGACCTCGGGGGCGAGGATGGCGACCTCGTTCGTGCGGTGCTCGCGATAGACGCGGTTCTGCTCGCAGAGGGAGGCGTCGAAGGCGGCGCCGAACTGGCCCAGATTGGCTGTCTCCTGGCCGGGGACAAATTCGACGAAGAGCACGTATCGAGCCTTGGAGCCGGAGACGCCGACGTCGGCGGCGCAGCCGAAGTCGAAGGTGACGGCGGGCTGCGCGGCGAGCGCGGACTGCACGGCCTTCTCGATCTCGACGTGGGTCATGAGCTCCTGCGTGGTGGAGAGGCAACCGGAGAGTCGGCCGGCGAACTCCATGCGGTGCGGCGAGGTGGAGGGGAAGCGGACGATGTCGCCGATCTTGTAGGAATAGAGGCCGGAGGGGGTGGTCACGACAAGAGCATACATCTTGTTTCGTTCCACGCCCCAGAGGGGCACGCGGGTGGGAGAGGGCTTGTCGATCTCGTCGAGCGCCACGAACTCGAAGAACACGCCGCGGTCGGGGATCATCAGCATGCCGCGGTCGCGCGATTGGTCGCTCGCGGCGTAGATGCCGCCCTCGGTCGCGTTGTACGTGTCCACCAAGGCGAAGTCGTCGTGCCCCATGCGGCTGCGAATGACTGGCACGTAGGGATCCGCGGAGACGCCGCCGCCCATGAGGATCCGGAGGTTGGGCCACAGCTCGCCGACCGTCTTCGCGCGACGTCCGCGCTTCTCTGCCGCGGCGAGCAGCTTGTCGAAGAGGAGCGAGAACCAGCAAGTCGTCCCCGCCACCGCGCGGACGTCGTGATCCATGCACTCCTCGGCGATCATCTCGAGCTTCTTGTCGTAGTCGGCGATGTCGCGCGTCGCCTTGCCGGGGAGCCAGACTGGCTTGGAGATGGCTGGCTTCTTCACGGCCATGACAGCGGGGTTCGACGTGATGAACACCGGGCCTTGGGCCTTCATCGTCGTGGGGGGCAAGAGGCCGAGCGTGTATCCGCGGAGGAAGGTGTCGTCGTTCCGGGCGACGATGTACCGGAAGAGGCCGTCCACGGCGCTGCCCTTTTGAAAGCTGATCTGGCGCTCTCCGATGGGCAGGAACTTGGGTCGACCCTTGTTGGACGAGCCCGAGGAGTTGCCGAAATACTTGATCGGCTCGGCCACGAGGACGTCGCGCTCGCCCTTCATCATGCGCTCGATGAAGGGCCAGTGAGAGTCGTAGTCGCCGAGCGGCACCCGACGCTGGTAGTCGTCGTAGGTGCGGATCTGCGAGAAGCCGTGGGCGCGGCCGAACTCGGTGTCCTTGGAGAAGCCGACGAAATCCCGCAGGTGCCGCATCTGGTGGGCCTCCACGTCCCGGAGCGCGCGGTCCCAGAAGACGATGCGGGCGCGGGCCGCGAGGAGGAAGGCCTTGCTGAAGAGCGGCGGGAACACCGAGCCTCGCAGCGGGGGAGCCCCGGGGGGACGACGGGGGGACACAGAGGCGGAGGAGGCGGTGACGGGATCCATAGAGCGGCGCTCTTCTAGCCTCGGAGCTTTCGGGGGGGCAAGCCCGAAAGCGGCTTTCCCGATCGCAAAGATCCCTTCGCACTGTGCAGTTTTTCGCACACGGCGATCGCGGCGGTCTCGTGATCGCTCGCGCGGAGTCGAATCGAGGGTACGCTGGCCCCTCCCGTGAATTTCCTCTTGCACCGTCACCTGTCCCGAGCCCTCCACGACAGCGTGATCGCGGGCGTCGGGGCCATGCTCCCCGATCTCTGGCGCATGGCCGATCGGCGCGTGCGCACGGCGCCCCCCGATCTGGCGCGCGAGCTCGCGGGCGACGTGGACGACGTCACTCGCGATGTCCTGATCGGCATCGAGCACCACCTCGAGATCGATCTCTGGTTCCACGATCACTCGGTCTTTCGCGACGGGGAGCGCGCCACGATCGCGGCCCTGAAGAGCGCCGCGACGACGGCTCGCAAGCTCACGCTCTTCGCGCACCCGCTCTGGGAGATGGCCCTCGACGGGGCACTCGTGCGCAAGCTGGGCGGAGACGCCGTGCGGGGCGAGACGGCGCAGGGCTTCGAGCTGGCGAAGAGCGCGCTCCGCGCCGCCGCCCACGTGCATCACTTTCACCACGTCGACGACGGCCACACTTACCGCGACCAGTTCGAAGAGAACCTCCGCTCGATCACCGACGCGCTCTCGACGGGGCCGTGGATCGCGGGCTATGCGGCCCCGGAGGGCCTCGTGCGCGCGCTCACGGGCATGCGCCGACGCTTCGGGCTCCCGCCTTTCCTCGACGAGGAGCGACAGCGCCTGATCGACGCGATCGCCACGCTGTCCCCCCTCGCTGACAAGGCAGTGGAAGAGATCCTCGCGCACTTCCGCTGACGGACTGGCAATCTAAACAAATCGTATCCTGTTCGGGCCCCTCCCATCGCGAGAGCGATTTGGGAGGGGCGGCCGGCGGAGGGGCGAAGCCCCGAACGCCGGCCGGGGGTGGGCAACAGCGCATCTCCCCCTCTTTTCGAAGGCCCTTGACGGAAGCGGAGCGGGGCGAGGGAGGCTGCGAGGTGGCGGAGCCCGCCGTGACCGTAGCCGCGCGTACATAGAAGCTCAATGCCACGCGATCAGGCCCATCGCGTGCGGGCCCGCGAGGCCGCGGTGCTTCGGGAGGACGCGCACCGCAAAGGCGTGCTCGCCCGCCTCCACCGCGGACAAGGCACCTCGGAATCGGGTCTTGCCGCCCGCGAGCTCCGAGACTGGCTCCATCGCGCGAGAGGCGCCCTTCGTCAGGACGTGCTCGCCGTGCAGCTTGCCAAAGTAGATCTCCACGGACACGTCCGCCGGCGACAAGGCCCCGAGCGACACCACCGCTTCGACCGACAGCTCCTCTCCGACAGACACCCGCGCGCCCTCGGCCCAGTCCAGGGACTCGATCTTCACGTTCGGCCACGCCGCCGCCACGCGAGCCCGCCACTCGCTCTGAGAGACGGCCGATTTGCACCCGTCCGCCCCGAGCGCGAGCGCCCGATCCGCCGCCTTCGCATACAGCTTCTCGGTGTATTCCTGAACCATGCGGTGCGTGTGGAACACGGGGCCGACGGTCGCGATCGCGCGCTTCATCCGGGCGATCCAGCGCCTCGGGAGGCCCGCGGCGTCGCGCTCGTAGAAGAGGGGCACGAGCTCCTCCTCGAGCAAGCGATAGAGGGCCTGCGCCTCGACGTGATCGCCGAAGCCGGGATCGGCGTACTCCTCCCCTTCCCCGATCGCGAAGCCGTTGTCACCCGCGTAGGCCTCCGCCCACCAACCATCGAGCACGCTCGCGTGGAGGACGCCGTTCATCGCCGCCTTCATGCCGCTCGTGCCGCTCGCCTCGAGGGGGCGCCGAGGGGTGTTGAGCCACACGTCGACGCCGCTCACGAGCTCGCGCGCGATGCCCATGTCGTAGTCCTCGATGAACACGACGCGGCCGCGGAAGCCGTTGGTGCGTGACGCGCGGACGAGATCGCGGATCAGCTCTTTTCCAGGCATGTCCTGCGGGTGCGCCTTGCCCGCGAAGAGGAGCTGCACGGGGCGATCCGGGTTCGTGAGGAGGCGGTTCAGGCGCGCGGGATCGCGGAAGAGGAGGGTGCCGCGCTTGTACGTGGCGAACCTTCGCGCGAAGCCGATCGTGAGCACCGCGGGGTCGAGCAGGTGCGCGATCGTCGCGTCGTCGGGCTTGCCGCGACGCCTCGCGGTGGCGCGAAGACGCGTGCGGACGCGCGTGACGAGCTGCGCGCGGAGGTCTTCGTGCGCGTGCCACAGCTCGGCGTCGGGGATGGATCCGACGCGACCCCAGGTGTCCGCGTCACCGCCTTTGTCGAGGAATCCCTCGCCCATCGTGTGCGCGTAGAGCTTCGCGAGGGGCGGCGCGATCCACGTGGCGGCGTGCACGCCGTTGGTCACCGAGTCGATCGGGACGTCCTCTTCGGGCACGTCGGGCCACAGCGATTTCCACATCGCGCGCGCCTCGTGGCCGTGCAGCGCGCTCACGCCGTTGTAGCCGTCGGCCGTGCGGATCGCGAGCACGGGCATGGAGAAATCGGAGGCCGCCTCGGCGGGGTTCTGGCGGCCGAGGGCGAGGAGATCGGCGCCCAGCACGCCCATCTCGGCGCCGAGCGCCTCGAGGTACGGGAGCACGAGATCGCAGGAGAACACGTCGTTTCCGGCGGGCACGGGCGTGTGCGTGGTGAAGACGTTGCCCGCGGCGGAGGCCTCGCGCGCGGCGGCGAACGAGATGCCGAGCTCCTTCATGCGCGAGCGGATGCGCTCGAGAGCGAGGAACGCGGAGTGGCCTTCGTTCATGTGGCAGATGGTCGGATCGACGCCGAGCGCGCCGAGCAGCCGCAGGCCGCCGACGCCGAGCAAGATCTCCTGGCGGACGCGGTGCGATCGATCGCCGCCGTAGAGCGTGTTCGTGAGCGCGCGATCGGCCTCCGCGTTCTCGTCGAGATCCGCGTCGAGCAGGTAGAGCTTCACGCGGCCGACCTCGACGCGCCACGCCTGGAGCCGCACGTCGCGCACGACGAGGCGCTGCCCCTCGAACGAGATCGGCAGCGAGACCTTCACTGTCGCGCGCGAACCGTCCGGGGCGAGCGCGGGCGACACGGGGAGATCGTGCCAGTCGTTGGGCGGGTAGCGCTCGGTCTGCCAGCCCTCGACGTCGAGGCTCTGTCGGAAATAGCCCTTGGAGAAGGCGATCCCGACGCCGGTGAGGGGCAGGCCGAGATCGCTCGCGCTCTTGAGGTGGTCGCCCGCGAGGACGCCGAGGCCGCCGGAGTAGACGGGGAGGCACTCGTGGATGCCGAACTCCATCGAAAAGTAGGCGATCGAAGCGCGCGAGAGCGGGGTCTTCGGCTCGCCGTGGTGGGCGTCGAACCACGTCTTGCGCGTGAGGTAGTGGCCGAGCGACTCGGTGACGCGGGCCACGCGCGCGACGTACTCGGGGCTCCGCGCGAGCTCGGCGAGGCGCTCGCGCTTCGCGCGTCCGAGGAGCGCGAGCGGGTTCTCGGCGACGTCGCCGAAGAGCGCGGGATCGATCGCGGCGAAGAGGGCGCGGGCCTCTGGGTTCCAGGTCCACCAGAGGTTCTTCGCGAGATCGAGCAGCGGCGCGAGCGCCGATGGGAGCTTCGGCAGCACGTGGAAACGATGGAGCGTGTGCATGGGTCGGTCCCTTATACGATGACCGTGCCATGCGACGGCAACGTCGCACTCGCACGTTCAAGGGGCCGCGAGTGACGGGGGGCCGCCGCTCGTGCGACGCCGCGCGTCACCCGGGAGGGTCGTCGGCGCGACACGAGCGTCGCGGTGAGGTCAGGCGCTGTCGGCCTTCTGGAGGGCGTCCTTGGCCATGCCGGCGGCCTTTCCCACGAGCTGGTCGCGCGCCGCGCCCATCCACTCGTCCTCCTTGCTGGAGATGGGGATGGCGAGGCCGAGGGCCGTCCCCGCGGCGATCGCGACGGCGCCGAACGCGAGGGGGTTGTCGCGATAGAGGCGCTCGACGCGATCCTCGGCGCGCCGGCCCGTCTCCTGGGCCTCTTCGGCGTAGTGCTTGATGGCCTGTCCGGCGTCGTGGGCCTTCTCGGAGATCGCGTGTCCGACCTGACTGGCCTTGTCCGTGATGGCCTGTCCAGCGTCGTGGGCCTTCTCGGAGATCGCGTGTCCGACCTGACTGGCCTTGTCCGTGATGGCCTGTCCGGCCTCGCTCGCGGCGGCCTCGGCGCGCTGCCCGAGATCGTCCGCCTCCTCGCCGACGCGCTCGAGATCACGGGGCGCGCTGCGGAAGGAGGTCCGGACGCCGCTGTCCGAGTACCTGTACCTCCGCGTCTGAAGGTCACGGGTGGCCGCCCGGCGCCGCAGGAGCAGCCAGGCGATGCCGAAGCCGGCGAGCGCGGCCGGGATGGGGTTCTCGCGCACGGTATCGAACAAGCTGTATCCTTTTCGTTCGATGGAGTCTTCTGCCTTGTGAACCATGTCCTCGACCTTTCCGATCGTCGCCTCGCGAACCGCCGTGGTGGCTTGTTCGGCGAGCGCGGCGGGGTTCAGCCTCTGCTGGAGGGCCTCGATCGTGCTTCCAATGTTCTCACGGGTGTGGGCGATGTCCGCGCGGAGGCGGAGGGCCTCGGCGTCGGTCTCCTGGGGATCCGGTGCGGGGGGCGCGCTCGATCGACCCGAGGAGCCGATCTCGATTCCGGGACCGGTCGTCTCGTCGTCCATCAGCGGGATCTCTGCTCTAGCCATTGCTTGTCCTCTTTGAGGGATAGGAGGGTCTGCCGCGGCGCGAGCTTCATGTCGCGGAGCGCCGCTGTCCCCTTCCAGACGACCGCGACGGCGACCGCCGCGGACACGAGGCCGACGACGAGCGCGCTCTTCCAGAGGGCGATCATCGTGGCGAGACCGAAGACCAGGGCCCCGAGGAGGGCGAGGAGGCTCACCACGCCGAGGAGGAGGCCCGCCGCGATGTACGCGATCTGCCTGCCCGCGAAGGTGACCTTGTTCGAGAGCTCGGTGGACGCGAGCTGGATCTCCTGGCGGAGGAGAGTGCCAGTCTCGCTCGCCAGATCGGTGAAGAGCTCGCCGATGGACCGATCCTTGTCGGGCCGGCCGCCGTTCGGAGGAGCGCCCTTGAAAGGCAGGTCCTCCTGGGGAGAGGCGGTCATGTGGTCCCTCCGGGGCGAGCGACCTTGGGCTGGAGGAAGGAGCCTTGCGCGCCGTAGCCCTGTCCCGGCGGAGGGGTCGGAGCGTCGGCCCCGGCGGACTGGCTCTGTCGTGAATACTGGCTCCCTCGACCGTACTGCCCGGCGCGCTCTTCGTCCCTGCCTCGGTATCCGGCGCCGCGGGGGGCGCGGCTCTCCCCTTCGTCACGAGCAGAGTCGCCCTCGTGGTGCGAAGAGCTCTTGAGGAAGCGCGCGCCGAGGAGCCCCAGCGCGAACGCGCCGCCGAGGAAGAGGAGCGGCTCTCGCCGGGCGAAGCGCTCGACGTCCCGCACGACCTCGGCGGGGCTCGCGTCGCGCAGGAAATGAGAGAAGCGCTCCAGTTGAGAGGCGGCCTTGTCGACGTAAGGAGCGGCGATGTTGTCGCCGAGATCCTTGCGAGTCTGGCGGAGGGCGTGCGCCACGTCTTCGATGTCCTGCGCGGATTTGCCGGCGCTCTCGGTGACGCGGTGTCGGACGAGGTCCTTCGCCTGATCGGCCACCTGCGCGACAGCCTCCTTGGCTTCACCCTCGATGTTGGATCCGTTCCCTGTGGCGCCCTCGGCGCCGCGCCGCGAGGGCGTCCTGTCGATTCCCTCCGGCGGGAAGCTCTTGACCATTTCACCCATGAGAAAATCCTCCGTTCGCGGGCCCAAGGGCTCGCACAAGGGGAGAGGCGCGCGGGGCGCCCGGGGCTCGCTCATCGTTGCGAGCCCAAACGAGGGGCCCGCGTGGCCTCGGGTATGACAGAGGCAGGGGCGTCTCTCAAGGCGTCGGCGAACGATCGTGGAAATAGGCGAGATCGGCCGTCGGATCATTGAAAACGGCGCGATTTCAATGAGACCCGCGTGCGTTCAGGGGAGAGGCGGGCGCGGAGCTTCTGTCGCGGCTCGTTCCGCCCACCAGGAGGCGCGCCCGGGTTCGAGAGGTGCTCCCGGCGGGGCTAGGGGATGAAGGCCGGCTTGCCCGGGAGCCCGGCGAAGCGGACGTGGAGGTGGTCTGTGTGCCACGGGGAGGGGCGGACGATGGTGTCGTTCGCGAGGCCCTCGAAGCCGAGATCCTTGAGGATGCGACGCTCGTGGAGGTGATCGGCGGCCTTGCGCAGCTCGCGGAGGTACACGTCGTCGATGAAGATCTTCTCGACAGGGGGGGATGTCTCGAAGAGGAGGCCCAGGAAATAGGCCATTCGCTGGGCGTCGAAGCCGCGCGCCGTGCCGGGGCCGCAGCCCTGGGTGGTCGCCTCGATGAGGACGCCTTTGCAATGGGCGCGCACCGTGGAGGGCTCTTCGTCGTTCGCGGCGAGGGCCACGTCCACGTCGCGCCCGCCTTCGTGGCTGATGTGGCGGGGGCGGCCGAGATCGGTGGCCGGGCGGATGCCGTCCCACTGGCTGATGTCGGCGATGGCGATGGGATCTCGCTTGAAGCGCGCGCGGGTCTTTTGAAAGGCGCGGAGGAGGGCCGCGATCACGTCGGCGCGGGCGAATTGATACCGAGCGGGCGACTGGAGGAAGAAGCCCTCGTCGCGGGTCAGGGGCGCCGGGAAGCCGATGGTCGGAGCGAGGTAGGGTTTGTATCGCTTCCCCTTCTCGGGGAGGGGATCCGCGTCGGAGAGCGGCGTGGCGATGCGCCGGAGCTCGACGGGCTCCGAGGCGTCGACGATGACTCGAACGCTCGTGGGGACAGGCGGGGAACGAAAGGAGACGAAGCGAGGGAGGAGGCTGTCCTCGTCGAGGGGGCGGTGGGCGCGGAGGGGGGAGAGGGCTCCTTCGAGTGGGGCTGTGTCTTCGGTGGCGGGGGACACCTCGACGACGTCGAAGCCGAGGAGGGCCTGCTGAGGACCGAATACACCGAGTGATATCAGCGAGGACGCCGGCACGGCCACGTCGATGACGGAGCGACCCGGGTTGAGGCTCACCACGTCGGACGCAGCGTCCAGGGCTGTCGGGGCGGACAGCGGGGCCGAAGGCAAGGGCTCCGGGGCGAAGGCAACAGGGGTTGTCTCGGCGGGGGCGGCCGCGGGCTTCGGGGGATCGACGGCGACAGGCACGCTCGGAGCCGCGCGGGGCTTCACCTCGACGGGCGCGACGGGGGGTGCGAAGAGGCACCCCGCGAGGAGCGGCGCCGAGAGGGCGAGGGCGGCGACGGCGCGCGGTCTCAAGGGGCGTCTCACTCGTGGACGATCACGGTGGTGCCTTCGCCCATCTCATCTCCGGTGTTGATCGCCTGCCAGCCCTCGGGGACGGCCGGCTCGGTCCAGAGGAAGATGCGGTGTCCATCGATGGGAGAGAGGTTGATGCACCCGTGGCTCCGGGGGGTGCCGAAGACGTCGTGCCAGTAGGCCACGTGGAGGGCATAGCCGCTCTCGAAGTATTGAATGTAGGGGACGTCGCGGAGCTGGTAGGTGCCGTGTCCGCGGCGCACCGTGATTCCGTAGATGCCGTCGCCTTTGTGAGGCACGTAGTCGGGATCGCCCGGCTGGGGCTCGGCCTTGGCGCCGGCGGGCTTGGAGGCGGGCTTCGCGGCCGGCTTTGCGCCCGCTTTGGGATCGGGCTTCGCGCCCGGTTTGGCGCCCTTTGCGTCCTTCGCGCCCGCCTTGGGGGCGTCCTTGGCGCCGCCCTTGGGCTTGGGCTTGTCGCCTTTCGCCGGAGCGGCCTGGGCCTTGGCGGCCTTCGGGGCGCTCGGCTTGCCGTCGTCGTCCTTGTCGTCGTCGTCGTCCTTGGAGACATAGGACGTGTTCGCCTTGCCGCCGACGCTCGACGACTCATTGGAGTCCATCGTCGCGGAGATGTGCTTGTTGCGGATCTTGAAGACGCCGCGGATGGTGGCGGTGGTGGTCTTGGGGTCGGCGAGGCCCGCCTTGCCCGTGGAGACGAGGGTGGCGTACACAGGCCGTTTT
>Ga0268298_10002321_pt1 | contig 20923 bp, 16 predicted proteins | sample WWTPWeurt_MetaG_FD_194462 | JGI IMG/M metagenome (GOLD analysis project Ga0268298, IMG submission 194462) | Activated sludge microbial communities from WWTP in Nijmegen, Gelderland, Netherland - WWTP Weurt | ecosystem: Engineered > WWTP > Aerobic digester > Activated sludge | place... | reverse complement strand
CCACCTAAAATCAGGGTCATCCTGAGCGAAGTCGAAGGAGTGCGTTGGCTTATCATCAGCAACGGCCAGCACACGGGTTTCGACTCCGCTCAACCTGACCCAAGCTAACTATTTTTGTAAATATTAACGCTCAAACTGAGCCAATTTTTTTTCTAATAAAATAATCAAACCACCTAAAATCAGGGTCATCCTGAGCGAAGTCGAAGGAGTGCGTCTGCTCATCATCAGCAACGGCAACACACGGGTTTCGACTCCGCTCAACCTGACCCAAGCTAACTATTTTTGTAAATATTAATGCTCAAACTGAGCCAATTTTTTTTCTAATAAAATAATCAAACCACCTAAAATCAGGGTCATCCAGAGCGAAGTCGAAGGAGTGCGTTGGCCTTTAACCACTGCTTGTTATGAGTTTAAAAACAAAGGTTTTAAATGTTAGCGTTACTTAGTATTGGATCATTGCAGCTATTTTAATTTTATTTATCCTTCACAATTGCCAAGTTCCCGCTACTGCTGCCACACTGCCAATGGTACATACCACTAGGTAATCCTTCGGTTAAAATTACCTGCTCCCTTTCAGTAATTTTTCTTTTGAGCACTGCCGCTCCAATTGTAGTATAGAGCACAAACTCATCCTGTATATTTCGAATATCACTTCTACTAACTTTAAACCTTTCATTCGCAGGATTAGGTGATACCATGTAATTGTAATTTCTTGTTATTTCATTTACATCTGCTGTACTATCAAGCGTTAGTGAAACATCATCAATGTAGTAATAGGCTCCATTATAATAGTTTGCAGGATTATTTACTACAGCTAGTGTATCGGTTAGTGAATCAGGTTGAAAATTACCAATGGTTAAAAATTTCTCGCCTCCATTAGCAGTAAAAGTTCCGCTAATTTTAACCCAGTTCATGGTATCGGTTATAAAGCTGTTATTTTGAATTTGAGGAACAACCGAAGTAATTGCAAACACAGTTGAATCAAATAAGGAGTCATTCGTAAAACAAACATCCAATTGCTTAATAGCGTAGCGACAGTAGCAGGACAATGAGGCATAAAATTCAAGCTTATAGTGCTTTGCTTCTTCTAATGGCATTGTCAACCCTACCTCAGCATATTCTCTTATATTAAGATTGTTCGCTTCATAAAAACTATATCCAATATATGCATTTCCCGTTTTAGCGTTTTGATATCCAAACATGTTATTAGGTACACTAACCACTAAGCTCGAAGTACAACTGTTAAAGTATTCTGAACTAGAAGATTGACTAACAGAGGCATTGTTAATTTTTCTTGGTTGAAACCAATTAGTAGATAAATAAATTTTGCCTGTCCCTTGTGGACAATTTGAAAAAATTTCAAAACTGCTGTTAGGAACCAAATTTTGTGCGGATAGTGTTTGCCAATTCATTATTTCAAGGATGAAAAGTAAATGAAGGCAAATAAAACTTGAACTGATTATTTTCAATTTCTAGCCATTAAACTAATGAATATGTGAATATACAAAAAAGGTAATTGCACTAGATCAACATCCTAAACAAAAAATCCTACAACCACTTACCTTTTCGATGCATACGAAGAAAGCGCTTCTTTGAATTTTTGTAATCTTTTGTTCCTTGTTTGTTCGCTTTATTGTACTCTTTGCGCAAAGCGTCGCTGGGATGGTTTTTGCTTTCCCAAACCTTGTTGTGTGGACCCCTGCTGCGGCATGCTGTTAGCGCACAAACCAAGATAAGCACACAAATTACTATTCCTATTTTTCTACTACCCATTGTTCTTCTAAATCCCAATTAGCACGTATAGTTAAGTCGTTTTTGTAATAATAGGTTTTTTCGGCTTGTCGCTTTTCGAGCCACTTTCCACTATCCCATCGCTTGTTAGTATTGTTGTCGGCTATAAGTTTAAGTTTGTAAACTCCCGGCTTTATATGCTCATAAAAAACAGTTTCACTTTTTAGTAAACTTTGCTCACGCAGCACATTTTCCTTATCGTCGAGCAGTTGAAACACAAAAGCGCCTTCGTAAGGCAATTTTACTCCTAACTTTAATGTACCGTAAACGCTTACCGTTAACAGCTTAAATTTAATTTTTACAGTATCGTTTTTTACTCCCTCGTAATCCTCAAAAACACCTTTGGGAATCAACAATACATAATTGCTGTCTTCTTTTAGTTGAGCCGATATGCCGGCTTTGCGCTGCAAGGAATCGTCAAAAGCAAATACTAGCGGAACTGTATCTTGTTGGTTCGTGAGAAGTATTTTACCTGCAACATAATTTTTTACAGGAGAAGGAAATTGCAGCACAATTTTTTTTCCTAATTCAAAACTCCCATCTCCATTGATGTTTGTTTTAAACCCAAAACCGTTTACAAAATCACCCTTGCTTTTGTTGTCTTCCTTACGCGGAATTTTTAGCAACAAGGTATCTATTACCGCACCATCGGCAATTAGCTTTAGTTTTAGTGAATCGCCTTCAGCTCCTGCATACCAATACCGCACAGTATCGCGCCAAGTTGAATATTCAAGCGCCTGCCACTTTATTTTTTGAGTTGGCTGTAACGATTCAATGTTTAAGTTTTGCAGCGATTTACTGTAGCTTAACAGCAATTGTCCTACATAATTTTTGATGGGCTTTTTTAAAAACAATTTGGCCTTTTGCTCCTGAAACATGCTAAGATTTACCTCTGTACTTTTATTCAATGGTAACATAGAATCAGCAAAAGCAATTTGTTCATCATCGCTATCAAACAAGTAATTCGCATTGCCTTCTTTTAAGGCGAAAATCTTATAGTTTCCGGCTTTTACATTGGGAATAAAATAATTTCCAAAGGCATTGGTTTTTGCAAAGTAATCGGGCAAACTTTTGTATGGGAAAGAATCTATTTGTGTTTTATTTTCGTCGTACAACATCACTAAAATTCCCTTTTCAACACTGTGATCAAAGGCTTTTTCGAGCTTGCCCGAAACCACTATTGAGTCGATGCAGTCACCGGTAGAAAAAACATGACGGTAATTTTCTACAGCATTTTGTTCGGTATAGTCAACTATGCTATTGCCAAAACTAAAGGTATAGGTTGTATTGGGTTTCAAAGTATCCTCCCAGGTAAGGCTAAGTGTTTTGTTTTTAATTTTGGGTTCAGGTATTGATTTCAATGGTGGCGATACAATAAATTGAGTGGACACATCTTTCAAATTAATGTACTCGTTAAATTTCAATTCCAGCTTGTTCTGTTTCCAATTGATTGCGCCATTCACCGGTTCACTACTTATCAGCACCGGAGCTTGCACATCCATTTCGCCGCCGCTTGGGCTCACAACTTGAGCGCAACTATACAGCAAACACAAGACCAGGCAAGTAAAAAGAAAAAGGAAGGGTAGTGCAAATTTTGCTTTCATCAGCGAGGTAATTTTTCCAATAAACGCATCAACATTTCCAAAAATGTACGGTCAACTTCATCAAAATCATTCAACTTATCACTATCCACATCCAACACTAAAAAAACTTCTCCTTGCGCATCAAATGCCGGTAGCACTATTTCTGATTTTGATTCGCTGCTGCAAGCAATGTGTCCTTCAAATTTACTTACATCGGGAACCAACTGAATTTCCTTTTTTTCCCAACAAGTGCCACATACTCCTTTTCCTTTTGAAATGCGTGTACAGGCCACTGTTCCTTGAAAAGGCCCTAAAACCAATGCTTCTTTTTGCTGATTTTTTTTAACGATGTAAAATCCCACCCAAAAAAATTGCATGCCCGATCTTAACGCTGCACAAATATTGGCAAGGTTGGCAATAAAATCGTTTTCGCCTTGAACCAAAGCTTGCAACTGTGGCAAAAGACTTTGGTACTTTTGCTCTTTCGATAAAAAAGTTGAAACATGAATTGATTCGGCCATATTTTTATCTGTTCCACACAAGCTTCTTTTTGCAGCTTTAGTAGCGATTGAAAATTATTTTACTTTAAATAATTGATAGGTTTCGAAAGCTGTAAAAATAAAATACAAAAGTAAAAAGTGAAGCACAAAAACCTTTGCTCCTTCAACTCTACTCATCAAGAAAATTACAATAAACAACAAATAAGCAAGCAATTTAAAGGTAGTAATGGCCATAAAAGAGCGTATAAAAACTTGCGGACTTTGCTTACTCGATTTGTGTAAAAAATAATGTATGGCGCAAGTGGCAACAATAAAAAACGCTAGTGCATACCAGCTTAAAGGTGTAGTAAAATTTGTGGGAGCTAAGTTATTCCATGCAAGCAGGGCCAAGGCAACTAGAAGAGAAAGCAAAGCGAGCCGCAAATAAAATTTATGCATAAAAGCTTTGGGAGTTATTTGTGAAGAAAATCTTTAATGAAAAACCAAATAGCAGCGGCTACTGCAGCTAATGTAAGAATCAAGGTAAATACAGGAAATGAGGTGGTGAAAAACCGATCGAGATAGCGACCGCCCATTACTCCGGCAAGCATGATTACTGCCATTTGCAGTCCCATGCCGGAATACTTGGCATAATTAAGCAATTTTTTCGGCTTTTTCTCGCTCTTGTTTATCGGCATTCAGCATGTTTTTAATGGTGCCTCCCATACTGCACGAGCCCATAAAATTAGCTCCCGGTTCAATGGATAATTTACTGGCAATAATGTCGCCCACTAAATTAGCGCTTGCCTTTAACGATAGTATTTCGGCAACACTAATATTGCCCGAAATTTTACCGGATACATCGGCGTTTTGACACACAATTTCGCCTTCAATATTTCCGGTAGTACCAATTACAACTTTACCCTTTGAGCTTACCGAACCAATCACAGTACCATCAACGCGAATGTCTCCATTGGAAATTACTTCGCCATTAATTACCGTTCCGGCTCCAATTAAATTGATAGAGCTGTTCAGATCACTATTTTTTCCCATCAGGTTACGATTTTTATTAAACATGTTTTCCAGGTATTAGTATTCTTAACTAATTGAGAGGCGCAAAGATAGTATTTTGTTTGTAAAATGATGCTACTTATTCAATTTTGATAATAAGCAGCGAATTTGCAACAGAATACTCTAACTGTCTGATTGTGTGTGGGTAGACTATCCGCACGGTAGTTAAAAATGCCAAACTTGTTTTTAAGTGAAAACCAACTACTTATTTCGTCCTTTTAAAGCTAGCCGTCAATCTATTGTACATACTTTTGGTTAAAAAATGCCTCGTATGCAGCCACATCTTTGTTTTTATACAATAAAGGGTAGTTTTCAATGGATATTACAAGCACTTTTAACTTTTCCAATTCAGGCACTCCTTTAAACAAGGTGGTATTTGCTTTTACTACACCTAAATACTCCATTGCTTTTACTTTATTTGGAAAGGATTTTACCGAAACCATTTGCAGCTCATTGCTAAAAATTAAATCGCTGATATTGAGCTGTAAGCTTCCAAAATTTTCATCGTTAAAATCTGAAATATCCGCTTTTTGCTGAGCCATATTCACTCCTGCTTTGGGATACAATACCACAAAGAAGTGTTCCGATTCGGCATTAAAGCTATAGGGTGTTGCTTGTTGCTTTTTAGTAGTATCGGCAGGTAACTTTACTTCAGCAGGTTTTTGCGCTGCTTGTAGCTTTAATAGAACCTCTACCATGTTTGATGCCCGCACTTTTACATCTTCCTTTGGATATTTGGCTACTACCAATCGCAAGGCTTTTATGTATTCGTCGAGTGTGCCGGTTTTACCAATGCATTGTGCTTTTAAGAAATCGTATTTAGGTTTGTATTTGCTGTTGGGAAACAAGGTATCGGCAGTAGCACAATTTACAAGCACCTGACTGTAATTTTGAGCTAAAAACAAATCGTAAGTTTGCTCGTAATACTTGGTAGCTTCACTTTTACTGAAGGCTTTGTTTTTTCCGTAATTGGGATCCTTTATTAACAAAGCATAGTCGCTATTCGGATAATCGTTTAATAAAATGTTCTTGTATTTCAATGCATTGGGCTCGTCTTCGGCTTGGGTATAGGCTTGAAACAATTGAAAATAGCAGCTTAGCTTGTAACGATTTTCAGGAAAGCGACGCAATAATTCTTCATAAGCCAGAATCGATTTATCGTTAAAAAACAGTTGATCGCGATAAATAGAAGCCATGTCGTAAAAGGCATTCACAATGGTATCGTTCGATTTTTTTATAGCATCAGAAGTTAAGGGAATGTCTTTCAGCATACTGGCTTTATCGCGGTATACCAATCCATCCTTCCCGCTTTCTGTCTTACCATCGGCAGCTGCAGAGTCGCTTGTTTGGCTAGTACTGTTTCCAAAATCATCGGTAAGTGCTTGTTGTTGTTTGTTGCTTCGGCGCCAATTATCTTCGAGTTTACGGTTGCCCCATTTTTTTTGAAATTCTGTAAAGCCAAAACTTAGGGTTTGCTGGTTATAAAAATACCAACCCTTTTCGCCGGTTCCTCCTGGGAAGCCCATTCCTCCTCCAGGACCTCCACCGGTAGTCAAGCTTTGGGGCAAACTTTGCAGTTTTTCCTGATTCTCCTTCTCTTCTGCTTCTTTTTCCTTTTTAGCAATGGCTGCGGCTTTCGCATCTGCTTCTAGTTTTTCGAGCAATTTGCTACGTGTGGATTCGTCTAATTTTGCGATGCCTTGCAAACTGTCTTCGCGTTCAATGGTAAGCATATCCTTCACTAATCCATTGAGGCTTTTTGATTTCGTTACAATGTCATCATAATCCGGAAATTGAGGATTTATTAAACCAACTGCGGTATCGTAATAAGCCTGAGCTCCTTTAAAATCGGGTATCTGAAGGTAAATATCCCCCAGTTTTAAACTCGACAAGGCCTTTTGATAAGTATTAGAAGTACTCTTTTGAATTGAGGTATGAAGGTATTCCATAGCTTGCTCACGTTGCTTTTCCTTATCGGCAATTTCTGCAAGCGCATAGTAAATTTGATCTTGAAATTCAATGTTTTTATCGTCGCGCAACATTTTTTTGAGGCGCTTTTTTAAATCTGCCGTATTCCCGGTACTTACATCGAAACAACGCGCCTCGTTCATTTTAGCGCTGAATGCCATTTCGTAAGGAGGGTTCATTTTTATTACTTGCGTAAAATACTGAGAAGCCTTTTTTAATTGACCTTGTTTTTGATACAATTGACCTAAAACAAAGGTATAGCGTGTTTTGTCGCGTTTGCTTTTTGTTAATGGAATAGCTTTGGTAAGGTTTTCAATGGCATAGGTATAATCATCCTTTTTGCAATAAAAATCGGCACAAATAGCGTAGAATTCGCCCAGCAATCGAGTTGGAAATTTTTTATCGTATCGGATCTGATCCATTATTTCTTCGGCAATTACCGAAGTACCTACCTCATTTTGGCAACGAAACGACCAAAGCATTGCTTCGTAATGTGAAGGCAGCTTTTTGTATTGAAACTGCATAAAGTCAAACACTTCCAACGCATCAATGTAATTGTGTCGGTAAAAATGCGATTTCCCAATAAGCAGGTAGCTATCATCAATCCAATTGCAATGTTCTTCGCCCTTTAAAAAAATTGAATGTCGCTCAATTACCGAAGAAGCCTTTTTGTAAGTCTTGTCCATTTCGGCCGTAAGGCTTTGCGACTCCTTTAAATCGGTGTAATTAAATACCGGAATGATTCGTTCAAAATGGTCAACATGGTTTTTGTAGAGCTTGTCAAGCCCTTCTTTCATGCTTTCTTTAGCATAAAAGTACCCATTGTAGCGTGAGGTTAAATTGTGGTACGCCCTTGTAGCCACTGTATTTTTTTTAGTGGTACAACCGGCAATGAATAGCACCAACAGCAGTGGTAATAATCGTGTGAAAAATATATGTAGTTTTTTTGTCAAAACTCGAATACAGATAGGTGGTAGTGCCTTAACTTATTTTTGACAAAAATATTTTAATTTTTGGGAAAAATGGGCTTTTATAAATTTATCCGGCAATTGAAGCGACTTTTTAAGGTGTGAACTCATTTTATGAATTTTGAAAAAGCACTAAAACAGGTAAAAAAAATGAATGTGAAAGATAATAGGCTGTATAATTTTAAAATGTGCAAGAAAAACTTACTTTTGCGCTCGATTTAAAAAATTGTTACAATTTAATCCCAAAAATAATGTCGAGTCAAGTAGGTAAAATTTCACAAATTATCGGACCTGTAATTGACGTATCCTTTGATACTACTACAATGCAGCTTCCTAAAATATTAGATGCTCTTGAAATAACTAAAGAGAACGGACAAAAAATTATATTGGAGTGCCAAAAGCACATTGGTGAAGATACCATTCGTACCGTGGCAATGGACAGTAGTGATGGATTGCGAAGAGGGATGGACGTTGTTGCTACCGGAATGCCTATTAAAATGCCAATTGGCGAGCAGGTAAAAGGACGTTTATACAATGTAGTGGGTGAGGCAATTGATGGAATAGGCCCTACTCCTAATACCAACGGTTTACCCATTCACCGTGATCCACCAAAATTTGAAGAATTATCGCCTGCAAACGAGGTGTTGTATACCGGTATTAAAGTAATTGACTTACTAGAGCCATACGCAAAAGGAGGAAAAATTGGTTTGTTTGGAGGTGCCGGAGTTGGTAAAACTGTATTGATTATGGAGTTGGTAAATAACATTGCTAAGGCCTATTCTGGTCTTTCGGTATTTGCCGGTGTGGGTGAGCGTACACGTGAAGGAAACGATTTGTTGCGTGAGTTTATTGAGTCGGATGTAATTAAATACGGAAAGGAATTTAAACACAGCATGGAACAAGGCGGTTGGGATTTGAGCAAGGTGGATATGAAAGAACTTGCCGATTCAAAAGCTACTTTGGTGTTTGGTCAAATGAACGAACCTCCCGGAGCTCGTGCTCGTGTGGCATTAAGCGGTTTAACCATGGCTGAGTATTTCCGCGATGGAGATGCTGGCGATAAATCTGGTGCAGGACGTGATATATTATTTTTTATTGATAACATTTTCCGCTTTACACAAGCAGGTTCAGAGGTATCGGCTTTATTAGGTCGTATGCCATCAGCGGTAGGTTACCAACCAACTTTGGCAACAGAGATGGGTGCCATGCAGGAGCGTATTACATCTACCAAGCGTGGATCTATTACTTCTGTTCAAGCGGTTTATGTACCTGCAGATGACTTAACCGATCCGGCTCCGGCAACTACCTTTGCCCACTTGGATGCTACTACGGTATTGAGTCGTAAAATTGCCGAGTTGGGTATTTACCCTGCGGTGGATCCATTGGATAGTACTTCTCGTATCTTAACTCCAACAGTATTGGGAGATAAGCATTACAACACCGCACAACGCGTAAAAGAAATTTTACAACGCTACAAAGAGTTGCAAGATATTATTGCCATTTTGGGTATGGATGAATTAAGTGAGGAAGATAAATTGGTAGTATCTCGTGCTCGTCGTGTTCAACGTTTCTTATCGCAACCTTTCCATGTAGCTGAGCAGTTTACCGGATTAAAAGGAGTGTTGGTTTCAATCGAAGATACCATCAAAGGGTTTAACATGATTATGGATGGTGAAGTGGATGAATATCCTGAAGCAGCATTCAACTTGGTTGGAACCATTGAAGATGCGATTGAAAAAGGTAAGAAATTACTGGCAGAAGCAAATTAATTGATTATAGATTACTAGATTAAAAACAATGCATTTAGAAATAATTACTCCCGATAAAAAGTTGTTTAGTGGCGAAGTGAAAGCGATTTCAGTTCCGGGTACCGATGGTTCGTTAGGTATTTTGAATCGTCATGCTCCGTTGATTTCTTCTTTGAAGAATGGAGTGGTAAAAGTAACCGACAACAAACAAACCGTGCATAATTTCGAAATTAACGGTGGGGTAATTGAAGTGTTGAACAACAAGGTAATTGTGTTGGCGGAGTAATTTTATAAAGCCTATTTAAAAATCCCGGTAGTATTTCTATCGGGATTTTTTTTGTAAACTACTATCCTTCCTGCATAAAAATCCAACTAATTGTGAATGCCGATTCGATAAGCTTTGATTTTTTAAAACTTTACTTGTTGAATATCAACACATTAATTCATAGCCTTACTTTGCTAAATTCGGTAATTGGACTGCAATCGAAATAAAAACAGACTAGTTTTACTGCAATCAAAATCCTGCATTTATGAAAAAACTTATCCCGCTACTTTTCCTTTATTTTTTTCTAAATCAGGCAAGTGCTCAATGCAATTGGGAGCCCGTTGGCTATAATGATACATCGCTAATTACAAGGCATCAGGGAGTTTATACTTCGGTTGTTGTTGACAAATTTGATTCTATTTATCTGGCTTATAGTGACGTGAATAAAGGGAACAAATTATCTGTAAAAAAATACCAAAACGGAGCATGGAAAACAGTGGGAATTGAAGCTTTTACCTCCGGAGCAACTTCTTTTAATTCGATTCAGGTTACAGATTCCGGCGTACCTTACGTTGCCTTTGTTGACAATACCAATGGAAACAAGGCCACGGTGATGAAATTTAATGGCAGTAGCTGGGTGACTGTTGGAATTCCAGGCTTTTCAAATGGCTCTGTTTCCAATACAACTCTTGCACTTGACAGTGCCGGAACGCCTTATGTTGGCTATAAAGACGCTGCTCATGGGAACAAAGCTAGTGTTCAATTTTTCAATGGCACATCCTGGACAAATCTTGGGACTTCTGGATTTACGCAAGATACAGCATTGACACCTAGCTTAAAAATAAACCCTTCGGGTATACCCTATTTGCTTTTTCAAGACATAGCACATTCGCGGAAGGCAAGTTTGCTGTATTATTCAGGAAATACGTGGAACTACCTTGGTGGTTCGGGTTTTACCTTAAATGCCGCAAATAAACCCTCTTTTGATTTTGATAGCGCAGGCACACCCTATGTTGCATTTCATGATTCTATAACCAATAAAATTTCGGTTATGAAATATTACAATTCAACTTGGGTAACCCTTAACGATAGCGGGATTCTTAACTATAGCCCATATAATTTCATCTCTATTATGGTTGGTAAATCAGGTCTGCCTTTTATTGCCTGTTCAGGAGGTTCCCTTTATTATAGTATTTCTTACGTTTTTAAGTTTAATGGAGCAACATGGCAATCCATTTATAAAACCCAAGGGTCTTATTCTTTTAAAACTTACATTTCTCTGGCTGGTACTTCAAACGGTTCAACCATTCTAGGATATATAGATGAGCTGAATAATAATAATCCAACCATTTTGAGATGGATTCAAAATGATTGGGAAAGCCTTAGTCATCCCGGCATAATTCCAACAATAGGCGGCCCCGAACCAATTTTTAGCGGAAGGAGTAATCTACTATCATTTGACCCATTCGGCAATCTCTATTTTTTTAATGCAGGTTCAAATAGTGTATTAAAAAAAGCTGGGGGAGTATGGAATTATGTAGGCAATAAGGGCGATGTTGGAGGTATTCATGCTTCAATCTGCTTTGACCTTCAGCAAAATCCTTGTATTGCCTATAGAAACAACAGTGGATATACTTTTGTAAAAAAATTCGACGGTCTAGCCTGGAATGACATAAGTCCCATCAATCAGTTGTTAAATTCAGATTTCAATGAAACCAGTTTAATTACCGACACTATAGGAAATTTATATGTTGCCACTGATAGGGCACCCGGCTCTTGTGTGTATAAATTTAATGGATCAAATTGGGATACTTTAGGTTCACCAATTACTGGAACCATACTTAAACTTCAACTCAATTATTTAGGTGAACTTATAATGGTAAAAACGATTCGCACTGATTCTACCCGTTTGTACATGGCCAAATTCAATGGTACCTCATGGACAATAGTGGGTAACCCTAAAGCGATTTTATCAACAAGTTTTCCTGTTGAAGAAATAAAAGCCACGATTACAAAGCAAGGAATAGCTTATGTGATGTATCATATACACTCTTCAGAATGTAAGGTAATTAAGTTTGATGGTTTAAACTGGGCGCAGATTGGAGGAAGTACCTTTAATCTTGGAGCATTTGGTTCAGTAACGCCTTCCATTATAACCGATAGTTCCGGCGTGCCTTATGCTGCAGCGCAAAGATATGGAGGTAATGGCCCCAATCCTATAATGGTATTTAAGTTCAATGGGAATAATTGGGTTAATACCGGCAATATTGTTTCTGATTTAAAGCCACTTCACGGAACTGCATTGGCGATAGATCCTACTAGCAATAACCTGTATATTTCTTTTGGCGAATTTTGCCCTTATGTTAAAAAAATGCTTTGTTCCATAACAAATGACATTGAGTCAGACCAACCTAACAGTTCAATAGTACTATTCCCCAATCCAAGTCGTTCTGAATTTTTCCTAAAATCAACGAATGCACTAATTCAGCAGATCAGGATATTTAATTTAATGGGTAAAGAGCTTGAAAATAAAGCAATCTACAAGGAGGGTGTAACAATTAATATAGCTAATTTACCTGCCGGAATTTACCTTGTTGAAGTGATAACCGCCAAAGAAAGAATTGTAAAAAAACTAGTAAAAGAATAAGTTCGGATTCCGTTGCAAACGGTATTTCATCAAAAAAACGGTCGCGTTTTAAAATTATAATCATACAAGTATGAAAAAATTTATCCCTGTCTTTTTCCTCTATTTTTTTATAAATCAGGCAAGTGCACAATGTACATGGGAAGCTGTTGGAAACAACGATACCTCTCTCCTAACAAGGCATCAGGGAAATTATGCTTCGGTTGTTGTTGACAAATTTGATTCGATTTATTCGGTTTACAGTGATGTGAATCTGGGAAATAAATTAACGGTAAAAAAATACGTGAATGGTGCCTGGAAAACTTTAGGGGTGGAAGGTTTTACTTCCGGGGCTACTTCTTTTAATTCGCTGGAAGTTTCTGCCACAGGAGTACCCTATGTTGCCTTTGTGGATGCTGCACACGGAGCAAAAGCATCGGTAATGAAATTTAACGGAAGCGCCTGGATTTCGGTTGGCACTTCGGGTTTTTCTGACAGCATTGTATCTAACACCACTCTTTCCCTTGATAGCGCTGGCACTCCTTACATTGCTTATAAAGATAAAGCTCATGGAGATAAGGCAAACGTTAAGTATTTTAACGGAAGTACCTGGCTCAATTTAGGACCTGCAGGATTTACAGCGGATACAGCATTAACTCCATACCTAAAAATTAATAAATCCGGGGTTCCATATGTTTTGTTCCAGGATATGGCTCATTCGGATAAAGCAAGTATGATGTTTTATAACGGAAGTGCCTGGACCTATTTAGGTGCGCCTGGTTTTACGTCAGTAGCGGCAAGTCAAACCTCTTTTGACTTTGATAGTACTGGAATACCTTATGTTGCATTTGGTGATGCATCTGTAGGAAAGGCTTCGGTAATGAAGTATAGTGGAAGCACATGGGTGCAATTAGCAAGCAACGGTATTCCAACCTCAACCAATCCAAATTACTTAAGAATCGCAGTTGATAATGCAGGAGTTCCTTATCTTGCTTATAGTGCCAATTATTATTCAACTTATGCTCTAAAATTTACGGGTTCGGCATGGGTATACGCTTACTCCTTTTTTGGAAATGGTCCTTCAAGCACAAATACTTCTATCGCCATTACATCTGCAGGTGCAGTAATCTTAGGTTATCTTGACTCATGGAACTTCTGGACTCCAACCGTATTGGAGTGGACACAAAACGATTGGGCAAGCCTGAGTCATCCAGGTTTCATACCAACTGGTGCTGGAGGACAACATTCTTACAATCAAAATTTATTAGCAGTGGATAATTCAGGAACTCCTTATTTTGTTAATACGGCATCCGGCAGTGTCTTGAAATACACTGGTGGAAACTGGGTTTATGTTGGCAACAAAGGAGCTGTCGGAGCAGAAAGAATGGTATCACTTTGTTTTGATCAGCAGAATAATCCCTGCGTTGCTTTTAAAGACTATTCTGGTCACACCTTTGTTCGAAAATTTGATGGAGTTTCTTGGATCGATATAAGTCCACCCATTTCCTTTTCTGGCTGGTGGACAGCAGAAACAAGTTTAACAATTGATGCCACTGGTAGTTTGCTTGTGCTCGCCAGTGGGCCTGTATTTACGGGATATTACAGTTCTTATATTTTAAAATTTAACGGGTTTAGTTGGGATACTTTAGGGGTTCCTGTAAGAAACAGCATCATTAAAATTGGCTTTACTCCATTAGGAGAACCTATGATTCTTCAGTCCATACAAATAACTCAATCAGACTCAACACGCTTTTATGTAAAGAAATTCAATGGCACGTCCTGGGTAGCTGTAGGGAGTGCGGGCACCGTTCCTGTTGGGGTATCTATACTTAATACCTTAAAAGCAACGATAACGAAACTTGGAACTGCTTATGTATTGTATTCAGCCAATTCAGGAGCATGGGGAGTAATGAAGTTTGATGGTTCAAGCTGGTCGAACGCATGGCCGGCCTCCTATAATTTTGGTAGCGGATTCGGCATTGTCTTTCCTTCGATTGTTTCAGATAGCAGCAACACAGCCTACCTTGGTGGTGATTCCTATTTTGGTGGCTCAACAATGGCACTCGTATATAAATATACGGGGAGCAATTGGGTAAGTGTTGGTACAGGAAATATTATTTCTGATTTTAGTCCACAACAAGGAACCTTACTTGCCATAGATCCCACAACAAATTTACCTTACGTTTCATTTGGACAGTTTTGTCCTTTTGTAAAAAAGCTGGTTTGTGCTGGAATAAACGGTGCAGAAACTTACTCTTCTTTAAATGACATTACCTTGTACCCCAATCCTAGCAGCTCTGTGTTTACATTAAGGTCTGAATCACTTAAAATAAATAACATTCGAATTTTTAACCTTGTGGGAGAGGAACTGGAGAAAAAAACGGTTGGAAAAAATGAGGTAACTTTAAACCTCCTCAACTTACTTCCAGGAATTTACCTTGTTGAAGTAATGACCGACAAGGAAAGAATTATTAAAAAACTAGTGAAAGAATAAGTTCTGAATTTATTTTTTCAGGTATTTCCAGTTTCGGATTTTACCTTCGCTAATCCATTCCACAGCATCTGCCAGTCTTTTTTGTTTTGTGGCTGCTGTTTTCGCTTCGGCAATCCAATCGGCGTATTCTCCTTTTTGAGAAGTTGTGAATTGCTCAAAATGAGTTTGTGCTTTTTTGTTTTTACTTAGTGCTACTTCCAGTTCTTGAGGCAAGACCAATTCCTTTTTAACAACTACTTTTTTCTCCACATTAATCCCAGTCTCATTTAACTTCATGTGTTGCTTAATGAAGTCTATAAGGACCTTATCAGGCGGCAAATCTTTGAGGGAGGTCATTCGCCCCAAATGTCCCATGGCTTCACCCCCATTGTTTTTTCGCTCGCCCAAATAATTGTGCTCATCCTTGAGCAACTTGGCTTTCCAAAAACCACCTACACAGTGCGCTTTAAAGGCAGCAAAATTAAACATGGGACCTTTGTAATCAAAGAATGGCATACCCCACTTAATTGTTTCTATTACTTCAGGGCAAGCCTTATGAATTAAGATACGCATGTGCGTTAAAATGGGTTGGGCAAAAAGCGGTGATTTGGCAATATAAGTATCGATGCGTTTGTCTTTTGTAGCCATTGAAACCTGTGTTGAAAAACACAAATTTAAAATTATATCAACTACATTGCTAAGCCTCCTTTTCTATTAATTACTGAGCACAGCTTCCTCCTTTTGCTTCAACAAATTTGTATACATGGCTTTAATGCTGTTTTCGCTGCGTAAAAAAACACTTGTTAAAAAATTGAGATCGTTGGTATGCTTAAATGCTTCACGGTAATAGGCTATTTCTTGATCTGTCCAGGTTTCGTGTGAGCGTGGAAACGTTTTACGCAGTTCTCGAACTGCATCTGTCAAGGTTTCGCCACTTTTTAAAATAGGTAAGCTAGAAACCGCTCGCTTCAAATTTTGTTTAGATGACTCATTTAAATGATTGTAATAAGGTGCTGCAAAAAAGTCTTGCACTTGTTGCTGGGTGTTTGCATAAAAATGCTTTTCAAAATAAGCCAACAAAACCGGTCGCAGTGTTGCATATTTTGTGACTCCTTCTAGCACTCCAAAAAACGTAACAGCATGGCGGGCATCGGTTAACTTGTTACTGGATGAACCCAACAACAATTTTCCAAGTGTGTGGTGCGATAAGCCAATGCCCTTCATTTTCATTTCATCGGCATAGCCTTTTATTTTTTCATCGCTAATAAAATCGCTTAAGCGCAGCTTTTTTTGTCGTGAATGTTGTTCGCAATAGCCTTGAATTATTTTCATAAAATCAAGTCCATAACGCTCCATTTTTGCCGTTGAAACTCCCGATATTCCCAACATCTCCTGCTCTGTGCAAGGCAATTGCTCGACCATTGAAGCCAAGGTAACATCGCCAAAAACTATAAAGGGAGGCATTCCCAAACTATCGGCGATTTGTTTTCGCAAGCTGCGTAATTCTTCAAACAAGGGGTGTTGCTTGACTTCCGAAGTTGGTGAAGCTGTCGGTTTTTGTAAATTGTTTTTTGTGGTAGGTGTTTCTGTTACTGTTTCAACAAAATGCAATTTGGCTTCGCCTTGCACAATTTTCTTTCCAAATGGTGTAGCTTTTAATGCATAATTTTCGTCGTAGGCCATTTCAATAGCTCCCAGTTGAAGCATTTGCATCAGGTAGCTTTGCCAACGTTCAAAACTAAGCTCTGCCCCTTTGCCATAGGTTTTCAATTTATCAAATCCTTGCGCAAAAATTTCTGCACTTTTACTTCCTCTTAAAATATTTATAAGCATGTTGAATCCTATTTTTTCGCCGGCTCGCAGCAAAGCAGATAAGGCCTTTTGAGCAAAAATACTTCCTTCAATAAAGGAAGGTGGATTTTTACACACATCACAATTACCGCAGTTTTCGGTGATGCTTTCGCTGAAATAATTCAACAATATTTTTCTTCTGCAAATGCGGGCTTCTGCTAATTCCTGCATTTGGCGCAACTTCTCAAGATTAAGTGTTGCATTTGCACTTTCGGTGGCAAAGCGCTTTAACGAAATAATATCTGCTACCGAAAAGTACAATACCGTTGTTGCCGGCAGTCCATCCCGCCCGGCACGACCAATTTCCTGGTAGTAACTTTCAATGTTTTTGGGTAAATTATAATGTATAACATAGCGCACATTCGATTTGTCAATTCCCATCCCAAAGGCAACAGTAGCAATAATTACACGAATGTCGTCTTTGGTAAAAGCTTCTTGTACAGCACTTCGTTCTTCGGATGCCAAGCCTGCATGGTAATGCGCACAATTAATTCCCATTGCTTTTAACTTACCACTCAATTTTTCTGTCCCTTTTCGCGATAAGCAATAAATAATTCCGGAATCTGTGGGATGCTGTTGAATGAGTGAAACTATTTCAGTTATTTTTTTCGACTCTTTTGTACCGCGCTTAACAGCTAAACTCAGGTTTTTTCTATCAAAGGACGAAATAAACTGTTCGGGATCCCGCAGCTTCAATTGTTGCAAAATATCCTTGCGGGTAACTTTGTCGGCAGTTGCAGTAAGCGCAATAAAAGGAACATTCGAAAATTTTAAACGCAAAAATCCCAATTGGGTGTATTCAGGGCGAAAATCGTGACCCCAACTGCTAATACAATGTGCTTCATCAATAGCCACCAAAGAAATAGTGATTTCATTTAAAAAAGTATCGCGCAATTGCACAATAGTTTCGGGAGCCATGTATAAGAGTTTAGTAATACCTCTGCGGCATTTTTCCTTTACTGCATTGTTTTCCTCAAAACTGAGTGAGGAGTTAATAAATTCTGCCTCAATTCCATTTGCTTGCAACGCTTGCACTTGATCCTTCATTAAGGCAATAAGCGGCGATACAACCAATGCAGTTCCTGCTTTAACTAAAGCCGGCACTTGATAACAAATTGATTTCCCTCCGCCGGTGGGCATTAGTACCAATACATCTTTACCACTACACACTGCAGTGATTGCCGCCTCCTGCATTGGACGAAAGTGGTCAAAACCAAATTGCTTTTTTAATATGTCAATGGGTTGAATAGCCATGTTTATTTAGTATGAAATAAAAGAAATAAAAACACAGCAACACAAAATCTGTTCTACCACTACTTTCAAACAGTTAATGTGTTACTGTGTAAAACTAGGAATTCAATTCTTTTTGCCTAACATCAACACTTCGTTCACTACAATTTCGGTAATGTACTTCTTCTCTCCTTCCTTGTTGTTGTAGCTGCGACTGGTGAGTTTCCCTTCAATAGCTATTTCATTCCCTTTGTCGAGATATTTTTCAACTATCTCAGCAGTTTTTCCCCAGGCTATTAAATTGTGCCAGCAGGTTTCGGTAACTTTTTCACCTTTTAAATTGGTGTAAGTTTCGTTTGTTGCTAAATTTAATTTCGCCATTTTTTTTCCTGATTCCAGGTTTTTTACCTCAGGTACTGCGCCTAAGTTTCCAATCAGCCTTACGCTGTTTCTTAAATTGTTCATGTTACTTTTTTTTATGGTTAAACATTTATCACCCACTAGTGATGATGCAAAACTGCGTCAATCTGGAGACGCAGACAATACTTAAAAAAGATGATTTTTATTGTTGACACTAATTCCTTCAACTTGGTGCCATCATGAGTATTGGATAGTCCTTTATCAAAACCTTGAATTGATGCATCACCAACACAAAATATTTATCCAAACTTGCTTTCCAATGTTCTCAAAAATTACAAAAAATGCTCCACAAGTTTATCCTACAAAATGAGTAATGAAATTAGGTGTGAAAAAAAATTCCTTTATTTCTGGTGGATTCAAAATGTTTCAATTGGTTAATAAGCAGTAAAAAAATGTTTTTGCTACTTATTTAACTTTTATTGGTAGTTAGCAGCAACTACTAATTCAAAATTCCTTTACATTTAAATTCTCAAAAAAAAGCACGTGATACACCTTAGTCAAATAAATAAGTCGTATACAGTTGGTGCCAACAGCATGCACGTGCTGAAAGGAATTGATATGCACATAAAAGAAGGCGAATTAGTTTCTATTATGGGCTCTTCGGGTTCGGGCAAATCAACTTTACTTAACATACTTGGTTTACTCGACAATTACGACACCGGAACCTACACACTCAACAATATTTTGATGCGCGATTTGTCGCAAACAAAAGCAGCCCAATTGCGCAATAAATTTTTAGGCTTTGTTTTTCAATCGTTTAATTTATTAGCCTTTAAAAATGCTGTTGAAAACATTGCGCTGCCTTTGTATTACCAAAAAGTTGGTCGCAAAGAACGTAACAAACTTGCTCTCGAATATCTCGATCGTGTTGGCTTAAAAGATTGGGCCAATCATTTACCCAGCGAAATGAGCGGAGGACAAAAACAACGTGTGGCAATTGCGCGTGCTTTGATTTCAAAACCCAAAGTAATTTTTGCCGATGAGCCAACGGGAGCTCTTGATAGCGCTACTTCGCAGGAAGTAATGCAATTGTTTAAAGAAGTAAACAAAGAGGGAATTACTGTGGTAATTGTTACCCACGAAGACGATATAAGCAAAATGACGGATCGTATTATTCGCTTAAAAGATGGTTTAATTGTTCAAGATTAGTTTAGCTTGACTCAACACACAGCGCATGTTTGACCGAGACAAATGGCAAGAAATTTTGGGAACCATCAGCAAAAATAAGCTGAGAACCTTTCTTACTGCCTTTAGTGTAGCATGGGGAATTTTTATTTTAATTGTATTACTTGGGGCAGGTCAAGGTTTAAGAAATGGCGCCGAGTCGCAGTTTTTGCGTGATGCCGTAAACAGTATAAACATTGAGGGTGGTCAAACTACCATGCCCTACAAAGGAATTCAACCCGGAAAAAGAATTCAACTCACCACCGAAGATTATTTGTTGGTGCGTAACCTTTCGAAACACTTGGTTTATTCGAGTGCCGGATTAGGTGGCTCTTCGGTAATGATGAGCTATAAACAACGACACGGAGCCTATATGTTACGGTCGGTAATGCCCGATCACGATTACCTTGAAAATGCAAGCATCACTAGCGGTCGCTTTATTAATGAACTCGATATTAAAGAACACCGAAAAGTGTGTTGCATTGGCTATCCGGTGCGCGACGAATTATTTGCCGATGAAAATCCAATCAATAAATTTATTGACGTAGCTGGAACCCAATACAAAGTTATTGGCGTATTTACAGATCCTGGAAATGGAGACCTTACACGCATTTATGTTCCTTTAACCACTTATCAGCGTGCCTATGGAGGAACCAATAACATTGGAAATGTGTGGGCAAGTATGGACGATGAGTCTTTTGAAAATGGGGATGCATTGGTGGAAGAAATTAGAACCAGTCTTGCAACAAAACACAATTTTAATCCGGCCGATTTAAGCGCTGTTCGTGTTGAAAACTGGAGCGAAGAGTATAAGCGAATTATGACCATGCTCGACGGCATTAAAATTTTTATTTGGATTATAGGAGTTTTCACACTCATTGCCGGCATTGTTGGTGTGAGTAATATTATGATGATTATTGTAAAAGAGCGCACCAAAGAAATTGGTATACGAAAGGCTTTGGGTGCAACTCCCTCTTCAATTGTTATGTTGGTTGTTCAAGAATCTGTTTTTATTACTGCTGTGGCAGGATACATTGGATTGTTGTTAGGAGTAGGTTTATTACAGTTAATGAGTGATAACATAGAAGGCGATTTTTTTAAACATCCCGAAGTGAATTTTACCTTAGCAATTTCGGCTACTTTTATGATTATTGTTGCAGGTGCTTTAGCAGGATTTTTTCCGGCATTGCGCGCTGCCAAAGTTGAACCAATTGAAGCATTAAGAACTGAATAATGATACTCGACCGCGATAACTGGCAAGAAATATACGCAACCATTAAAAAGAACAA